>Ga0131853_10000631_pt1 | contig 63271 bp, 47 predicted proteins | sample TergutLab28metaG_FD_92764 | JGI IMG/M metagenome (GOLD analysis project Ga0131853, IMG submission 92764) | Labiotermes labralis P1 segment gut microbial communities from Petit-Saut dam, French Guiana - Lab288 P1 (version 2) (version 2) | ecosystem: Host-associated > Arthropoda: Insects >...
CACAGCCATTTGTAATATGATGAACGATTCAGTGAAATCACATCACTAAGTGCAGAAATTGGGTAGTTTTTCTCGTTGTGCAGGCTCTGCACAGCTAAGTATTCAGATTCAAGGCGCACTAAACTTAACCCTTGTCTCGCCCCCTTTCGAGGGCGTCCAACTTTTTTAGCAGGTCAACCTCCATTTGAAGCCGCAAATTCTCTCGTTCTTTGAACTTTAATTGCGCATCAGACCCTTTGTGATCGGCCGCAAAAACTGGCTGTTTTGCAACACGCAGAAGGGTGCGAGAGCCAGCAGCGTTGTTTATTCTATTGTTGAAACGGCGAAGGAGAACGGGTTGAAACCGTTTGAATACCTTAAGCTCCTGTTTGAATCCGTGCCCAACACCTCCACCGGGACACTGGATAGGCTGCTGCCTTGGGGTGAGGCGGTTCCGGATGAGTGCAGGAGTCCGAAAAAAGATTGATATTTCACTATACCTTGCCTCAGCCGGTGGTTTTCGTTAACAATGCAAAGGGGTGTATAAAATGGAGCTGTTGACAAACACCATCAAAAATCTCGTGCTATGGTGTGTAGCACGAGATTTTTGATGAAATATGATGCAGGCAGAGGAGTTTTCAATGTCGCAATCATCCTTTTTAGATTAACCGCGCACGCCGAGAGGAGGCATTGCTCAGATACTTGAGCTATGCCTCTCATTTTCGCTCGCGTTAGACAATGTCGCGCCTTTTGATGTGCAAAAGTGTCTTCGCACCATATTTTTCGCAGCTTTTGCACTTCGAGATAACGCTCTGTCTTATCATTTTCGTGTTGTTTCTCATATTCTGTCCAATGATAGGAGCGCTCGAAACATTTAATCTTGCCCTTGCCTGCAATACAACTCACTTTAAGCGGGCAATCACGACAATCAGAAGCACGACTTTGATAGCGTTTCACACCACGCCCTTTTCTGAATGAGCTAAAACTTAACAAGCATCCAATCGGACAAATATAGGCATCCAGCGTATGATTATACTCAAACGCCTCACGCGGAAACATGCTTTCGAGTTCCTTGGCACTACTGGCTTTGCGTGGAATATATGTCTTAATCCCACGCTTGTACATTTCGGCGTGTACTTCCGGCACATCATATCCCGCATCGCCGCCAATGGCTGTTGTGGCAAGCCCAAATTTATCCACTTGGTAATTGATGCGTGCGGCGTGATGCTGATGATCAAGGGTATTGCCAGAAGTGACGAATACATCCGTTATGATGCCGCTGCCGCCATCTATCGTTTGATGGTTCAAATAATGAAATCCGGTTGGCTTGCCGGGACGGTTCATCAGACCGCAATCCGCGTCGGTTGTGCTTTGTGTTATTTCTTTTGTTTCGCCTGTCTTTGGTTGAGCTGATTCTTTTATCAGCCCATCGGCTAACGCCATTTCATCTAGTTTTTTCATATATTCCGATGGTTCGTGCTGCACGATGATTGTTTCGCGTTTATCATTTGCGGCATTTGCTCGAATATGAGTAGAGTCCGTCAATAAAACTTCACCCGTGACAAGCCCAACGTTTATGCGTTTTTTCACTATTTCATCGAAAATATCTTCAAATAATCGCGAGTTGTTGAATTTTCGGCGGCGTAATTGCGATAGCGTGGAATGGTTGGGCACCGGCTCGTCCAAATCAATGCCGAGAAACCATCGATACGCGATATTTACTTGTATCTCACTCATCAGCTTACGCTCAGACATCTCGCCGTACAAATAGCCGAGCAGCAGCGTTTTTACAATCACGACCGGGTCAATCGATGGGCGCCCAACTGCCGAATAGAGGTGCGACACCTTTTCGTAGATGAACTCAAAATCTATCGCAGCGGCAATATCGCGCAAGAAATGTTCTTGCGGCATCAGCATCTCTATCGTGCAGAAGTGCATTTTTATTTGTGTGTTTGTACGTTTCGCCATCATCGCAGCAACCTCAACTGAATGTTTGATGACTTTATTATAGCAAATTTCACGCGCAAATGATAGAGGTTTGTCAACAGCTCCAAAAAGTTACCCCTTACAACTGTTTTTAAGTGACACAACATCACGTTTATCCCACCACATTGCCTGTGCGGACCATGGCGATGACCATCATTTGGCACTGGAACTGCATCTGCGGTGAAAAAATATACACACCTAGCTGTGAGCTTGTGTTACTCATTATTCTTGGGTTTTGGTGATACAAGAAATATACTGAGCCTCTCGCCCAACTCGGTACTGCGTCTTGGAACGGCAAGTCAACCTGCGAAATTTCGCCGATTTCCGGCACTTCGCCGCCGAACAGGGTGACAAGCCGGCCCAGCAGCACCGCCGCGCTTTGGCGGTCGACCAGACCGTTCGGGTTGAATCGGACGCCCTCCCAGTTGACCGAGCTCTCGCCCAAAATGACGCCCAACCGCGCCAGGGCAAGCACATCGGGGTCGGCGCTGTCGTCAAACAAAATCTCGTGCAGGCTGCCCGGGTCGCGTGAAGCGACAAAGTCGGCGACCGTCATGCCGCTCTGTGCCTCGATAAACCGCGCCGCCAAATCGGCGATGTAAAGCCGCGGAATGCCCTCCCGCCAAACGCTGTTTTGCAACACGCGCTCGGAAATTAAGCCCATGTCGTAGGCTGTTTCGAGATATTCGCGTGCCCAGCTGTTGGGGTTGGAATCGTAATCCCAAAGAGTGCGGGTGGGCTGCGTTCCGCAGTCGCCATCGCAATCAGGCTCACCGCAGTCATCGCAGGGTTCGAGCGGCGCGGGGCAAATCGACGGATACTCGCCACAGTCATCGCACGGTATCAGTTCCAGCAAGTGAAAAAAGCCGCTGTCATCATTTGGGTCTATCACCTGCACGGGAGTAGTGATATTACGAGGCCAGGCATCACTGTCGTTGTCGCCCAACTGACGTTCAGCATTCCATCCCCACGCCCACACTGTGCCATCGTTACGCAACACTACCGTGTGTACTATACCAGTATTAATTGCTGTCACATTGCTAAGGCCTTGTACTTGCACAGGAGCATTCCGATTGGTCATTGTGCCGTCACCCAATTGCCCCTCACTATTCCAGCCCCAAGTCCATACCGTGCCATTATTACGCAATGCCACAGTATGATTATGTATACTTGCAATAGCTGTCACATTGCTAAGGCCTTGTACTTGCACAGGAGCATAGCTGCTGACATTAGTGCCATCTCCATCCCAATTTGCTCCCCACGCCCACACTGTGCCATCATTACGCAACGCTACCGTATGGAACGCACCAGCCGCAATAGCTGTCACATTGCTAAGGCCTTGCACTCGCGCAGGAGTAAAGCGGTCAACGGCCGTACCGTCACCCAACTGCCCACAGCAATTTTCTCCCCACGCCCACACTGTGCCATCATTACGTAACGCTACGGCATGGCCTCGACTGACATCAACAGCTACCATATTGCTAAGGCCTTGTACTCGCACGGGAACAGTGCTGCGGTCTTCCCAGACACCGCCGGTACCATTGCCCAACCGCCCCTCGTAATTTGAACCCCAAGCCCATACTGTACCATCATTACGCAATGCTATGGTAAAGTTTTTACCAGCCGCAATTGCCGTCACATTATTAAGATTTTGTACTTGCACAGGGCGAGTGCGTCGAAGCGTAGTGCCGTCGCCTAACTCTCCATCCCAATTTGCTCCCCACGCCCACACTGTGCCATCATTACGTAACGCCACCGTATGAGACGCATTGGCTGCAACAGCCGTCACTTCACTAAGATTTCGAACTTGCTGGGGAGCAGGTTCTCTACTTGAGACAGAGCCGCCGTTACCCAGCACGCCTTCCCTATTCGACCCCCAAGCCCACACTGTGCCATCATTGCGCAATGCTACTGTATGCAATTCTCCCGCCGCAATCATCGGCTCGGTAGTAAACGCCGCCGCAGCTAACTCTACCGTCGGCGTCACCGCAGCGGAAGCGGGCAAGAGTGCCAGCAGCATGACGCACAGGATTAGGCTAAAAGTTTTCTTAAACATGGTATGTATCCCTCCGATATTATTTGTGATATAAGTGCAAATTTCGTTAATAATAATTTTACCACAAGTCGCACGAAAAAGCAAGGTATGCCTTACCCTTCTTATGAAACCGGGCAGTTGCTTTTCTCGCTACGCTCAAAAACCGCGACCCGTTTTCCTGACGAACAAAACCACACCACACTCATTGGCGGCGGTGCGGTTTTGCCCGTCAGTCGGCGGGCAGGCATAACACACTAGACTTTGCAAGCAAAATCGTGTGCCAAAGTGGGCTTGCCGCCCCTTTGGAAACCCCGGCCACCGATGAATGTATGACCGTATAAAAGAAAAGAGCCCTGTCAACAAGGCTCTTGTGTGGGATGGCTATTCTGTTTTTAATGTTACACGCATTACATAATTCGCAAATACATGGTCGCCCAGTATATTGTCGGGGCAATCAAGAACGAGTTCTTCGATCAACCCGCCATTCAAGGGTCTAAATAAAACTGGGTCCAAAAATAAACTGGTGTCTCCTGAGCACAGTTTCAAATCAGCGACGCATCCATTGTCAAATTCGACGCTCCATACTTCGAGTGTACAATCCTGATCAATCCCTTCTTTGTCAAAGTCCACTTCCGACAAATCCAGCAATCGCTGCCAGCGAGTCACTGTATCTCTGTCGATTTGCAATTCTTCAAGCATAACCGCATCGCAGCCGGCTTCTAAGCATTTGTGATAATCCGCCATATATCCGTCCGCACCAAGCAATTCGCAGCAGGGCGAGCATGGCATGGATTCATCGTTTTGGAGTTGCATGTGCGAAATCATATTAGGTTTGAGCATATGTAAAGACGATTCGGAGTATGGGCTTGCAATGGGGAAACTTCGAGACTGTTCTTGATAATGTTTAATATTTTATTTATCAAAGGAGTCAATTATTATGACTAACAACACAGCTATCAAAAATCCGGCAAACCAAAACACCGCCAAAATCATCCCTTTTCCTGCACCAAAGCGACAACATGAACCGCAAGAAGAAAATATCATTCGGTTTAACGTTTTTATGGAGTGCTTTTACGCTGACTCATGAATGCTATTTAGCCACTCCTTTTGAAAGGGGAGAGGCCACATTGCGCAGATTACAAGAAGCTCAGCACGGAGAAGGGCCATTCGCGGGAATTTGGGTTACAGTTTTGGCGAAACATCATTTTCGAAAGGCGGAATTGGTTGTAAGCGTCAGCGAAAACATCAAGAACAGCCTTAAGCGTTTCGAGTTTGCGTGGAAAACACCGGCTTCGGCGAACAAAAAAGGGTGTAAATGCCGCAAGACGGCATTTACACCCTCAACATTGCTCACTTTTCGGATATGTCGTCCCAGGCAAACCACATCAACATACCACACGAACTCGCCCCTGTGCAGACGTCGATCTATTTGACGCTTACTTATGTATGACCACTTTCATATTTCGATAAAAAGGCGGTGAAAATCAATGGCTACTTTTTTCTGAACGCACATACTATGGATGAAAGGTAAATTCATCCTAATAGCTGTGGTGGAGTTTGACAATCCCGGCCAACTCATAGATACTAATGATACGAACACCTAATTGACTACACAAATTGATTCGAAAACGCAGCTTTTAAAGATGATGCTTTTGCCTTATCTTTATTAAGTTGCATTGTCCGTGACCGTGTTCATCGCGCTTAGGATATGCAAGGAAAGGGCACATCATGTATCAATCCAATATCCGGTCGCCGCAGCCGGGAGAGCGGCGCACCTATCTTGTTGAGGAAATTGCCGCAATCCTCGGCATTGGCAGAACAAGCGCGTACAAACTTGTGAGGGAGGGGGATTTTAAGACAGTTCGCATCGGCAACGCCATACGAATTTCAAAAAAGTCCTTTGACGAGTGGTTGGACAGCCAAAACACGTAAAGGAGAGAAATTATTATGGCATCTATTATCAAACGCAAAAGTAAATATTCCGTGGTCTATTATTATACAGACGAAAACGGAGATAAACAGCAGAAGTGGGAAACTTGGGGAACCCATAAGGAAGCCTTGCGGCGCAAGGCAGAGGTTGAAAACCAGCAGAACGAAGGGACTTTCATCCCGCCGCAGAACCAGACTGTGTCCGGCTTTCTATATGATTTCGTTTCCTTGTACGGAGAAGCTAATTGGAGTATGTCTACCTACGATGGCAACGTCGGGCTGATTAGCAACTACATCAATCCGATAATCGGCGACACACCGGTTCAGGATGCGACCCCAGATTCATTGACGCTTATTACAAGCAGTTGAAAAAGACTGAGCCGGTTAAAAGTCGGAATCGCAAGCCCAAGAATGAATACCTTACCGACACAACGATCGCGCTGGTTCATAAGCTGCTTAAGTGCGCTTTTAAACAGGCGGTTCGTTGGGAAATGATCGCAAGAAATCCTTTTGAGAATGTCACCATAAAAAAGGTAGCCTATAAAAAGCGTGACATATGGGATGCGGATATGATTCGGAAGGCTTTGGATCAATGCAGAGACAGCAAACTGTACATAGCGCTGAATTTGGCCTTCGCCTGTTCCATGCGGGAGGGCGAGATTTTAGGACTGGCTTGGGATAACGTACATATCTCCGATGAAAACATCATTGCGGATGATGCGTATGTTTACATCGATAAGGAACTGCTGCGCTGCTCAAAACGCTCCCTTGAGGTTTTAGACAAACGGGATGTCATACACATCTTTTCACCGATGATGGGCAACACCAGCACCCGCGTTGTACTCAAGAAACCCAAAACCGAATCAAGCATCCGCAAAGTGTGGCTGCCAAAGACAGTTGCCCACATCCTACGGCAATGGAAAGATGCGCAGGACGAACTCAAAGATTTTCTTAGAGATGAGTATCAGGATTACAATCTGGTCATCGCTTTGCCTAACGGCCGCCCGTGCGAGGGAAGAATTCTGCTGAAAGAGTTTGAAAAGCTGCGTGAGCAAGCTGGGTTGCCAAATGTGGTGTTTCACTCCCTACGACATTCCAGCACGACTTATAAGCTGAAACTCAATCACGGTGACCTGAAAGCTACCCAAGGCGACACCGGCCACGCGGAAATCGACATGATCGCCAAAGTGTACGCACATATTCTTGATGAGGATAGGAAGGTGAACGCGCAGAAGTTTGAAGCGGCGTTTTACTCTAACCCTGATTTAAGGGATGTGCGCCCACCTGAACAGGAAAAGTCTACGGTAGATTTAGCGGCTATGTTTGAGCAGTTAAAGAGCTCACCGGAAATGATTGAAATGCTTGCTAAGATGTTGGAGTCGAACTCAAAATGAGTACTATACCATGTAGTCCCATTAGCAAAGTGGTTCGTTTTATTAGCAAAATACCCTTAAAGCGTTCGACTCTAATTAGCAAACATGCAACGAGATTGTATAATATTTCATTCGCGCATTTGCTGCCATCAAACTCTGGTGGAAAGAAAGCAACAACACCGCAACCACTGCGGCTACGGCGTTTGCATGGCACCCCCGGCAGGGATCGAACCTGCATTCCGCCCTTAGGAGGGGCGTACACTATCCATTGTGTTACGGAGGCTTATTCACTTTTTATGCGGAATTTATGGGCTTTTAGAATCGAACGGTCTTGTCCTTAGGAGGGGCTTGTACTATCCCTTGTACGATGAGGGCCAATGAGCAAAAAGTGAAACGTAGATTGGGTTCTTAGGAGGATCTCGTTATATCCATTTAACTACGGGGGTACATATGATTTTAGTATATATTATCAGATGCAGAAAATCAATAGTGCAAATTATTATCTGCCTTGGAACAGTACCGAGTTATTTAAAATTTGCGTGCTGTATAAAAACAATACATCAGATTCGGGCGTAAACGTAAAGACATCATCCAACACTCGACCATGAATCAGACGGAGGTCAATGAGTACGACTTGGTCATATCCCTCACTCAGTGCAAGAAGGGGTGCAATACTGGAACCAAATGAGTCGCGGAAAACATATAAATTGCGCCCGGTTTGATGCCCCGTTTCCAGCCAAATGAGCGGCTGTGGGCCGCGCAGGAAGATGTTGAACGGGTCAACGCTATGAAAGCCGCGCTCGTCATGAACAGGGCCTTGCTGAATGCCTTGCGGTGTCCAGTAATACGCCGTGACGCCGGGAATATCATGAATGCGCATTATATCAGGGCGCATGGGCAGAGCCAGTTGTCCGTAGTATGCGCCGCGCCATTCGCCGACAGTCTGAATATCAGTTTGTTGAGGCATGGGAAAGTCCATGGCTTGCGACAAAGCGGCAACAACATCCCATAGCCGTGTTTGATCCCAGTGCAGGTCGGTATAATAAAAATCGCCAATAGTCAGTGCAGCGGTGATGTCAATCATTTCAACGTCGGGCAGCTCCTCTTGAATAATCGCCATGCCGCGAATAGGATCAAGCTCCAGTTGATGGTGAGGTGTGTAGAAGCTCTTGCCGGGGATGACGGAAAAATACAAGTTTAATCCGTCCATCAACTCAAACAAACTGCCGATTTGTGCAGCACTTCGGCGATACTGCGCTTCGTCAAGCTGTTCGAGGCTGCCGATGCCTGCCTCGCGGGTGAAGAAGAGACCGTCTTTGCTTGCTTGGCGGAAGATGTGAAACATAGTCATAGCACGTACTGAGCGCAATTGCTCACGGAAAACAAAATTATCGGTTACATAGCTGTCAAAGCCGCCGACATTGTGGTCGTTGCCGACCATGAATTCGCCGCTGAAGAGGGTATTTAGCGTAAAATTGGGCGATTGGGCGGGGCGGCGGCGTTCGCTGTCGATGAACTCGGGCGGGGTAATGACGAAATTTAGCATGGTAAAACTGCCGATGACGATGAAAAAGACAGCCAGCGTGATGATTTCACGTAATTTTATTTTTGCTGTGCTCATGAGTCCAAACCTCTTAGAATTTCTTAAAAACGGCGCGTAAAGCGGCGGGATTAGTTGAATGTTTGCCTAAAAACGTACATAGAGTAGCGGGTCGAACGTTGTGTCAACCAGAAACGCCGTTGAGACGATTAAACAGAGCGCTACGGCGACCGGCTCTAACCACCGTACATAGCGTGTCATAAACAGGCGCCGCGGCAGCTCAGTTGAGCCGATGGCTGCCAGTGCCAGCAAAACGGCATAGCTGCGCAGATAAAACAGTGACAATGGTCCGGCCAGACTTTGGGCTTCAAAAACATTGTTGGCGCGGAAAATCATAAAGCTGATTAAAACGATGATCAGTGTATAGATGTGCCGGAAGATGGCCGAGCGGTTTGCTAAGAAATTGCCCAGCAGTTTCTTCTCGACGAGGAGGACGACAACAAAGAAGAGTCCCCAAAGGATGAAATTCCAAGCTGCGCCCTGCAAGAAGCCGATGAGAGACCAAACAACGAGGATGTTGAGCCATTGGCGCTTGCGATTACCGCCCATGGGGATGTAGATGTAGTCGCGCAGCCATAATCCGAGCGAGATGTGCCAGCGCCGCCAAAAATCGGTGATGCTTTGGGCAGTAAGGGGGTAGTTAAAGTTTTCGGTAATGCGGAAGCCGAAGATACGTCCCAGGGCAATAGCCATATCGCTGTAGCCCGAGAACTGGAAATAGATTTGAAATGTAAAGGACGCCGAGCGCAGTACGATGGCGAGGACGCTTGCCTCGGCGCCCAAAGCCGTCGTCAAATTGGCCATTGCGCCGCCAATCAGAATGGATTTACCAAGACCAACGGTGAAACGCCGTATGCCCTCGTAAAAATCATTGAATGTACTTTTACGTTGGGTCAGTGCCGGTATGATGTCGGCGTAGCGCACGATGGGGCCCGCCATAACTTGCGGGAACAGCATGACATAGGTCGCCAATGTCAGCGGATTCTTTTGCACTTGGACGGTGCCGCGATAGAGGTCAATATTGTAGCTCAGCAACTGGAAGGTATAAAAGCTGATGCCGAGCGGTACAATCAACCATGTCAGTTCAGAAATGCCGAGGCCTGTAATGGCGTTGAAATTTTCGATAAAGAAGTTGGTATACTTAAAAAACATCAGCCCGGCCAGACCGACGACAATGCTCAAAATCAAAGTGACACGCGCTTTAAGTGTGCCATGCCATTTGTGGATAAACAACCCGAAGAGCCAGGCCAAAAAGACTTGACCCAAAATCAGAAATAGAAATTTCGGTCCGCCCCAAGCATAGAAAACCATGCTGGCAATTAGCAATACCATATTGCGCAACGGGATCTTGTTGGGCGTTATAAAATAGATGATGAGTAGGGCAGGCAAGAAGTAGTATAGGAACTCAATGCTGGCGAACATCATAAGGCGATCTCCTTGGTGAACGACGGTCGTTAAGCGTATGAAAGCGATGGCGGAAAACATTTGTCTTCACTAAAAAAATAGAGGGGGATTTTTATTTTTGCGTACGGTGTAAAGAAAAATGTCTAGCCGTGCTATATCACAGTGCTACAATGGGGCAAGGGCGGCAGATAAGTTGCCGCCCTTGTAAGGTGTTTAGTATTCTCTATTCGTTATCGTTGTCAATCACATCAATGCCGCCGTTATTGGCGTCGAAAACATAGTCACTATCGCCGTCAATCTCCATGCCACCAATGTCTTCCATGCCGCCGCCGAAACCAAAGCCGCCGTCAGGATCTTCATCCCACCAGACTTCGCCGTCCCATTCAAAGAAGACGTTGGCAGTCACATTGACGCCGAGTGTTTCATTAAATGCCGCGGCAAGGGCATCGCGTTGGCCGGCCTTTCCGGAAGCCAAGAGGACATAGTTGCCGGCCTGCATGACCATTGACCAGTCGGGAGAAACACAAATCCATTTGCGCGGATCAAACCCGCTTGCCAGCGCGCCGGCAAGACGAGCGGCATCGGCAGCATTTTCCGTTTCGAATAAGAAGGCTTCTTGGGGGAGTGTTGCAATCATGGACAATGCGTGTGAAACATTGACAACATCATTCTCAAACTGCGTCATGGTAATGCCGAGTTGATTTTCAACATACACCGGAATCTCGTCTTCGCCAATCCATTCATTGGGAAAAGATTCCATCATGCTGGGGAACAACATGTCAAAATCGTCGAGGTTGGCGTTGGCTTCTTCAATGATGGCAGTCAGCATAGCGCCGGTGTTGGCAAAGTTGTGGTCAACATCAACATTATTGCCTGCGCCACCGCTGTCACCATTACAGGCCGCCAGTATGGCCAACATGAATACTAAGCAAAGTGAAAGTGTCAGAATTTTTTTCATGTACAGAAATCTCCTTAATATTTGATATATGTTTTGCACATTGTAAGGCTCATTATACACGAAATGTCAAGCAATTGTCAATAGGTGGCTTGTAAACAATCTGTAAATCCCGATTTTATATTATGAACAAGAATGATATGTGCTGTTTACAACAGCCTGTTATCGCTTAGCTTCCTGTACATATCTTGGCCATAGACAAGGTCATCGGCGTTGTCAATTTCAAAGCAGGCGCGGCCGCCGATTTCCAAAGGCAAAACATTGGTTGCATGGCTAATTTCGTTGAAAGCGTTTTCGGCGTATACGCTTGTGTTGCCGGCAAGGCAAAACCGTTCAATTTCTTGCAGCCACAGCAGCCAATCGGCTTTGCATAGTTTGTACATTGGCTGAGCATAGCGCGACTGTGCGCAAAATTCATGTACGCCGACGCGGCGAACGCGGCCGTCTTGTACGACGGCTTTGAAATCTTTTTTCGGCAGGGGCAATGTTGTGTCTGTGACCATGATGCTGTTTGGTGAATCTAACGCGTTGTGCAATACGCTGCGCTCAAAGACCAAATCGCCGTGTAGCAGCAAAATGTCATCTTGCAGCATGTCTTTGGCCAGATAGATCGAATAGATATAGTTGGTTTGCTCAAACTTGTCATTGTGGACAAACGTGATGTTCAGGTCGGAGTAGCGTGCCGCAATGTGGGCTTGCAACTTTTCGGCAAACGCGCCGGTCGTGATGCAGATATCGGTCAGTCCCGTCTCAATGAGCAGTTTGAGCTGTGCATCAAGTATCGTTGCGTCATTGGCGACCTCAACGAGACACTTGCAAGTAAATTCGGTTAAGCTGCCCATGCGTACACCGCGGCCGGAGTTTAAGATAAGTGCTTTCATGCCTGCTTCCTGCTTTCCAGCTGCTGAATAATATACTTACCGCCCGCCTCGCCGTTGCGGCCGGGATGGTAAAGGTATTTTTCCTTGGCTTGTACGATCTGCTCTTTGTAGCCGCCTTGGTTTGACAGCAGTTGTGTGACGGTTTGGTTGAGGTTATCCGTGTCATCGGGGTCAACCGATACGCCGACCATGTCGCGCAGAACGATGTCTACGACTTCGATCTCAGGGCCGAATTGCTCATAGTTAGGATTCATGACCTTCATCGGCGTGTTGATGAAAACACAGGGACGTAGTGTGCAGTAGGCAAATTCAAACGCGATATTGGACCAATCGGTGATGAGCAGGTCAGCGGTAAAGACCGAGGTGTTGTCGGCAAAATCCAAGACGAAAGTAATGTCGCCGTTGTTGGCGTATCGCTCTTGCAGGGCGTTCATGCGTGAGGGAAAGAGGCGGATATATTGTGGGTGGGGACGGATGATAATCTCATAGCCCTGATCGATCAGCGATGACAGCATGGGATCAATGCACAAGTCGAGCAAGTTGTCTTGCTGCCATGACGGGGCGATGAGGATCTTGGGGCGACTGTCGTCTGCAAGCTTTTCATTGCGCGTTTGCGGTAAAGTTTGATATGATTCTGCCAGTTGGTCATATAAGCCGTAGCCGGCCTTGACCAGCTTCTTGCGCGGCAAATCGGCCAACGCTTCGCGGCGGCGCACTTCGTTGTTTTGATGTTGGCCGACGCAGAGTATCGTGTTAAAATGATCGCAGGCGGCTTCTTTCATAGTGACGTGCAGACTTGCCATGCTGTGCGGAATGAAGATATACTCAATGTCGTCACGCACGATGGAGCGCTTCATGTGGAAGGTTTGCAGGTCGGGTACAGTGGTGACCATAATATCGGTATTCAGGCGCAGCATAAGCCCGATGGTTTTGCGTTGGCCGGCATAGTAGGGGATAATGCGGTCGTTGTCGTGCTTGAACACGCCGTCGTCTGGGTCATTGGTCAAGTAGTGGATGGTCGCGTCGCTGTGCGCCAAAATATAGTCGATGATATTTTTATAATACCTATACTGCCCGCCGCTGAGGGCGTAAAAGACAAGCTGTTTTTTCGCTGCGGCAAATCGTGCTGCGTCAGCTTTTTCACGGGATTTGAGCCCTTTGTTGCGCACGCGCTCTTGACGCAGTTGCTCGGGCGTCTTGCGTGTAGCCTGGATGTGGGCGATGGCGTCACCGGCCAGCTTTTTGGGCGGCAGAAGTGCATTCAGCAAATAGACCACGCCAATGGCAGTGAGGTTGCCGATCGTCCAGTACAGCCCGACACCCACTGGCAGAACAGCGGCGAAATAGACAGATAGGCAGACGGTAAAGATAATCAAACCGTAGTTGGTGCGGCGGCTTTGACTGATGGCGCCGGGGCTGATAGCATTTTGTACCAGTGAGAAAATCAGCGCGGCAAGCCCCGACAGCAGAATGATAATCAATTCAATCGAGGGTTGTGCCAGTGACGGTGTCGCACCTAAATTGAGGCCAAGAAAGTGCAGATTCGTGCCCTGTATTTGAGCAAACACCTCATAGCCATTGGGATATGCCGACAATGCTTCACGGAAAGCCGGCCAATTTTCGGGGTGTTGGAAAGCTTCGAGAACATTCAATTGCGCTGCGAATCCGCCTGAAGAGCCATCCATACCGCGCACGGTGGTCACCAGGGTATCAATGATTTGGCTGTCCAGGCGCAACATGTGTTGCAATGGGTGGTACATAACTTGCAGCATGCCCATAATCAAAAACAACTGCACAAGCAGCGGCAACAGCCCGACCAGCGGGCTGTATTTTTCACGCTTGAACAAGTCGTATTGCGCTTCGTGCAGCGCGTCGCCGGTATAGCGCTGTTTCAAGATATACAGCTCGGGTTGCAGGCGAAGCAGGCGAATGGAGTTTTTGTGCGCGACAAGCATGATGGGAAACAGAACAGCCTTGACAATGACGGCAAACGCCAAAATCGCCAGTCCGTAACTGTCGAACAGGCGATAGGGGATGTATATGATAAATCCTAAGGGTGTGCCTAAAACCGTGTTAATCATTCGTCGTCAAGCATGTCAACGGCGTCTTCTTGAACATCATTTTGCGGTGTGTTGCCCGCGTTTTTGTCGCGGGAGAACAGGCCGCGAATCTTACGGCGAAAGGCAAACAAAAGGCCGCCGCCCACGGCGACGATGGCGATAATTACTTGCAGCAACATGCCGCCAAATCCCGGGTCCAGATACATAATGTTTTCATCCTTTGTGTGAGAATATTTATTTAGATGTCAGAGGCACATTCGGTGACCGCGCCCCATGTTACGGCAACAACGCGTAATTTTCGCCAACAAACCGATTGACAAGCTCGCGGGTGATGTTTCGCGGTTCGAGGGGGGCGTCCAAGCCGCCATATGCAGGGGGGATTCGTACGGCACTGAACGTGGAGTGGATTAGCGTTAAGATTTGCTCCATCGGGTAGCCTTGTTCGACCAAATGTCCCTGAGTTCCCGGGAGGTGAAACCCGTGGTCGGATTGCAGCACGATGACGGCGTTTGGATTTTCGCTCAGCACCAGGTCGATGTGATACAGCATTTGTTCGGTGGCGTACTCAAATGCCGGCGGGTATAGGTAGTATCTGGAACTGCCGCCGGTCAAAGGATTATCAAGCAAGTGTGTGTACATAAACTCCCGCCAAAGAAAATGCGCTTCGGGCACGAAATTTTCATCACGGGTTTGCACCAATATACGTTCCGGTTCAGGATCGAAACGGAGGGGTGTTGCCAATGTTAAAAGCCGCGCCAAATCGCCGTCGGGAAAGCGGCGCCAAAGCGGCAGGGTGTAGCGGTGTTCGACGCTTAGATGATCAAGATTAGACGGTATGCGATCGCGCACATTGCCGATGATTTCAATATCATACCTGGCGGCGATAAGCGCGGCAAACAGTTCGTAGTTGGGAATAAGATTGTCGACATAAGTCAGCCCGACTTGCGTCAACGCATCTGACAAGGCTTGTGTTTTGGACGCGCGCAATTCGTTTTCGTGTTTGGCTAAGAGTTCACCCCAAAAGCTGTCGTAAAATGCCGGAGAGAGCAGAGCCGGCAACGCCGCATACGTGAAACCCGCGTTGAGGGAGGCGTTGGGATAAATCAAAAAGCCGCGTTCAGCAAGGGCGTCGCGCAAGGCTTGCTGGTCTTCGCCCCAAAAATCTTCCACCGTTTCGAGGCTCATCATGCCGTCCATATGAAACCAATAGATGTCGGGGCGAGATATGTCACGGTCGACATTGAAGCCTTGTTTGATATAAAACAGTGTTTCATTTTCAACATTGGCGCGGGCGCGGGCGAGTATGATTTGTTGGTTGACGCCGGGGAACAGATTGAACAAAAATAATGCGATAACGGCAAAAGTAAATGCGTCGAAGGCGGGACGGATTTTTTCGAAGGGCGGCTTGAACTTGCGGAGCAGCAACACTGCGGCGGCGAAGCCGATGAACAGCAAAGTTATGAGTGTGATGCGACGGCCGAATATCCGGCCGATGCGCGAAGAGAAGCGAAAAACAGGCTCAAAAAGCCAAAAAGCTACCCAAAATCCAAGGGTGACCAGCAGCGCGGCTTGCCGGCTTTTGAGGAACAATTGCAAGAATATAAAGAAGAGCAGACTTGCGACGGCAAAAAACGCAGCGACAATCAGCACATGAGTGAAAAAAAGGAAGCTGTCGGCGTGGTTGCGGTTGTACAGACGAAACAACAAAATGCTTGGCAGCAACGCTACTGCAATATAATACAAAATGCAGTCAAAGTGGAATTTTTTCTCGGACATGGGAAATGCGCTCCTTGTTGAAATGTTATTTAACGACCTAGTATAGCACATTGTGTCAGAAAACGCAAGGGCAAAGATGTACTTGTTATTTTTTAGCCGGTGTGATATACTGAATGCAGTACATTAGTTTCGAAAGTGATTTTGCGGGGAGACAGTATACATGATAGACATACAATCATATCAAGAGTATTTGCGCGACAACGGGTACGGCAAAGGAACCGAGGAGCACAAACGGCGCATTGGCCGAGCAGCTCAATGCCATCATAGCTGAAAATGATGGCAGCGTGACGATGGGTGATTTGGCGCGGCTTTTTCCGATGATGCCGCATCGAGCGGCAGGGTGGTTTAACAAAACGGCGCACAAGTTTTTCTTTGAATTGACCGATTTTCTTCAGCTTGATGCGGGTAATTTTGAAACTGATGCGTTGATTGCACCTGTTAAGGCGTACAGTACGCAGTTTTTTCAAGACCGTGCAGCAGATGTGGCGCGCTTTACTTGCGAAGCCATGTATCCCATCCCTGCCGATGTTAAAATCGATTCGATGTGGCTGGGCGGTTTGACCAATGAGCAGTTTGTTCAGGCATTTAGCGATTTGCAAGGTATTTTAATCGGGGCCTATTTCGATATCGAACAGGATGCTTTTGCCTGGGGTTTCCCGAGCGCGTTTGATAAAGAGCAGCTTGCGGCGCGCGTCAGCGATGTGCTCGTTTCGCTCGGCGTTGCCTCGACGCTTGACAATCATGTCTTGATCGTTGAGGGACGGTACTTTAACCCTATGATCAAAAATCGAAAGAAAATTCCGTTGGTCATTGCCGGGTTGGAGAGTTTGGGCTTGGCGTTCGAAGGATATAGCGCTAAATCGGAAACATTTCGCGTGTCCTATCCGGACAACCCGTATGTGATGGATGTGCTAAAAACTTACGGCCGACGGTATGAACAACATTTTTGCCGGCGGTGCGCCGGATGTGAGCGCAAGGAGGGCGCTTGCCCGCGGCAAAGCATGTTGCGCAGCCATTTGTTTTCCTACCGCCATTTTGAGGATGCAGCGACACAGGCATACGAAACGGAATTTCTCATCGAAGCCGACACGCTGGGTGACGAAGCGCGTGATATCGTCTTATGGCTGCGTGAAAATGCATCCAGCTATGGGCTTCAGCTCAATCCGCATCGAATCTCTTGCGGCCAATTGATTTCGTTTAAGGATATCAAATCAAAGAAATGTTGTGACCGAGATAAATGCGTTTTATTTGGCAATAAAAACGACGAGTACAGCGACAAACATGTGGCACTGACAGTCAAGCTCAACAAAGTATTTGATGCCGAGCCCCAAAAAGTCAAAGCGTTGGTCAAGCGTTTCCCGCAGGCGTTTGCCTCATTTGACGATCCCGATTCAACCGAAACTTGTTGTCACAACAGAGAGTGCGGTGGACGGTTATATTATAAGATTGACGGCAAACAGCGGTATCGTTGCGGACGTTCTTTCGTATTCAAAAACCCGACGCTTGACGATGTCAAAGCTGTGTTGGCGTTGACTGTCCTTGAGCGTAATTTGCCCGAAATTAAGCCGAAAATTGAAGATATCATTCAAGAGAAATTGAGTATTAAGCAACAGCAGCAGGTGTTGGGCCTTGTCACGTATACGCAGACGCTGAAACGGTCGTTGAGCAGCGCGGGGCGCAATCGTTGGTCGGCGCAATATAAGGGTAAGCGTTTGTTTACCATGAGTGTGCGAAACGGCGAATGGTTTTTGCGTCCCGAGATTAAGTTCGATGACGCGTTTTTCGCCTATATCGAGCGCGAGGGATTGCAGTCGGCGCTTTGGGACAACATGTGCCGCTGTTACGGCTGCGACTGCGGCAGAGAAAACTGCAGCAACATGGTGACGCTCACCGTGCTCGGCAAAGTGCTTGACAATGTCTGCAACAATAAGATCATTTTCCACAACCCCGGCGCCGAAGCGCTGGCGTTCTTTAAAGCTGTGATGTTCTATCGGATGGAGACATTGCGAACGGGCGATGAAAAATGGATATGGTGGGAAAATTCAGAGAGCAACAGCAAGAAATAGCCGGTGCAAACGACCTCCCTTGACATTTTTCAACGTAAGGGCTATAATAATGGCTTAGTCGGCTGTCATGCCGCAAAAAATGATTATGGGAGGAAACAATGATGAAACGCAAAATTTTGGCTTTGGCGCTGGCCGCCGCAATGCTGGCCGCTTTGCTCGCAGGCTGCGCAGGGGGAACGGCAGTCAACACGCGGGAAGAGGTGACCATTGGTATTTTGGCGCCGAAGACGGGCGATGCCTCGCAGTTTGGCGTAGCGGTGTATCAGGGCCTTACCCTTTACATCGAGCAGTTCAACGCGCAAGACAACGGTCTGCAAATCCACACAAGGCTTTTCGATGAAGAAGGACTTCCTGAGCGTGCCGTTATCGGATACAACAGCTTGGTCGACTTTGGCGTGACCGCCATTATCGGAAGCGTGACCAGCGGCCCGACGATGGCCGTGGTACCGCGCGCGTTTGAAGACGGTATGCCTATGATTACCGCAACGGCGACACACGCAAACGTAACGGTCAATGCCGAAGACGGAAGCGTGTTTACCAATATGTTCCGCGCTTGCTTCATTGATCCGTACCAGGGTGAGAAGATGGCCCTGTTTGCTGTCGAAGAATTGGGGGCGACAACAGCAGCTATCTTGTACAGCCATGAGATTGATTATTCTGTCGGGTTGAAAAACGCGTTTGTCCAAAAGGCCGGGGAGCTCGGCTTGGAAATCGTAGCCGAAGAGCGCTTTGCCGACCAAGCCGTTGATTTCAGAGCGCAGCTGACCAACATCGCGCAAGCCAGTCCCGATGTGCTGTTTGTGCCGGCGTATTATCGCCATGTCGGCTTGATAGGGCCGCAGAGCGCCGAAGTTGGGCTTGACGACACCACTTTCCTGGGTGCTGACGGTTGGGCGACCATTGGTGACTTTATGGGGGACACAAGCAGCATCGAAGGCGCGTATTTCCTGACCGGATTCTCGCCCGACGCGGAAGACGCGATGGTGCAGCAGTTTATCGCCGACTATACCCAACGTTGGGGCGAAGCGCCCAATATGTTCGCCGCACAGGCCTTTGATGCCGCGATGATTTTAATTGCTGCGATTCAACGTACATTGGCCGCCGATACCGACATCGTGCCCGGCAGCGACGAGTTCAAAGCCGCGCTGATTGCGCAAATGGCTGTCACTGACCTGACCGGTGTAACGGGTCATGTTACTTTTGATGCATACAACAACCCGCAAAAAACGGCCGTTATCTTGAATATGGTTGATGGTAAAGAGACGTTCTGGGGTTACTTCTAAGGATTTAGCAAAACACTAGGGGAAGAAAATTTTTTCTTCCCCTAGTGTTAAATCTATGTCTATGAACACGAGGTACATACATGGTATTTGTTTCTCAACTGATTAATGGGCTGCAATTGGGCTCAATTTATGCATTGGTTGCCCTGGGCTACACCATGGTATATGGTATTATTAAGCTGCTCAACTTCGCCCACGGCGATGTCATTATGGTGGGCGGTTACATTGCGCTGAACGCGCTGTCTTTTGGGTGGCATCCCGTCGTCGCGGCGTTAGCGACAGTACTGGGTTGCATGATTTTAGCCGTTGTCATGGAAAAACTGGCCTATCGGCCCATTCGCTTCGCGCCGCGGCTGTCTTTGCTGATTACCGCCATTGGCCTGTCGATTCTTTTGCAGAACTTGGCGCAACTTATCTTTAGCGCAAGTCCTCAATTCTTCCCCACAAGAGACCTTTTTCCCTTTATAACGGATGATACGACGTCGCTGCAAATTGGCGAGCTGCAAATCGGCTATGTGCCGCTGATTACCATTTTGGTTTCGCTTGTGTCAATGGTGGCGCTGACCATTTTAGTGCAGAAGACAAAGCTGGGCAAAGCCATGCGCGCCGTGAGCGAAGATACCGGTGCGGCGCAACTGATGGGCATTAATGTAAACACGATCATCACCTTCACCTTCGCGATAGGCGCGGCGTTGGCGGGCATCGGCGCGCTGCTTTACGGTGCGGGCTACCCGCGGATAGAGCCGACACTTGGTGTTATGCTGGGATTAAAAGCTTTTGTTGCGGCGGTTGTGGGCGGCATCGGCTCAATCCCTGGTGCAATGATTGGCGGCTTTGCAATTGGATTGCTGGAAGTTTTAGTCAAAAGCATTGGTTGGTCGGGCTGGGTCGACGGCGCAGTTTTCTTAATTTTGATTATTGTGTTGCTCGTAAAGCCATCCGGCATTATGGGCCGCAATCTGATGGAAAAGGTATAAGCCATGAATAAAGCAAATAAAGTGAAAATCCCCATGCCCGCGCGGTATGGAATCAATACGCTGTTGCTGCTCGCTTTTCTGTTGGTCGGCAACATTCTCACCGGTGGAAATATGCTCACCGGTGTGCAGAATTCACTGCTGATTCAAGTCGGCATCTTTATTATTTTGGCCGTTTCGCTAAACGTAGCCACCGGGTATTTGGGCCAGCTGCCGCTGGGTCATGCCGGATTTATGGCTGTCGGCGCATACACAGCCGGCATCTTTTGGCGGTCGGGCATTTTGCCACAAGGTCTTGCTACGCCGGTCGGCATTATTTTGGCCGGCTTGGTGGCCGCCGCATTCGGTGTTGTCATTGGCATCCCCGCACTGCGTTTGCGAGGCGATTATCTTGCCATCATCACACTGGGGTTTGGTGAAATTATCCGCGTTGTCATCAACAACTTAGAAATTACCGGCGGTGCGATGGGACTGCATGGCATACCACGCAATATATCGACATTTTTTGTCGTCTACGTCTGCGTCATCGCATCTTGTGCCGTCATTCACCTGATGATGAAAAGCCGGCACGGGCGGGCTATTTTATCCATTCGTGAAAACGAAATTGCATCCGAAAGCTGCGGCATCAATACCACGTATTACAAAGTCATGGCCTTTGCCGTTTCGGCGTTTTTCGGCGGTGTCGCCGGTGCGCTTTTCGTAGGAGACTTGGGGATGTTGATGCCGGGACAGTTTGGGTTTATGACCAGCATCAACATTTTGATGATTGTCGTATTGGGTGGAATGGGCTCGATGGCCGGCTCTGTCGTTGCGGCGGCGGTGTTGACCAGTCTGCCCATTATGATGCAATTTCTCGACCAGTATCGCATGGTCATTTATGCGCTGATGTTGGTGCTTGTCATGATTTTTAAGCCATCGGGATTGTTGGGGTCGTATGACTTCTCACTGTCGAGGTTGTTAGAGAAAGCCATCAATCGCCTCAGAAGAGGAAAGCCGGAAAAGGAGGGTGAGCGCAATGATTAAACATAACCCTGCGCTGCCGTTTCTGCCGGAGCGCGACAAAGAGCGCCGCCCTGTCTTGGAATGCGTCAATCTCGGCATTGATTTTGGCGGACTAACTGCCGTCAAAGATTTCAACATCACCATCGGAGCGACTGAGATTTGCGGTCTTATCGGTCCAAACGGTGCGGGAAAGACCACGATCTTTAATTTGTTGACAAAGGTGTACCGTCCGACGCGTGGTTCAGTGATCCTCAACGGCAAAGACACCAAAAACATGAACACCATGCAGGCAAACAAAGCCGGACTTGCCAGAACATTTCAAAACATCCGGCTCTTCAAAGAGCTGACCGTGATGGAAAACGTGCTGGTCGGCTTACACAATGAGATGGATTACCGCCTGAGCGGCGCGTTGCTGCGATTGCCACGCTATTGGAGAGCTGAGCGTATTGCCCGGGAAAGAACGCTGGAGCTGCTGTCCATTTTTGGTATGCAGGATATGGCCGAGCACAAAGCCGGTAGTTTGCCCTACGGGTCACAGCGCCGCTTGGAAATTGTGAGAGCACTGGCGACAAATCCCGCAGTGCTGCTGTTAGACGAACCTGCCGCCGGCATGAATCCCGCCGAAACAGAAGATCTTATGCGAACCATCAAAAAAATACACGAAACATTCCAAATCGCGATTTTCTTGATTGAGCATGATATGCACTTGGTCATGGGTGTTTGCGAGGGCGTTGCCGTACTCAATTACGGGCAGCTGATTGCCAAAGGCACGCCGGCCGAAGTGCAAAAAGATCCCAAGGTTATTGAGGCGTACTTGGGCTCGGGAGGAGGCGAAGCGCATGCTTAAAGTCACCAATATGAATGTATATTACGGTAATATCTACGCCGTCAAAGACGTGAGTTTTGAAGTCGGCGAGGGTGAAATCGTCACTCTTATCGGTGCAAACGGTGCCGGAAAGAGCACCATTTTGCAGACCGTTTCCGGCCTGCTTAGAAGCAAGACAGGCTCAATTGAGTTCAACGGTCTCGAAATCGGCAATGCGCCGCCGCATACGCTTGTCAAACAAGGGTTGGCGCAAGTGCCCGAGGGGCGGCGTGTTTTTCTGCAAATGAGTGTGCAAGAAAATTTAGAGATGGGACACTACACGCAAGCCGGCAACACATTGCATAAGAGAATTGAGCAAGTCTATGAACGTTTCCCTCGTTTACAGGAGCGGCGGAAACAAATTGCGGGTACACTTTCAGGCGGCGAACAGCAAATGCTGGCGATGGGCAGGGCTCTGATGTCGCGTCCTAAGCTGTTAATGCTTGACGAGCCGTCGATGGGTCTCGCGCCTCTTTTGGTCGAACAAATTTTTGGCATTATACGCGAGTTGAACAATGCCGGCGTAACCATCCTGCTGGTCGAACAAAATGCCCATATGGCGCTAAATGTTGCCGACAGAGGCTATGTGCTGGAAACAGGTAAAATCGTTCTGGCTGATAATGCAAAAAGCCTGCTCGAAAACGATGCAGTGCGCAAAGCCTATTTAGGCGCATAACCAAACAGACAGAAAAACTGCCGGAACCATTGCGGTTCCGGCAGTTTTATGTGTTTTAATCAAACCGTAAAAAGTCAACACTCTCAAAGCTCGTCAGCGAGAAAGAGGCAATGTGGCTGCCGGTCAGAACATAGAGGTAGTCGCCGATATACAGCCCTCTCATTTGACCCCACCAGCGTTGCCAGCCCCATTCATCGTATTCATTGTCAAATTCGATGATACCTCGCTGGAAGAAGCCGTACACATCGTCGTAGCCGTAAACAAGGTATGCGTTCTCCGATGGGAATGCAATAATGTTTCTGTCCACATCAATAAGAATGGCCTTGTGATTATATGATGACTCCGACCACCAGAAGCCGTCAAGACTCAATGTGTGTCGTTCATAAACATCCAAGAGGTTGTCGGTGTTGAACATTGACAGCTTCAAATAGCCCCACATGCCCGTCTCTTCGGCGGCATCCCGTCCAAAACCGAACAATCGCCCGTCGCCAAACGGATGCAAGTAATCGGAGAAACCGGGTATTTTAAGTTCACTGAGGATAACAGGATTGGTCGGGTCGCTGAGATCGGCTGCGAACAGCGGATCGACATCACGGAATGTCACAAAGAAGCAAATGTCGCCCATAAATCTGACCGAGAAAACCCGCTCACCCGGTGCCAGACCCTCAACGGCGCCGATGATATTTAAGTCCATATCAAGGACATAGAGGTTGTTGGTACTGGTTTCTGTCCAGGTTTCACGGTATACTCTGTCGCGGTTTTCCCAATCGCTGAAATAATATACCCATTGGAATACGCCTTCTTCAATCTCTGTTTCATCTTCCCAATGCCAAAATGAGCCATCCCAATCACTGCGGCTAAACCGGTCTGTTGGCCCGTAATACCGTTCAGTGTTCGACCACCATTGATGGAATGTCGTAACAATTCTAAATGTGCCGTTGTATTCATCCATAGAGAACTGATTTAAGATATTGCCGGCAATTGTCGCCGATGCTTCAGCTCTGACAATGCCGTTGTCCAGCGAAATCCGTGTGATATTTGTCATGGTATGGCTATGGCTCCACCGCGCTCTTGTCGATTCGCCATGCTCTGAATTTTCGCCCACATGCTCAGTATTTGTGATAAAAATATTGTTGTGGCTGGCATAAATATTCCAGCCAAAGCCCAGCAGCGATTGCGTGGAAATCACGTTGCCGCTGCCGCTCGTGTCAATACCCGAAATAACGGTATGCTGCACGCGGTCAAGGTTGTCGTTGAGAATGATATCTTCCGGCGCGATGACCCGACGCTCGCCGTTTTCAATAATCTGCGGAATAAAGGTTTCAGGGCGCGCAAGGTCAGGGTCTTCCCATGACGTATGGTTGGTTGCGAGATACAGCGTTTCGCCAATCATGCGCGAGGAGATATACGACCCGCTTTGCCCGACTTCGCCCAGCTTAACAGGGCGTTGGTTCATGTCAGACACGTCATAAATCTCGGCAATAACGGCTTGGTTTGGCCCCCAGCCCCACCAACCGCCCCGACCCCAGTCAGCAATTCTGCTTGACCCGGCGCGTGCGAGTTCATTATGGTCCACATCCCATGTACGCGACAACAAAATCAGCCGGCCGTCGGTGATATAAATTTCAAAGGTATCGCGGCCGCGATCACGGGGATTTTCAGTCTGCCGTCTGCGGTTTTGGATAACTCCTACGTTATCTTGGCGCTCAATTTGCCAAAATAACTCTAATCTGCCGTCGACGGCACTGATGATGTTGATAAAGTTGTCCGAAACAGCATAAATATGCCGCCCGTCAGTCTTGACAATGTCGGCCTCTTGTACGCCCAGCATTTGCAGGTTTGTGTCGCTGAAATCAGGCGTTTCAGAATATGAGCTCCTGTTGCCGGTCGTGCCGGTCGCCGGGTTTTCGCGCAGGGCCGGAGCTGCCGTGTCCATGTCCTCCGCCATTACCATCTCTTCGGTGGCCGAGCGGGGCAATCCATAGACGGCCTCAGTGCTAATGTTGCTGATCAGACTGTATATCTCCTCAAAGTTGGCGGCAGCCGCGAGTTCATTGTGTTGTCCTTGCGGCAAATTTGGGTTGGGCTGTGAGCCGTTGTTTTGTGAGCTGATGACAAAGGGAATGGTCGCCACAAGCAATGCCAAGCATGCTGCTGCGGCCACTGTTCGTCTCCAAATCGGGAGGTGCAAAATGCGGCCGCCTTTCACTTGTGCGTCGACTTGTGTGCTGTCGTGATGTTCCATTTCTTTCTTGACCGCGTCAAGAGACTCTTGGCGCGGCGATTGGCCATCCATAAACTTGTTGTAATCATCTTTGAACATGTCAATTTCTCCTTTCAGAAATTTGCCTCACCCAATTCTTTTTTGAGGCACTCTCGGGCGCGCCGCAGATGCGATTTGACCGTTGATTCGTTAAAGCCCGTCATTTGCGCAATTTCGACAATGGCATAGCCCTCGTAGTAAAACAAGTGGATACAAAGCCGCTGTTTGTCGTTGAGTTTGGCGACGGCCTCGGCGATGTACGAGTTTTCCGAAATATCCTCTTGTTTTTCTGCATTGACTTCCTCCGCCGGCATAAGAACCGTCTTCTTGCGCCAAGGTGAGGTGTGAAGTGACTTGGCCGTGTTGATAGTGACTTTGATGAACCACGCCTTTTCGTGTTCTCCGTCGTTAAATTCGGGCTTGTATTTGACAAACCGCAAAAATACTTCTTGCATGATATCTTCCGCATCGTTTCGATTGCGCGCGTAAGAAAAAGCAAGACGGTAGACCATGCTGCTAAGACGTTGTATCAGCGTGTCAACATGGCTGCTCTCGAGTTGCAATCCATCGTTCATTCTGTCACCTCATACACCCATAACACTAAAAACATCTCAAGAAAGTTGCAGTTGGCAAAAAATATTTTTGTTGTGTACTGGTTTGGCGCTCAATGTACAGACAGTATAGCATAGTGCAGCACGTTTCACAATGTCGTGCGGGCAGTCACATAAATAAATCCGAACCCGATGCCAACAGGGTTCGGATGAATATGACTTGGGGCTGCCATTGTATACTTACCAATCTAATAAGCCCTTGTGCCTAAAATGTTCCACAGCACAGTGCAGCGTGTAAACGCTCACGCCCAGGTAGGCAGCAATGGATGCGTCATCTACGCTCCACGGGTTTGACAATGCCGCTTGAAAGTCTTCCCATGATACAAGTCGGTCAGCGGCTCGGCGGCTGGCTCGACGCTCAGCGCGTTGTTTCACGGGCGCCGGCGCATCAGCATCCGGCAATGATTCGTGTGCACGTGCCATCTCGAGAGCCAGACACTCTGCCTCTTCGCGTTCGGTCAGCCACGGCGTAATGCCGATGCCGTAGCTGTCCTCAACATTGACGCAGACAGATGGCGTACCTTTCAACGGGTGATAGAGGACGGTTATCTTATCCCGCTCTGCCTCATCGTGCATCTCAATGATCTGTTGCCGTGCATTCATTGCTTTCATCCTTTCGTGCCTTGAATGTTTGTGCAAAGTCTAATACAGATTGTCTTTGCTCATCGGTTAATGTTTCGGTTTCTTTGAACACTGCGTATTGAAATTCGCCCCATTTAAGCTGGGGATCTTTTTTTGCGCCTTGGAGCACGGGATCGTCTGACGTACCAAGCAGATAGTCTATTGATACGTTAAAGCAGGCAGAAAGTGTAGCAATTTCTGCAAATACAGGGATGCTTCGCCCCGCCTTCCAGTCCTCAACTTTACTGCTGTCGGCGTCAAGCAGGCGGCAAATGGCTTGCTCGGATAGGTTTTTTGATTTCGCAATGTCAAGTATACGTTGTATGGAAAGGAGCATGCTAAATACCTCGCCCATTGATACAGCCATGCGTAATGGTGTAAGTTTACATAACGACTTAACAGTATTTTACACCAAAAGAGAAAGCATGTCAATAGCTGTACAGTAAAAAGGGGGGGGACATAAAACAGAATGAAAATAAAACCCATCTAACTCATGGCAAATGCGAGTGGTTAGATGGGTGATGGTGGCAAGCGATGGGTCTGTGTTTCACGACCCATCGAAAAGGCTTGTATTTGGGGCGGTTGTGTGGTACACTCATGCCGTAGGTAGAACCATTATCTACGCTACACCGCTTTGCCTTTGGCAGGGTCGGTAGTTTATATTTTCGGAACATAGAGGACAAGTAAATGTTTAGCCAATGTAATGTGTTGATTAAATAGAAAAGGCGGTTTCGATTTATGGATAAGCTTCAAAAGTATGTCAATCTAATAGTTCAAATAGGCGTTAATATTCAACCGGGACAGAAGCTGTTAATATTCTCACCGGTGGACGCTGCATATTTCGCACGTATGATAATGGAACAGGCTTATAAAATTGGCGTAGCAGATGTTGTTATTTGTTGGGAAGATGAAGTGTCAGATAGAATCGACTATTTGTTATCGCCTAATGACGACTATGACAAAGTTTTGGAGTGGGAAAAAGCTCGGGTCAAGCATTGGGTTGATGATAGCTATAATGTGCTAACAATTTATGCGCCCAACTCTGAGCTTTCAGTTGGTGTAAATCCAAAGCATATTGAAATGAAGCAAAAAGCTGTGGAAGAAGCTCGACAACCTTTGTATAATCAAGGCTGGAAGGTGCAGTGGGGTATGGCATATGTCCCGACAACCGCTTGGGCAAATAAAGTTTTCCCAAATGCAAAAGACACGAAAGAGGCTGAGAGCCTCATGTGGGAGGCAATATATTCCGCTTGTCGTATAGACGAAAACGAACCTATGGAAACATGGCATAAGCATATAGAACATTTACAGAACAAAATAGATGCTTTGGCGGCTCACAATTTTAAACACTTACATTTTAAGACTGATGCAGGCACGGATTTGGAAGTGGAATTGCCCCAAGAGCATGTATGGATGTCCTGTGTTGGAGAGTCCACAATGGGCAATAAATTCGTTGCAAACATACCAACAGAAGAGGTGTTTACCGCTCCTTTACGTACAGGAGTTAATGGTATTGTTTATGCAACAAAACCCATGGTTTATATGGGCAAGGTTATTGATGGATTTTGGCTTCGTTTCAAAGATGGTAAGGTGGTAGACTATGATGCCAAGGAAAACAAACATGTATTAAAAGAATTGTTAACAACACATGATAATGCTGATTATCTGGGGGAAGTGGCGCTTGTGCCCCATTCATCCCCTATTTCTCAACTAAATGTTCTTTGGTATGATAGTAGCTTTGATGAAAACGCGTCTTGTCATTTAGCATTAGGATATGCCTATCCTAACTCGGTCAAGGGTGCAAGCAAAGGCATTCTCAATCAATCTTCTATTCACGAGGACTTCATGATAGGCACATCAGATATGGACATTATGGGCACTACCCAAGCTGGAGAAGAAATTTTTATTTTTAAACAGGGTGAATGGGCAATATAACCCTTTATTGAATACATATACAATACTTTCCGGCATCATAATTTGATAAGCTTTTGTACTTTGTCGTTTCGTAATGCATCTTAATGATAACAAAGGGGGATTTCAGATGAAACTATCAGCAACCAACAATTCCAAAAACTCAAAGCCGATATAAACCACGTCCACAAAACCAAACGAGCCGTGGAGGAGTTACTACCCAAAGAACCGAGGTCAAAAACACGCAACCTTGACATGGAGCGGTAGGTGTGGCAAGCGATGGGTCTGTGTTTCACAGCCTATCGAAAAGGCTTGTATTTGGGGCGGTTATGTGGTATAGTGGTATTGTTATCTGCACTTAGCACATCGGCGGGGTGCGTGGTATCATATTTATAATTTGTTTTATGAGAGGAATGATTTACTATGCCGTTAGTTGCTGCGAAATGTGAATCGTGCGGGGCAAACTTGGAAGTCAATCCCGCACAAGACTCCGCAATTTGCAACTTTTGTGGGACGCAATTTATTGTTGAAAAAGCAGTTAGTTTATACAACACTACTAACAACATAACTGCATCAACAGTTAATGTATATGGTAATGCAGACGGAGTGGACAATCTTTATAAAAGAGCAACAGATTGGTTGACCCTTAAAAATGAAACAAAAGCTGTTGAAGTTTTTATGGAAATGGTTGAGCAGTATCCTAGCGATGTAAGGGGTTGGAGTATGTTGGCTCAGCTTTGTCCGACTAGGGAATATATAGACAATGCAATACGTCTGGGAGATAGCTCCTTTATTGCTGAGTGGGAAACAAATGCACAAGTTATTTGTGCTGAAATTCGAAATGGCAGCGCAGACCCAAATAGACTGTGGACAGTATTAGATAAAGGAGCATTGATAATAATACATCAATTGAGTGTTCGTCCAAATGCAGATTTCCCATGTGTGAGGATGTTGCTAGATGAAGGGCAAGAAACTGCTGAGATACTTAAATCAAAATGGGGCAAAACAATTGCGCATACTTCAAATCGAGAAATTGCAAACGCAGTTATAAAATCAAACAATACAATTTTATCAAAGTATTGGGGGTGTGCAAATTTTAATAGTCTTCATATTGGTAATATTATCTTTGTAATTGGAAGATATATACTATCCCGCGATTCGCATAATAATTTGAATTTGTGTATATGCGATAAAATACTTTCAAAAACTGTTATTGTACAGACTTTTGATGAAATTGAAGTGCGGCGAAGAAACAGATTATGTGCTAAATGCGGTGGGAAACCCTCATATTGGAGCGGTATGTGTAAAAATTGCGGATATAAATGCAAAGGGTTTGGATATAATTAGTTTAATGTATCCCCATACACTAAATAAGCAAACTCCTACCCTAACGGCTAACCGCCGACCTACGCCGTAAAAATTGATATTATCCACACAAAACCCCATAGGGCAAGGCTTTACACGCCTTTACCCTATGGGGTATTTCCATGCCCGAAAAACAGTCCTTGACAATACAACCCCAAGGCTCTTTTGGAGATGTTTCGTTAAACACAATCGTTTCGTCTCGATATGATCCGGTAGCATGAAGGATGGAAAAGAAAGAGTTTTGAATAAAGAAAGGCCTCGCTGAACCCTTAAATGTCAAGGCTTTAGCGAGGTCTTGTATGGAGCTTGTGGCCGGAATCGAACCGGCAACCTGCTCATTACGAATGAGCTGCTCTACCGTTGAGCCACACAAGCGTTATTAAGGGTAACGACCGATTGCTATTATACCCGTTTTGTGCCCGTTTGTCAACGGCACAGAACGGATTTTTTAATTCTTTACATTCCCAATGCCCCGCAAAGCGTATCGCAAACCGATGTCGCCATCGCTTGACTCGGCATCTCGCTAAAAATACGCAGCAACGGCTCTGTGCCTGAAAAGCGCGCGATAATCCAGCCGCCGTTGGAAAAATAGACCTTGCAGCCATCTATATAACTCACAGTTTCGATCTCAATGCCAAAATCGGGCAATTTTTTATCCACCATCAGCAGCTGATATATGGCGTCTTTGCACGAGGCTGTAAAGCTATAATCGCGTTCATCAGTATAACATGCGCCGAACTCGTCGGTAATGTCTTGATAGATGGCACTCAATTTCCGTCCGCTAACGGCAAGCATTTCAACCAGCAGCATGGCCGCGTAAATGCCGTCTTTGCCTTGAATATGACCGCGAACGGTCAAGCCGCCAGAGCTTTCGCCGCCGATAATCGCGTCATTTTCCGCCATTTTTCCTGAAACATGCTTGAAGCCAACAGGCACTTCGTGGCACGTTTGGCCATAAGCTGCTGCGATACGGTCAAGCAGATGCGTGGTGGCAATATTGCGCACTGCCGCGCCGCGCCAACCCTTGTATTTTAACAGATAATGGTATAGCAATACCAAAATTTGGTTGGGATGCACAAACGCACCGCAATCGTCGATAATACCCAGCCGGTCAGCGTCGCCGTCAGTCGCGATGCCGATGTCACAGCCGTTTTCTTTCACGAAATTTGTCAAATCGTTGAGTGTGTGCGCGTTAGGGGAGGGGAGTCGCCCACCGAACAGTGTATCGCGCCTCTCGTTAATGGTATCAACATCGCACCGTGCTGTCATCAACAGCGTTTGCAAACTTGTCCGGCTGACGCCAAACATCGGGTCAAGCGCGACATGTAAGTTCTTTTTTCGAATAGCATCTATATCAATCATGTCGATAATCGAATCCAAATACTCATTCTGTGGTTTAATGACCATTACTTGCCCGTTTGCCAAGGCGGCCTCAAATGTCATAACCTTAACTTGGCTGCTGGCCATCGTCGCCAGCCGTGACTCCATGGCTTGCGTTATGTTTTCATCGGCATCACGCCCACCCTTGATAAACAACTTAATGCCGTTGTAAACAGCAGGATTGTGGCTGGCCGTCACTGCCATACCGTAAGGCAGTCCGCGCTTTTTAACAACATACATAACCAATGGCGTGGGCGCGTCTTTGTTGATGAAATGGACGCGAATACCATTAGCCGCCAAGACTTCCGCCGCCCACATCGCCGCTTCGCGCGACAAAAACCGGCGGTCATAGCCCAAAGCAAGCTCATTAGCCTGCTCAGCATTCATTGTATCCGCCAGTGCCTGCGCCAGCAGTTGTACATTTGCTTTGGTGAAACCATCAGCGATAATAGCGCGCCACCCGCCCGTGCCAAATTGTATCATGCATTCCCATCCTCTCCATAAAGCCAACAACTCAGTATACCATAAGCTGACAAATTGCGCAAGGCTTGACAAGGAATTTTTTATGAAGATATACTTATTTTACGCGTGGGAGGAATGCACCTAAAAAAGCACCGATGGCTTATGCCATCGGTGCTTTTTGCTGATTCAGTAAGTGCCTAATAAATATCTTGATACTTCTCCAAAACCTTGTACTTATCCGCCGCCGCTTCAGCGGCTCTGTCAAACAGTTCCTCGGCGCGCTCGGGGAACAAGACTTTCAGTGACGTATAGCGTGTCTCATCGCTGATGAAGTCTTTGTAGCTGGCTGTCGGCGCTTTGCTGTCCATACGGAAAGCTTGCTTGCCCTCGGCTTTAAGACGGGGGTCATAGCGGAAGTTGTGCCAGTAGCCGGCCTCAACAGCGCGCTTTGTCTGTGCGTGTGAGATGCCTAAGCCGCCTTTCATGCCGTGCGCCACACAGGGCGAGTATGCAATAACAATAGACGGTCCCGGATAGCTCTCCGCCTCGACAATGGCGTCGATGGTTTGCTTTTGGCTGGCACCCATGGCAATTTGTGCGACATAGGCGTAGGGGTAGGCGGCAATCAGCATCGATGCAAGGTCTTTTTTATCAATGCCTTTGCCTGCAGCCGCGAACTGTGCGACTTGGCCGATTTGTGATGCTTTGGATGCTTGTCCGCCGGTGTTCGAATAAACTTCGGTGTCGAATACCAACATGTTAATGTCGTCACCGCTGGCAATAACGTGGTCTAGGCCGCCAAATCCGATATCATAAGCCCAGCCGTCGCCGCCGAATGCCCAAACCGATTTTTTGACGAACATGTCGCGGTTGGCATTGAGGAATTGCAAATGCTTATCACAGTCACAGCCGCATGTGCCGCAATCTTTCATTGCGCCGTCAAGCCACGCTTCAAGTTTCTTGCTGGCAGCTTTTGAACCGTCACCGCAATTTTTGTTGTCGAGCCATTCGGTAAAGCAATCGGGCGTCATGCCGAGAGTTTGAAGTGCCTTAATTGACGATTCAACCTTGTCACGACGCTGATTGACACCAAGTAACATACCGTAGCTGAACTCCGCCGTGTCCTCGAACAGTGAATTACACCATGTCGGGCCTTTGCCCTCTTTGTTGACGGTGTACGGCGTACTCGGTGCGTTACCGCCCCAAATTGATGAACAACCGGTTGCGTTGCCGATGTACATACGGTCACCGTAGAGTTGTGTAATCAACTTGGCGTAAGGTGTTTCGCCGCAACCGGCACACGCGCCCGAGAATTCGAGCAACGGTTGCAGGAACTGCGAACCTTTGACAGTGTTTTTGTTGAATGCCGCAGCAACCTCTTCTTTTTCGGTGACGTTGGCGAACGCGTAGTCATAACGTGTTTGCTCGTCAAGCTGCGTATGCAACGGCTCCATGACCAACGCTTTTTGCTTGCTGGGGCAGACATTGGCGCAGACATCACAGCCGTAACAGTCGTTGACCGACAAGTTGATGGCGTATTGATAGCTGTCGCAGCCTTTGCCCATCATCTTAATGGCTTGATAGCCTTCCGGCGCGGCGGCCAGCTCTTTCGCGTCCAAGACGAACGGCCGGCAAACCGCGTGTGGGCAGACATATGAACATTGGTTACACTGAATGCAGTTTTCAGGGATCCACTTGGGTACGTTGACGGCAACGCCGCGCTTTTCGAAGGCCGCGCTGCCTTGCGGGAAAGTGCCGTCTTCAACGTTTGCAAATGTCGAGACAGGCAGCAAATCGCCTTTTTGCGCCGCGATGGGCATCATAACGTCTTCAACAAAGGCCTTCAATTCAGGGCGGTCGCAATCGACAGCTTTGCTAATGGCCAAGTCGCTGCCGCTCGCTGTTTTCCATGCCTCAGGCACATCAATTTTCTTGACGTTCTTGACGCCGATGTCAATGGCCGCGTGGTTCATAGCCACGACCTTTTCGCCTTTCGTGCTGTAACTCTTGGTCGCCGCGGCTTTCATGTATTCAACGGCTTTGTCAATGTCCATGACGCCGGGGTTGAGCTTAAAGAATGCCGCTTGCAAGATGGTGTTGATGCGCTTACCCAAACCGACTTCTTCGCCCAACGCAATGCCGTCAATGGTGTAGACTGAAATGTCGTTATTGGCAATGTGACGTTTGACGTTGCTGGGCAGGATCTTATCCAAATCATTGACGTCCCAAGCGCAGTTGAGCAGGAATGTACCGCCCGGCTTGATGTCACTCGTCATGTCATACTTGTCGACATACGACGGGTTGTGGCAGGCCACAAAGTCAGCTTTGTTGATATAGTAAGTGCTTTTGATGGGTTGCTTGCCAAAACGCAAGTGACTGATGGTAACACCGCCCGATTTCTTACTGTCGTAAGAGAAGTAGGCTTGTGCGTAATCATCGGTTTTGTCGCCGATAATCGAGATGGTATTTTTGTTGGCGCCAACGGTGCCATCTGCGCCCAGACCCCAGAATTTGCAGCTGATGTTGCCTTCCGGTGTGGTATCGGGGTTCTCGTCAATAGGCAGTGAAAGATTGGTGACGTCGTCGTTGATACCGATGGTGAAACGCTTTTTCATATCAGCGCTATTGAGGTTTTTGTACACAGCGATGATGTTTGACGGCGGAACGTCTTTCGAGCCCAAACCGTAGCGGCCGCCGGCAACTTTGATGTTGGTTACGCCCTCTTCGGCCAGCGAAGTCATCACGTCTTGGTAGAGCGGCTCGCCCAATGCGCCCGGCTCTTTGGTGCGGTCAAGCACAGCGATTGTCTTGCATGTTTTGGGCAGCGCGGCCACGAATTTCGCGCCGACAAACGGGCGATACAGGCGCACTTTGACCAAGCCGACTTTTTCACCGTTTTTGTTCATGTAGTCAATGGTTTCTTCAATGGTGTCGCATACCGAACCCATGGCGACGATGATGCGCTCTGCATCGGCCGCGCCGTAGTAGTTAAATAGTTTATAGTCTGTACCTGCTTCGGCGTTGACTTTGCCCATATACTCTTCTACAATGGCAGGCAGGTTGTCGTAGTAGCTGTTACAAGCCTCACGTGCCTGGAAGAAGATGTCGGGGTTTTGTGCCGTGCCGCGCAGTACGGGATGGTCGGGGTTGAGCGCGCGGTCGCGGAAGGCTTGTACCGCGTCATGGTCAACCATTTTGTTAAGGGTGTCAAAGTCCCAAATTTCAATCTTTTGCGCCTCGTGTGAAGTGCGGAAGCCGTCAAAGAAGTGCAAGAACGGCACACGGCCTTTGATCGATGCCAAGTGTGCGACCGCGCCGAGGTCCATAACTTCTTGCGGGTTGGTGGCCGCCATCATGGCATAGCCGGTGCTGCGGCAACTCATGACGTCACTGTGGTCACCGAAAATTGACAACGCGTGGCTGGCCAGCGCACGCGCCGAAACATGGATAACGCCGGGCAGCAGTTCGCCCGCCATCTTATACATACCGGGGATCATGAGTAACAGACCTTGCGACGCGGTGTATGTCGTGGTCAAAGCACCTGATTGCAAGCTGCCGTGCACAGCCGAGGCTGCGCCCGCTTCGCTTTGCATTTCAACGATTTTGACCGACTGACCGAAAATGTTTTTCAAGTCGTCGCGGTTGCTCCAAATGTCGGTTAGCTCCGCCATAACCGATGATGGTGTGATAGGGTAGATGGCCGCCACCTCAGTAAACGCATACGAAACGTGCGCTGCCGCGGTGTTGCCATCCATGGTTTTGAGTTGTCTTGCCATAATGTGCCTCCTAATTTTTTTCATTTTTCAAACCATGACAGTATACCATACAATGCCCTCATTGTAAACCCATTTTTGTCCACGTTTTAGATATTTTTTCGGATTTTTTAGGGACGACCTGCCAAAAACCGCCAAAAAATGCGGGCAAAGTAAGCTATTATTTTAAGTATTGTAGGGGCGCACACCCGAGCGCCCCAATTTTCTGTCACGAGATGCCTGGTAAGTGCCCTATACAACATTGCGGAGGAATTGTATTCATGACCTACCACGTCGCCACCGAGTACGACACCCTAAAAACCCTCAAAACGGACAGGCAAGGCTTGACCGATGATGAAGCCGTCCTGCGTCGTCGACAGTATGGAGATAATGCCATTGAAGGCGAGAAGAAAAAGAGTTTGTTTACCATCTTTCTGTCGCAGTTCAGCGATTTTATGATCTGGATATTGATTGCGGCGGCAGTGATTTCCGCACTTGTTGCTCATGGAATGGCCGACAGTTTGATTATCGGTATAGTTGTGTTGCTCAACGCCGTGTTGGGTACAATTCAAGAGTCGCGCGCCGAAGCGGCGTTGGAGGCTTTGCAGAGCATGTCAGCTCCAACTTGTAACGTCAAGCGCAGTGGAAAGATTCACCGAATTCCCGCCGCCGAATTGACGGTTGGCGACATCGTGTTGCTCGAAACAGGCGATGCTGTGCCCGCTGATTTGCGTCTATTACAGACGAGTTCGCTGAAAATCGAGGAGTCGGCATTGACAGGCGAAAGTTTGCCGAGCGAAAAAATTGTCGGCGTATTGGAAGATAAACATTGTCCGCTGGGCGACCGTATCAACATGGCGTTTATGGGTACGGGCGTGGCATATGGGCGCGGTGAGGGCATTGTCGTAGCTGTCGGCATGGACACAGAGATGGGCAAAATTGCCAAGCAACTTGCTGACACTAGAAAAGAAATCACACCGTTACAAAAACAGCTCAATAACATTTCAAATATGCTGTCGATTGGTGTGTTGTGCATTGCCGGCGTAATTTTTGGACTGATTTTGCTGCGCGATCGCGGTGAGATGCTTAATGCCTTTATGACGGCAGTCAGCCTTGCCGTGGCGGCGATTCCTGAGGGGTTAGTCGCTGTGGTTACGATTGTGCTTGCCATGGGTATGAGCCGTATAGCGAAACAAGGTGCGATTATTCGTCGCCTGCCCGCAGTTGAAACGCTGGGAGCAACACAGATTATATGTAGCGACAAAACCGGCACGTTAACACAAAACAAAATGACCGTTGTACAACTTCATGGTGACGAAACCTTACTTGGCGAAGCCATGAAACACTGTAACGACGCGCGAATTGACCACGACGGAAAAACAATTGGCGATCCGACCGAAACGGCACTTTGGGATTATCTGTTAAAGAATGGCATAAGGCGCGATGATCTTGGTGCACCAAGGATAGGTGACATTCCGTTCGATTCAGGGCGGAAATTATCAACAGTCGCAGTAGAGAAGGAAAGTGGCGTTAGAGTGTACACCAAAGGTGCGCCCGATGTGCTGTTGCAACGCTGTAATCTGTCAGAACAAGATTGTGTAAAAGTTGAAAGTGTTAATGAAACTATGGCAACACAAGCCTTGCGAGTGTTGGCGTTTGCTTATAAAGATGCGCCGAAATTTAATGCCAATGATGCCGAATATGATTTGCACTTTATTGGGCTGGTTGGCATGATTGACCCTGCAAGGCCCGAAGCCAAAAGTGCAATTAAAACCTGCCACGAAGCAGGCATTTTGCCTGTTATGATTACCGGTGATCATAAGGTGACGGCAGTTGCTATTGCGCAAGATTTACATATGTTAGGAGAGAGTCGAGCGGCAATTACTGGTGCAGAATTGGATGCGTTAAGTGATGATTGGCGGGTGGAGAATGTGGGAGTATATGCTCGTGTTGCACCGGAGCATAAGGCACGGATTGTTACGGCGTGGCAGTCACAGGGAAAAGTCGTTGCCATGACAGGCGACGGTGTGAATGACGCACCTGCACTGAAAGCCGCCGACATCGGCATAGGCATGGGGATCACCGGAACCGACGTAAGCAAGGGCGCATCCGATATGGTGCTCACTGACGATAATTTTGCTACAATCGTATCAGCTGTGCGTGAGGGGCGGCGCATTTTTGATAATATTCACAAGGCTGTGCGTTTCCTGCTGTCGTCTAATGCTGGTGAAGTATTGGTCATACTGGCTGCAACTCTGCTCGGCTGGATGACAGCGGACCAGCAGTTTTTGTTGCCGATACACTTATTATGGGTCAACCTCGTCACTGATACATTTCCCGCGCTGGCACTGGGCGTTGAACCGGAGGAGCCTGATATCATGCAGCGCAAGCCGCGCAACAGCAATTTGCCATTTTTTGATAGACAGACGTGGGGACGCGTACTTTCAGTTGGCGCTGTCGAAGCGGCGTTGACTATCGCGGCGTTTTTGCTCGGCGGACGTGGTGTCATTGGCACAACAATGGCGTTTATGACGTTATCACTGACGCAACTCTTTGCCGCCGTGGGATTTCAGAGCGAGCGCGTGAGCGTGTTTGCCATTGAGCCGAGAAAACATAGAGCGCTGTTCGGTGCTGTGGCGGGTAGTGCGTTATTGCAGGTGAGTGTTGTGTTGTTTGCGCCAACGCGGACAATTTTTAGATTAAGTACATTGGCGTGGCAGCAGTGGTTTGGCGTGCTTGGGTTATGCGTAGTGATGTTGTTGTTTATTGAGGGACAGAAGGCGCTGGCTCGACGCACAACTAGGGGTTGACAGATACACCGCAAATTGATATACTACTCACAATACTGCCGATTGGCAAATTTGAAAGGAGAAACCCCATGAAGAAATTACTTATCCTGGCTTTGGTACTGGTTGCGCTGGCGGCATTTATGACAGCCTGCGCTGACAACGATGACCCTGCTAATGAAAATGGAAACGGTACAGAAGTGAACGGTCCTACCGATGTGGTGCAACCTACTGAACCTAATGATCCTACTGAGGAAGAGCATGAACCCACCCCCATCCCGCCGGTAGAGCCGGCTGTGCTGGAAGAACCGCTTGCGGATGATGCGTTGGATATGTTTGTAGTGGAACGCGAGCCGTTGGCTTTTGCCGATGTACCGGACGACGCCGAATATAAGCAATATTTGGATTTTGTTACTGCACGTGGGTTGATTAGCGGCGTTGTGCCGGCTGAAGGTGACCAACTTGGAGAATTTCGCCCCGATAGTCTTTTGCAATTCCGTGCCGGTCTGTCAATCACCAATTCGTTGCACCGTATTTTTGGCGGGTATGATCCATATCCAGAAGGCGATCAGGGCAGCTGGGAAGAGAATGTTTTAGCATATTCAGAGTATCATGGCATTTTCACAGAAGAAGAGATGGATGAGATGGCAATCACGCCCGGTGATGAATTGTTCGGCAATGAGATGGCAATTGTTTTTGCCCGCGCATTCCCGCCTGAGATGTTCCCTGTCATCAACGACATCAACGAAGTACCCGGTATGACGCCCGGTACATTTGGTTTTGATGAAACGCTGTTATTGATGCGTGCCGGTGTTTTGGCGGCTGATTTTGATGGCTCGCAAGATGTCTACCGTTGGGAAATGGCTGTTGCTTTGGCGCGTATGATTTCGCCTGAGTTGAGAATACAACAAGGTTAAATATGCTGAAAACAGTAGCGATATTGACGGTGATTGCGGCATTGTTGGTGATGATGTTTGCCTGCGAAGTCACACCGCCTGAACAAGAGCCGCCCCCAATTGACGCCGAGCCGTCGTTTGGCAATTTCGTTGAACAGCGAGACCCAATAGAATTCAATGATGTCAGTGAGACTGACGACTACTTTGAGGCACTGAATCTTGTTACAGCACTTGGATTGATTAGCGGTGTGGAAGACGAATCCGGTGGTTATTTGTTCAACGCTGATGGCACAATGCCGTATGTACAGGGCGTGGCCATTGCTGTGGATATTCACCGTATTTACAACGGCTATCGTTTGCCGACTGTTGACGATGATGCATGGTATGCACCGTTCTTTGCTTATGCACGGGAGCATGGTATTTTAGCTGATGGTTGGGTGGGCTACGAGAACACCGATGTCTTGATGGGCTTGGAGTGGGCAATGCTGTTCAACCGAGCGTTGCCGGCCGATGCTTTACCTATCATCAATGACATTGACGCTGTGCCGAGCATGGAACCCGGCTCACGCGGGTACGACGCCGTGTTGAACCTCATGCGTGCCGGCGTACTGACGCCTGATTTTGAACCGCAGGCCAACGTTACGCGCAGTCATGGTGCGGCACTCTATTTGGCACGTATGGTTGCGCCGGAATTGCGTGTCGTGTTTGCAGCTGATAGCGGCGGAGAACCTGCCGAAAACAGCGAAGAAACGGTTGACGTCGGCGAATATAATGGCGTTGAAAACGGCGAAGAGACTAACGAAGAAGAAGCCGGCGAGGAATAAACTTTGCGCTAAAAAAGGCGGATGGAAGAGCCATCTGCCTTTTTTGTTGGAGTATGTTGACGCCTCAGAAGAGTGCCGTACAGAAGAAAGACACCGCATTGCTAAGCCAATGCGGTGTCTTTAGTGTCGTGTTAATCTGTCTTATACTTTGCTCTTGGCGTATACGTGGTATGCAGCCATTCATGTGCCGTGTGCCCGCCCGGTTCGCCGATTTCTTGATAGATTTCTTTGATAACCGGATTTTCGTGCGCTTTGCGCAACGTCATTGCCTTATCTTGGTCGTAGAGCGGCTTAGAGCGCAGGGCACGTAAGTTGTTATATTTGTGCAAGGGCGCGGCTTGTACAGGTTGGCCACCGCCGTTAATACAGCCGCCTGAACATGCCATCATTTCGATGAAGTCGTAGTGTACTTCGCCGGCTTTAATCTTATCCAGCAAGCGGCGGACATTGACCAGACCGGATGCTACGGCGACTTTAACCTCTCTATCGCCCAATGTATAGCTGGCTTCTTTGATGCCTTCTAAACCGCGCACATCAGTGAAATCAATGGAGGGTGCGGGCTTTCCCGTGGCGAGCTCAGAAACGGTACGCAATGCTGCCTCCATTACGCCGCCCGTTGTGCCAAAGATGCCGCCGGCGCCGGAATAAACGCCAAACGCCGGGTCGAGTCCCTCATCGGGCAACTCAGAAAACATAATGCCGGCGCGGCTAATCATGCGTGCAAGCTCACGCGTAGTGAGCGCGGCATCGATGTCGTGCAAGCCCTCAACGGCCGATTGGCCATCGCGTGTCACTTCAAACTTTTTGGCTGTGCAGGGGATGACAGATACCACATAGATATCTTTCGGGTCAATGTCCATTTTCTTGGCATAATATGTTTTCATGATCGCACCGTACATTTGCTGCGGGCTTTTGCAAGAACTCACATGGGGGATAAATTCGGGGTAGAACTGTTCACAGTAACGAATCCAGCCGGGGCAGCAGCTTGTTGTCATCGGCAGCTTGCCTCCGTTGTTTAGGCGGCTCAGTAACTCCGGCCCCTCTTCCATGACTGTTAAGTCAGCCGCTGTATTGAGGTCGAATACACCGTCAAAACCAAGGCGGCGCATAGCAGCAACCATTTTACCCTCAACGTTTGTGCCGATGGGCATTCCGAAGCATTCGCCCAACGTTACGCGAATGGACGGTGCGGCGGCAATTACAACGTGCTTGCTCGGATCATCAAGTGCTTGCCAAACCTGTTCAGTATGGTCTTTTTCTGTAAGCGCCGCAGTCGGGCAAGCCGCGATACATTGGCCGCATGACACACAAGGCACTTCGTCCAAGTTGCGGTCGTAAGCGCAAGAAATCTGAGTATCGAAGCCGCGGTTATTGGGGCCGATAACGGCAACAGCCTGATTGTTTTTGCATATTGATACGCAGCGGCGGCAGATGATACATTTGGAGTTATCCCGCACCAAGTGCTGCTCGGAGTCTTCAATGCGCGGCACATCGTTATCGCATTCAAAGCGTATATCTTGGATGCCGAAGTCTTTTGCCATCTTTTGCAGTTCGCAATTTTGGTTGCGCAGACAAGTCAAGCAGTCCATGCGGTGATTGGACAGAATTAATTCGAGTGTTGTTTTGCGTGACTCAATGACTTTTTGGCTGTTAGTGGAAATCTCCATGCCGTCGGCGACGGGATACACGCAGCTGGCAACTAATGTTCGCGCGCCTTTGACTTCAACCACGCAAACACGGCATGAACCGATGGCGTTGACGTCTTTCATGTAACACAATGTTGGAATGTCAATGCCGGCCACGCGGCAAGCGTCCATCACGGTCGAAGTCTTAGGCACTTCGAAGTTGACGCCATTAATTTTTACATTTATATTTTCCATTTCACTCACCTCTACTCTCTAATAATTGCGCCGAACTTCTTGCATGCAGGCAGGCAGAGACCGCACTTTGTGCACTTTTCTTGATCGATGACGTGTACTTCTTTGACGTTGCCGCTGATGGCGTCGGTCGGACACACACGCTTACACAAGGTACAGCCAACACATTTCTCAGGGATAATCACATATTCCAGCAACTCTTTGCATACGCCGGCGGGACACTTTTTGTCTTTGATATGGGCGATATATTCGTCGCGGAAGTATTTGAGTGTTGACACAACGGGGTTAGGTGCTGTTTGACCTAACGCACATAGGCTGGCTTGTGCCAAATGGGCAGCCAATTCTCCCAATGTGTCAAGGTCTTCCATCTTGCCGTGACCCTCGGTAATGCGGTCGAGGATTTGCAGCATACGCTTGGTACCGACGCGGCAGGGAACACACTTGCCGCACGATTCTTCAACGGTAAAGTCAAGGAAGTATTTGGCAATGTCAACCATACAGCTGTCTTCGTCCATAACAATCAGGCCGCCAGAACCCATCATTGAACCAATTTGCATTAAGCTGTCAAAGTCAATGGGGGTGTCAAGATGCTCGGCGGGAATGCAGCCGCCCGAAGGGCCGCCCGTTTGCGCTGCCTTGAATTTTTTGCCGTTGGGGACACCGCCGCCGATCTCTTCAACGATTTCGCGAAACGTGATGCCCATTGGCACTTCAACCAGCCCGACGTTTGTAATCTTGCCGCCTACGGCAAACACTTTGGTGCCTTTGCTTTTCTCTGTGCCGATTTTTTGCATGGCTTCGGCACCATTGAGGATAGTCCACGGAATGTTGGCGTAGGTTTCAACGTTGTTAAGTACCGTCGGCTTGCCGAACAGGCCCTTAACGGCCGGAAATGGCGGACGCGGGCGTGGTTCGCCGCGCTTGCCTTCGACGCTCATCAGCAGTGCCGTCTCTTCGCCGCAAACAAAAGCACCTGCGCCCAGACGAACATTCAAATCGAAGTTAAAGTCCGTGCCTAAGATGCCCTTGCCCAATAATCCGTATTCACGTGCTTGTTTGAGCGCGATTTCAAAACGGTTAACGGCAATGGGGTATTCGGCGCGGATGTATACACACCCTTCATCGGCACCGATAGCGTAAGCGGCAAGTGCCATAGCCTCAATGATGCTGTGGGGATCGCCTTCGAGAATGCTTCTGTCCATAAACGCGCCAGGATCGCCCTCGTCAGCGTTGCAGGCAACGTATTTCTTGCCTGCTGGCTGATCAGCCGCGAATTGCCATTTAATACCTGTCGGGAAGCCTGCGCCGCCGCGTCCGCGAATTTGTGAGGCTTTAACCGTATCAATAACATCCTGTGGTTTTTGCTCAGTCAAGGCTTTTGCCAATGCGAAGTAGCCATCATAGGCAATGTATTCGTCAATGCATTCGGGATCAATCAAGCCGCAGTTGCGCAAAGCGATGCGCATTTGCTTTTTGTAAAACCCCGTTTCGCCGAGACAGCCAATTTTGCCGTCTTCAAGCCGGGTTTCTTCATAAACCAAGTCGGCAACGACTTTGCCGCCCGCGATGTGCTCTTCAACAATGCGCGGGATGGTGTCGATTTCCACGTTAGAGTAGAATGCTCCCTCAGGGTAGACAACCACAATCGGACCGAGTGCGCAGAGCCCGAAGCAGCCGGTCAGAATGACTTGTGTTTCATTTTCCAAGCCATGTGCTTTGATATGCTCTTTAAAAGTTTCGGCAATGGCGTCACTTTTGGCGCTTAAGCAGCCAGTGCCGCCGCAAACGAGGATGTGTGAACGATCACTGCTTGTGTTGGCAATCGGCTCGTGCGTGGCGCTTTCTGAACCAATTTCTTGCCGTACGCTGAGCTTAGGGCGCAAAGTATCGCGTATTTGTTTGAGGTCTTGTAAAGTCTTTTTCATCATGAAAGAGTACCCTCCGTAATTATTTATATTTTGCCAAAATGCCGTCGACATCGTCGAGCGTAAGACGACCGTATACGTTGCCATCGATAATCATCAGTGGTGCGAGTCCACAAGCGCCAACGCAACGTACACCTTCGATAGAAAACAGCCCGTCATCGCTCACTTGGCCGGCTTTGCAGCCTAAGTTGGCCTCCACGCGGTCAAGCAAGTTTTGTGCACCCTTGACGTAGCAAGGTGTGCCCATACATACGTTAACTTGATGCTTGCCTTTGGGATCGGTGGAAAACTGTGCATAGAACGATACAACGCCATATAACTCCGACACAGATACATCAATTTCCTCACTGATGATATGCAATACTTGCTCGGGCAGATAGCCGTAAATTTCTTGTGCCTCTTGCAAGATAGGCATGACAAGCCCCGGTGTTGATCTGTGCTTGTCAATCATGGCACGCAGCTCTTTTTCTTGCTCGGGCGTGCCTTTGAACGGTGCGGTGGTTTTTCTGTTTGGCATAATCCTTCTCCTTTATCTCTCTTTATTCAAACGGTCTAATTGTAACACAAAATGACATGATATGCAAGTCTAAAATACATGTAAACGCATTTAAAGTTTTTGGAAATTTACAAATTGTTATATTGACAAACACCAGTATGCATGATACGATAAACACAATGATACAGCGTGAAAAATTTAGGACCTCAGAACAGTGATTTCTAACACACTACATAGAAATTAGGAGACCACTTATGCAGCCCAAACGTTATTTGACTGCCCGAAAATACACATTGTTCGATTGTATTCGGCTGCCATTTGCTTATATACCCGGACTGACATCAATTATTACACTGTATCATATTGTGCAGGCGTTAACGCCTGCACTTACCATTGTTGTGATGGCCAACTTCATTGATACGGCATCGTCGATTATAGCTGATTCGCAACCGTTCAGTCATATATACTTCCCCTTGGGGTTACTGCTTGCCATTCAAGCATATCCGAGGCTTATAGACTTTTTCCTCAATTTTGTGACGTATAAAATTCCACTGAAATTGCGGGCGACATTGCGCCTCGAAATTTTTGAAAAGCGTGCGGCCGTCGACTACCAATATATTGAAAGTCCAGAGTCATTGGATGCTTTGTCGCGTGTTATTCAAGACCCAGAATTTGAAGTGATTTACGGCTATTACAGATTTGCAAATATCACTAATATGAGTATTAGGATTGTCTCAATTTTATTGATTTTTGCATTGCAAGTCTGGTATTCTGTGCCTATTATTTTGGTAGCCTCTGCGCCATTGTTGCTTATAGCCAAACGGGCGGGCAAAAAGGCTTATGATGCTGAAAAAGAGTGCTCACCGTATGACCGCCGCTGGAATTACTACAGTTATGTACTGAATAATCGCGAAGGTGTGCTGGAACGTACGTTGTTTGGATATAGTGAAGCAATTGGTCATAAAGCCGTTGAAAATTTTACAGTGGCACATAATATACGCCGCCATACACAAAAGTTGAATTTAATTAGGCACCATACAGGCGGAATTATTACGGCGGTTATCGTCTTTACAATCATAGCGACGCTGATTGGGCCGGTGCAAGCAGGTGTTGTAAGCATTGGTACTTTTATCGCGTTGGTTACGGCAGGCAACAGTCTTGCGCCTTTGATTAGTTGGGAACTCCCTTGGCAGGTTAAAGATTTAGCCCGAAAGCGTGAATTTTTTCGTGATTTGACTACTGTTATGAATTTTAAGGAAACAAGCGGCGGACTGGAATTTCCGGCATCGCCGCCTGTGGACTTTGAAAGTTTAGAGTTTCGCAATGTACGCTTTTCCTATCCTGAAATGGAAGCAATTATCCTTGACGGTATTAATTTTACGCTAAAAAAAGGAAAGCTCTATGCGCTTGTGGGCATCAATGGCTCTGGAAAGACGACGATTACTAAGTTGATCACTGGTTTGTATGATAATTTTGAGGGCGACATTTTGATTAATGGCATTTCTATTCGTGAGTATTCGCAAGCGCAATTAAAGTCATTATACAGTGTTGTATTTCAGGATTTTGCCAAATATCCCGTGAGTTTGCGCGATAATATCACGTATGGTCGGGCAGCTAACCCTAATTGTACTGACGCTGAATGGCAACACGTGCTTGCATTTATTGCACTTGACGACGCGTCGGACAAGTTACCCAAAGGCATTGATACGCCGTTGGGTAAAGTCAAGCAAGATGGTGTTGACTTGTCTGGTGGCGAATGGCAACGTGTGGCGATGGCACGCTCAATGATGAGTCTTGCACCGTTTAAAATTCTGGATGAACCGACGGCTTCGCTTGACCCATTGAGCGAGAGTCGTGTGTATGGCGAATTCGAGACGCTAAGTGCAGGAAAAACAACACTCTTTATCAGTCATCGGCTAGGTTCGACAAAGTTAGCTGATGAAATCTTGGTAATCGATAAAGGCAAGCTTATCGAGCAGGGGAGCCATGCGGAACTCATGATGAGAAAAGGGCTGTATGCCGAGATGTTCGAGAGCCAGAAAGGCTGGTATGAATGAAGGGCAAAACAAAAAAACTTTCTTTCTTTGCGACATACAGCTATGTGTTTATGGATTTAATCCGCGCAAAGCCGGTTATTTCTATCGTCCGTGCAACAATGGATACGTTGGGGGCAGCTTTTTCAGTGCTTTCAATTGTGCTTGCGGCGATGTTGTTTGAAAACATTGAGGCGTCGCTTACGCCGGGGGCGGGCACTTCTGTTGCTCTCCTTTTGTTGTTGGCGATTTTCGGCATTATGGTCATTAATGTTGTCAATCAAGGCATTGGCGATTATCTGCACGACCAAAGAAATTTACATTACCAGCGATACAGTAATGTAAAAATGCTCAGAAAGTCGGCATCAATCGACCCGCTGTTGTATGAAGACCCCAAGTTGTTTGATGAGATGGTCAAGGCCCAAGAAGGGCTAAATTATAGCGCATGGCTGGGCACCAACATCTTTTCGATTTTGTTTTATAACATTCCGTATTTTATTCTATTTGGCATATTTCTCTTTTCGCTTGAGCCTATCTTTGTGCTGTCGCTTTCCTTTACATTGGTTCCGGCGTTTTTGTCACAGTTTATACGAATGCGTATTAACACTAAATTGCAAGATGAATTGGCACCTGTCAACCGTGAATACTGGTCGTATGAGGAAATGACATGCAGCCGTGAATTCTTTAAGGAAACGCGGATTCTCGGCATTTTTCCAAACTTTAAGAATATGTATATGTTTTTGATTAAGCTGTTAAATCAAAAGCAGTGGAAGGCAGAGTCGAAAAACTTATGGATTGAGCTTGGTACGGGCGCATTGTCATTGGCAGGCTTTATAAGCTGCATTATTATGCTGTTTTTTGCCTTATTCAATGGGCAGGTCAGCATTGGGGCATTTGCCGCTGTTTTCGGCGCGCTCGGCGGCTTGTTCAGTATGATGGAGGACTTTGCGCGTTGGCAACTTGGCACTATGATTCATTATTTTGGCGTGGTCCGAAATTATGTGACCTTTATGAAACTACCTGAAAGAGAGCCGGCTGAGATATCCGAAAAAGGTGACATTGTTTTTGAAGATACCAGCTTTATTTACCCTAACAGTGAGCATTTAGCATTACAGAATGTAAATTTGACAATTAAAGAGGGTGAGACGCTTGCCATTGTTGGTGAAAATGGCGCGGGAAAATCGACCTTAATTAAGCTGTTACTGGGCATTTATACACCGACTAAAGGACGAGTTACAAGAGGCGGTCATGACGTAAGTGCTATTGGTACTTCGCCAGTTTCTGCCGTGTTTCAAAACTATCAACGCTACATGATGACGCTTAGTGAAAATATTGATATCAGCGACAGCGTGCTTAATGACAATGTGCGCCAAATTGAGAGTGTACATGCTGCTGACTTACCGCTCGATGATGTGAATGTATTTCCGGAGGGTATGATGACAATGCTGAGTCGAGAGTTTGAGGGGGTTGACTTGTCGGGCGGTCAGTGGCAACGTGTGGCCTTGGCACGTGGCTTGTATCGCCGGCATAATATGATTGTTCTCGACGAACCGACGGCGGCCATTGACCCATTGGAAGAAACGCGCATCTATAAAAAGTTCGGTGCTTTAGCCAAGGGCAAGACGGCCGTTGTTGTGACGCATCGATTGGGGTCGGCGCGCATTGCCGATAGGATTATCGTAATGAAAGACGGCGAAATCGCAGAAGAGGGCAAGCATGAAAATTTGCTTTTGCAAAATGGTGTTTACGCTAAGATGTTTTATGCCCAATCGGAGTGGTATGAGCGTGTAGAATGATGCAGATGAGATGTACTCTATGAATCTATGCTATCTCAATGCGTCGGCCAGTATCTCGGGTAATTTTTGGGGTGTACATGCAAAGCATGGAATGCCCAGCGCGGCAATGTGCTTAGCAGTTGCTTCATCGTAAGCCGGTGCGCCGCTGTCACTAAGTGCTGTCATAACAAGTACTTTAACGCCGTTGCGGTGCAGATGCTCTAATTGCGCCAATAACTGTGATCGGTTGCCGCCCTCATATAAGTCGGTAAGTAAGATGAGTAGTGTTTCTTCCGGATTTTCTATCCATTGACGGCAGTGTTTGACGCAATTGTTAATGTCTGTGCCGCCGCCGAGTTGCACGCCTAAGAGCATATCGACTGGATCATTGGCGCATAATTCTGTGAAGTTGTGTACCGCGGTGTCAAAGGTGACAACGTGTGTTTTTGTACTTGCCATTGATGCCAAAATGCTGCCGCAGATTGAGCCATAGATAACCGACTCGGCCATTGAACCCGATTGGTCGATACCCAAAATGACAGTCCATTGTTTGCGGCGATTGGTGCGGTCGTAAAAATATATGCGCTCGGGTATAATGCGGCGGGCTTGCGGGTCGTAGTGTTTTATATTTTTACGTGCCGTGCGCTGCCAGTCGATGTCGCGAGCTGTTGGATTGTGGCTGTTGCGGTTGATAGTGGCGTGGACAGCATGTTGCAGGTCGTCTTGTAGACGCTCATTGATGTCGTCTGCCACGGCTTGTATAACAGATCGCGCAATGGCTTTGGATTTATCGGGGATGTTATGGCGCAGGCGCATCAGCGTAGCGGCGATGTTGAGGTCAGGCTTGACAGCGGCGAGTGTCTCAGGCTCAAGCAGTAGTTGGGTGAGATTTTTGCGCTCTATGCCGTCATGTTGTATGACGCTGACAACATCATTGGGGAAGAGATTTCGAATATCTGTCAGCCATTGCGTCACAGCAGGTGCGCTATGGTCTAAACTGGCATCTTGGCTGTTGTAGACGACGGACAGGGCACGGTCGAGAGCAGTGTTTTGGGGTGTGGGATCAGGCAGGCCTTCGACGTCATTGCCGAGAATCAGGCGCCAGCGAGTTTGCAGATTTGTCATAGGCTGTACTCCTCGAAATTGAAGTCGTTGGTTAATAATTCTTGTGACATTATGTATTCGACAGCATCGTCCGAAACGCACCAAATTTCCCCTAAATGTTGCCAAATATTGCGTCGCTCTTGGCGCGAAAAGTTGGAAAAAGTGCGGCGAAGAACGACTAAGATCCGCAAAAAATCCTCATCTTGCAGGGTTTCAATGAGGGTGTTGAGCAGTTGCCAGAGCAGTGGGTTGAGCAATAGGGCGTAATGGTTGAGTGTCGCTAAGCCTTCGAACCATTGGGCGGCTTGCGGTGCTGGGGTGCCGACGGAGAGCCGGTGGTGCAGATGCATGTCGAGTGTTGCCTCATTGAGCTGCCCGATGCTGAGTTGCACTGCTGTTGCGTAGCCGGCCAGTTGCGGGTTGATGTCATCGCGTTTGGTTAATTCACGCAGAGTTTCGTGCCATTGCGATATGTTGACGATATCAGAATGTGTGTCGGCGGTTATATGCAAGGTGTGCAGAGCGCGTTGTAGGCGCGGGGCGGTATATGCATTGCAGCTGCATGCGGCAGGGGCTTGCAGCACAGCTCTGAGGAAAAGTTGCGCCAGCAAGTTGGATAACGGTGCAGCATCGACGCGGCGCAAACTGCCGTAGGTGATGGCGGCAGACATATCTTGCACAGCGTTGGCCAGTGTGGGCAGATCATCATTGTCGATGGCGTATTCTGCCAACTGTTGCTGTGCTTGCCGCAGGGTGTCGGGCAATCCGCACAATGCTGATTGTTGCAAAATGCGTGTGATGTCAGACACATCGCTGCATTCTGACAGTGACTCATGCAAGAAAATCAATGTTGCCTGCTCAATACTTGCACTGAGTAGGGAAGTTTCGACAAGTTCGACTTCGATGTCGGGTGACCATTGTAGCGTAAAAGTTTCTTTCCACGTGGCGTGGTGTTGGTGATTGGGCTTGGGCGCGGCGAACGAAACACCGAGCGTGTACAGGCGATGCAAGAAAAACGAGCGGCGCAGGTCTAACGGCTTGCGCAAATCCAGCGTCAATGTCCGTGCGGCGTCTGCGTGAAATTTTCCGAGTTTCAGTTGCCGCAGTTGGTGAGCAAAGTCGTTTTGCAATGCTGTGCGGGCGGTGTTAACGGGCAACTGTCCCATGGCTGTGCCGATTTCGGCGTGGTGCATTGCCTCAGAAATAACGGACAGTTCGCCTTGGCCCAAGCAGGTAACGGCAGCGGCGCGCAAGTCTTGTAGCGTAGGCTGTTCGGCATTGCGTAAGTCTGCTAATCGCCGCGCCAGTTGCACCGTGTCAATGATTTCAGCGGTTGAGCGTATGTTGCCTTGGTTGCGCAGTTGGCGGGTGACTTGGGTTAGGAATATAGTTGGTAGTTGTGTCAATGTGTTATTTTGTAGCGCTTGCCATAATAGCTGAAAATAGTGAGGGCTTTCGTTGCCGGCACCGTAGCCGCTTTGAGTTGACAGGCGCGAATAGGCGTAGGGCATGGCTGTTAATGCAGTTTCGAGTGCCGGCAACTGCGAGAGCTCTTGGTCGGTCATGCCGTCACCGTTGTACAAAGCGGGGGCGTGGTAGGCGCCGCAGACAACGACGATTTTATTATCGGGTATACCGGACTGCCGCGCCGCCGCAATTTGACGACGCATATAGGCTTCACGCACCAAGTTTATGGCGTTGGGCGGCTGGATTTTTCGTAACGTTTCGGCAAATTCCGATATGGCGAGGGCATAATCTTCGCTACTTGCGCAATGTTCAAAAACAGCTTCCCAATAGGCATTATAGTTGTCATAGCCGTTGCGGCGGGCAATATCGTGGTAAATGGCGTTGGGGTCTGTGCGGTCATTGTCGGACTGTTTGCCGTGTAGCGCACAAAAAATGCTTGACGGCAGGTCGATGTATTGTGCTGTCACGCCATTTGCGTGTGCCCAACGGATGGCAATGAGTTCGGGCGAATAGTCGGCATAGGGCATGAGAATGGAGCGAATGGGCGGATCGATGGTGTAGGCCATGAGCGCGACGGGGGCGCGTGTCTCGCAGTGCGTCAGTGTGTCGAGATGCGCCGTAGCGTCGTCAGGGCCTTCGATGAGTACGATTTGCGGTTGGACGGCATCAAGCAGGCGCGACAAATGGAACGCAGATGCAGGCGATAAGTGGCGGATGCCGAAGATTTGCATGGCTACACCAACTCCCGGCACGCTGTGTATAAGGGCTTGTCACGGTGTTTTATAACAATGTCAAGATATTCTTTGAAAATGGCCGCGTCTTGTTCTTCTTTGACAATGGCACCGTGGAGACCGGCAGCAAGGTCGCTATCATTGATATTACCGTCGCCGAAACCGCTTGACAGCGCCATAGCGTTAATGAGCAGGCTGATGGCCTCGGCGGTGGACATAGGGCTTGATGGCTGTTTGAATTTTTCTTTGTCGCTGGCACCGGCACGGAGCTCACGGAAGATTTTGATGACTTTGGCAATGGTTTCGTCATTGGGCGGCTTCGCCGTTAAGGGTAGATGCTGTGATAGTTGTGCCACGCGGACAGTGACGATTTCTTGCTCGATTTGAGGTGTTTCAGGCGACGGCAGAATGACGGTGTTGAAACGGCGTTTGAGTGCCGCGGACATGGTGTGGATGCCGCGGTCACGGGTGTTTGCCGTGGCGATGATGTTGAAACCGCGGGCGGCTTGCACCGTTTGTGACAGCTCGGGTATGGGGAGTAATTTTTCGCTCATGATGCCAATCAGAGCATCTTGGACTTCACCGGCGCAACGCGAAATTTCTTCAAAACGAATCAGTCCGCCGTTTTCCATGGCGGTGTAGACAGGCGATTTGATAAGCGCATCGGGCGTTGGGCCGTTGGCGATGAGCATGGCATAGTTCCAGCCGTATTTAATTTGTGACTCATCGGTGCCCATGGTGCCTTGAATGACATTGGTGGACTGTCCGGTAATCGCGGCGCAAAGATGTTCGCTCAGCCACGATTTTGCTGTGCCGGGGTCGCCGGTGAGCAGCAGTCCGCGGTCGGTTTGCAGGGTGGCAATAGCAATTTCAACGAGGCGTTTGTGGCCGATGTACTTGGGTGTAATGTTTATATCGCCGCATTGGCCGCCTGTAATGTAGAGTAATACGGCGCGTGGCGAAAGGCGCCAACCGTATGGTTTTTCGGCACTGTCGTTGGCAACGAGTGCGTTTAATTCGGCCTGATATTGCTGCTCGGCTGGCAGGCGCAGCTGTGTCATGAGAAATTACCGCCTTTTGTAAAATTGGAGAAATCGGGGTGCTGGCGCGCATATTTGGGGAGTTTGAGGAGTTTGATGCAGCCGTCGAAGAGCGGGCGTTCATCTGAGATGATGTGTTTGCGTGTTGACTGCAGGATACGCAGTGCAGCTTTGTCGCCGCGTATGACTGTGGCGTTGAGCGCAGCGAGGCGTATGGATTTTTCATTGTCGAGCAGGCAGGTGTTTAGCAGTGGATGAAGCGTTTCGTATCGGCCCATCAGTGATACGGCGACGGTGCGGAGTTCGAGGCACGCAGATGTGTAAGTTTTCTTAATGAGCTTATCGCTGCTTTTTAATGCGTCCAGCACGCGAAGAATGATGGAATGGCGCGGATTTTGCGGGTTGAATTGCGGTTCGAGCAACGGCAGGCAAGCATTGTCTACGCTGCACAGCGCTTGTGCTGCAAGCATGGCGATGCCGTGTGAAGTATTGAGCAGGGCTTGACATAGTGGCGCAATGAGGCGAATGTCACGTAACTTTCCAGCATAGAAGGCTTCTTGCAATTGAGGCAGTTGCGCAGGGTCTTCAAGGGCGCGGCGTAAGGCTGCCAGTTGAGTATGAGGTAGGGGAGAGGAGAGTTTACAAGGCTTGCCACGCAATGGCTTGAAGTTTTCCAGAGATGCAAGGTATTCGGCTTGGGTGACGTTGACGGCCAATGCCAATGCTGAGGCTTGTAGTATTGTAGCAGCGTCGGCGCACTGTCCCAATGACACTGCAAGTTTACCGTAGACGGGCACGCTTTGCCCTGCAGCTGTCAACTGTGCCGCGAGAGCTTGTAATATGGCGTCACCGCGCGCGCAATGAGCGCCGGCAAGTGTTATGCGGCGCAGCTCTGTTGTTGTGGCCTGGACGAGGGACATGAGATGGCTCCTTTTTAGTCACGATGTAGCGTATATGCGGGATGCCCGAGTGGGACCTATTGCAAATGAATTAATCCTGTGCGAGTTATCAGTGAAATCGGCGCGATTTGTAGGGTGTGGTTGCGGCATGTGATTTGTACGAGCATACAAGACTTGGGTTGGCTACCCAATGCCGTCAATGTTGGTATGGTGGGTGGGAAGCCGTCATAGAGGGGGCTGTGCAGTGTAATGCAGCTTTCGTTCTGCCGAATGGCTAGATTTCCATCAACGTGTCCCAATGCATCAAAAGTGAGCAGGATATAACAGGCGTTGTGACATAAAGGGTTTATCAATTGTTTGCGCGCGGTATGCAACGCTGATTTCCAGTCGCTTTGCGCGTGTGACATGATTGTTGACCACACGTCGGTGGTTGGTAATTGCGCATGTGGCGCGGACTCCCAACGGATACGAGGGTTGAGGTTTTCGGAGGGGTAGCGGTACAGTGTCGGAATGGTTAATATGGTCTCTATGCTATCTTCAGCGTGTAGATGTGTGCCCGCTGTATAGGGGCGTACGTGGCGTGTGGTGTAGATGATGCCGTCGTTGAGCGACAGCCATAACCCTATATCCTCATAGCGCAACAACGGTTCGTTGTCGTAGACAGTGAATGCCAGTTGTATCAATTTTGCATCGGTCATGGTTAAGCCGAATGTTTTTAATTCCGACAGTTGCCACGCGGTGCCGATAAAGGATTCAATGTCAGACGCTGTGTCACGTGCTTTGCCTTGTAAGCGGTCTTGTAAGTAGCGCTGGCAGCGGCACAAGGCGGCGTGGAGGCGCGATACGTTTTCGTGTAATGTGACGTGCATGATTTCAGTGTCGATGATAAGGAAATTGTCGAGCATAGTCAACAGTGATTGTTGGATGCCGGGGATATAGAAATCGCCCAAGAGGCGTATCTGCGCGGTGTAGTGAGATAGGCTTTTGCCGTCGATGGAGGCTAAGCCTTGCTTTGCCATGGCTTCAAGTAATGTCAACGCTTGTGTTATGCCATCAAGCTGTTGTACCATTTTTTTGTTGTTATCGGTACGAAGTGCTGTTTTTTTAGAGGGCTTGCGCGGCGTGAAGTATTCGGGCGGGGTGGCGGAAGTTGTGAAGTGATGGGGTGTATAGATGTAGGCGAGTAGCAGAGCAAGGGCGTGTTTGCAAGGCTTTTTGCGACTGGGGCAGCTGCACTTCGACAGGGGCATTGCACTGTTGCTGAAGTCAACCCAAAGGCGATAAATCTTGTTACCATTGCCGGCGCATTGGCCGGATAGGATGGTTTGATGGATGTGTAAGTCACTTAAAGCAGCGTTACTCATGGCGAGTTTTTGCGCGTTGGCGAAGGTGTCGGGCGCAAGCGATTGCACCCATGCGGCGGATAATTCCATGCGTCACCTCCTGAATATCTCTATCATACAGGAAAAGGCGGGGTGTGTCAATGTGTCATGTCGGCGAATTTCGACATAGTATGGACGGGATGCCATCAGTAAAACATTGTAAGGAGACTAACTATGGAAGAGAAGAATTTTTACCAAAGATTTGTGCCGCGGGGCCATGATGACCAAGGCGAAGACTATGACAAAAGAGACAATCAAAATGAGAATCAAGACGAAGATTACGACGGCGGTCAAAAAGGCAGTCAAGGCGAAGACCAAGATGATGATTATGATGAAAAGCGACCGGATAAAGGCTGTGACTGTGATGATGACGATGATGAGCAGTCGGGCAAGCATCACGGAATAAGGCCAAAACCGGGAAAATGTATCGTGATTTGTGACTGTCCGAAGGGCGAAAGAGGCGAGCGCGGTGAAAAAGGTGAGCCGGGCGAACGCGGCAAGCGCGGGCATCAAGGCGAACGCGGGGAGCAAGGTGAGCGCGGACGTCGGGGTGAGCAAGGCGAACAGGGTGAACGAGGCCCGAGAGGCGAGCGCGGCAAGCCGTGTAATGCCTGTGAAAGAGTCAGCAATCCTGGTTTTGAAACTTGGATAAACGGATTGCCGCGTGATTGGGAAGGCTGTCACATTGAACCGAATATGGGCTATGAGCCACATGGAAGCATTGAGCGTACAACAGCTCGCGGGACTGTGCATACGGGCAAGAGTGCGGTGGCGTTGTCGCGTCGCAGTTGCATCTACCAGACCATCCATCATGTGGATGAGGGCGTTTGCTGCGAGCTATCATTCTTTGCTAAGAGTGACGATTGCAATGCCGGTTTGACGGCTGAGGTGTTGTTTGAAACGCGACACAAAGGTGAACGCGGCGCAGTCGTTGAAATACGGCGTGGCGATCTCAACACACAGTGCAGTGGCTATGGCTACTACCGCGTGACGACGTGTAAAGCGCCGCACGGTGTGGTTAAGGCAATCATTCGCTTTAAGGCAGATACCGACGAAATTGGCAATGTGTATATTGATGATGTGAGTTTTAAGTAAGAGAAAAGCCGCCCGTAGGCGGCTTTTTTTTTATTCACCTTCCTCGGTGTTTTCATCACCCTCGGCTGTGTCTTCGTTTTCCTCTTCATCGTTGGTGGGTGGAGCGGCCTCTTCGGGCTCTTCTAAGAAAGTGAGCATAAAGGTGCGGTCGAAGTCATCATTTTCGACGACCTCAGCGGCTTCGGTGAGTGTCTCAATATGCTCATCGACGGCAGTTCGTTCTAAAATCGGGCGAATTAAATCTTGCCATTGCGTGCCGATGGACGACATATACATGACGTGGGCACCGAATTGGGTCATGACAACGCCGTAGTCACCGACTTGGCGGGTGCTGTCGAAGCACCAGTCATTGAATTCAGGCACCATTTGTCCGCGCTGGGTGTTGGCGAGCATGCCGCCTTGTTGACCTGATGGGCAGTCGCTGTATTGGCGTGCTAAGTCGGCAAAACTTGCCTCGGTTGCTGCGCCGGCGAGCCACTGGTCAAGAATGTCTTGGGCAGCATGGCGTATATCGTCGCGCTCTTCGTCAGTTATATCGTCACGCATGTGGCCGGGCACGCCGTCACGCTCCTCAAAGCCAATCAGGATATGCCGCACGTCGATGGATTCTACATCATCAACCGAGGCAGGACCCTCGGGACGGTAACGGCGCAGGAACATGACGACGAAATATTCAGATTGACCGGCAATGACAGTAATGTCACTGCCTTGGCGATCTGTATCAAACAAATACTCACGCACCAAGACAGGCGTGCGTGTATAGGATGAACCGACTTCTAGTGTGTGTTGGTCTCCGTCAAAGCCGGTTTGCTCAGGTGGGCGGTTTTCGTTGGCATAGGCGATGAAATCGGCCTCGGTATCAACGGCGGCCATCATGGCTTCGGCGCGCTCGCGGGCTTGTGCCATAGCGTCCTCTTCGGTGTCATTGCCTGTTGGTGTGCCGTCAAAAGAGAAGACACGAAAGTCGACGAAGTCAACGGCATTGGGGTCTTCATTGTAGGCAGTTTCCAGCTCGGCGTCGGTAAAAGTCAAGTTGTCGCGGAATTGGTCGACGTAGCGGTTGACCAAGATGGAGCGCTCCATGTCATGCAGCAACAATGCCATATCGGCACCGTAGCCGAAGTGGTAGGCAATCAACTCGTCGGGAGTGACATTCATCTCGGCGGCCTGCTCTTCGACAGCCGTTTGATATTGGCGGATTTCGTCATGATCGGATGGATCCAGTGAGATGCCGGCACGATCAGCGGCATTAGAGAGCGCAATCATGGTGCGGATTTGCGATACTGTTTGTTCGTGCAGCATTTCATCGATGGTTTGCTCTTCGTCAAACATGGAGGGTTGTTGGTCAAGCGGGACTGTTAAATCGGCGCCGAGGCCTTGCGTGCTTTCCATGTAAGCGCCAAATAGGCGGGCGTAGAAATAGTTGTATTCAATGACCGAGATTTCCACGCCATCGATAACCAGCGCCGTTTCATGGAACGCCGGATTGGGCGTGGGCGCGGTGATGGCCGGCGGGCCGGTTGGGGTGCCGGGTTCATTTTCGTCATCAATGCGCGAACAACCGAAAGCAATCAAGGCAATGGCGGCTATCGCGGCCATGAGCAGGGCAAGTTTTAGCCAAGTTTTCATGATGATTCTCCTTATCGTTTGGCAATCAGAGTGGAGGGCGACCAAGAACGGTCGCCCGTAAAGCGGCGAATATGAGTGTAATTGTGGTTTACAGCCTGCGCTCTAGTGAGAACATACGCGCCGGCCAACGGATTATGGGCATGGGGTGCTCCTCCATTTGTTCGGCCAGGAAGCCAATGTTTCTAGCCGGGTCTTCCTCTTCATCGGTGCCGGGCGCGGGGTCGCCGTGATAGGCTCTTTGAAGCAGTTGTTCACGCACCAAGAACTGCCATGTGTCCAGTTCGGAGAATTCACGGAAGTAGACAAGGGCGTAGCCCGGCACGATATCGCTACCCTCGGGAGAGGGCAATGGTAGGATGGCTACATCGCCTGCGCGGCGTGCGCTGTCAGTAATCCATTGGTCAAGCTCTGTTTCAGCTTGATAGGGCAGGCGGTATTGATCAAGCCGTCCGCCGGTGGAGTCTCCAGAAATGTCACGTGCCAGGGCAGCAAAGATGTCTTCTGTTGCGTCGCCAGCCTCAAATTGCGCCAAGATGTCTTCAATTTCTTCATACGCAGCAGTGACTTGCTCTTCGGTCGGGTCAGCGCCTGCAGTGCGCTCTGCCGGTACGGTAATGATGCGAAGGTTTGCGTAGGCCGTGTGTGTTGCCTTGTCTCGTGACACAAAACGCACAACATAGGCATGTGCCGTTACGGTTTCATCATCTTCTCCGGCGGGATTAGTGTGAGTAAAGATAGCAATGTTGCCCTCGCGCGCACCAGCGGCAAATGCCCATTGTCCAACAGTGACAGTTGTTTCGCCGCTGCCCTCATTATCTTCGTCATCATCGTCTTCGTCGCCGGGCAGAGCGGGTATGGTGGCCGTGCCCAGGATGTTGATGTCGTCTTGAAGCAGGCCGCGGCGGAAGACGCTTTCGGCGTCAAATTCGGCATTGTCATCTTGCAGGGCAAGCACTTCATCGATGAATGCCGCTTCGGTGTCGTCCTCGTCATTGACGCGGTTGACAAAGGCTTCGGCTTGTCTGCGGACGGCGGCAAGTGCGTCATCTCTGAGGGTTGTGATGGTGACTTGGTCTTCCTCGTCTTCACCATCGTCTTCGTCAGAAGCCCCGGGTTGCGTCAAATCGGGGATGGGGAGGTCGGGTGTATCGCTTTCTGTGACATCATCTCCATTGTTATCGTCGACGCCGGGCAGTGAGCGTGTTTCTTCGGCAACGCGATAAACCATGAGCGTTACAACATCGTAGTCGTCTTGATTTTCTTCGTACTCGTCGTCATATTGCTCTTGTGTGAAGACTTGGTCGCGGTTCCATTGTTCGCGGAATTGATTGGCCAAGAATTGACGTTCCATGCTGGAGCGTACAGTATTCAAATCGACACCGCGTCCGTAGAGTTGGCGCAGGAAGCGGTTGGGACGGTTGTCGACTTCGCGGATGGCGGTTTCGAAAGCCTCCATCTCGGCATCAATGCGCAGGCGGTTTTCTTCGCTGAGTTCCATGCCGGCCTCATGCGCTAAGGCAACTAAAATTAAAGTTTCGTGCAGTTGGCGGTTGGCATGCGCGATGCCACTGGCGGCGATGCCGGCTTGACCCTGCGAGGCAAGCGAATAGCGCAGGTCGATATTTTGACCGACCCAAGAGCCAAACTCAACAACACCTCGACCCATATTGTAATTGTACTCGGCGACCGAAACTCGCTCGCCGCGGAATTCCAACGCGGTTAGATTGCGCTCGGCGATGCCTGTTGATAAAAAGAGCATGGTGGCAAAGAGCAAAGCCAGTCCGATGACCAGTACTTTAGTGAAAAATTTGTCCCAGCTAAAGGGCTTTTTCTCCGTGGCGACCGGTACGGCACGTTGTTGTTTGCGTAGTCGTTTTTCGCGTGATGCACTCATGGTTGAATGACTCCTCTCGTGAATTGGGAAGGTTTAGGGTATGTGTACTTCTATTAACATGACAAACAAAGCGCCTTTTCAATCAAATTTCGGTACGCATCGGTGTGCTTGACTTGTCCGACGGCTGAAAATGACGGTTGACGCAGCGTCTCAGCTGCCAGTTGGCGTATTTGTTCAACTGTTACGGCATCGTAACCGGTGATGATTTCGTCAGTTGTAGCGACATGGCCGAGAACTTTCATGCTGTGCACGGCGTGCGATATGCGCGAGCCGGTTGATTCGAGTCCGATGACCACGCTGGCTTTAACTGATTCGCGATGACGATCAAGCTCATCTTGGGTTGGGCCATCATGCGCCAATGAAGCTAAGATTTCGCCAATCATACGCAATGCTTTGTCTTCGGTGTCGTGGCCCAGTGCGGTGTAAACGCTTAGCAATCCTGTATCGATAAACGATGTTGTGTTGCAATACACATTGTAACACAATCCGTGCGTCTCGCGCAAGGCTTGATACAGCCGTGATGACCATCCGCCGCCCAAAATGCCGCACAATAGATGTTTGATATATCGTCGACCATGTCCTGCGGGCAAGCAGGGGAACGTCAGACACAAATGGTTCTGCTCTAACGGCTTATCAGTTGCTATAACGGCGGAGATGTATGATGCTTTTTGCGTTTGAACAGCTTCACTGGCCGGAATGGTGCTGAGCACGTCGGCAAAATTCTTAATATCAGTATCGTTGTATTGCCCGACGATAGCGGCAATGAGATTCGATCCCCGGTAAGCCTGGTCACGCATGGTTTGTAAGTCTTTGCCCGTCAGTGTTTGTAATGTTTCAGGCGACCCCAGAATTGGGCGACCCAACGCCTGTCCGGGGAAGACGGCTTGTAATAAAGTTTCGCCGACCAAATCTTCGGGCGAATCTTCGTACATGTCGATCTCTTCCAAAATTACACTGCGTTCGAGTGACAAATCCTTATCGCGCAGGTTGGCATGAAACACCATGTCAGTCAAAATATCCTGCGCTGTGGCCAAATGATTGTGCAGGACGCGAGCATAGTAGGCAGTCGCGTCTTTGGTGGTGTAGGCATTAAATTGTCCGCCGACGCTGTCGGTCAACGCCGCCAACCGGGTCGCCGAATAACGCGTCGTGCCCTTGAATACCATGTGTTCAAGACAATGGCAGATGCCGTTTTGGGCAGCTGTCTCATGCCGCGAACCGACATTCGCCCAAATGCCGATTGACGCGCTTCGAACGCTGTCAACGGGTTCCAGCAACAGCGTTACGCCGTTGGAGAGAGTTGTGATGTTTGTCATCTAGACCTCGATATCATGGCGCCTGCGGGCGGGAAAGCCATCCGCCGTCTCGGGCGCGGTACCTTTTTTGCAAAAGGGTAAGAAATTAGGGCGAAGGGCGCGTTGTCATCACTGCGCCCTTCGCTTACGGTTTATGGGCGTGGCAATGCGTCTTTTCTTGACAAATTCATACGGCCTTTTTCGTCGATGCCCAAATATTTGACGGGTGTGATATCACCAACGTTGAGCACATCCTCAACTTTTTCGGTACGCCCGTGATCAATTTTTGAGATATGCACCATGCCCTCTTTACCCGGTGCGAATTCAACGAATGCACCGATGGGAATAACGCGGGTGACCGTGCCCTGGAAAATCGTGCCAACTTCGGGTTCAAATACGATTGATTTGATAGTATCTTCGGCCTTTTTGCCGTCCTCGGTGTTGATCGCAGCAATAAAGATGCGGCCATCGTCCTCGATGTCGATTTTGCAGCCGGTATCAGCGACAATTTTTTGAATAACGCTACCGCCTTTTCCGATGACATCGCGGATTTTCTCAGGGTCGATTTGTAAAATAATCATCTTGGGCGCAAAGGGTGAAAGCTCTTCGCGCGGTGTGGGAATGCAGGGCAGCATGGAACTGTCGAGGATATCGTAACGCGCGTCACGCGTGAGTTCCAAGGCGCTTTGGATAACCTCGTGACTTAGACCGTCGATTTTGATGTCGACTTGGATGGCGGTAATGCCCGCCTTGGTGCCGGCAACTTTGAAGTCCATGTCGCCGTAGAAGTCTTCAATGCCTTGGATGTCGGTAAAAGTCTTCCAAGTGTCGCCTTCGACGACAAGACCGGCCGAAATACCGGCAACCGGTGCTTTGATCGGTACGCCGGCGTCCATCAATGCCAGGGTTGAGCCACAGACGGCACCTTGCGATGTCGAACCGTTGGAGCTGATGACTTCGCTGACCAAACGGATGGCGTATGGGAAATCTTCTTCGCTGGGAATGACGGGTTCTAATGCACGCTCGGCCAATGCGCCGTGACCGATTTCACGCCGTCCCGGACCGCGTGATGGACGTGCCTCGCCGACCGAATAGGGCGGAAAGTTGTAATGGTGCATATAGCGCTTAGACTCTTCTTCAAAGATGTTGTCGAGTTTTTGTTGGTCGCCGATTGTGCCGAGTGTGACACTTGTCAGCACTTGTGTTTGGCCACGGGTAAACATACCCGAGCCGTGTACTCTTGGAAGAATGCCGACCTCCGAAGCCAGCGGGCGCACATCAAGCATATCACGTCCGTCGACGCGCTTGTTGTCGTCGAGCAGCCAGCGGCGCACGACGTGTTTTTGCATTTTGTATACAACGTCGCCGAAATCGGCTTCCACAGTCGAGAATTGTTCAGCATATTCGGCAACGACTTCGGCGCGCAATGCCTTAATACGGGCGTCGCGCTCAACTTTGTCGTCGGTGTCCATGCAGTGGCGCAAAGCGTCGATTTTGCTTGCCATCAGGACATCGTATAATTCTTGGTTGATTGGTGAGCAGGCGTACTCGAATTTCGGCTTGCCAATTTCGGCGACAATGCCTTTGATGAAGCGCACAAGGTTGGCGTTTTCGTCTTGTGCAAACTTGATGGCGGCCAACATCTCGGCTTCCGGCACTTCATTTGCGCCGGCTTCAATCATCATGACGCGCTCTTCCGTGCCTGCGACAACCAAGTTCAACGTCGACTTCTCGCGCTGCGCCGTGGTGGGTGCGATGGTCAACTCACCGTCAACACAACCGACTGCTGTGCCAGCAATTGGGCCGTTCCACGGAATATCAGAAATCGCCAACGCGATGGATGCGCCGAGCATAGCGGGCATTTCAGGCCCGTTGTCGTTGTCGACGCTCATAACGGTCGCCAAAATGCTGACGTCATTGCGCATATCAGACGGGAACAACGGACGCATGGGTCGATCGATCAACCGCGCTGCCAGCACTGAACGCTCAGAGGGGCGGCCTTCGCGGCGCATAAAGCTGCCGGGGATGCGGCCGACCGAGTAGAGGCGTTCTTCAAAGTCAACGCTCAGCGGAAAGTAATCAATACCGTTGCGAGGCAAGGCAGATGCCGTAGCGCAGACCAATACGGCGGTGTCGCCGTGGCGCACCATGCATGAGCCGTTAGCCAGTTCGGCGAATTTGCCGACTTCAACGGTCAGCGGCCGCCCGCCCAGCGTGGTGGAATAAACTTTATTGCCGGGGAATTCTCTTTGAGTAATCATTATAATGTGTACCTCTACTTCCGCAAGCCTAATTTGGCAATGATGGCGCGGTACCGTTCGATGTCTTTGCGCTGCAGATAATCGAGCAGACTGCGGCGCACGCCGACCATTTTGAGCAGGCCGCGGCGCGAATGGTTGTCTTTTTTGTGGATTTTGAGATGCTCGGTCAACTCGTTGATGCGGGCTGTGAGCAATGCGATTTGCACTTCGGGCGAGCCGGTATCGGTCGCATGTGTGCGGTTGTCATTGATGACTTGGTTTTTCTTTTCCTTTTGAATCATGGGGTAGTTCACCTTTCCTTGTTTGTTTTTGATCGTGTGCTTTGTTGCCCATCAAGCCCGGTTGTAGGCGGGTGAATACCCTAAAACTGAGCAAGAGGATACAAAATACATTGCATTGTATCATAGGTTGCGGGAAATGTAAAGCCCATAAATTTTACTGAAAATGTTTGACTTTGGCAGGAATATGTGCTAAAGTAGAGGCAACCGAGGTTGCCTGAAAAAAAGGCGGCCTAAAAACGATAAATATATGGAAAATATATGGAGGAGAAGCTGTATGAAAAAAGGCAGAAATCGCCCCTTGGTATTGCGGTGGGTGGCGAGTGTTCTTGTGCTGTGCATGGTGCTGGTGATGTTGCCTGCGGCGGCAGAGCGCGG
>Ga0131853_10000632_pt1 | contig 63240 bp, 59 predicted proteins | sample TergutLab28metaG_FD_92764 | JGI IMG/M metagenome (GOLD analysis project Ga0131853, IMG submission 92764) | Labiotermes labralis P1 segment gut microbial communities from Petit-Saut dam, French Guiana - Lab288 P1 (version 2) (version 2) | ecosystem: Host-associated > Arthropoda: Insects >...
AACCGGAAGAAACCGGACACGCACAGCGTGGCTTTTGCCGTAGGCAAAAGTTTTGAGTGGCTTTTCACGAAGTGAAAAGTGCTGACGGAGGTGATGCCGTTTTGCGGGAAAAAGACTAGTTTTAATGGACGGGTTTAATGCGGCTTGACTATAAAGCTAACCTTACAGGAGGAAATATGAAAAACAAAATTGAAGAAATCAGAAAACATAAGGGATTGCTTCAAGAAGACTTGGCTGAAAGCTTGCAGGTTTCTCGCCAAACAATAAGCTCCCTCGAAAATGGTCGTTATAATCCGTCGATAATATTGGCCTTTAAAATTGCGAATTATTTCAATATGTCAATTGAAGAAATTTTTATATATGAGGATGAGTAAATATTTATGATAGATAAAAAAATAGTGAAGCATAGGAAAGCTAAGAAATGGGTTAATGGAATTTTTAGATATGGTTAATATTATCTTTCGCTTTTGCCGCGGCATACTTCATAGAACACAGGATAATATCTGTTATAGTGACCCTCATTTTAGTTTTAATTATTTTTATTATATTTCAATTACTTAAGCATAAGAAATTTCGCGAGCTATATATTTGTGAGAATGAAAATAAGTAAACAAAAGTACCAAGAAAAGTTTTGATTACTGTGTTGTAAGGCGCATCCGGCTTTGCTTTAGCCTACGGTACAATTGGCGCAGTATTTTCTCTTGTCAGAGGCTACTAGGGGAGCTATACTTTATATATAGGTTCCATTATACTTTGTGCAGTGCTTATAGCAGTAATAGGAACAAAAGATTCAGAACTTAAAAGTGAAATGACGATAATAAAAAATGAGATACTATGAAAAAGATGAGCGCGTTATGGCAAACTATTATAAAGCAACATCTCACACTCTTTGGGCAATATGGGCTATATTACTTATTTTTGGTGCATCTATAGCAGTTCTAGAGATTACAGATATAAATGCCATTTCGATCGGAATTTTAGGCACCTGAGGGTAGGCCCTTGTGCTTTATGTGTTATTATTTAACGTATATGAAGAAGGCAAGAGCAAAGAGAAGTCCGATAATACAAAGCTTTATAAAAGCAGTATAATTTTTGCACTGAGCCTAATACCTACCATAGCTTTAGGCAGCAAGGTGGATTTTAAAGGATTAAACGGAGCTGGTTCTGCGTTTTTTTGCGTTTGCCGTAGTGTTAATAATAGTGCTTACTGATGTTATAATGAGTGAAAGGTGGCTCAAAATGGATAAGGATAAGATAGAGGACGAGTAACTTCATGGATGACAGATTACAGGGCGGAAACAGAATTATACACATTGATATGGACGCTTTTTATGCGGCTGTGGAAGTGAGGGACAATCCCGATTTGACTGGTAAACCTCTAATAATTGGGGCTCTGCCGGGTGAGCGGGGCGTTGTTTCCACATGCTCTTATGAGGCTCGAGCATTCGGGGTGCGTTCAGCTATGAGTATAAAAGAAGCTCACAGACGTTGCCCGCAAGGAATTTATATGCGGCCAAACATTCGTAAGTACAAGGAAGCATCACTGCAGATACGTGAAATTTGGGCTAACTATACAGATGTTTATGAATGTGTTTCTCTTGATGAAGGTTTTTTGGAAGTTTCAGGTTCGGCTCATTTATTTGGTGGCGCATCCGCCATAGGCCATGAAATCAAACGAAGGACAAAAGAGGAAGTTGGGCTGACATGTTCAGTAGGCATAGGTTATTCTATGATGTCAGCAAAACTTGCAAGTGAAGAGAAAAAGCCGGATGGATACTATGAGATATTAACGCCCGCCGATTTGAAAAACCTTATTGCAGAGCGCCATGTGAGGGTTATTTATGGCGTTGGGATTAAAACAGCAGAAAATCTGGAGCGTTTGGGCATTGTAAAAGTACGCCAAGTCTATGAAAACCCTGAGAAAGTCATTCAACACTTAGGAAAGCACGGCAGACAAATAGTGGAGCTGGCAAAAGGCATAGACACACGTACAGTTACCTCATACTCTGAGACTAAATCCATAGGCAATGAGCATACTTTCCAAAATGACATTAAAGATTTCGATTACTTGAAGGATGTCCTACTACTCATTGCTCAGAAACTGAGCTTTGATATACGCTTGAAAGGGTTTCGCTGCCGCACGGTCACTCTAAAGATAACTTATGGAAATATGAAATCTATTACACGCTCCAAAACTGGATTCGGGTTTTTGGAGAAAGCGATTGGGGCTACGGACAGGGCCTCGCATATTTATGAGGCAGCCTCATCCATGCTAGATAATGTAGAGAAACGCCCCATAAGGCTTATAGGCATAAGCTTGAGTGGTTTCGCTGGAGAGAGTGATGAGCAAATGAACCTATTTGATATAGGGAAAGAAGATGCGGAGGAAAAGCAAGGAGTCTTAGACGATGCATTTATGAAGCTTCAGTTAAAATACGGCCGGAATATAGTCCGAACTGGGAATGAATTGCGTGCCGAAAAAAGAATTGGCGAAGAAGATTTGTGATAAAGATGCACAAAATCTATAATTCGCCACTTTTTTTGTGCATTTTGATATTTTTTTAACATTTGGCAACTTTTACTATGATGTCACGTAATTTGATAAGTATATAAATATTCTCTGGCAAACCCGTGAAAAACCCCCAAAAACGTATGATTATGTAAGGTTTGAAGGAAATCATAATCATGGATTTAAAAAATAATTAAATTAGCTATTGACATTCAACGATGTGATTGTTAAAATAAAGACAAAGATGGGATTTTAATCAAAAACGAAATTGTGCTAGATATGAGTATATTTAAGAAATCCAGCCATCTTAAGGAGGATCTGTATGGACTTCAGTCTCTCAAAAAAACACCTCTTGATGCAAGAGCTCTTCAGAACTTTCGCTGAAAAAGAGGTAAAGCCCATTGCGGCTGAAATCGACGAAACAGAGGAGTTTCCGTATGAAACGGCAACAAAGCTTGGCAAATATGGCATGATGGGCATACCGTTTCCGAAGGAATATAACGGCAGTGGAGCGGATAATTTGGCTTATGCTATGTGTGTTGAGGAGCTGTCTAAAGTATGCGCAACAACGGGGATTGTCGTTTCGGCGCATTCTAGCTTATGTGCGGCACCTATTAATGACTTCGGAACGCCGTTTCAAAAAGAGAAGTATCTAACCAAGTTGGCTGGTGGTGAATGGATCGGCGCTTTTGGTTTAACAGAAGCGGGCTCCGGTAGTGATGTATCCGGTCAGCAGACAACGGCCGTTTTAGACGGTGATAACTACATACTGAACGGGACAAAAATTTTCATAACAAACGCTGATGCTGGCCATGTATATATAATCATTGCAGTGACGGATAAAACGCAAGGTACTCGTGGACTCTCTTGCTTCATTGTTGAGAAGGATTACCCAGGTTTTTCTATAGGAAAAAAAGAGAAGAAACTGGGCATTAAAGGCTCTTCGACTTGCGAGCTTATTATGGAGGACTGTATTGTTCCGAAGGAAAATTTGATTGGCAAAGAAGGGCAAGGGTTTAAAATTGCGATGCATACTTTGAACGGTGGACGCATGGGCGTCGCCGCACAGGCCTTAGGCATTGCGCAGGGTGCGATTGATATAACTGTTGATTATGTGCGCGAAAGGAAGCAATTTAATAAGCGAATATCTCAGTTTCAAAATACGCAGTTTGAACTTGCTGATATGCAGACCACAGTGGACGCTGCCCGCCTTTTAGTATATCGTAGTGCATGCCTGAAGGATAAAAAGCAAAATTACTCTAAAGAAGCGGCTATGGCAAAGCTCTTTGCCTCGGAAGCCGCCTCGGATATAACAAGAAGATGCTTACAGCTTCACGGCGGATATGGATACACAAGAGAATATCCCATTGAGCGCATGATGAGAGATGCAAAAATAACAGAAATATATGAAGGCACCAGCGAGGTACAAAAGATGGTTATCGCAGCTGCCATGAAAGTTAATTAGGGGAGGGCTTAAAAAATGAAAATCATTGTTTGCATAAAGCAAGTGCCAAATACCAATGAGGTTAAGCTTGACCCTAAAACCGGTACGTTAATACGTGACGGAGTACCTTCCATAATTAATCCTGATGACTTATGTGGGATTGAGGCGGCACTTCGGTTAAAAGACAAATACGGCTTTCATGTATCTGTCGTAAGCATGGGCCCTCCTCAGGCTGATGTTGCACTACGTGAGGCATTAGCGATGGGGTGTGATGATACTTATCTTGTGTCTGACAGAGTTTTTGGCGGTGCTGATACTTGGGCAACTTCTAAAACTCTTGCAGGTGCAATCAAAAAGCTAGGGTACGATTTAATTATCACGGGCAGGCAGGCGATAGATGGTGATACGGCTCAGGTAGGCCCTCAGATAGCGGAGCATTTAGGCATACCACAAGTAACTTATGCGCAAGATATTGAAAAGGTTCCTGCCGAGAATGCGCTTATTGTAAAGAGGCAATATGAGGATCGCTATCAGATGATTAAGATTAGTTGTCCCGCTTTGGTAACGGCACTATCTAGCCTTAACATGCCTAGGTATATGTCTGTGGGCGGTGTAGTCGCAGCTTATGATGAAAAGGCTGTCACGGTTATAAGTTATGAGGATATTAAAGAGTTTGTAGACGTAGCGGATATTGGGTTAAAGGGATCTCCGACAAAAGTGAAGAAGTCTTTTACCAAATCACCTAAAGGAAAAGGAACACTCCATCAGGTTTCCGAAGATGAGGCCGTGGATATTATCATCAGCAAACTTAAAGAACATTATGTACTATAGTCAATCAGCTCGGAAAAAGTACAAAGAAAGCGCGAGCATTGTTCTGCAAGCTGAGGAAGTGCAGCTACCGCATTCTCGGAGATTGACAACGCTGCGCTCCAACTGCGTAGTAGGCACTGACGATGGATTGCTGGAAAATGCCTAGATTTATCGGACAGTTTTCGAGTTGAATGACTATATGGTGAGGTGAAGTATGAGCGAGAATGTTTTAGTTATATGCGAACAAAGAGATGGTGTTTTACAAAAGGTCTCTCTGGAATTAATCGGCAAAGGTAAGGAGCTTGCGGGAATAAAAGGTCAGAAAGTAATTGCCTTACTTATGGGGCACCAGATAGAAGGGCTTGCACAGACTTTGATAAATTATGGTGCTGACAAGGTCGTCTATGTGGATGATGTGTTGCTCAAAGAGTATATGACAGAGCCTGCTGCTAAGGCCACTTGCGTAGTCATAAAAGACTTGAATCCGGATATAGTGCTTGTCGGAGCAACTTCTATCGGTCGTGACTTAGCACCCCGTGTTGCTGCAAGGATTGCTACAGGACTTACGGCAGATTGCACTTCTTTGGAGATAGACGAAGATACAGGCGATCTTTTAATGACACGTCCTGCATTCGGCGGGAATATCATGGCTACCATTATCTGTCCTGACCACAGGCCACAAATGGCTACTGTTAGACCGGGCGTTATGCTTGCGTGTCAAGAGGAGCAAAGAAACGGAGATATAGTTAGATTCGATGTAGCTCTCGATGAGCACGACGCAAATGTTATTATTTTAGAGACTGTTATGGATACAAAAAAAGCTAAAGATATAACCGAAGCTAAAGTGCTTGTATCCGGCGGACGTGGCATGGGCAAGGCCGAAAGCTTTGCAGTACTTAAAGAGTTTGCTGATTTATTTGGAGGAGAAGTTGCCGCTTCCCGTGCTGCAGTGGATCTTGGCTACGTGGATAAAGATTGCCAAGTTGGACAGACGGGTAAGACTGTACGTCCCGATGTATATTTTGCCTGCGGCATATCGGGCGCACTTCAGCATGTTGCAGGAATGGAAGAGTCTGAGCTTGTATTTGCTATAAATAAGAATGCGGATGCGCCTATATTTGAGGTTGCGGATGTGGGTATAGTTGGCGATATGCATAAGATCATTCCTAAGCTGATTGCCAGATTGAAAAAGGAAATGCAATAGATATAGCTAAATCGCTTTAAAACAGACCAAAGAGAAGCGGAACTCTTAGGTCTGTTTTAAAGTAGACTTAGTATATGATATAGATTGTAGAGAATCCCCTACAATTGAACTGTGCATTATACCGTAGAGGCGAAAATAGTTCGTTCCTTTTTAGCTCTTCGATCCCTCTGCCCTCTTCGCAAGCATTTCGTACACTAAAATTTCAATCACAGTCAGCATAGGAACACAAGATGTGATATCCTTATCATCAAGTATTATCTCCTCTGTAAAAACATAGAAATTAGCATCGGACAAACTTTCAAGTACATTATTCTTAGGCCCAGTTATGGACAGCAAGAAAGGCTTTTCGTTAATGAATGTTCGTTTGATAAAATCAAGTAGCATAGGGTCTTCACCTGTATAAGAAAGAGCGATAATCATATCGCCGCTCTTAATGAAATCTACTAAAGACTGTGTTTGGTATGCCGTTTCAGGAAAATAAGTTTTATACCCAAGCCCCAAAAACAACTTTTCACTGTATTGCCCTATGGTATGGGCGTTATCATCTGTCAGGATATAAATATTCCTTTTTTCACTAAGCGCATCAACTGTCTTTGTTATAAGCTCCGATGACATCACACGGACACTCTCAACAATATTTTTCAAATACTCTTCGTTGTAATTTTTCCTATATACAATATCGGGTATTTCGATATCCTTATTGATATGAGAGGTCACGAGCAAACTATTTATAAACTCTGTATATCCGCCAAAGCCTAACTTTTGGACAAACCGAAAAATCGTGGTAGTCGATAAAAACTGTTCGTCAGCAAATTTTTGTATGCTCATGCTTTTTACAGAGTGCATATTTTTCACTACATATTCAAATAGCTGTTTTTCAGTCTGAGTTAAATTTGCCGTGTTGTTTCCGGTTGCTTCAAAAAAGTCTTTCGCCATGCCCATACCTCCAAGATAATGTCAACTAAACCCTGATTAAATTTCAATACCTTTTCACGGGTAAATCCACCCTAAAATGACTCCGTTTTGCCATTTTAGGGCTCTGTTTAAACAATTAATCTTAATCCTAGGATTAGTATCACATAGCTTGATTCTACCATGAATTTTGTAAAATCTCAATGTTTACCTTGGGTTTGACCGCAGACTATAAAAAACGAGCCACCCGAAAATAGGATAGCCCGCATTTTTTATCTGGGTGACAGGATTTGAACCTGCGACCTCTAGACCCCCAGTCTAGCGCGCTACCAAACTACGCTACACCCAGATCTTCCAAAAACTATTGTAGTATAAGGGGTTTGCTATGTCAAGGGTTTTATTTGGCTATAACAATGATACCAATCTTTTTGTGCGCGAATGGACAAATATGCTTGCTTTGCAAAAACATCAAAGTTATGATACACTTAGGATAAAGTAAAAAAGTATAGGAGCGTAGATATGAACATGAATAAACCTAAGAAAGAGAAGAAAAGGGTAGTTGCTGCGATTATTGCTGCGGTATTGGCGCTTGTTATGATTTTATCGACTCTGGGGCCACTTTTAATGAGCTTTACAAGATAGCCAGCAAGACGCCTCATCCTTAATGAAATCTTAATAAACAAACTTTCTAACCAATCTTTGTATCGAAATACAGAGATTGGCTTTTTTTCTGCATTTTTTCGACATTACATATTTCAAAAACACTTCTTTTTCGACAAATCAGTGAAAAAGCACGGATAATAAATATTGCATAATAATCCCGTTAGTGTTAGAATGTGGTTTGTAAGGGTTAAAAGTGGTTGAGAAATGATGCAAAGTGGTGATGATATGTTTTTGGGCGAAAATCATCATAGCCTTGATGCTAAAGGCAGACTAATAGTGCCGGCGAAGCTTCGTGAGAAGCTTGGCCCAATTTTCGTTATCACCAAAGGCTTGGGCGATAAGTACATTTGCATCTATCCTCTAAGCGCATGGGGTGAAATAACAGAAAAGCTGAAAGGAATACCCTCTGCTGATAAGGAGGGAGTACGCTTTCAGAGGTTTTTAATAGGAAGCGCACACGAATGTGAGCCCGATGCACAAGGCCGCTTTTTGATACCTCAAATATTAAGAGATTACGCGGGAATAGTCAAGGAAGTAGTTTCTGTGGGAATGACTGACCGCATAGAAATATGGTCAAAAGAAGAGTGGAATTCTCGTGGGGATGACTTGACAGCTATTGATGATGCACTTTTGGAAAAAATGAGCGAAAGAGGGATATAAAAGATATTGCGCATCTGATAATGCTTTTAATCGAAATAAGTAAAAAATGTATCCCACGTTAGGCAAAAATATTTGCACTTAATTACAAAGACGGTTACCCGGTCTCTTGTACGAAGTGAAAGAGAGACTACATCATCCACACAGTACTTACATTTTTAAAGTTTCTATACATTACAGGAGGCCGCTAGAATGAGCTATAAGCATACGTCAGTTTTATTACACGAAGCGGTAGACGGCTTGAATATAAATCCGGGCGGATGCTATGTTGACGGCACACTGGGCGGCGGTGGTCACAGTACACAGATTGCCGAGTCTTTATCTTCAGACGGCAGGCTCATAGCTATAGATAGAGACGACTTTGCCCTTAATTATGCAAAGAAGACTTTGGAAGCTTTTTCGAATATCCATTTCGTGAAAAATAATTTTTCTAATATTCATTCTGTATTGGACGAGCTTTATGTAGATAAGATAAGCGGTATGATACTGGACTTGGGCGTTTCATCGTTCCAGCTGGATGATGGTGAGCGCGGTTTTTCATATAATCATGATGCCAGGCTTGATATGAGAATGGACAAGAAGCAAAAACTGACAGCCTATGAAGTGGTAAACACTTACTCCTTGGAGAATTTGACAGACATCATATTCAAATACGGAGAGGAAAATTGGGCAAAGCGTATAGCTGAGTTTATAGTGGAAGCCAGACGCAGCTCAAATATTGAAACGACATTTCAGTTAGTAGAGATAATAAAAAAAGCAATACCTAAAAAAGCGCGCGAAGAAGGACCTCATCCAGCTAAGCGCACATTCCAAAGCATAAGAATTGAAGTTAATAAAGAACTGGAGGTTTTGGAGCAAGCTGTGGCAGATATAGTTGACCGCCTTGAGCAGGGAGGCAGACTTGCGATTATAACTTTCCACTCTTTGGAGGATAGGATTGTAAAAAATACGTTTAAAAGCTTGGAGAGTCCATGCATATGCCCTAGAGATTTTCCTATGTGCATGTGCGGCAAAAAACCTCAAATAAAAATAATAACAAAGAGGCCTATTACGCCTTCAGAAGAAGAACTTGAAGAAAACCATCGTGCAAGAAGTGCAAAGCTAAGGATAGCTGAGAAGATTTAATAGGAACTAGTCAGGTTCTAAAAAAGGAGAGTCCGCTATGGCTGAAAGAAAAAGAGAATACTATAATTACTCAGCAAGTTACTATAATAATTCATCGTCTGCCCTAGCACCTTTACCAGAACCGGATTTGCCTGTAAGAAAAACCAAAAAGAAGCGCAAAGCTTACCGAGGCACAAGAACTGTTACCCAGGACGCTACAGATAAGTCAAGTAGGCCCTCCGTGCTTATAGGAGTTGTTATGGTGTTCATAGCGGCGGCGGCGTTTTTGAGCATACTGGCTAATTCGTTCGCAGCAGTTCAAGGCATAGAAAATAATCAGCTGAGAAGTGAACTTCAAGCGATGCAGATGCGCACGAGTGAACTGAATACACTGGCAGCTACCAGCGTGGACATTGAAGAAGTTGAAAGAATAGCAAGAACAAGGCTTGGAATGGGCGAGCCGCAAATACATCAGATTAGGCATATTTACGTTCCGTGGCAGAATTATATACCGAGCTTGCCAGGGCATGATTATGCAAATGAGAATATAGATACAGAGCAGTACATGGCGGAAACTTCTATTTTTTCAGATTTATTTAATATTGTAAATACTTTTTCAAGGGACTGATATTTTGTGAGAAAAGAAAAGGAAATATCTGCTGATAATATTCAGCGTGCTACGAAGAGTAAGATTAGATTTGTTAGGATAGCTATTTTTATGGTGCTCGTTTTATTGGGCGGAAGAGTTGCGTATTTTCAGGCAGTGCATGGTGATGAGTTTACGAGAAGAGCGATAGTTCAGCAAGTTCTGGACGCTTCGGGCACTGAACGCATGATTACTCCAAACCGAGGTGCGATAGTAGACAGAAACAGAAATACGCAAGCTTTGGCCATAAGCCACACGGTCTATAATGTATTCATAGACCCATACAGAATACTCGGTCGGAGCGCAGAAAGCCAAGAAGAAATATTTGGGAAAATCTACATGGCTCTTGGAATTCCCGTAAACGAACTTAGAGAAATCGTGGAGAGCAACCCTAATAGTCGTTACAGAGTAATAGCGAGGCGCATAAACTTAACGACTAAAGAGGCTATGGAGGGCTTAGGAGCCAGACACGTTTACTTTGAAGAAGATACTCACAGGCAATATCCGGGAGGCAATGTTGCGGCATCGCTTATAGGATTTATGCGGGGTGATAGTGTTTGGGGGCTTGAGCAAAGGTTTAATGAGGAGTTAACTGGAGTGGCGGGGCGTGAGCTTCGTATTTTGGACGAGAATAATAATGCGGTTACGCAAATAATTCCTCCTATGGAGGGTAATACAATTGTAACAACCATAGACTTATTAATTCAGCAAGAAGCACAAAGGCTTGTGGCTCATTACGGCAGCATCCATAGGTCAAGGAATGCCTCACTCATTATGATGGATGTGAATACGGGTGAAATTATTGCCATGGCTGAATATCCGTCATTCGACCTAAACGACCCATTTAATATAGAGAGAATCAATTCAGAAACCGCAAGAAATCGAATCATGCAAGAGCCGGAAGATAGATGGCTTGAGATGATGTTCGAAATCACCCGCAACTTTAGTGTCAGTGATACATATGAGCCGGGCTCTGTGTTCAAGCCGCTAGTATTTGCGGCAGCTCTTGAAGAGGGTGCCATAAATTTAAACGATACATTTGTCTGTGGTGGAGGCCGATATATACATTATGTGTTTATCCAGTGCTGGTCAGGTACTGATTGTGGAGTCCAAACTGTTGCGCAAGCAATAGCGAATTCTTGTAACCCGGCAATTATGGAGGTAGCTGCACGTTTAGGGCGCGATAGATATTACAGATACCAAAGAGAGTTTGGAATAGGCCGCCCGACCGGAATAGATATATCAGGAGAGCCGAATACTGAAAGATTAGTTCACAACCGGGCGATGTTAAACCCTGTTGAGCTTGCGGCAGCCTCTATGGGTCAAGGTTTTAATGTTACTTCCATGCAAATGATTACGTCGTTTGCAAGCCTTGTAAACGGTGGGAATTTAATGCAGCCTTTTGTTGTATCACAGATGATTGATGCAAATGGGGATGTTGTATTCGCAGCTGAGCCTACAGTAACTCGGAAAGTAATTTCAGAAGAGGTATCTGAAATAATGCAGATACTCATGATAGATGCAATAGAGTGGGGAACAGGGCGGAGAGCCGCAATTCCTGGCTACTTAATAGGCGGGAAAACAGGAACAGCTCAGCAGGGCGATAAAGATGACCCGTATAACACGGATGAAGTGCAGACCTTAATAACGTATTTTCCGGCAGATAACCCACAATATATAATAATGTCTGTAATAAGCCTGCCAGAAATTATTGAATTTGGTAACGCACAGACTATGCCTATGGTCAGAAGCTTAATGAATTTCGTGATAACGCACAGGCAGATTGAAGCGAATGACAGAGAATCTTTTAATAGAGTCTTGATAGATGATTCGATGCATATTCCGGACTATATCGGAAGAAGTATAGCAGAGGTAACAAACAGTCTTAATTCTCTTGGTCTTATTTATGATATATCAGGCAGCGGAGATATAGTAAGGGGGCAATTCCCTTCGCCGGGTTCTAGGGTGAATCGCGGAAGTATGATTCACTTGACACTTGAGATGAGCAGTGACGATGTAGCTCTTAACCTGATTCCGAGTGTTGTGGGGCTCCATTACACTCAGGCTATAGAAATTATCGAAAGAGCAGGACTTGTGCCGGTTATCACACATAGCTTGGCACCCGAGCTTGCAGAAGAAGATGAAGACGATTTGGACATTTCGGACCCACTTGGCCGTGTTCAAGTGGTGACCAGTCAGTTCCCACGCAATGAGATAAGGGTACAGGCGGGGACGCATATTTTGATTTTTGTGGAATAGAGGATGTACGGAGTGAGTATAGGATAATTGCAAATAATACCTTGCAAAGTAAAAAACTACATTCCAGGCTTTAGTCCACAATTTCTTGCTTAGCAAGGAAGGCCTTGCTTGCAAGGTGCAGTCGATTCATTCCTACAGTAGCGTCATGGAAGTGCAAAATAAGCAAGGCGAATTTTGCACTTCCATAACTACCGCGGCGAATAGTCTTTGGTTTTTCATAATACAATAAAAGTATCCTATTACTTCGTAAGTATTTAATCTTACGGAGTAATAAAATCAGGAGACTTATATGAAAAATCCAAATATCAATATTGCAATCAAGAAAAAACTTATATTTATGCTATTTACTATTATGTTTGCTTTGGTGGGACTTACCGGACGAGTGTTCTACATTCAGTATTTTCAAGCCGAGTTTCTACAGTCAATGGCTTACGCCCAGCAGACAAGAGACCGACTCATCAAGCCGAACAGGGGGGCAATTTATGACCGTAATATGGTAGGCATTGCTCTAACTGAAACGGTGGCGTCGGTTTCAGTTATACACCGTCAGATACAAGAACCCGAAAGGGTAGCCGAAGTACTTAGCCAAATGCTCGATTTGGATTATGACTATGTATATGAGAAAGTCGGACGTAGAGTCGCTCTCGAACGAATAAAAACCAGAGTTGACCGTGACATCGCCGCTCAGATTGCACAGATGAACTTGGCCGGAGTGGTCATTGACGAGGATATCAGGCGGATTTACCCGTTTTCAACACTTGCTTCACATGTCTTAGGATTCGTCGGGCGGGACAATCAAGGAATAGTAGGGTTAGAAGCCAAGTTTGAATCGTTTTTAGGCGGAGAAAGCGGCAGAATATTAACAGAAACAGACGTTATAGGACGTGAAGTACCGGACGGGCAAAGGATAAGAATTCCACCTGTTGATGGATATAGTCTTGTAACTACTATTGACACTGTAGTTCAATTATACGCCGAGCAAATTTTAGACAAAGCGGTGGAGTTCAAGGGTGCCAGGCGTGGTGCGATCATAGTTATGAATCCGCAAACTGGGGAGTTATACGCAATGGCAAACAAGCCGGACTTTGACCTAAACGACCCTTTTACCATAAATGATGAGACGCTAAAACTAGAGTGGAATACTTTTTCGCCGGAAGATCAAAATAAACTTCTTAACCAAATGTGGCGAAATTTTAGTATAAATGATACATATGAACCGGGCTCAACATTCAAGATCATAACGAGTACTGCAGGCTTTGAAGAGGGGGTTATTACCCCTGAGTCAGTTTTTGTGTGCTCTGGGGCGCATATGGTAGGTGACAGGATGATAAGATGTTGGCGATACCCCAGAAGCCACGGTGCGCTAACCTTCAAAGAAGGGGTGCAAAATTCCTGTAACCCTGTTTTCATGATAATAGCAGAACAGTTGGGCGCTGAAAGATTTTTTGAATATCTGCATAAATTTGGGCTGCACGAAAAAACGGGAGTAGACATTCCGGGAGAGGCCGTTGCAATTATGCATAGCCTTGATAATGTGGGTTCTGTAGAGCTTGCGACAATGAGCTTTGGTCAATCTTTCCAGATAACGCCATTGCAACTTATGCGCTCTACTGCTGCTACTGTAAACGGTGGATATTTAGTTACGCCACATTTCGTCAAAAAAGCAATAGACAATGATGGTAATATAGTAGAGGTATTTGAAAACCCAAGAAGTGAGCAAATCATCTCTAGCGAAACATCCGAGTTAATGGCAGGTATTTTGGAAGAGGTAGTGTATCTAGGGACTGGGCATAGGACGTATGTGCCTGGGTTTCGTATTGGCGGAAAGACTGCAACTAGCGAAAAACTTCCAAGAGGCAACCGCAAATACATTTCCTCATTCCTTACGTTTGCACCTGCCGATAACCCTACTGTAATGGCCTTAATGCTCATTGATGAGCCCCAAGGTGTGTACTATGGCGGAGCTGTTGTAGGCCCTTTCATGAGGGAGCTTCTTATGAATATTTTGCCTTACTTAGGCGTTGAGCCTCTGTATTATCCGGAGGAAATGGAGCTGCCTTGGGTTAGAGATGCAGAAATTCCCGATCTTACAGGTATGACAGTGAATGAAGCTTCTAACATTATTCGTGACGCAGGGCTTAGGCCCGAAGTGATGGGCGATGGGAAAAATGTTAGAGAGCAATTTCCACGGCCGGGCTCGGCTGTAAATGCGGGGTCAAGAGTTAAAATCTATACTGATTTTTAATAGTGAGAATTCATTATTGTAGAAACGCATTTAGACTACATAAGTGAAAGGCTCTTTCAAGGACAGAGTCATGGCATGCGGTTCATCTGCAAAGACAGCTGTCCATCGCCCTGGGCGTCGCGCTGGGCATTGCCCTAGGCATTGCCTTGGGCACTACCTTGGGAACCCCCAGGGCGTCTCTTGAACGAAGTGTATGAGAAACTTCCTTATTAATCCAGCAGCTTACTAAAACTGTTGACTGACATGGAATCAAAAACAAGGCAGATTATAGTTTCGCAAGTTGCTATATGCAGGAGGAACATGACTATGAAGCTTTTTAAATTACTTGACGGAGTGGACTATACCACTTTGCAAGGTAGCGATGTTCAAGTTAATAATATCGTGATAGACTCAAGGCAAGTGAATGCAGGAGATGTGTTTATATGCATCGAGGGGCTTAAAGTAGATAGTCATGAGTTTATAGACGATGCTATAAAAGCCGGCGCAGCAGCAATTGTAGTCTGTAAAGATATCACGTTTAAAGATAACGTAACCGTAGTCAAAGTGCCAAACACAAGAGCAGCTATGAGCATTATGGCAGGTAATTTGAATGGCTGGCCGGGCAAAAGTTTCCCCCTCATAGGTATCACTGGCACCAATGGTAAAACCAGTTCCGCATACTTCTTAGAAGCGATACTTAAAGAAGCAGGTCTTAACGTCGGAATTATAGGTACGGTCGCCACAAAAGTAGGGGATACGCCAATAAAAACGGAGTTTGTTACATCGACAACGCCAGACCCACTGCATTTACAGCAGATTTTTGGAGAGATGAAAGAGGCCAAAGCAGAGTGTGCAGTTATGGAAGTTTCAAGCCACGCTCTTGAGTTTAGGAAAATGGAAGGACATAGCTTCGCCGTTTCCATGTTTACAAATTTGACGCGTGACCATTTGGACCTACATGGAACGATGGAAAATTATGCTCGAGCTAAAGCGCGCTTATTTGAGCTTAGTGATATATCTATTATCAATATTGATGACGAGTACGGACAATTCATGGCAAGTTACGCCTCAGGGAAAGTTGTAAGCTACAGCGCAAACAGCCCAAGTGATTTGCAGGCTTTGGATGTAGTTTGCACGAATGAAGGGGTAAGTTTCTCAATTCAGCTGGACAAATTAGTGAAGTTTGAGATCCCCATCCCAGGCAGGTTTACTGTATATAACGCAATTGGAGTAATAGGCATGGCACTTGCCCTGAATATATCGCCTGTGACTATTCAGAGCGCCCTTAGAGAACTCAAGGGAGTACCTGGAAGAATACAAAGCATTGATAACGATAAGGGAATCGGTGTGTACGTAGATTATTCACACACGCCGGATAGCCTTGAAAATATATTGAAATCCGTTCGGGAGTTTACAAGCGGCAAAGTTATTGTTGTTTTCGGTTGCGGCGGCGATAGGGATAGAACTAAGCGGCCTATCATGGGTGAGATAGCGGCAAGGCTTGCCGATTTTAGCGTAATCACATCCGATAATCCAAGGGGGGAAGACCCTGCGATTATTCTTGATGAGATAGAGACAGGAATAGGGTTCATAAATTCCGGCTACATTAAATTAGTGGATAGGAAAGAGGCAATAAACCATGCTATCAGTATGGCAGCGGCGGGAGACTCTGTAATAATCGCCGGCAAAGGGCATGAAAACTATCAAATATTTGCAGATAAAACGATTACCTTCGATGATGCCGCTGAAGCGGCTCAGGCGTTAAAAAGGGGACATTATGATTAAATTTACTTTGCAAGAAGCGGTTAAAGCAGTCTCAGGTAAGCTTTTAAATGCGGATTTGTTGGCGGAAGTTTCCGGCGTTACAACCGACTCGAGGGATGTGTCTTGTGGCAGTCTTTTTGTGGCACTTAAGGGTGAATTCTTTGACGGGCATAGGTTCGCTAAGGCAGCTATAGAGCGCGGCGCAATCTGTGCTTTAAGCCATGAGGATTTGGGAGATATTCCGCATATCCGAGTCAAGGACACTAAGTATGCGTTATTAGATCTAGCTAAATGGTATTTAGAGCGTTTTGACGTACCTGTTATAGGCATTACGGGAAGCGCAGGTAAGACTACGACAAAAGATATGATTGCCGCTGTGCTGTCTATGAAGTTCAGCGTCGTTAAGACTGAGGGGAATTTTAACAATGAAGTGGGGCTCCCGCTTACAGTGTTTAGAATAGATAACGCTACAGAGATTGCAGTGCTTGAAATGGGCATGAACCAGTTTGGCGAGATTCACAACTTATCACGTGTAGGGACGCCGGAAGTATGCATAATCACAAATATTGGAGATGCACATATAGGTAACCTCGGAAGCCGAGAAGGCATATTGAAAGCCAAGTCGGAGATATTTGATTTTGCTGATCCAAACGCAGTGGCTATACTTAATGGCGACGATGTACTCCTTAAGGATATAAAACCAAAAGTAAGCAAAATTTTGTTTTTCGGTACTGGAGAGTCAAGTTTTTGCCGCTTTGAAAAGCTTGAAGACTATGGCCTTAATGGAACTGCATGGAAAGTAACGGCGGCAGGCGAGAGCTTTACCATAAACTTATCTCTTCCGGGGGATTATCTTGCATATAATGCCGCAGCAGCAATCGCAGTGGGCATCCACTTTGGCGTACCTGCTATTGATATCGCAAAGGCTTTTGATATTTTCAGGCCATCAAAGAACCGCATGGATATATTTGAGATAAATGGATGCACATTCATAAACGATGTATATAATGCTGCTCCGCCATCTATGAAGGCCATGATAGATTCTATTTTGTCTGCTAAGGGGCGTAAAATTTGCGTATTTGGCGATATGCTTGAGCTTGGGCACAAAAGCGCATCCTACCATGAGGAAATAGGGCTATATGCTGCGGAGATGGGCATAGATGTTTTATTTTTACATGGGGAATTTGCTGACGATTATGAGCGTGGGTTTAAATCAGGCTCAGGCGGAGAGACCATTTGCTTTGACGATACCCCTTCGATTACTGCAAGATTAAAAGACTATGTGAATCCCGGAGATACAGTTTTAATCAAAGCCTCCAGAGGCATGAAGTTTGAACAGATTATAGAAGAACTTAAGAGGTGCTAAAATGGACTACGATTTGAGAATGGCGATTATAGCCTTGCTCATTGCTTTCTTTGCTAATCTTTTGATTTGTCCGGTCATTATTCCGCTTCTACATAGGCTTAAATTCGGGCAAAATATAAGAAGTGACGGACCGCAAACCCATTTAAAAAAAGCAGGAACGCCGACGATGGGCGGACTTGCGATTATTATAAGCTTCTTAATTGCTGCTGTCTTCTTTTTAAGAGACAATAGCGAGGCTCTGCTTTTAGTATTTGTGACGTTAGGGTTTGGCGTCGTGGGCTTTTTGGATGATTATATAAAGGTAGTGAAGAAACGCTCAGAAGGGCTAACGCCGTCTCAAAAGATTGTGTTACAGCTTATAATTTGCGGGATTTTCCTATTCATCCTTACGCAGATGGATGACCCTTATAACAGCTTTAAGGTTCTAACAATCCCCTTTGTTAACTGGACATGGGATATGGGCATATTGTTCTATCCGTTCGCTATATTTTTTGTGCTTGGATTTGTTAATGGAGTAAACTTAACAGATGGACTGGATGGTTTGGCGGCCGGCGTAACGGCCTTGGTCTCTACATTCCTGATGTTTGGCGCATGGTCGATATCTAGCGGTACACTGCCTGTGACGGGGGCTGCGGTGGGTAGCCTATTAGGGTTTCTCATATTCAACACCCATCCGGCCAGGGTTATAATGGGCGATACGGGCTCGCTTGCTTTAGGCGGTTTTGTCTCGGCTGCGGCTATAATTCTCAGAATGCCCCTCCTGCTTGTAATAGTAGGGTTTATATATGTGGCGGAAGCGCTGTCTGTGATCATTCAAGTAGGCTATTTTAAAATATCGGGCGGTAAAAGGATTTTTAGAATGGCACCTCTTCATCATCATTATGAAATGAAGGGAGTTAGTGAAACTAAGATAGTAATTGTTTTTTATATAATAACTACTATACTTTGCTTGATTGGGTATTTGATAAATTAGCAATATATTTTTTTAAAAGTCGCTAAGTGCTAAGGTGTGATTTGAATGAGTTTTAAAGGCAAGAAAGTTTTAGTTTGCGGCATGGCCAGAAGCGGCATAGCTGCTGCGAATCTTCTTACGGAAGAAGGGGCAATTGTTACGATTTCGGACTCAAAGCCTATAGAGCAATTGGAAGAGGCAATAAAAAAAGTGGTGACGAACATTAAAATAATCGCCGGCAAAATTACGGATGATGAGGTCATGATACATGATATGTTGGTGCTCAGTCCGGGCGTCCCTGCTAACTTGGATTATATTCAAAAAGCTAGGGGTGCGGGAATTCCTGTTATCGGCGAATTTGAACTTGCTTCAAGATTTTGCAAAGCTCCTGTTTTAGCAATAACAGGCACTAACGGTAAAACTACTACCACAGCAATGCTTGATGAAATAATGAAAGCTCATAACCCTCTAAGTGAGATGGTAGGCAATGTCGGCATAGCTTTCAGCGAAAGAGCTAAAAAGATTGACCCGAGGGGCATTTGCGTTGCCGAGGTTTCCAGTTTCCAGCTTGAGACGATAGATACTTTCAAGCCAAAAGTGTCGGCTATACTCAATTTCGCCCTTGACCATCTCGACCGACACGGCAGTTTTGAGAATTATGTTAACATAAAAGCCAGGATATTTGAAAATCAAGATGAGTTCGATTATTTGGTCTTAAACTACGACAATGCGGATTGCAGAGAGCTGGCTTTACGATCCAAGGCTAGGGTTTTATGGTTTAGTCGAAGCAATTATAAATTAGACGGTATATTCTTAAAAGATAACGCATTTTATCTTAATATAGACGGAGAGACTAAGAAAATTCTTGAAGCCAGCGACTTAAAAATAGTAGGGAGCCATAATTACGAAAATGCAATGACTGCAATGATAATGGCATATGTTATAGGTACACCCATGGACTTAATATCAGAAAGTCTTAAGAACTTCGGCGGCGTTAGCCACAGGATGGAATATGTATGCACAATAAATGGCGTGACGTATTATAACGACTCAAAAGCGACTAACCCTGAGTCAGCCATAAAGGCCGTCCAGTCGATAGATAGGCCGACCATATTAATCGGAGGTGGGTGCGATAAAGGTACTGATTATACTTCTTGGATAAAAAATTTCGCAGGTATTGTGCGAAAATTTTATATAATAGGCGAGGTTTCAGATACATTGGAAAGAGCGTGTATAGAGCAAAAGTTTTATGATTATGAAAAGATGAGTTGTTTTGAAGAAGCAGTACATGAGGCTATGAAAGAGGCTAAGAGTGGTGAGGCGGTGTTACTTTCACCTGCCTGTGCAAGTCTTGATATGTTTGCGAACTATGAAGAGCGTGGCAATTTGTTTAAGAAAATTATAAAGAGCAATAGCAAAAACTGTTGAAGGAAAAAGAGATGAAAAATTGTATGAAACAGGTTATATGCATTGCTAAAGAATCGACTTAAAGCGTAGGTGATATTATGCAACCACTAAGAGAACGGCCCTTAAGGGTAATGCCCGATCCAAGACAAAGAGTAATACGAAACATGCAGGAGCCGCCGACAATGTCTGAGCATACAGCTCGGCAGAAGTCAAGTTACAGACCCCAAATTCGCAGAGTCAGCCTTGTGAATATGGACTATACGCTTTTGATTTCAATGACGTTATTGGTACTTATAGGTATAATTATGGTCTATAGCGCAAGCTATTATGTAGCGGCTACTAGTCCAAGATTTGGCCATGATATGTTTAGCTTAGTGCGGGGACAGATTATAGCTGCAATCATAGGCTTTGCAGGGCTTATTGTTATGGCTAATTTTAACTACAATAAGCATTTGCGGAAGTTTACGGTGCTGGCTTATGTGGCATCTGTTGCTCTTTTGATACTTACTGTTCTGATTGGTGATGAGGCAGGGGGAGCCACAAGATGGATAACCCTTCCTGTAGTTGGGCGCTTCCAGCCTTCTGAGGTTGCGAAAATTGCACTTGCAATGTTTGTATCGCACTTCATTGCGGTGAACAAGAAAATGGCTGATACATATAAAGGGATAGCTATACTTGGCATATTCATAGGAATTTTGGCTGCGATAATAGGCGTTGGTACAAATAATATGAGCTCGGCAATAATCATTACTATAGTAGGCTTTGGTATTATATTCGTTGCAAGCTCAAAGACTATGCCGTTTGTTATTGCGGGCGGTGCCGGTGCTGCTGCTTTGACCGTTATTTTAGCAACGGGTGTAGGGTTTAGAGCAGGACGTTTTGCAGCTTGGCTGGACCCATTCGCAGATCCTACAGACACAGGCTTTCAGATTGTTCAGTCCCTCTTTGCGATAGGAAGCGGTGGGATGTTTGGCCTTGGCCTTGGGCAGAGCAGGCAGAAACTAGGATTTATCCCGGAGGCGCATAACGATATTATTTTCTCGGTAATTAGTGAGGAGTTGGGTTTTGTAGGTGCTGCTTTGGTTTTATTCTTGTTCGGCATCTATCTTTGGCGCGCTATTAAAATCGCACTTAACGCAAAAGATTTATATGGATGCCTTTTAGCTACAGGCATAGCACTTATGGTTGGCTCTCAAGCACTTATTAACATCGCCGTTGTTACCAATTCTATTCCAAACACTGGTGTTCCATTGCCGTTTATAAGCCATGGTGGCACATCACTGCTAGTTTTAATGACAGCAACGGGCATACTTCTAAATATTTCCAGATATCAAAGCAAGAGCTAGAAGCTATACTATAATCAATTAAGTTGAAAAAAGTCCCGAGAATGCGTAGTACTTTTTTTGCAAGACAAGGACTGCCGCCGCAGGCGGCATGTTCGCCATAGCGATATCGCAACACTGTTTTTGCCCAGAGTTAGAGCGGGCCTAAGGCGAGCATAAACCTATTATAACAAAGTTTAGTTTAAGGTGAAGCAAAGCCTTATCGTAGCGAAAGATTTTGAGATGTATTGCAAGAAAAGTGCAAGTATCATCCGGGCGAAGTAAACGGCGGACTTCTTCGACGTTTCCGCAGACCGGGCTTTATTCGGACTGTTTTCAAGTTAATTGACTATGCATTGAGGTGATATTATGGCAAAAGCAGGAATGAGACGACCGGATCCGAGCGAGCCGCATGGCACAGAGAGCAATAAAAAAACTCATTTTAAGAAAAATACAGAACCACCGGTTCCGGAGATTCAAGGCAAAGCCAAGGCTGGGCATAAGAAAGCAAATCCGGTAAAGTAGGAAAATGAGACAGGCTTACGACGCACTCTAAAGGTGTGTGAGTGAGTCTGTTTTTATAGTGAGTAAATTTAAAACGATCCTGCACTCATGTTTTTTGTATAGCGAAAAGTATAAGTTAGGCCTTCTGGGTTCGTTTTATGAACTAATACTAACCCTAGATTAAAACCATTAGTTTGAACGGAGCTATAAAGCAATTTTCGCTTTCGTAGTCCCCTTGCATCGCCAAAAGTTCCCACATACCGGAGGTTTTTGACTCGTAACGGAATAACAAAAACTGAAAATGCTTAAAATGGCTAAAATAAGTCATTATTAGCCTAGAAAAAGTATTGGGTTTTAATCTGGGCTTTGTATCAGAAGGTGCTACTTAGAACGCTTGTAGACGTAAACGACTATATATCAAACATAAAATTACTATAACGAGTTGTATTAGTTTTGGTTTCGTGGTAAAATAAACATAAGATTTTGTCGATTTAATGTTTAATACTAGCCCTATATTAAAGCCAGTAGCTTGAACAGCGCTCTATAATGGCGAAACGGAGCCATTTCAGGTTGTTTTGGTCAAGATAAAGTAGTGGGCTTTAATCAGGACTTAGTATAGAGAGTTTTGGTGAGTATAAATGGAATCAGAAAATAATGAAATATTGATATATAATAATGGGAATTATGAGAAGGAGCAGGTTCCTGCGGAAAAGTGGCTGCGCCTGATTTATGGAGAGTCGGTGGGCAGTACGCCATTTAAGTCTTTGCTGAAGCGAAAAGTGCTAAGCCGAATATACGGAGCGTATTGTCGCACAAGGCACTCAGCCAAACAAATTCCTGGATTTATAGAGAAATATAATATTGATATGAGTGGATGTAGCGGCTCTTATAATAATTATGCGGAGTTTTTTGCTAGGAAAAGAAGTGATGTTAGTTTCCCGGCAGAGCCGGCGGTATTAGGTTCTCCTTGTGAGGGTGTTGTGAGCGCATACATTGATATCGATCCCAAACAAACAGTTGCGGCTAAAGGGTCTTATTTTTCGCTGAGTGAATTGTTTGCAGATGAAGAGATGGCGATCGCGTACCAAGGAGGAGCAATGCTTAAGATACGGCTTGCACCACCGAATTATCATAGGGCGCATTTCTTTGATGATGGCGTAGTGTCTGATTCTAAATTTATCAATGGCGATTTATTTTCCGTAAGTCCTATAGCACTTGAACGTATGGCGCGGTTATATTGTCTTAATAAACGAGCAGTGGTTTCGTTTTCGTCTCAAAATTTTGGTGATGTGGTGTTTGTGGAGGTGGGAGCTACATTTGTTGGCAGTATTGTCCATTCTTTTGAAATCGGAAAGCCTGTGAAGCGTGGGCAAGAAGTCGGATATTTTCTGCCAGGCGGCTCTCTTATAATGTTTTTCTTCAAGAAAGGCGCATTTGCGCCGAATGATGAGTTGTTAAATCAAACTGCCGCTGGGTATGAGACAAAAGTGGGGTTGGGCGATATTTTAGGGCGAGCGTTATAGTCGTTTAAGCCGCCGAGCGCCTAAACGGCATCTTCGAGTTCACAAGGCGAACTCAGAAGCCCTGCACTTATACTTTTGGCTATGCGAAAAATATGAGTACAGGATCGTTCGTTAAATTTAAACCGATAAAGCAAATAAGTTCGTTCGGATCTAACTCACTATATCATTGAATTGGATTTTGAGCTACTTTGGAGGCGTGTCATTTATTTATGAGAAAATACTTTCCGGTAATGAAATATGTTAATGTGCCGAATTCTATCACTACATTAGGCATTGCCTTCGCGGTAGGTGCTTGTTACTTTATGGTTGAAGGCAGCTTGAGAAATACGCTTATTTGCCTAGCCTTGGCTATGATTATGGATGTTTTCGATGGCTTTTTCGCATATAAGCTAGACCGCCAAACAAACTTTGGTCAGTCCCTTGACTCGCTTGTGGACTCCTTTGTATGTTGTGTGATGCCCGTACTAATGGTATTTACTTTTGTGAGCACGGATACTGCTGTAGTTGTTGCTGCCGGGTTTTACTGTATTTGCGGATTGTGGAGGCTGTCTCATTATAACGTGGTTGCGCAGTCGGCAGAAAAGAGCAATTTCTTTACAGGGCTTCCTGTCCCCGGCGCGTCTTTGATTAGTGCTATGGCTATATGGCTGGTGGTTTATTGCAACTTCCCTGCGTGGACTCTTGTTCTTGTTATGATTTTGTTAGGATTTATGATGGTTTCGTTTGCTAAATTGAAGAAATACGGTTTTTTACAGAAAGTAAGTTGGCTGATTGGATTAATTTTTTTAATAGTAGTGGTACTCTCGTAGAAAGGATTGCTATAAATCAGGGGTGTGAACACATATGAAAAAAGATCTCACTAAACTAATGGATTTCGCTAAGGAAGATATAGTTCAGATTTTAGACTTGGCGGATAAACTGAAACAGGAAAGGAAGCGCGCTATAGAGCATAAAGTCTTGGCTGGCAAGAGTTTGGCGATGATTTTCGGAAAGCCGTCCACTCGAACGCGCGTTTCTTTTGAGGCAGGGATATATCAACTGGGCGGCCAGGCTATGTTTTTGAGCAGTACGGATTTACAAATTGGCCGAGGTGAGCCTATTAAAGATACTGCACGTGTACTGTCCCGATATATAGACGGAATAATGATTCGCACATCTTCTCATGCGGAAGTGGAAGAACTTGCAAAATGGGCATCTGTTCCTGTAATTAATGGGCTAACGGACTTTGCCCATCCCTGTCAGGCCTTGGCGGACTTGATGACCATCAGAGAATATAAAGGTGGCTTAGAAGGCGTGCGATTGTCCTATATAGGTGATGGTAATAATATGTGCAACTCCCTTATTGTTGGGGGGCTGACTTGTGGGATGATAGTAAGCGTTGCAGCTCCTAAGGGCTATGAACCGGATTCTGTAATTTTGGAGTTTACAAAAAAGTATCCCGGGAACTTTATACTTACTCATGAGCCGAAAGAAGCAGCTGATAAGGCGGACGTGCTATACACCGATGTCTGGTCCAGCATGGGGCAAGAGGCTGAAGTACTAGAACGAAAAAAGGTCTTTGATAAATTTCAGATAAATAACGAGCTGCTTTCTAATGCAGATTCTAAAGCTATAGTGCTTCACTGTTTGCCGGCTAAACGCGGCGAAGAAATAACTGATGAAGTTGTTGAAGCTCATGCGGATTCTATTTTTGATGAAGCGGAGAATCGCTTACATGCGCAAAAGGCTGTTATGGCGTTGCTTATGGGAAGATAATAAAGTACATAAATAGAAGGCTATCACTTGAATTTATAGTCAGGCCGCTTTAAAAGTGTCCCAGTAAAACGTAGAATTTTTGCAGCAAGGCAAAGAACCGACAACGACGTTTGCCCAAAGGCAAACTAGGCGGAGGAGATGCCGTTTTGCGGGAAAAAGACTAGTTTTAATGGACGGTTTTAATGCGGCTTGACTATACATAATTCGCTGATGATAGCCTTATTTTTTTCGGCAAGCTTATGTTACATTGTTTCATATAACCCTATTCTAACGTTTAAATTAATGGCTGCCACTTACAAACTATACAGTTCGCAGATGACAGCCAATTTAGTACAACTAGATTATTTAGATTTAACTAACGCTCTATAGGCAACAGCAGCAAGCAGAGCGCCTATTAATGGGCCTGTTATGAACACCCAAACGTTAGTAAGTGCGGCGCCGCCTGCAAATATAGCAGGACCAAGGCTCCTCGCTGGGTTTACCGATGTGCCTGTAAGCGGTATGCCCACGATATGTACAAATGTGAGAGTAAGACCGATAACAAGCCCAGCAACGCTTGACATTTTTTCATTGGCTGTTACGCCTAAGATAGTAAGTACAAATATAAATGTGAGGATAATTTCAATTATCAGCGCACCAACGATACCACCGGCATTTAGAGTACCATTAGAACCAAGACCACCTGTCAAATCGGCAATTCCGAATACTCCTACAAGTGCTGAGAGTATAGCAGCCGCTATAATAGCGCCGATTACCTGGGAAATTACATATCCTACAAAATCTTTCCCTGAAAGTCTCTTATCCAAAAACATAGACAAAGAAACTGCCGGGTTTATATGACAGCCGGAAACGCCGCCGATAACATATGCCATCGCAACAATAGCAAGACCAAAGGCAAAAGCTACAGCCAAATGACCGCCATCGGCTCCGACTCCAAGCAGCATAGCACTGCCGCAACCCATAAAAACAAGTGTAAAAGTGCCTATAATTTCAGCACAATATTTTTTAATATTCATTTAATACATCCTTTGTAATAAGCTATGCTAAATCTACATTAAAATAGTCCACAAACAATTCTGGTTCAAAATCATCCTTATGCTAAATTATTATAACAATTCTGGTTCAAAATCATCCTTACGCTAAATTATTATAGCAATTCTGGTTCAAAATCACCCTTACGCTAAATTATTATAGCAATTCTGGTTCAAAATCATCCTTTCGCTAAATTTTGTACTGCCCTGCACCCGGCAATACAAAATTAGCGAAGTTTGTTTTTCACATGGAATTGCCTCATCAGAAACTCCCAGAAGCTGGAACTTTTCTGATGAGGCTTGGGTCTGTTTTAAAGTGATTTAGCTATACCTAGTCTTTTTTAATAAGATTTCCGTCAATATATGTATGGAGTACATTAGTGTTGTTGTCAAGCACACAACCGTCAGTAATGATGATATCTGCGTCTTTGCCGACTTCAATGCTTCCGACTCTCTCTGCAATGCCCATATGTGTGGCAGGGTTGATGGTTATTGCTTTAAGAGCTTCATACTTGTCCATGCCTGCTTTAACAGCCAGTGATGCACAAAGCGCCAAGTACTGCTGAGGAATTACAGGCGCATCAGTAATAATAGACACCAAGCAGCCTGCTTTTGCGAGTATATTAGGCGTATCCCAAGTTTTGTTTTTAAGCTCAAATTTAGTAGCATGTCCTAGAGTTGGGCCTATAGCTAAAGGTACATTTTCTTTGGCAAGATAATCAGCGATTAAGTGCCCTTCCGTACAATGCTCAATAGTTATCTTCACATTAAACTCTTTGGCAACCCTTAGTGCTGTGAATATATCATCTGCTCTGTGGGCGTGAGCCTTAAGCGGTATTTCCCTGTTAAGAACAGGAAGAAGCGCTTCAAGCTTTTGATCATATGCTGGTTTTTTAGAGACATCATCACCGGCGGCTTCCAATTTGTTTTTATACTCGATTGTTTTGTTAAACATATTTCTCAATTTAGCAGCAGTAGACATTCTGGAGGCGTTATCTTTGTCTTTGTAGCAGAACTTCGGATTTTCTCCAAAGGCGCATTTCATAGACACTTTCCTTTTAACTAACATATCCTCAACACGATCGCCTGTCGTTTTAACAGCAATGAAAGTGCCTCCTAAAACATTGGCAGAGCCAGGACCCGTAGCTACGCATGTTACGCCAGCGAGCGCTGCCATTTTAACAGTAACATCTTGCGGATTAAATGCGTCAATAGCCTCTAAATGAGGCGTCAAACTATCAGTAACCTCGTTAAAGTCTTGTCCTTCAAAACGAATTCCGTACCCATCAAGCCCCAAATGGCTATGGCAATCAACTAATCCAGGGTATACTTGAAGCCCAGTAGCGTCTACAACCTGATCTGCCTCGGAAGCCAAGTTTTGACCTATCTTCATAATTTTACCATGAGCTACCAAAATATCGCCTACGAATGGATCTTTTTGAGCTACAGTGTGGATAGTACCATTTTTAATGCATAACATGTTTTCATCTCCTTTGTATGAAATAACTTTGAGCCATGTTCTATAGTCAACGTAGTTAAAAAATGCCAGAGAAAAAGTGCAGAATTTTTTCACAAGGCAAGGCTGGTCGGACGCAGGTGGTCTGCCCGTCCTCTGAGCCAACGGCATCCTGGAAAGTGTCGGCAATGACCTGTTAGAGAGGCCGCCGGAGCAACGGAAAATATCGGCGGTGCGTCATCACTGTTTTTTCCCCAGTACCTCAACAAAGTTTTTTGAGGTTGAGCAAGGCGAGCGGGAACCCGCAAAACAAGGTTTAGAGTAAAGCGAAACTCTACGGGGTAGCGAAAAACCTTAAGATTCATTTTGTGAAAAAGGCAAGTATTCCTAACATTTTTTAACTACGCTGACTATATATTTGATTATAATGTAAAATTTTGTCTTAGTCAATGGAGTGGGGAAGGACATAATTTTACGCGTCTTAATTTGCAATATATGCAAGTTCAGACGCGTAAAATGGGCTAACGGATTTTCTTATGCGTAATACCGTTTGATATTACCATATATTTTTCCTTAGTAGCTAACCCGCCCCTAATATGTCTTTCGGACTTATTGACTTCGAGAACTCTTCTCGCTTCACCGGCGAGGTTTGGGTTGATTTTTTCAAGACGTTCAGTAACGTCTTTATGTTTGGTTGTTGCTAATAGGAACGTTTAAAGAAGTTCCTGTATCAGCTAGCCGATGAAGATAAATATCTATATCTGAATTTTCATCTACAATAATTTTGTCAATTACACGCTTTAGCCCGGCGTTGGTCATAATCTCCATATTCATCATGGATTCTATGTCGGAAAAAGTGGACTCAAGGATGTCTTCAAGTCTGCTTGTCCTATCTGAGCCGGTGGATATTAGTTTTAACTCATTTTCCAAGCGTCTAGTTTCTTTTTTCAAACTTTCCAGTTTTTCTCGCAGCTCTTCCCTGCTAATTAAATCATCCTCGTACATATCCATATATTTTTGGCGGGACTTAAAACATTTTGCAAGTGTTACTGACAGTTCCTTTTCATAGTCTTTATTGCTGCTTTTACTGTTATGAATACGGTCGAACTCTTTCATAATGCTTTTGGTGACATTCCTTTTTGCGTTTAGAATTCCTATGAAGTATTCCCGGATTGCTTCTTTAAGCTCGTCCTCATCAATTTTTGTTGTATTTGAGCAGCTTATGGCCCCCCTTGCGTTGCGGCCGCTACATACCCACTTGACATATATATTTTGATAACTGCGAACTATTCGGCGAAAGCTGTAGCCGCAATGCTTGCACTTGATTAGTGTAGAGAATTGATGTTTATTACTATGGCGCTCTTTGACGGTGTTAAGGTTTTTGCTTCGAGCTAGAAGCACCTTTTGCGCTTTGTCGAATATAGTTTTTTCTACAATTTGTAAGTCTGTGCGCTCTGTGACCATCCACTCCGACTCATCTTTTTTTCTACGGGCGCCGGTAAGAAAGTCCTCGACTTCCTGCTTACCGTTAATTATTTTACCGCAATATAGTTCATTTGTAAGCGTTCGTGCCACGGAATTTTGGCTCCACTCGAAGCCCCGTTTGGTTTTTATACCTTCTCTATTTAGAATTTGCGCTATTTTATTTGTCCCGTAACCGTTTTCGACATACAGTTCAAAAATTCGGCGGACGATATTGGCCTCAAACTCGTTGATCTGCATATTAAAGTACTCGCCTTGAGTTTTGTCATAGCCATAAACAAAATTAGGCACTCGCCCCTTGGCTGCGTTTAGCTTTTTTCCGAACTTGACACGCTTAGATGTGTTAGCGCTTTCTTCTTGGGCTAAAGCTCCATAAATTGTGAGAATGAACTCCGAATTACCCATGACAGTTTGGTTTGAGGTTAAAAATAGGGTTTCGATATTCATTGCCTTAAGAGTTCGGATGCTGTTTAGAAAGTCAACAGTGTTACGTGCGAAACGTGAGATATCCTTAACAATAATCATATTGAACTGACCCAAATGAGCATCTTGCATTAATCTCTTAAATTCAGTACGATTCTTAATTTTAGTCCCGGATATTCCTTCATCGGCATAAATATTTACAAGGTTGTGGGAGTTGCTTCTGGCAAACTCATCAAAAAAAACCTTCTGTGCATCAAGGCTATTGACTTGGTCATGTTTGTCCGTAGATACACGGCAATATGCAGCAATGTTCATGTGGGTGGCTCCAATCTCTTATAGTCGATAAACTAGAAAATAAGTAAACGCAGATATTTTTCAACTAAGCAAGGCTCATGGACTGCCTTTGGTTGCCCGCTTTTCATCGAGCGGGAACCCATTAAAAAGGAGTTTAAAGTATAGCAAGGCTTAGCAGGGTATATTTAGTTTGGGTTTTCAAGTACATCGACTATATCATCTGCCATTATATTGTACATGAATTTGCCTATAAGTCACAAGAAAAATTAGGTATGTAAATATCACAAAATAATCTAGGGAGTGTCGATACACACCAATCATAACCTGTACTTAAGGTTCATATGATGGAGTAATACAGTTGCGAGATTAACACCAATAGTTTAAGCGGCTCCCCAAAATGGCGAACAGTAGTTATCTAGCCGTGATAATGTATTGGCTTTTAATCAGGTTTTTGCATGAAGAGGAGAGTGGAGCTTGGTGGAAGAAAAGAAATTCGGAAAGTCATCAAAGATCATTTTCCATAATCCCAATACCCCTGATGAATCAGCTAAGTTATTGATTAAGATTGCGGCACATAGTATATCTGAGTATTTGCTTGAAGTTGAAAATAATTCTATGCTATAAGAAAAAAATGACCATTGGATAAATAGATGGTTGATAACGAAGTATAAAAGAAAATGAACAAAATAATAGATTTGTAGTTAGCGAACTTGCATCAAAAAACGGATACCGAGGCGGTATCCGTTTTGCTAATTATAGTGAATTAAATTTAAAACAGTCCAAACGAATTTGTTCGTTTTGCCGGTTCAAATTTAACGAACCACCCTGCACTCATATTTTTTGCAAGCGAAAAGTATGAGTGCAGGGCTTCTGAGTTCGTTTTGTGAACTCAGAAGGAGTCGTTTAGGCTCGCTTGTAGACTCAAACTCTATAAGATTTTATTTGAGTAAATAGCAATCTAAGTAGACGTGGGAAAATAAACGAATACATTGTTGTCAAATCGTCTGAAATATTATCCTTTACAGATGCAGGGCCAGTTTGCAGCCATAGTATATTGTAGTCCACACCAAAGAGTCGCCAATGCACCGGAGTAATCTCTGCACCACCACGCAAATAGAAATCTATGCGTCGTTTACGAGTCATTTTTTCATTTTCAGTTTTTGCACTCTCAGGCATTTCACATTCCAAAATAATACCACTTTTATCTTTCCAGTATTCGCGAAGTAGCTTTAAAAATCGGCTGCCAATTCCACTGCCTCGTTGATTTTTATCTACAGCATAATAATCAAGAAACACATTGCTGCGAGCCCTGTCGCAGATAAAGGTCGCGTAAGCAATAATTTGTTTTTTGTCTTCCAGCACAACGCCTACATACCTTCCCTGGTCATACATCTTTCTAACTAGAAAAAAAGGACGGCGTTCGGTTAAAGGAAAGTCTGCTTTTATCAATGTGTGATATAGAGACCGCAGCTCATCAAAATTAAGGCACCTAACCATACCGACCTCCTAGTAGTTCGCTTTTATGCTGACTATAATTCTAGAGCATGGCGAAAAATCAATGAGTGTTTTGATAGTATTTTAAACTCTGGGCAACGTAGCAAATCCTTTTTCTAACTCTTCATCACTTGGTATATAATCCACCATTTCTCCACGGTTATAATTATCGTATGCGGCCATATCGAAATAACCTGTGCCTGAAAGGGCGAACACTATAACTTTCTTTTCCCCGGATTCTTTGCACTTAATAGCTTCGTCAATGGCGCATTTAATAGCGTGGGATGATTCGGGGGCGGGGAGAGTTCCTTCGGAGCGTGCAAATAGTACTGCGGCTTTAAACGCTTCGGTCTGCAAAACAGACACAGCCTCCATATGCCCGTCATGGTAAAGTTTGGATAATACGGGGTTCATTCCGTGATATCTCAGCCCACCGGCATGACTTGCAGATGGCATAAACCCACTGCCGAGCGTGTACATTTTGATTAGCGGCGTAGTCTGCGCAGTATCACCGAAGTCGTAAGCATATTTACCACGGGTAAGGGTTGGGCAAGAGGCCGGCTCAGCAGCGATAAAACGAATATCATTCTTTTTATCAAGTTTATCTGCCATAAATGGTGAAATTAACCCGCCTAGATTGGAGCCTCCTCCGGCGCAGCCTATCATAATATCCGGCTCAATATCGTACATATCACAGGCCGCCTTTGTCTCAAGCCCTATTACGGTCTGGTGCAAAAGCACATGGTCAAGCACTGAGCCAAGAACGTATCGACAATTTTCCTTTTTCACAGATGACTCTATAGCTTCTGATATGGCGCAGCCAAGTGAGCCGTTTGAGCTTGGGTTTTGTGCTAATATTTTTTTCCCGGCCTCTGTTAAGTCTGAAGGCGACGGTATGACATTTGCACCATAAGTTTGCATAAGTATTTTTCTATACGGCTTTTGTTCGGCTGATATTTTGACCATATAAACGTCAAGATCAGCACCGTAGTAAGCGCACGCCATTGAAAGTGCAGAACCCCATTGTCCTGCACCTGTTTCTGTGGCGAGGGAGGTGATGCCTTGCTGAATGGCATAGTGTACTTGAGCAGCAGCAGAATTTAACTTATGTGAGCCTGATGTGTTGTTGCCTTCAAATTTGTAGTAAATCTCTGCCGGAGTGTCCAGTACTTTTTCCAAACAGTATGCACGCACCAAAGGTGATGGGCGATACATGCGGTAAAAACTAATAATCTCTTTCGGTATTTCAATATATTCATCTGTAATATTTAGCTCTTGCTCTACTGGAACTTTACAAAACACCGCCTCCAGATCTTCTTTCGTGCAAGCCTTAAGTGTTGCAGGGTGAAGTATGGGGTCTGGCTTTTGTATCATCTTGGCGCGAATATTGTGCCAACTTTTTGGTGCGCACTCTTCTGGCAGATAGATTTTGTAAGGGATATTTTTCATAATAAATCACACCTTTCTTAATATTATTAGCCAGCAAACCTAAAAATAGTTAGATATAGCTTGCCTTTTTACCACATTACATCTCAAGGCTTTTGCCTTAGGCCTATGTTTTTTGGGCACCTTAGGGTGAAAACGGTGCTTAAGTATCTTCTTTCGCTGCACATCAGCTGTGCTGACTGTCACTATCAGTGTCTCCATGCTAGGGAGAGTAGGCCGTTAGCGGCCGACCAGTCTTGATTTGTAGAAAAAGTGCTGCTTTTTTAACTCTTTTCAAGTTTGCTGACTATGTCGCTATTGGGGTATCTCCAAATAGGATGTTAACTACTATTTGGGGGTTTTCTTTTTTAAAATAAAAAAAACGTCTTTGAAAATAATTTCAAAGACGCGCATATAAACGCTCGTGGTACCACTTTGATTTACGAAAAGATTACTCTAATCGCCTCAGCAGGCTGCAAACACAGCCCTCAGCAATAACGCAGCTGATGCGTCACGGAATACTCGGCTAAAAAAAAAGCCTTTGACCGCACCCTCAGTGGTCCATTTAATGCGCTGTTTACTACGGGACTCCCAGCTATACGTAAGCCAATGATTACGTACATTCCCGCTCTCTGCAAGCTCATTTCGCATTTTTATCTCCACATCATAGGTTTGAACTTAGATCATTAATTTGATTATGTACTTGATACCGTATAATAGCATTTATTTCGGACTGTGTCAAGTGCAATCGGATATCATTTTAATTAGCGCTCAGATCTCTTACAAACTTTTGGGTTGTATAGAAAACAAATTGCGATGATGGCAAATAGTAGAAGCCGACACCTAAATGAGTCATATGAGGGCTTAGAATGTTCACTCTATTACCGGGAGAGTCCAACCAAGCCGAAACGGCTACATAGGCGTTATTAATGCCGCCGTTTATATTTTCGCCCCAGCCGGTGCCTGTAAGGCCAGCCCCCGCAATACGCTCTCCTGTATCCGAACCGTCAGAGCCTGTATGACTGATTAGATTGTTCGTGGCTAAATCACGGCTGTGGGACCTGGCGGCAGAGGCCAAGGTATAGTCCCAAATAAATGGACCAAGTCCATAATCTGCTCTTACTCTATTTGTAAGTTCAAAAATCTCTCGTTCGAATGCGGCGAGACTTATTGAAGCACTAGCCGATGTATCAGGAGCCTCTGCTTGGTCTATTGAATCCAGTAGCCTCATAATTGTGACTATACTTTGTTCCCGTGTAAGTATATCTGAAGGTGCAAAGATATTATATCCTACGCCTCCCATTATCCGAGAGTTAAGCATTTGACCTACAGCGTCAAATGCCCACGGTGAAATATCATTATTATCTGCAAAGACAGGGTGCACGCTTAGGAGAGGATATCCAAGGGCGTATGCTAAATGGGATAGCATAAGAGCTGCCTCTTCGCGCTGCAAATAATCTGAGGGCAAGGACATCATATTATTTGCAGCATTGGTGATAACACCTATGGATGCGGCTTTCCTCATATTTGCATCAAGAGTGGACGCAAAGGGAAGGCGGAGTACAATTTCGCCATGCCTGCTTTCAAACAGTGTAACAGTTAGGGCTGCAAATTCTGAGCGGGTAATTGGGTTAGTATAGTCCGAGCGAAGGCTCTCAGGTACAAGCCCTTCTTCTATTGCACGGTTCACAGAATCGGATGCCCACGCCGAGGGCTCGCCGGCATACAATACTATTGTTGTAAGACTAGTAATTAATATCAATGCAAAAATAAAACTTGAAATTTTCCTTTTCACGTAAGCACCTCATAAATAAATTTCCTGTATATAAGAAGTATGCTTAAATGAAGAAAAACATTCAAACTTTGCATTCATAATCAAGTTACATAAAAGCGTCCAATTAAGTCCGACTGTGGAAATGCCGAAGGGACATCGTCTCATCCTTCGTACGAGTAAGAATTGCACTTTTCAGCAATACTTCTCTTAGTTCAGAGTTGTACTTGGACCATCCGACCCTATAGGATGATAGAGCTAGCAGATAGCCGTCTTACTATGGGCTGCATCATAGCGCATAGTCAAATATCCGGGAAGTAAAAAACAGCGAAGCGCCCAAAAAAGCACTCCGCCGTTTACATACTTGCAAACATACATTATTACTTATCTAAAGATTGCAACTATTGCTTCGATGGAATGAATAACTATATTCATAACACCCCATGCAAATTCAATAAGAAAGAACATAACTTCACCTCCCTTTCTTTGTTTCTATGACTAAAAACCAACCTGCTAAACTAATCATTGGTAAATTAAACTATGTAATGAAAGCTGGCAAAGGCCGGATTGTCACGAACAACTACTTGCTACCATATATGATTGTACTACATTATATGGTCGATACTCACCGGAAACTGTGATATACCATAACAGATTTAAAAAGAGTCTCTGATGTACTATCAGGATATTCATGCTCGCTCTCGGCATCTTCCCGATTAGCTCTTATGAGAAGTGATTTGTGTCTTAACTATAAGTATACTCGTAGTTTGAGAATTGCTGGATTGGCCCCATTGTGACTAAATGGATATTTTAAGATATTAATATTATGTATAATTTTAGGGAATATGTCAAGCTTTTTAGCTATAATGTTACAAAAATAATGGCATTAATTGTAAATCCTAATTAAATTAATTAATAAATAGGCTAATGCTTCATTTGGATATGACAGAAACCCGCCTACCAGGATGCCAGGGCGAGCAGGTTGCCAAAGGCTGTAAGCCAGCCCGGTTCTACAAGAAAAGTTCTGTGTTCTATGATACTATTTTAAGATAATTTGATTATAGTAGACTAATTTTTAAGCCATATGATATAATTTGCGCATAGTATAGAAACGCATAAGCGTTTATCCCAGCGTTAAGTTTATGATGGAGGAGGTAAGCAAATGAACATACTCGAGCGAATGCGCCATTTTAATGTCCCCGGCGTTAGTGTAACCTATTTTGCCAATGGAGAAATTGAATGGAGCAAGCATTTTGGAATGTTAGAGAAAGGAACAGATAAAGCTGTAAATAAAAGCTCCATCTTCCACGCATGTTCTATTAGCAAAATGATTACTGCTCTATGTGTGCTGAAGTTGGCACAAGGCGAAACATTGGACTTATATAGGGACGTAGGCGAATACCTTACTTCATGGGAAATCCCAAATAATGAGTTTATCGCCAAGAAGAAAATTACATTAGCGAACTTACTGTCACATCAAGCTGGATTTTATGATTGTGAAGGAAGTTTTGGTTCATATAAGCGTGGCGATAATATACCAAAAACTATTGATATTTTAAAAGGTACAAGTCGTTATAATTTAGAAGAAGTCAGTGCGAAGTATGTGCCTGAAACAGATTTCGTATATTCTGATGCAGGATACTGTGTCGTAAGTCAGGTAGTGGAGGATGCTCTTGGTGAAACGATTCCGCAAATTGCCAAAAGGATTATTTTTGATACACTTGGTTTGAAAAGTACATTCTTTTGGGAAATTGGCAAAGACTTTAATGAGGAGATTTTTGAGTTCGACTGCGCAGTCGGACACGATAGTAGCGGAGAGATAGTAGAAGAAATCAGAGCGAGCTACCCCAATCTAGAAGGTGCGGCGTTATGGACAACAACGAACGAATTAGCTCGTATAGTAATTGATATAATTAAGGCTTATCATGGCATGAGGGGAACCATTTTAAATCAAGAAATGGCAAGACTTATGTTGGCGCCATATGGTTGTACCGAAAGTATGGGTATGGGTGTTTTTCTAGGGGCGGACAAGAACGGGGAGCAATGTTTCGTTTCTCAAGGCTGGGGAGTCGGTATGCAGTGCAAATTTCGTGCTTATCATGAAAAACAAAAAGGCGTTATTGTAATGACAAATTCGGAGCCGGGCATGGAGCAGAATAAGGCTTTAGTGGGTGAGATTATTGATTATGCTTGTAAGTCAAATGGGGGAGTTTTTCAAATGTAGATCCCTTCATACCCAATATTAGTCCATTTACATAGATTGCTACTACCTTTTCTTCTTATTAAACGCAGAAGGAACAAGCCTATACGCTTCCTTCTTATCAGGTTTAGTAATATACCTTGTAGCTATGCGCTCATTGCAGCTAGGGCAAAAGATAGCCCCATGCTTCAAAGAAAAGTCTAGTACGCCGTCTATGATACGCTCGTTATACATTTTAACAAGATTACTTTCTCCAACCTTTTGATAGTTGACTAAGAACGTTTTACAGTAGGCGCAACTGACCTCAAGAATATGGCTGCCACGGATTTTTTTGCAATTAGGGTTCTTGTAAATTTCATTTTGGATCATCTAATCAAATCCTCCCATCACCGAAAAGTTCACGCGCTTTATTTCTTGTGCGCTGGATGGCGTTATCTATGGATTTTTCATTTTTTCCGAGTTTTTTAGCAATTTCAGTATGGCTCATGCCCTCAAGATAAAGGCCTAAAACCGTGGATTCAAACACTGATAAAACGCTGTATATTGCAGTTATTATACTTTGTCCGTCCTCTTTTAGGATAAACAGATTTTCAGGACTGTCTTTGGTCGGTAAATCGAGCTCGCCATTATCAAAATCAAGTGAAACATAAAAATTAAGCGGCGCATGCTTTTTTCTAGATGCAATTTTTAAAGCATTTAGTATTTGGTGTGTTATGCAGAGCCCGGCATATGTTTCAAAGCTTGCGTCTTTGTTCGCATCATAGCTTCTTATTGCATTAAACAGCCCTATCATGCCTTCTTGTACAATGTCTTCAAAGTCTGCGCCCATTATAAAAAAGGTTCTTGCTATTTTTTTGACCATATTCTTGTATTGGCTGAGCAACTCGTCTTGTGCATCTGAATTGCCGGACTGAGCAAGCGTAATGAGGTTTGTCAATTTATTTGCCCTCCTTGGGCTGTATCATATCCATGAAGGCATCCTTCAATTCGGCATTTAAATTATCGAATAATTGGTTGCGCTTGACTGGGCGTTTGCCAACGTACTTTGCGCATTGAAAATCTTTTAAGGCCGCAACTTCATTAAATAAATCCGGCGCAGAAATACGCATGGCACCTTTTCCGGAAACCATAACTTGCTGTAGATTATCATTGGTGGCGACTCTGACATTAGAGTCCTTTGCCAGAATTCTGGCATGGCGCTCTATATAATGATCGGCAGACTCATCTTCTTTGGTAAAAACCACAGTTAAATTGGAGTAAAGCTCTGTGCTGCCCAAACCTCCGGCGACATTATGAGCATCAAAAACAACAATAACTTCATGACCCAGCGACCCTTGGTAATCGCTTAAAATGTCCAAAAGTTTCTTACGTGCATCCTCAAGGGAGTAATCAGAAATTTTCTTTAAATTCTCCCATGAAAATATGATGTTATAGCCATCGACAAATAGATAGTTCTTTTGTTCTTTTGAATGCTTGTGTACGCTCATGATACTTCTCTTTCTGGCGTTTATTTTTGTTCGTCCGGCCTCTCAAGCAGCACAAAAGCTACAAATGTTTCTTTCTTGGTAGGATGTTGATTGGCATCAATATCAACTACATTCTGCGTTACATGAGCAACTTTCCAACCTTGCTCCAATAAATTATTTATATGAGTAAAATACTTATTTTCATTTATGTTTCCCTGTTCAGTGTAATCACGGCTGTTGCTTAAGTATACTAATTTTTGCACTCCCATTGTTTTTCCTCCTCTTAATAGTAATTAGTTTAAGAAAAGTTCCTTTGCCTAACGACTTCATACATCAAGAGCCCAGCCGCAACCGAGGCGTTAAGTGACGCTATCTCCCCGTGCATAGGTATAGAAACAGCAAAGTCGCTCTTTTTCTCAAGTAGCTTAGAAACGCCCTCACCCTCACTGCCTATAATTATAGCGATAGGGCCTTTCATATCGGCTTTCCAATAAGGTCTACCGTGAGTTTTGGCACAGCATATCCAAACTCCAGCTTTCTTTAGCTCGTCCACGGCACTACTCAAATTAGTGACACGCGCAACTGGGACATGTAAAGTAGCGCCCGCAGAGGTTTTACTAACAATGCCTGTAAGTGATGCGCTTCTTCTTTTTGGGATAACTATCCCGTGCACGCCTGAGCAATCGGCAGAGCGCAATATAGCTCCTAAATTATGCGGATCCGTGATGGAGTCCAAAATAACGATGATCGGATCCTCGTTTTTCTTTTTGGCAGATTCAAGAATGTCTTCAAGTTCTACATAATCGTGGGCAGGGCATGAGGCGATGACTCCCTGATGATTGCCTGATTGGCTCATATAATCAAGTTTTTCACGAGCGACTTCGCTAATCACAATCCCTTTTTCACGTGCTTTAGCTATAATTACTGTAATACTGCCTTCGGAGGGCCCTTTTTTTACATAAATTTTATCTATAGGCTTGTCATGGTTTAATGCCTCCAAAACTGCGTTGCGACCTTCTAAAATCAGGCCTTCATTATAATTAATTAAATATCTGCGCTCGCGTGCATCATCCCTTACGGAGCGGGCAGGGCGGCTGTCCGAGCGTTCTGTTCGCTCTCCTCTTGTGCGTTCGGGTCGACGAGTATCTGATTCAGCTCTGCCGCCTTTTTGGGGTGATTTAGACGATGTTCTTCTATTTTTCAAGCTTATCTCTCCTTAGTTTATAGCAATTTCGGTTCAAAATCATCCTCGCGCTATATTTTTATAGCAATTCTGGTTCAAAATCATCCTTACGCTATATTTTTATAGCAATTCTGGTTCAAAATCATCCTTGTGCTAAATTTTTATAGCAATTCTGGTTCAAAATCATCCTTACGCTATATTTTTATAGCAATTCTGGTTCAAAATCATCCTTATGCTATATTTTTATAGCAATTCTGGTTCAAAATCATCCTTGCGCTATATTTTTATAGCAATTCTGGTTCAAAATCATCCTTACGCTATATTTTTATAGCAATTCTGGTTCAAAATCATCCTTACGCTATATTTTGTATTGCCCAGAATCCGGCAATACAAAATATGCGAAGGCTGTTTTTCACACTGAATTGCTTTATTGCCCAGAATCCGGCAATACAAAATATGCGAAGGCTGTTTTTCACACAGAATTGCTTTATTGCCCAGAATCCGGCATTACAAAATATGCGAAGGCTGTTTTTCACACGGAATTGCTTTATTGCTCAGAATCCGGCATTACAAAATTTGCGAAGGCTGTTTTTTACTCGGAATTGCTTTATTGCCCAGAATCCGGCAGTACAAAATATGCGAAGGCTGTTTTCACACGGAATTGCTTTATTGCTCAGAATCCGGCATTACAAAATATGCGAAGGCTGTTTTTTACTCGGAATTGTTGTATTAGTAGTTGTATTCAAACAAATCTCGAAAATTTCCATAAGCCTTGCAACTTCATTTTTAAGATAAAGGTAGCCGAAGAGTGCCTCCATACCTGTCGCGTAACGATAGTCACCGATGGAGGCATTTTTCGCTTTGCTTTGGCTTTTTGCATTTCGGCCTCGCCTCATGACTGACATTTCTTCATCGCTTAAAGCCTCTGTAAGCGACCTATACATTTCTGCCTGCGCTTTGGCACAAACATAACTTTTTGCGACTTTGTGAAGCTCCTTCGCCGCTGATTTATTATTGTTTACAATGTGCGTGCGAACCATAATTTCAAACACGGCATCACCGATATATGCCAAGTTCAGAATTTGCATCTCACTTATACTTTTCGGATTTTTGGGGATTTGCTCTAAGAATGTGTTAGTCATTAAAATACCACCGAACACCTTGTCTAGTGTCTTCTAATGTAACGCCCATATCGGTAAGTTTACCCCTTATTTCATCGGCTAAGGCAAAGTCTCTATCTTTTTTCGCCTTAGTACGCTGTGCTACAAGTTCTTCGATTTCTTCGTTGGCAGAAGCTTTCTCTTTGCTTATAACAAGCCCCAATATATCACTTAAAAGTTCAAGTTTTTCGCATAATTTTTCTAAAAACTCTGTAGATGAATCTACACTCATGTTCTTGTTTATAAAGCGAACAAGTTCAAATATTACTGAAATTGCATCGGCTGTATTGAAGTCATCGTCCATAGAGGTTTCAAAACTTTCTCGAAATTTATCGCCCTCATTTAGGAGTACAAGCTCTTCTTCTGTAATATTAAATTTTTTCGCATTTTCCAAATTATACTTAATATTTGAATAGCATTGTTTTATTCGCAAAAGTCCGTTACTTGCAGCTGTCAGTGGTTCACGCCCAAAGTTCATAGTGCTTCTGTAATGACTTGAGAGTATAAAAAAACGCACGACATCATAGCCAAACTCTGTGCCTACATCACGGAGAGTAAAGAAGTTACCTGTTGATTTTGACATTTTTTGATTATTAACATTCATCATTCCATTGTGTAGCCAATAGTTGGCGAAGGGCTTATCATTCGCAGCTTCGCTTTGGGCTATTTCATTCTCGTGATGCGGGAATACTAAGTCCTCACCACCGGCATGTATATCGATATTCTCACCCAAATACCTCTTAGCCATGACGGAACATTCAATATGCCAACCGGGTCTGCCGTTGCTCCATGGTGACTCCCAATAAGGTTCGCCATCTTTTTTAGGCTTCCATAGGATAAAGTCGCTTGGGTGCTTCTTTTCTATGTCAACGTCAATTCTAAAGCCTGATTCTTGACTGTCTAAATCACGCCGTGAGAGCTTGCCGTACTCGGGGGATTTAGACGTGTCAAAATAAACGCTGCCACCTACTTCATAAGCGAAGCCTTTGGAAATAAGAGTTTCTATCATTTCGATTATGCCCTCTATTTCAGAGGTTACGCGCGGATAAACATCTGCAGTGAGTATGTTTAGAGCTTCAATATCCTTTTCAAACTCCATGATATAACGGTCTGCAAATGCAATGGCAGTAATATTTTCCTCATTAGCTTTTTGTATGATTCGATCGTCTATATCGGTATAGTTTTGCACAAATGTCACATCGTAGCCTTTGTAGTTAAAATATCTGTGAACAGCATCAAAAACGACATAACATCTTGCGTTACCTATATGAATGAAGTTGTAAACAGTTGGTCCGCAAACATACATACGAACCTTCTTTTCCTCAATCGGTTTAAACTCCTCTTTTTTCTTTGTGAGAGTATTATAAACTATCATAGAATTCCTCCTATTTAGCCTCCTAAAAGCACTATAGCTTTCGCGGCTATGCCGAGTCCCTGGCCTGTAAAGCCCATACCTTCCTCCGTGGTCGCCTTGACGCTGATTAAATCCACGTCAAGGTTAAGACATCGAGCTAGAGCTTGTCGTATTTCGTCGATATATGGAGCAAATTTAGGCTTTTCAGCCACTATCACGCTATCAATATTAATTATTTTATACCCTTTTTCTATTATCATATTATGAACCTCACTAAGCAGTGTCAGGCTGCATATATCCTTAAACGAAGAATCGTTATCAGGGAAAAGTTTGCCTATATCACCCAGAGCCAAAGCCCCCAGTAGAGCGTCCATAACAGAATGGGTAAGAACATCCGCATCCGAGTGGCCTAAGAGGCCGAACCCGTAGGGGATGTCTACTCCGCCGATTATGAGCTTACGGCCTGAAACTAGTTTGTGGACGTCATAGCCTAAGCCAATACGTAGTTGCATTAGGAGCCTCCAAATAGAAATTGATTCATGGTTTTTGACTCGACTTTCCTGCGGAAAGTCTCATTGCATAATCAGGGCAGAAACGCTCACAGCGTTTCTCATTATGTACATAGTATACTCCTAATCATAAAGTTCTGTCAATTAATAGCCTATTTTATATCTCAATTCAATATAATTTTTAGCTAATTTATCGCATGCATCGTAAGTGCCTACCTGATCGAAAAAGCTAATACTTTGCAGCCCCGGGTGGGCAGTCAACCCAGCGCGCAGAAAGCGAGATATTAAGTAGGCTCCAGTAAAGTCTATGCATCTATTGTAATTAGACAAATTTTAACATATAATGGAATAGATAAAGCAGTTCCTTATGAAAAACAGCCTTGACAAATTTTGTAATGCCGGGTGCTGTGAAATAAAGCAATTACGTGTGGAAAACAGCCTTCGCAATTTTGTAATGCCGGTTGCTGGGCAATAAAGCAATTCCATGTGAAAAACAGACTTCGCAAATTTTGTATTGCCGGATTCTGGGCTGTACAAAATTTAGCGCTAGGATGATTTTGAACTGGAATTGCTACATACAACGGATTAAAAATACAAAAGGAGATGATTTGATGTTAGCGATTAAAGGCGGGAAAGTAGTAACTGTTACAAATGGCACTATCGAGAACGGCGTAGTGTTGATTGATGGGACAAAAATTAAGGCCGTAGGTGCTGATGTTGAGATTCCGGCAGGTGCTACAGAAATTGACGCAACAGGTAAATGGGTAACTCCGGGATTCGTTGAGGCACACAGCCACATTTCAACATTCAACGAGCCGCAGGCCACCCAGGCACCAGGCACAAGTGACGGCAATGAGGTTTCAGGTCCGGTGACTGCTCACATTCGTGCTCTTGATGCTCTTAACCCATTCGACATGGGTATAGAGCATGCGAGAAGAGCGGGCTTTTCAACGGCCTTCACGCTTCCTGGTTCAGCTAACGTAATAGGCGGCCAAGGACTGACTATGAAATTGAAGGAAGCTTCCACGGTATTCGATCTTTATATCCCAGGCTCTGAGCACATGAAAATGGCGCTGGGAGAAAATCCAAAGAGAGTTTACGGCTCTGAGAAAAAGATGCCGGTAACCCGTATGGGCGTAGGTGCTGTGCTTAGGGAAGCTCTTTTTAACGCCAAAGCTTATGCTGATCAAAAAGAACAGGCTAAAGGTGACCCGTCAAAAATGCCAAAGCCTGACTTTAAGCTGGAAGCACTTGTTCCAGTAATTCGCGGTGAGATGAAATGTAGAATACATGCCCATAGAGCTGACGATATAGTGACTGCTGTTAGAATAGCGCAGGAGTTCAACTTAAAATATGCGGTTGAACACGCTACGGAGAGCTATAAAATACTCGATTTTCTCAAAGATAACAATGTTGAATGTGTTATCGGCCCGCTTACAATGGGTTATGCTAAGATGGAAATTTGGGGGCGAAAGCTAGAAACTCCCGGTGTTTTGGAAAGAGCCGGAATTACTTTCTGCCTATCAGAAGATGCGGCAACTGCCACTAAATATCTTCCAACCCACATAGGTTATTGTATAGCAAGAGGCCTATCTCTTGAAGCGGCATTTGAGTCTATAACTATAGTTCCTGCAAGAATTCTTGAGCTTGAAGACAGAATTGGTTCTTTAGAGCCGGGGAAAGATGCGGACGTTGCGATATGGGACGGCAATCCGTTCTGTAATATGACCCTTTGCGAAAAGACCATCATCGACGGTGAAGTTTATGAGAACTTAGGGGAAGAACCGGTGTATTTTGGCAGGGACGTAAAGAATTAAAAGGTTACAATTTGGGCTGTCTTGTCTAACGAGGCAGTCCTTTTTTGGAGGGCACATGTATGGGTAATATCGGTATCGTAATTGCGGACGAAAGCAATTTGAAAGAGTGGACGGATTTAGCACTCATGCTGTTTCCTGAGAGCTCTTTTGAGGAGGAGCATGATTTTCACCAAAAAGTTTTAAAGTCAGGAAAAGAACTAGGGATATTATACAAAAAAGACGATAAATATGTGGGATTCATGAACTTGTCCATTCGCCATGATTATGTTAATGGTACTGATACATCTCCTGTTGTTTTTATAGAAGCGATATATATATTGCCTGAGTATAGGCAGCAGGGAATTGCGGGAAAGTTTATTTCGTATGCTGAAGGTTATGCAAAACAAAAGGGTATAACCCAGCTCGCTTCGGACTGCTTGACTGATAATAGTTTGAGTGAAGTATTTCATAAAAATTGTGGATTTATAGAGAAAGAACGTGTAATTTGCTTTGTTAAAGATATAGACAGATAACCTTAAAATAATTGCACGGAATATAGGGTTTTTCTCGTAGCGCTAGGCTGGTTGGACGCCTCTGGCCGCCTGCTCGCCCATGCATCCTGGAAGGTGGGTTCTCCCCATACCCAAAGGCATAGTGACCTATCAGCGCATCCATCGGTAAAGCGGAAGATACCAGTGACACGGAGCGTCGTTTTTTACACATGCTAAAATTATGAGGTAGGTTCTTACGACGATGCTATGCGAGAAAAAGACAAGTTATATGCTGCTATTTTTAAGGATATTTGACTATATATAGAAGCTTGCCGTAAAAAGAAGATCAGAAGCACCGCCTACAAGGATAACAAGGGTGGTGTTTTTCTTTTATTAAAAATTTTAAAATATTATTGACAAATGAGATAAAGCGCTATATGATATTGAGTATCAATAAATTGCTTTTATCTAATATCAATCTAATACATAAAAGGAGAATTAATTATGAAAAAATTCATCTGTACTATCTGTGGTTACGTACACGAAGGAAGCGCCGCTCCTGACAAATGCCAACAATGTAGCGCTCCTGCAGCTAAATTCACAGAGCAATCAGGCGAAGGCCTTGCTTATGCTGACGAGCATAGAATTGGTGTTGCAAAAGGAGTCGACCATGAAATAGTGGAAGGGCTTAGACAAAACTTCATTGGTGAATGTACTGAGGTTGGCATGTATCTTGCTATGAGCCGCCAGGCAGACAGAGAAGGCTACCCAGAGGTTGCGGAAGCTTACAAGAGAATCGCATTTGAAGAAGCTGAACATGCCGCTAAATTCGCTGAGCTCTTAGGTGAGGTTGTTGATGTATCTACAAAGAAAAATCTTGAAATGCGCGTTATGGCCGAGCACGGTGCGACACAAGGCAAAAAAGACCTTGCTGTAAGAGCGAAAGAGCTTAACCTTGACGCTATCCATGATACGGTACATGAAATGTGCAAAGATGAAGCTCGTCATGGAAAAGCATTCCAAGGTCTCTTAGATAGGCATTTCAGTTAAGATGGAGACTAAAAGAAACACTGTTCAGCGGCAGTTGATCTTTAATGCGGTTAAAGAGCTTGATATACATGCAACGGCAGAGCAAGTTGTCGCCTATCTTGCAGAGAAGCATCCGGCAATCGGTAGGGCCACAGTTTATAGGAATCTCAACCAACTAGCTGAGTCAGGTGAGCTGTTAAGAGTTGGAAGTTTTTATGGTTCCACCCATTATGACCATAATTGCCATGAACATTATCATTTGGTATGCAGTAGTTGTAGACGAGTCTTTGACGTAGAAGGAAGCTTATCTGGAGTTTTTGAACGATTTAAAAATACCGATGGCTTTGATATCGACGATGTTCATGTATCGTTTAGCGGCTTGTGCTGGGAATGTAAAAAAATTAATTAAATATTTTCACATCCTCCTCATAAAAGCCTACAGGGATTAGAAAATAATCTTTGTGGGCTTTTTATATTTTTAAATGCAAAGAATAGTTTTTTATGGTATACTGAGCGTATATTTATTCCCGTGTGAACAGTATGCTGACCGGTAACATCGGCTTAGCGTTATTGAACACAACTGTATACGCTGCACTTCCAAAAGGCTCAAATCATGAGGACTGACAGTTGCCGAGAAGTAATCATAACCTCCGCATCAGGCGAATAAAAAAACCGCCTATAACCAGAACTTTCTGTTGGATGTTGCATTTTTAGACAGTTTTCAGCGTTACTATAAAGTTTAAAATCTACATTCATCTCAGATAATACAGCAGTTACATGTTTGACTTGTGTTTTTGTGGACGATAATCTCCAGCGGAACAAGGAGTTTCGGAGTAGGAAATCACTTATATCAAACTGAATTGCTAAAACAGGAGGTTTCAATGAACCAAAAGACAAGGATGATGCTTTTTTTTATAATACAAGGCATCTTTTTTATGGGAGCGAATTTTGCTCATGCAGTTACGCCCGCATTTTTTATGGAACTTGAGCTTGACGATTATATGTTTGGAGTTGCACTTGGATCGATGCTTGTTGTCAATTTCTGTGTATCGCCTTTTTGGGGCAAATTCATAGATTATATATCCAGTAAGGTTGCAATGCTTATAGGTAGTTTGGGCTACGCACTTGGGCAGGGCTTTTTTATGCTATCAACGACAGAGGCACAGATTATAATAGCTAGAATGTTTACGGGGATTTTTGCGGCTGCTTCATTTGTAGCCTTGCTTACATACATAGTCAACACAGTCAAGGACGAGAAGAAAAGGGCATATTATATGACGGTTTCTGCCACCTTGTCATCGATATGCGCTTCATTTGGATTTCTTATCGGCGGGCTATTAGGTGAAATTTCAATAAGCACTGCAATAACGGTACAAGTTATTACTATAGCAAGCTGTGGTGTGTTATTTTTTATAGTCTGCGAAAAGGACGCAAAAATAGATATTAAAGAAGTGAAAATGGGCGTTGTTTTCAGAGCATCTAACCCGCTTTCGGCATTTTTAGCAAGTAGACAGTTTATGACCATGGCATTACTTATGTTGTTTTTGGTGGTAATTTCACAAAGCGTTGGCAGCACTGCATTTGATCAGTCATTCAATTATTATTTAAGAAATCAGTTTAATTTCACAACAGGCTACAATGGTGTAATCAGAGGTGCAATGGGAATTGTGACTCTCATAGTCAACGGCACAATTACGTTTTGGATAATAAATCGTACTGATATGCGCAAAAGCATAATTTATGTATTTGCATTGGCTTCTGTTATGATGTTTTTGACTATTCTTGCAGCAGAAAATCCTATGAAGTTTGTAGCTGCAAATGTTGCTGTGTTTGCGTGTACGGCTGTGAGTCTGCCGCTTATTCAAAATATGGTTGCTAGAAATGCTGCAGGGGAAAACAGTAATTTGGTTATGGGATTTTTAAATTCCATGAGGGCTTTGGGCGGGATAATTGGCGCGTTTTTAGCTGGACTTTTATATGATATAGTGCCGATTTATCCGTTTGTGTTGGGTCTATTAGCCTATTTATGCGCTTGTTTATTTTCTTGGATTTATTATAATAAAAGTAAAACTATATTGGATTAAAGATGGAGTAGATACGAAGAAGCATTGTCGCATAAATTAGACATTTTTTAGACATGCATTAAATTGTATGATATAGTGAGTTAAAATTAAAACGGTCCAAACGAACTTGGCCATTTTGCTGGTTAAAATTAATGAACGGCCCTGTATTCATATTTTTCGCAATGCGGAAAGTATGAGGGAGTGCAGGACTTCTGAGTACTTCAGTGAACTAATAATAATAGTTATAACGACGCCTTAAAATGGAGAAAAGAAGCTAATTTAGGGCGAGTTTAGCCGTGAAAAAGTATTATATTTTAATCAGGGTTTGGTATCAGAGGGAGTTGTTTAGGGCTCTTGCCGACCATTCGACTATATAAGATAGTTAAAAAATAAGACCCCCTAATTAATAGAAGGCCTTATTTTATCAAATCTGCGGTTGACAGGACTTGAACCTGCACGAGTTTAACCTCACAAGATCCTTAGTCTTGCGCGTATACCAGTTCCGCCACAACCGCATATAATTGAACCGTATACAATAATACTACTAAACAATTGACTTGTCAATAGCTTTTATTACAGAGGTGAGTTTTTGTTCGATTTTGCAAAGCAGTTGAAAGAACTTCCGCAAAAAAGCGGAGTTTATATAATGAAAAATGAGATGGGCGATATCATTTACGTTGGCAAAGCTAAAAATCTTAAGAGCAGAGTGCGTCAATACTTCCAAGAATCGTCTCACAGAGATTTAAAAACAGCCCAGCTTGCAAAGCATATTAAAGAGTTTGAGTATATAGTGACTGAGAATGAGGTAGGCGCACTGATACTTGAGAACAATTTGATAAAAGAGAACAAGCCCAAATATAATATTTTGCTAAAAGATGATAAGACCTATCCGTATATAAAAGTCACTATAAACGAAATGTTTCCTAGGGTTTTGCTTACGCGAAAGGTTTTAAAAGACAAGGCCAAATATTTTGGACCATATACATCTGAATGTCGAAATAATATTGAAATAATCCACAAAATTTGGCCCATAAGAAGGTGTTTTCGTAAGTTTCCGAGAGATTTGAATAGGGGTAGACCCTGCCTTAATTACCATATTAATCAGTGCAAGGCACCATGTAGCAACCATATTTCGGAAACCGATTATAATAAAATAATAGACGAAATAATGGCGTATCTAAACGGTAAGCATGATAATATAATTAAAGAGCTTACCGAATCCATGCATGAGGCTGCAAATGCCATGAACTTTGAGCTAGCAGCAGAGCTTCGTGATAAAATAAATGCGATACAAAACACAAGTCAGTCCAGACTTTTAGAAAATCCAAACAGTGATAATCAAGACGTTATAGCCTTTGCGCGTGGGGACAATGAAGTTTTAGTACAAGCTTTTTTCATAAGGAATGGGAAAATGACCGGCAGAGAGCATTTTATGCTTAGCGACTATGCAAATGCGACGCCAAAAGAGATAATGAGAGCATTCATAACTCAGTTTTATTCAGAATGTTCATTTATACCGAAGGAGCTTTTGCTTGAGAGTGAAGTTGATGATAAAGATATTATAACGGATTGGATAAGCGATTTACGCGGCGCACGTGTGACTATAACAACCCCAAAGAAGGGTCATAAACACAAGTTGGTAAAATTAGCACGGGAAAATGCTGAGGTTACTCTTGCAGATTTCGGGGAAAAAATTAAGAGGGAAGCCCAGCGCACAATAGGAGCTGTAAAAGAGATTCAGGAAGCTTTGGGTAAAGACATTTCAATTACTCGCATTGAGGCGTATGATATATCTAATGTCCAAGGATATGAGTCTGTAGGCTCGATGGTGGTTTTTGAAGAGGGCAAACCGAAGCGTAGCGACTACCGGAAATTTCGGATCAAGTCAGTCACGGGTGCCAATGATTACGCCAGCATGGAAGAGGTTATATACAGGAGGTTTAAAAGATACAAAGAAGATAGTGATGGGAAGTTTGGGAGTTTGCCGGATGCAATTTTTGTAGATGGCGGCAAGGGGCATGTAGGAGTTGTTAAAAAAGTCCTTGAAGATATGCATCTAAACATTCTTGTGTGCGGTATGGTTAAAGATGACTCGCACAAAACCCGCGGGCTTTTGTACAACAATGAAGAAATTTCTTTGGATGTGCGGGGTGAGGGTTTTAAGCTCGTAACAAGGATTCAAGATGAAGTTCATAGGTTTGCTCTTGAGTATCACAGGAAACTTCGGCAAAAGACTCAAATTCGCTCTGTTTTGGACGATATAGAGGGCGTAGGTCCCAAACGGAGAATGGAGCTTCTGAAGCATTTTGGAACTATTGAAAATATAATTGTGGCGGATTTAGATGCTCTTACAAAAGTGCAAGGTATGAACATAAAGGCTGCCGAAGCAGTTTACAATTTTTTTAATAGTCAATAAAGTGTACGATAATTCACTTTAATTGTGATATCGAACAACTTTTGTGTTAGCCAGGTAGGTGCGAATGTGACCTGTCAGCTGACAGCCAACGGCCAACGGCGCTGTGGAAGATATCGGCTTTGCGTATGCACCGTTTTTGAACCGAGTCCTGAACAGCAAAGTTTTAATGAGAAGCGAAAGCTTTTGATTCGCATATCGGAGATAGTTTCCGTCACGCTCCATCGGCATAGTTATCTCCAGCGAAACATAACACAAATGTTGCCGAACGGGATTATCAACGATGCCCTATATAGGAGGAATGATGATTGGAAAAAATATCTATTGAGAATTTAATTTCTGAGTTTGATCTTATTAATTTTACACCTGAAATTGATTGTTCACAGCTATATTTAACTAAGCCTGATATTAATAGGCCGTCAATTCAGTTAACAGGTTTTTTTGAGAGATTTGTTTCACAGCGGCTTCAGGTGCTAGGAATTGTAGAGCACGTTTACCTGAACGGGCTGACTGAAGAGGTTAGAAAAGAGCGAATCAAGAATCTCTTTGATACAGGGATTCCAGCCATTGTAATTTGCAGGGGACTGGAGCTTTTTCCTGAAATGATTACCTATGCGAACATCGTAAATGTTCCTGTGCTCGGATGCGAAATGCCTACTACCGAGTTTATGGGCGAGGTGATAAAATGGCTCAAAGTGCAACTAGCACCAAAAATCAATATGCATGGAGTTCTTATGGATATCTATGGCGAAGGCGTGCTGATAACAGGTGATAGCGGCATAGGAAAGTCGGAAACCGCCCTTGAACTTGTAAAGCGCGGTCATAGATTGGTTGCTGATGATGCGGTAGAGATAAAAAGAGTCTCAGCGCAAACTTTGCTAGGAACAGCTCCTGAGGTAATTCGTTATTTTATCGAGCTTAGAGGTATTGGAATTATTGACGTAAGGCAGATGTTTGGCGTTGAGGCTGTAAAAAGTATCCAGAATATTGACCTTGCAATAAATTTGGAAATATGGAATGAAAAAAGTGAGTATGAGAGATTAGGGATTGACGAAAATTATATGGAAATACTAGGAAATAAAATAGTGTGCCATTCTATTCCCATAAGGCCGGGCAGAAATCTTGCTATGATTTGTGAGGCGGCAGCGGTTAATCACAGGCAGAAGAAGATGGGTTATAATGCAGCTAAAGTTTTGAACGAAAGGGTCCGTGAGAATACGAAGAGATAATGTATTGCCATGTTTGCCCATAAATTGCTATTTTTGACGCTTTGCCCAAAAATAGCTAATTAAATTGATTTAATTTAGAAGTATTATAGATATCTTTTATTGCGATTAACTAATATAATATAGGCATAGAGATTCGGGGAGAATTTTGATGGATATAAGCATTTTTTATGAGCATTTTGACTCGGATAAGCTTTTAGTGAATATAAGCATGAGCGAATATACATCATTTAAAGTTGGCGGGCCAGTTGATTTGATGGTGACGCCGTCAAATACAGAAGAGATTAGGAGCGCAATTAACTTGTGCAAATCAAATGGATTGCCGTATTTTGTGATGGGCAAAGGCTCGAATTTGTTGGTGAGGGACTTAGGGTTTAGAGGCGTAATAATTAGCCTATCGAAAAAGTTAGAAAAGATAGAAAGGCTTGAAGATTGTACGATAAAAGCCGAAGCGGGTGTTAGTCTTGCGAAGTTGGCGGCATACGCTGCAGATGTGGGTCTTGCGGGTCTTGAGTTTGCCTCAGGCATACCGGGGTCTTTAGGAGGAGCACTTTACATGAATGCAGGCGCGTATGATTACGATATGTCGGGCGTTGTTAGCTGTGCGGGACTTATAGATGAAAATGGTGACGAACAAGATATGCAAGTCAACGAAATGTCTTTGGGCTATCGAACAAGTATTTTCCAAAGCAAAGGATATATAATCAAAGACGTTACACTTAAGCTTCACGCTGGTGATAGAGAACTGATAAAGGCAAAAATGATGGAGCTTAACAATAGGCGTAAAGTTAGTCAGCCTTTGGAAATGCCAAGTGCCGGCAGCACTTTCAAACGGCCGGAGGGTTATTATGCTGCGAAGCTTATTGACGATTGCGGGCTTAAAGGGTACTCTATAGGCGGCGCCAAGGTATCAGAGAAGCACGCAGGATTTATTGTTAATTATGATAATGCAACAGCAAGCGATATACTCTCGTTGATGGAGTATGTGAAAGATAGAGTCTATGAGAAATTTGGTGTGATGCTTGTGCCGGAGGTAGAAGTGTTAGGGTCTGTTTAAATCTCGCTATTGGCAGATTATGAGGGAATTTATCGCCATTAAAGGCTGCTCGGTGCTGGCTTCGATCACCCTGGTATCCTGGGAGGCGCTGACAGAGACTGGTAGATACCAGCACCGTTTTCGCCCCGATCCCCGAATAACAAAGGATGGCCTAAGGCGAAAATCAAGAGATGCATTGTAACAATTTCACCACTAAAGCGTCGGAATTAGATGTTAAACAGGCTCTTAGGTGAATAAAGGAGCAATTAAGCTGATGGAAGAGAATATGAGGCAGACTCTAAGCTACTCATCAATGCTAAAAAGTGAAATTGCGCATTTGGACAAGGGTGGGGGAAGGCATTGCCTGATTTCCGAATTGTATGCCATGATTAAAATGAGCTCAATAATGCTTGAAAAATACGGTGAGTGTTTTATTCTGATGAATACAGATAATGCTTTTTTAGCAGAAAGATTTTTGGGCTTACTTAATACTTCTTTTGACTTTAGGGCGGAAGCGTCAATAAGGACAAGCTCAAAAAGCAGGAAAAAGAATTATTTGATATATGTTATGGGTGAAAATGCGACAAGAGTTGTAAAAGCTGTGGAGGGCGGGATGATTCTCAAGCAGCTTTGTTGCAAGCAGGCGTATTTAAGAGGGATCTTTTTAGGGTGCGCGTCAATTAGCGACCCGGAGAAAAATTATCATTTAGAATTCGTATTTCCTGACAATAAATTGGCTTTAGAACTTATGGATGTTCTAAAAGATTTTGATATAAATGCGGGAGTCATAATACGTAAAAAAAGCCACGTAGTTTATATAAAAGATGGAGAGAAAATATCTCAAATATTAGGACTTATAGGCGCAAGGAAACATTTGCTTGATTTTGAAAATTTGCGAGTGTTTAAAACCGTTAGCAACGAAATAAACCGTAAGGTAAATTGCGAAACTGCGAATATTGCAAAAACCGCCAAGGCTTTCGTGTCTTTTCAAGAGGATATAGAATATATTGAACGTTCGAGGGGCATCGCCTATTTACCAGATCCCCTCATAGAAGTGGCGAGCGTTAAACTCGAACATCCAGGTGCAACGCTAAAAGAACTCGGCGAGATGCTAAGCCCTCCTATTTCAAAATCGGGGGTTAACCATAGACTTAGGAAGATAAGTGAAATAGCTGAAAAGTTAAGGGGAGGTTTACATGATTAAAAATGAAGTGCAAGTAAAAAGAGATTTTGACGCACGGCTAGCGGCTCTCTTTGTACAATTAGCGGGTAAATTCGAAGCAAATACTAAAATAGAGGTAGACAATAAAAAAACCAGCTGTAAAAGTCTTATGGGTGTGGTTGCATTAGGTATCTTAGAAGGGAATAGTGTGACTTTGACTGCGGAAGAAAGTGCAGATGCTGGAGAGGCAGTCGGGGCGCTTAGTGAGTTTATGGGTGCGAATAAGGTTTAGGGATATATTATAAAAATGCAAAAGCCCGCAAAGCGGGCTTTTGCATTTTTATAAAGGAATTGTGATCGACAAGACGCGATTATTCAAGTAATGCACGATACGGACATGGCAGCAATTACCAGAAGCTGTTGCAGCTCAATTGCGCGGTACAGGAATATACACACCCGGCGACATGAATATGAAAAGTGCCTATTTATAGGGATTTGGGACGGCATTTTACTATATATACCCCAAGTCAATTAAAAAGAGGATTAACCATTTGGCAACCCTCTTATCTAGTAATGCTATGATTTTTAGTGGCTACTATTGGGCGTAGGCTCATCCTCACTCATATATACAGCGCACATCAGCGTTGTACCTAACTTAAAGCCATAAGTAAAAGCGTCCACTTGCTCAAAGTCGCTTGCGTCGGTATATAGATTTTCTAAGGCTATAAGTCGCTGAAAATCATCTAAAGACATTTTCTGTGAGAAGTAGCGTTTTTCGTCCTCTATTTTGCGATTGACCGCCCTGTTTTCATCGGTTCGGTTGGGTCTGCGTTCCCATGCACTATAACGCCCATGATATAGGTCATAGAATACCTTGCTCATACACAATCCTCCCCACCGAATATAGCGTCCTCTTTGCCTGTGAATACTTCCATTGTCATTAGCACACCTAAACGGTAGCCGTAGATAAATATATCTACTTCTGATTTAGAAACTTCTAACTCTTTGATACAATTATCCAGTTTTCCAGCCGTTTCTTTATCAAAGTACACTTTTAGCGTAGTATCTTTAGGGTTATCGGTAGGCCGCCCCATTTTTTTATCCCCCATGCTATCACCTCACTTTACGGGGTCGTTAATATAACAACTTAACAACGTCGTTAAGTCAAGAAGTATTTTCACAGCTTTCCAACTGTTCAACATCATAAGCTATGTCAAAGTTGTTGAAACCTTGAGTAAAGGGATATGCCCACAGTGCCATGAATCATGATACACAGCATTGCCTATCGAAAGGCGATTTCTAGAGATATTCGCTGTGTTTTCTGCAAATACGCTTCAGAATCTATGCGTAATCTGCCGTCGCATAAGTCATTTATAGAAACTCCTATGCCGCCACCGTTGACAGCTTTTTAACCTAAACCTTATGATTTATCGCATGTAGTTACAGGCGTAGCTTTATGGAGTGACCATACCCCTCTAGTCTAACTTAGTCTCCGCAAGCATACTGAGAATCTTTGAGCTTCTTTCAACAAACTCGGTGAGTTCATCAGCCTCTAGTGGTTTTTGGCAAATTTGGGCCAAATCATAAACATGTCTCACGATGAGGTCTTGGTCTTCCCTTCTCTCCGACTTGTCTTTAAAGCCATCCAATAGTTTTACAAGGCTGTTGCTTTTATTAAGCACGAGAGTCTCTTCTAATGGGAAGTCTGCACCGCCTCCGGCGTACATTTTGCTAAGTTCCTTCATTCTTCTTGACTCTTCGCTTACTACAATGATTGCGGGGATATGTTCATTCTTAAGGTTCATAGCTTCAACTTTCAATTTATCAACATGCAAGCTTTCCTTAAACAGCTCGGTAATAAAATCACCCGCACCCGATTCGTCAGCAGATTCGCTTTCTTTCAACGCTTCCGACACGTCCGAGTCTATGCGCCTGAATTTGAAGCCATTCTCACAGCTCTCCACATAGGATGTGAACGGAGGATCAATAGGATGGGTCATTATAATAGCCTCTTGAGCTGCGTCTTTGAATAAGTTGATATACTGAGACTGCACCGCCGTATCAGTCACGTAGTACAGCGTGTGCTCTTCATCGCCTTCTCTAAAATCGTCAAGAGTTTTATATGAGTCATTTATAGTTTTGTAGAGAATTGAGCCTGAAACCTTCTCATATAAATCCTGATTTTTAAGGCAGCCGTATTTGATGAACACGTGAATGTCGTCCCAATACTTAGAGTAGTCATCTTTATCGTTTTTGTATAGTGAGTTCAGCTTATCCGCTACTTTCCTAGTGATATACGAAGACATTTTGGCGACATTGCTGTCATTTTGCAGGAAAGAGCGTGAAACGTTTAATGGGATATCGGGACAATCGACGACCCCGTTCAAAAGCAGTAGAAACTCAGGGATAATCTCTTTTACATTATCTGCCACGAAAACTTGGTTACAGTAGAGCTTAACCTGACCTTCAAGAGTTTCATAACGATTTTTGAGCTTAGGGAAATAGAGTATCCCCCTCAGGCGAAATGGATAGTCCATATTCAGGTGGATCCAAAAAAGCGGAGGCTCGAAATCCATAAAAACCTTATGGTAAAACTCGATATATTCCTCATTTGTACACTCTGAAGCGGGCTTAATCCATAATGGATCTACATCGTTTATAGGTGAACTTTTCGAATCTTTTGCCTCTTCGGATACTCTTTCAAAAAATACAGGAACTGGCATGAACGAGCAATATTTACGCATAATTTCTTTGAGTTTATATTCACTCAAAAATTCTTTTGACTCCTCTGAAACATGGAGAATTATATCTGTGCCGCGCGTATGACGCGAGCCTTCTCTAAGCTCGTATTCATCTCCGCCGTCGCTTAACCAATGGGCAGGTGTTGCATTTTCCTGATACGACAAAGTCTCTATCTCCACGGTACTTGCGACCATGAACGCAGAGTAAAAACCAAGGCCGAAATGGCCTATTATATCGCTGCCTTCATCGTTTGTACGGTCCTTGTATTTTTCTATAAAGTCTCCTGCGCCGCTAAAGGCGATTTGGTTGATGAACTTTTTAATTTCATCCATTGTCATTCCTATACCATTGTCAGAAATGGTGATAGTTTTCTTATCTTTGTCCAATATAACTTTTACGAAAAACTCCTCGCTGTCTGCATAGTCAGCTTCACCAAGCATTTTTAATTTTTTAAGCTTATTAACCGCATCATTTCCGTTTGAAATCAATTCTCGTAGGAATATGTCCATGTCGGAGTAAAGCCATTTTTTTATAATGGGCAGTATGTTTTCGCTGTTGACTGATAAATTGCCTTTTTCCATAATAATTCCTCCTTGTACAAATGAATATGGTAATATTCTAAATATTCGCACGATAAAAGTCAAATTGATTTTTTTCGGTAGCAGTGATATAATATGCACTTGAGGAGAAACATTAGGCGTTAGCGAATGTTTCTTCAAATATTGTGCAACGAGATTTTTCGAAGAAAAGTCGAATATTGAGCTATAATTGGCATATTAATTAAGAACGCTGAGCTTGTTTGTATGAGAAGGGTGGTCAATCAAATATGAGTAGGGAAGAAAAACGAAAAGGAATAAACTCTAAGTATATACAGTTTTTTATAATAGCAGCTATATTTTTTGGGTTTATGTATTTTAGTTCTGCGTCGACCGAAAGTGAAATTCGAGTTTACCAGTTTAGCGGATGGGATAGTTTTGTGAGTCTTTATGGAGGGCAGATAATTATAAGTGACCAGGGGGATTGGTTTTATCCTGGGGTATTGACATTTAGTGAGAGTTTGCCTGTGCATAGTGCTCAGATAATTTTTTATGCTGTTGATGAATATGGCAATGCCCATCAAATTTTTAACTTGGGTAGTGCCAGCGGTAACGGTGACCGGCGTATCCAGGGTTCGGAAGTCGGATACTGGGCTTTTCCAGACTCCGCATGGGACTTAACGAATTTGAGAGTGAATATAGAGCATATAACTCATTCATTTCACTGTGAAGTGATACTGTTCCTTGCCCATTGTGAAGAGACACCTTTCTATGAAGATTTCACGACGAAGGAAGCTGCCTTTCCGCTTTCTTTAAATGATGTTTTAAATACCATACATCAGTAGTCTTTAGCTATTAATCATAAATGCTCAGCCGTTCTCATATACATTAGAAGAATGATTCCTAAGGAGGGGCGATTTCTTTGAAACAGTATATTGAAGAAAGAGCTGTGCAAGTTGCAAATTTCATCATAAGCTCCAACGCTACAGTAAGAGAGACTGCCAAAAAGTTTGGCATTTCTAAATCAACCGTACATACGGTTGTGGCTTAAGCGAACGGTTTGTGTTGAGGTTATTCTAAGGGAGAAAACATTATGGAGTACGGAAAGGCGCGGACGAAAAATATAGCAGTAGAAATTACTGGCGAGAAAAATACTCTTCTAGGTGGTGGGCACTTTGGAATAATTGCAGGGCCGTGTACAGTAGAAAGCTTAGAGCAGATTAGCGAAGTAGCGCGCGAGGTGAAGGCATCGGGGGCTAAGTTTTTGCGGGGAGGGGCATTTAAGGCGCGAACTTCCCCATACGACTTTCAAGGCCTTGGCGAGGAAGGTATTTCACTGCTTCTGGAGGCGAAGAAGATTACTGGGCTGCCCATTGTGAGTGAAATTACGGATATTAGAAGCCTTCCCATGTTTGAAGAGGTTGATATAATTCAAATTGGAGCCAGGAGTACGCAAAACTACGAGCTTCTGCGGGAAGTAGGGCGTACAAAAAAGCCTATATTACTAAAGCGAGGCCTTGCGGGCACTATAAAAGAACTGCTTATGAGTGCTGAATATATAATGGCAAGCGGTAATGAAAATGTGATATTATGCGAGCGGGGGATACGGACTTATGAAAATACGCATACTCGCAGTACTCTTGATATCTCAGCGATTCCTGTGCTTAAGAGTCTTTCGCATCTGCCTATTATAGTTGATCCAAGCCATGCTGCGGGTCGTGCAGACATTGTGCCTGACATGGCATTGGCAGCTGTGGCTGCTGGTGCTGACGGAGTTATGGTTGAGGTGCATAACAATCCGTCATGTGCTTTGTGCGATGGGAAACAATCCCTTGATTTGACACAGTTCCGTGAGCTTGCTGATAAGATATTTAAGGTTCGGGAGGCCATTTTTTAGAATGGCCGGAAGGAAATTTCTAGAAAGGCTTTAGAGTAAGCTATCCCCAAGGCGCTGCCTGGCATTCGTGCAAATCTAAGACTTGCAGGGGTCATATTTAAGACATACTAGCTTACGATTAGGCGGCATAGAAGGCACTAGTAGCCTGATGTATTTAATGCTCGCCGCTGCGCAGCGTGCACCCTGGAAAGCTGGACAGCGGAAAAAGAGCCGAAAGAACTTTTAGATATTTTTATTGACTCGCTCAGAGGAGACCCTTATGACGACAATCAATGTTAAATTGAGTCAAAGTTATGACATTATTATAGCCCCTGGGGCTTTCGAACTAATCGGAGGAAGAATTTGCGCACTTTTGCCGGGAGTGAGAACTGCAGCAATTGTGACTGACAGTAATGTAGGCGAGCTATACTTGCGTGTAGTTCGAGAGTCTTTGTCTAAGGCGGGGCTCAGTAGTGTGGTATACTGCATTGCCCCTGGCGAGTCATCCAAATGCGCGTCTGAGTATATAGCGCTTCTGAACTTTCTGGCGGACTCTCATTTCACTAAATCGGATGCGATAATTGCTCTAGGTGGCGGTGTTGTAGGGGATTTAGCAGGCTTTGCGGCGGCCACATATTTGCGCGGAGTTCCATTTATACAGGTTCCCACATCGCTTTTGGCAATGGTCGACTCTTCTGTGGGCGGCAAAACAGCTATTGACCTTGAAGCAGGTAAAAATTTGGTCGGAGCTTTTTATCAGCCCATACTTGTAATTTGCGATACTAATGCACTGCGAACCTTGCCGCGGAAGTTTTATAACGACGGCATGGCAGAAGTGATTAAATACGGCATGTTGGGCAGTACTGAATTTTTGAATCAAGTTCTACAGATGCATGAAGATGGAGCTTACGAGCCGTTAATTGCCACGTGCATCAGAATGAAACGTGACATTGTGGAAAATGATGAATTCGACAAGGGTGAGCGGAAACTTCTAAACTTCGGGCATACTATTGGCCATGCGATTGAAAAAATAAGTGATTATAAAATTCCCCACGGTGAGGCCGTGGCAATTGGCATGGCGATAATGACACGTGCGTCATGCAAGCAAAAGCTTTGCCCGCCTGAATGCTTGGATGTGCTTTTGAACCTGCTTTCGCATTTTAATCTCCCAACTAATACAGGCTATAGCGCTAGCGCTATTTATGAAGCTGCCTTGCGAGATAAAAAGCGTGACGGCGAGTTTATTACGATAATTGTACCGACAGTGATAGGTAAATGCGAGCTTAGAGAAATTCCAGTTGAATCTCTGTTAAATTGGATAGAAATGGGGTTAAATCCTTGAGTGAGTCTCTTAATATTTGTGCCATTCCATCTAAATCGCATTTGCATCGTTTACTCATATGTGCAGCACTTGCAGACAAGAAAACATTTATCGAATCTACTCATACATTGCAGGAGGCGCAGGATATAAAGGCTACTATTAATTGTCTATTAGTTCTTGGAGCAAAGATAGAACGAGCGGATAGAGGATACAATGTTTGGCCGCTGGAAAGAGAGCGACTAACGCATAGATGTGTGCTAAACTGCATGGAGAGCGGTTCAACGTTAAGATTTATGCTCCCCATAATATGTGCGCTTGGCATCTCCTGTGAGTTTTATATGAGCGGACGTCTGCCGGAGCGGCCTTTGTCTTATTTAGAGAGTGAGCTTAATCGAGCAGGGATTCGTTTTTGGCGGTCGAACCCTAACGTTCTTTGTTGTGAAGGACAATTAAAGGCGGATGAATTTAATTTACCGGGAAATATTTCATCCCAGTATATAACGGGTATGTTGCTGGCTTTGCCTTTGTTAGACGACTACAGTATCTTGCATGTGAAAGAACCGATTGAATCAGAAGGCTATATTGAGATGACGCTTGAAGTGCTTGAGCATTTTGGGCAAACGCCTAAAAAAAGCCGAACGCTATATCAAATATGTGGCAGGCAAGGGTTTATAAGTCCTGGTACTATATCTGCAGAGGGCGATTGGTCTAATGCGGCTTTTTGGCTAGCGGCAGGTGCTATGCCTGGCGGGAATGTGCGCCTTAGCGGATTGAACAGAAAAAGTACACAAGGTGATCGAGAAATTTGTAAAATTTTGGAGCTTATGGGTGCGTCTGTAAGTTGGGATGATGATATTGTTTGTGTTTCTTATGGGCAATTGTGCGGTGTAGAAATCGATGCCTCAAATATTCCGGACTTGATTCCGATACTTTCGCTTGTGGCCTCAGTAAGCACAGGGGAAACTGTGATTAGGAATGCTTCACGATTGCGGCTAAAAGAATCTGACCGCCTTAGAACAATATCTACAGCGCTAAACACTTTAGGTGCGAAAGTTACAGAAGAAACGGATGGGCTTAGGATAGAGGGAGTACCGCATCTAACGGGCGGTGAGGTAGACTCATTTGGTGACCATAGGATTGCTATGATGGCAGGGATTGCCTCTATGGTTTCTACCAAGCCGGTGACAGTAAAAGGAGCCAAGGCTGTGGACAAGTCGTACCCTGAATTTTGGCAAGTGTTAGAGAGGGTTATAGATACGGCGGAGTTTGCTAAAAGAGCAGTTAAGAAAAGAAAGTTTTAGTGTAACAGAATTTCAAAGAAACTTTATTAATCCGCGTTGCACTTTAACGATAAACATATAGAGGTAGTCGCTCCTCCTAAAGCAGCAGCTAAAAACGCAATTTTTCCCTAAATTAGGAGGCAGGTTTCCGGCATACCCAGAGGTATGCCGAGTTCTGGCGACGACACTTTGCGGAAAAAAGGAAAGCAATGCCCAGACGAAGGAGAAGGCGGTGTTTTTTCGACGCCTCCGTAGGATGGGTTGATTGTTACTGTTTAAGGAGGAGTTGGCTATAACATGGGTAGTGTGTGGAAAAGCAGGCTTGGCTTGTCCATATTCGGGCAATCGCACGGGGTAGCTATCGGAATGACTTTGGACGGAATTCCGGCAGGCATTCAAATTGATATGGATGCGCTTGCAGTGTTCCTAGCACGCCGTGCGCCGGGGAATCATTATTGGGCTAGCACAAGGAAAGAAGAGGACACGCCGGAATTTATTTCAGGCCTTGTAGATGGCAGAACATGCGGCGCGCCAATTACAGTGATTATACGAAATAAAAATGCAAATTCTGCTGAATATAAAGAGTTTGCAAGCATACCACGCCCATCCCATGCGGACTTTGCGGCATTTATGAAGTATGGCGAGTTTTGGGATAGCGCTGGAGGCGGGCATTTTTCAGGCCGACTTAGTGCGGCTCTTTGCATTGCAGGCGGGATTTGCTTGCAAATTCTTGAGAGAAATGGCATTTTTATAAGAGCACATATCAGCTCTATTGGATCCGTGCATGACTTGCTTTTTGATAAGGTAAATGTTGATAAGGAGACCCTGCTAAAGCTTTCAGAGATGGATTTTCCCGTCTTTTATCCCGAAGTTGCTGAACGCATGAAATTAGAAATTGAACGTGCAAAAGAAGAAGGAGATTCGATTGGCGGGAGTATAGGATGCATAGCCTTAGGCGTACCGCCGGGGCTTGGTGAGCCTATGTTTGATGGAATGGAGAATCGAATTTCTAGACTCGTGTTTGCTATACCAGCTGTAAAGGGCATAGAATTTGGCGCAGGCTTTGAGGCGGCAAGTATGCGTGGCAGTGTTCATAACGATCCGTTTTATTGGGATTTGTCACAAGAAGAGGCTAAGATTAAAACCCGCACTAATCATCACGGTGGGATACTTGGCGGCATTACGTCAGGCATGCCTCTTACGTTCCGGGTGGTGATAAAGCCTACGCCGTCCATTACGAGAGAGCAGGAGAGTGTATATTTTGAGCGCAAAGAACAGGTGATCCTAAAAATCAAAGGCCGTCACGATCATTGCATTGTGCCTCGTGCCGTGCCGTGCATAGAAGCTGTAGCAGCAATAGCGATTTATGATGCGCTTATATAGCAATTATCTTAAACGTGCACGACTTCTGGAGTTTTCGTGATGATGCAATTCCGAGTGAAAAACATCCTTGGCAAAAATTCCAGATACTGGGCAATACAAAACGCAGTCAGGGGATAATTTTGAACCGGAATTGCTTTGAAACTATTTTGCGTAGATTTAGTATGGAGCACAAGCCGGACTACCGTTAGAAAAATTACTATAAAGACTGCAAATAAAATGTCAAGATAAAGTTTGAGAAAGTTTTGTGGGAGTTATGCAAACGAAAAAATGCACACAAAAAAGGCTGCTAAAGAGTCGTCAAGAGTGTATTTGGCAATTTTGAGCGCATCAGCTGAGTCAGTTTTGACCTTGCGGATGGAGTTGTTGCCATACTCTTTGACTAATAAAGGATTTACAGCACTAACAAAAATGCCTGATTTAACCACAGGCTCGCAATATTTGCCTGTGTGATCCAAAACAACTCTTGTTTCGCCATCAAGAGTATTAATGGCTTCGGCTAACTCTTTGAGTTGGCCAATAGTATGTTTGATTTCGTAAAGTGAGGTTATGACTTCTTCAAAGGGGCGAAGTATGGCAACCATAGTTTTGAACTCCTGCATTGGATTTGCAATGG
>Ga0131853_10000633_pt1 | contig 63194 bp, 58 predicted proteins | sample TergutLab28metaG_FD_92764 | JGI IMG/M metagenome (GOLD analysis project Ga0131853, IMG submission 92764) | Labiotermes labralis P1 segment gut microbial communities from Petit-Saut dam, French Guiana - Lab288 P1 (version 2) (version 2) | ecosystem: Host-associated > Arthropoda: Insects >...
CGCGGCATGAGCGGCACCTTATTCCTCGCCCGCAGGCGAATTTAATATTGGAACCTTGAACTTAAGACCTTCGACTTTAAATACCCCAACTATAAAATCGACACTTTTCGTCCATTCCCACGATTGTATCCGCCACGCGAATGGATTATAATATTTAAAGCTACCTCCACAGGCCGCCCCATCATTGTTATTTGATATTTGTTATTCGTTATTTGAAAAAAGGGAGACAAGAACATGGACCTCAAAGACCTAATTCTCTTATCTAATAAGTACGGCAGCAACCCCGACCTTATCTTGGCGGGTGGCGGAAATACATCGGTCAAGGACGCCAACAACCTTTACATCAAGTGTTCGGGCGTGAGCCTTGGAACAATTGACGCAGACGGGTTTGTCCCGGTAAGCCGCGAGCCGCTTGGCCGCACTTTGACCACACAGTACCCAGAAGACGACGCAGGCCGGGAGGCTGCCTTCCTAAAAGACGTGATGGCAGCACGGGCTATCCCGGGAGAAACGCGGCGGCCCAGCGTAGAGGCAATGCTGCACAACCTCTTTGAGCAGCGGTATGTCGTACACCTCCACCCTGCCTTGGTAAACGGGCTGACTTGCGGCAAAGATGGCAAGTCCCGGATGTCTGGGCTTTTTGGCGACAAAGCCGTCTGGGTACCCGCCACCCGGCCGGGGCTTATGCTGGGCAGGCTCTGCCACCGCATGATGAGCGAGTACAAAGCCCGGACTGGGCGCAGCGTCCAGCTGGCGTTTTTGGAGAACCACGGCGTATTTGTGGCTGGGGACACACCCCAGGAAGCGGACGCTATTTTGGTGGGCGTTATGGATACACTAAAGGCAGCGCTAACCCACCACCCCGACAGTGAATTTACACAAACGCCGCCACCCGGCGCCCCAGAGAAAGTTAAGTCGGGGGCCGGGAGCACATACCTGGAGTTCCGCTCCTCCCCGCAGATTTTGGAGTATCTGCGCAGCCGCGAGGCGGCTGTCGATCTAATGGCCCCTTTCACCCCCGACCAAATAGTCTATTGCGGGCCAAAACACACATACGTAAAAGACGTGTCTCAAATAGACGCGAGCGCCGGCAAAATTATCTTTATTGAGAACACAGGGGTGCTCGCCCTGGGGCAGACCGAAAAAGAAGCCGCGCTTGCCATGCTGCTCTTCCTGGATGCGTTTAAGATAGCCGTTTATGCTCGGAGCTTTGGAGGCGCTCAACCGCTGAGCGATGAGCTTATACAGTTTATCGCATACTGGGAGGCTGAAGCATACCGGCAGAAGGAGGCGAAAAAATGAGCGCTATCACCATGGCCCAGGCCGAAGAAATCGCAGCTAAAAGGGCAAAGATAAGGACCCAGACCCAGGGGCGGCTTGGCGGCCGGCTGGCGGTCGTCACTGGCGGGGCGCAAGGATTTGGGCTGGGCATTGCCTGCGAGCTTTACGCGCAGGGTGCCACCGTGGTGCTGGCCGACCTGAGCCTAGAGCAAGCGACCGTCGCCGCCCGGGAACTGGGAGATCGCGCCCACGCCTTGTACGTAGACGTCTCGGACGAAGGCAGCGTCGAACAGATGGTCGCCGGGGCGGTAGAGCTTATGGGTGGAGTCGACCTGTTTGTCTCTAATGCCGGGGTCTTAAAATCCGGCGGGCTGGACGAGCTTGACCCCGAGGAGTTCGACTTTGTGACCCGGGTGAACTATAGAGGCTACTACCTCTGCGTGCGCGCAGCTGCGCGTATCATGAAAGCTCAGTTCGCGGCGGATGGCAGCCGATGGTACGATATTGTACAGATAAACTCGAAGTCCGGGCTGGAGGGTTCTAAGCGCAATTTTGCCTACGCTGGCGGTAAGTTCGGGGGCCTCGGCCTTACCCAATCCTTCGCGATGGAGCTTGTGCCCTGGCAAATCAAAGTCAACGCCATCTGCCCCGGCAACTACTACGATGGGCCGCTCTGGTCCGACCCCGAGCGCGGGCTGTTTGTGCAGTACCTGAGAGCTGGCAAAGTGCCCGGTGCCAAGAAGATTGAGGACGTCAAGGCAAGCTATCTGGCTAAAAGCCTTATCCAGCGCGGGTGCACGCCAGAAGATGTGGCAAAGGCCGTCTTCTACTGCGTCGAGCAGTGCTACGAGACCGGGCAGGCGATACCGGTTAGCGGCGGACAAGTAATGCTTTCGTGAGGAGGGCAAGATGACAAAATCGGAAAAGCTGGCTCTGCTGAATGCGGACACTGCCCAAGCACGGCTGGACAACCTAAAGGCGCTGCTGGCCCGAGAAACAGCCCCATCCGCAGTGCTGCCCCAGTACGCCAACAATCACATCCACACTACTTACTCGTTTTCGCCCTACAGCCCGACTGCAGCGGTCTACTTCGCCCGGGAGGCCGGGCTGGGGACAGCCGGTATTATGGACCACGATTCTATCGGCGGAGCGGAGGAGTTCAGGCGGGCAGGAGAGATCTGTAGCGTCGCTGTCACCTGCGGCCTTGAGTGCCGGGTAGATATGAGCGCCACTGCGCTTGCCGGGCGGCGGTTTAACAACCCCGACCAAAGCGGCGTCGCATACATGGCTATTCACAGCGTAAGCCCCAGTCAGTACGGCTTCCTGCAAGAGACCTTCGCACCCCTGCGCGAGCGCAGAAATACCCGCAACCGGGCTATGATCGCGCGGATAACCGAGTGTGTCTCTCCCCTTGGTATTGAACTCGATTTTGAGGAGGACGTGCTGCCGGTTTCCCTCTACCACCAGGGCGGTGCTGTCACCGAGCGACATCTTTTGTGGGCTTTGGCCGGCAAGCTTATCTCAGCATTTGGGGCGAACGGTCTGCTGGATGCATTGAGCAAACTAGGTATCTCACCACCGCGCAGCCTCGCCGCCAAGCTCACCTCCGAAAACCCCAACCTGCAATACGACCTGCTGGGCGTGCTAAAGGGCCACTTGGTCGAACAGTTCTACATCCCGGCGGGAGATGAATGCCTCAGCCTGTGCGAAGTCTCGCAGCTGGCGGAAAAAGTGGGGGCCATTCTCTGCTACGCCTACCTGGGTGACGTTGACCAGTCGGTGACTGGGGACAAAAAAGCCCAGCAGTTCGAAGACAGCTTTCTCGATGAGCTGTTCGATGTTTTAGGCGCTGAGGGAGTGCGCGGGGTCACCTACATGCCCTCGAGAAATACCCCGGCGCAGATAGAGCGGTTGCGCGGTCTTTGCAGTCGTCACAGCATTATGGAAATCTCCGGCGAGGATATAAATTCCCCCGGACAAAGCTTTATCTGCGAAAAACTTGCAGACTCGGGGTTCTCCCACCTGGTGGAGACCACCTGGACATTGATAGAAAGAGAGAGGTAAAGTATGAAGACAAGAGCGGTTAGGCTTTACGGCAAGGACGACATACGGCTGGAAGAGTTTGAGCTCCCGGCAATTAAAGACGACGAAATTTTGGCGCGGGTGGTATCGGACAGCCTGTGCATGTCCTCTTACAAGGCCGTCACCCAAGGGGCGGCGCATAAGCGTGTACCTAAAGATATCGCCACAAACCCGGTTATAATCGGCCACGAGTTCTGCGGCGAAATTCTTGAGGTCGGCAAGAAGTGGCAGGACCAGTTCTCACCCGGGCAGAAGTTTTCGATCCAGCCCGCGCTAAACTATCTTGGAAGCCTTGAAGCCCCGGGGTACTCCTTCCCTTACATCGGCGGCAACGCTACGCGCATTATAATCCCCGGCATCGTGATGGAGCTGGGCTGCCTGCTGCCATACGAGGGAGAGGCGTTTTTCGGCGGCTCTTTGGCCGAGCCGCTCAGCTGTGTCATCGGCAGCTACAACGCCATGTACCACACCACCCCCGGCAGCTATGTCCACGATATGGGTATCAAAGAGGGCGGTAGCATGGCTATACTGGCCGGTGCCGGGCCTATGGGCCTTGCGGCAATTGACTATATCTTGAACTGCAAGAGAAGGCCAAAGACTTTAGTTGTCACCGATATCGACGACGGTCGCCTGGAACGCGCCGGTGCTCTCCTGTCAATTGAAAAAGCCGCAAAAAACGGCATCACCCTCACCTACTGCAACACCGCAAAGCAAGAGGACCCCACCACCGCTCTGTTGGCCCTTAACGACGGCACCGGCTACGACGACGTGCTGGTCTTCGCCCCGGTGCGGGCCTTGGTCGAGCAGGCAGATAAAATCCTAGGCCGGGACGGCTGCCTTAACTTTTTTGCGGGGCCAAGCGACCCCGAGTTCGTGGCCAGCTTCAACTTCTACAACGTCCACTACCAGAGCACTCACCTGGTGGGCACCTCCGGAGGAAACACCGACGACCTGATAGAGGCCGTCGAGATGATAGGCAAGGGCCTTCTCAACCCGGCAATTCTGATAACCCACATAGGCGGGATGAACTGCGTGATCGAAGCCACCAAAAGCCTGCCCGAACTCCCCGGCGGCAAAAAGCTTATCTACAACGAAGTTGAAATGCCCTTGACCGCCATCGCCGACTTTAAAAAGCTGGGCGAATCCGACCCCTTTTACAAGACGCTGCACAACCTAACCGACAAAGCAGGCGGCCTCTGGAATGCCGAGGCCGAGCAGTATCTCCTCAAGCAACTGGTCGGGAAGGAGTAGTTATGGAACGTTACGCATATACAAAAAACCGGTACGAGGCCCTGGGTGTGGACGTTGACGCCGCCCTTGAAAATCTGGGCAACATCCCCGTTAGCATTCACTGCTGGCAAGGGGACGATGTCACCGGCTTTGAGCAGACGGGTCAAGCTTTGTCCGGCGGCATACAGGTAACCGGAAGCTACCCCGGCAAAGCCCGCACCCCCAAGGAGCTAATGGCCGACTACCAAAAGGCAATTTCGCTTATCCCCGGCAAAAAGCGCCTAAGCCTGCACGCCAGCTACGCGCTGCCCACCGACCGCCAGGTTGACCGCGACCGGCTGACCCCAGAGCACTTCGCGGGTTGGGTCGATTTCGCAAAAGAGACAAATATTGGGCTTGACTTCAACCCTACCTTCTTCGCCCACCCTAAGGTCAAAGACGGGCTGACCCTCTCCAGTCCCGACAGCGACACCCGACAATTTTGGGTACGCCACGCCATAGCCTGCCGCCGGATTGCCGCCAGCTTCGCTAAGGAACTGGGCGGCCCTGTGGTCAACAACATCTGGATTCCCGACGGATTCAAAGACACCCCTGCCGACCGCCTTGGCCCTCGGCTGCGTTTGAAAAACAGCCTGGATGAGATTTTCGCCGAAAAGCACGAGGGCGTTGTCGACTGCGTGGAGAGCAAAGTATTCGGCATCGGGGTAGAATCTTACACAGTGGGGTCGAGCGAGTTTTACCTGGCTTATTGCGGGCAAAACCCCGGCGTTTACACCTTGCTCGACAACGGCCACTACCACCCCACCGAGAGCGCAGCGGATAAAATCTCTAGCCTGCTTGCGTTTTTCGATAAAGTGCCGCTCCACGTTACCCGCTCTGTCCGCTGGGATTCCGACCACGTGGTGGCTTTGGACGATGAGCTAAAAAGCATCGCCTGCGAGATTGTCCGCCAGGATGCCATGCAGCGCGTACTTATCGGTCTCGACTTCTTTGACGCCTCTATCAACCGGATAGCGGCCTGGGTTATCGGCGGGCGCAATCTGCAAAAGGCGCTGCTCTACGCCCTACTGCAACCCCACGAGCATATGAAAGCCCTCCAAGACGCAGGGGAGTTCACCCGGCTGCTCGCTCTGGGCGAGGAGATAAAATCTATGCCCTTCGGCGATATCTGGGAGTATTACTGTCAGGCCCAAGGCGTCCCCGCCGGGCAAGAATGGCTTGACTTGGTTATGGCCTACGAAAAAGATGTGCTGCTAAAGCGCGGCTCATAAGCTTTTACCAAAACAAAAACCGACGAGCCGCCCTGTGTCTACGGGGCGGCTCGTCGGTTGCGTATTGCTGCGAGAGGAGAGGTCGAACATCTATCTAAAATAGTGGCGAGAAAGTTACTCTTCCTCTTCTTCACCGGTCTCGTCGGTCTCCGGCTCGGGAGTTACCTGGGGCTCTGGTTCAGTGGCGGCTTCGCCAGCAGTCGGAGTGCCCGACATTTCGCTGTCAGTCAGGTTGATGGTGAAGCTGCCCTCAAGCTCGAAGATCTCGTCGCCCTCAACAATTATAAAGAAATCGTCCTCGCCGCGGATGACATAGCTAAAGCTGATGCTGCCCGCGATTTCGCCGGACTGGACGCGCACCCACTCTTCGCTTTGGAAGAACTCAATGTCCCTGTCAAAACCGATAACGGGAGGGAATACTGCTTCTGTATCCGTGTAGGCGTAGGGGGCAAATGGCAGTGCAAAAGTGATGCTCTCGCCGGGTTCAAGGTTGGCGGTTTGCAGGTCCATGGTCATAATGGCCGGGTGGAAGAGAGCAGTAAGTTGGCCAAGATTTACCATAACAGCGTCCGGCACCCTGTTAGAGCCAGAACCCTTAGTAAACACGACAATTTCCTCGCCTATGTTTGTAATGGTAGCGAACATGCCAACAATATCGCTGTGGGTGTACTGCGGCCGATCAAAGAAAATGGTGATCTGTACGTTTTCGTCAAAGAACTCTTGCTCGCCAAAGCGCTCCCCTTCGAATTCAAACTCTTCCTCATACTCGGGGTAATAATCCTCGTGCTCGTATTCGTACTCATCCTGGCTTACGGGTGGTGCCAACGGTTGAGGGGTAGGGGTTGGGGTACAGCCAGCGGCGACTAGAGCCAGGGTCAAAGCAAGCAACAGCGCGATTATTTTTTTGTTTTTCATTTTAAAAACTCCTATCGTAATCATTATGTTATCAAGAGCTTTGTCTGCGCCAGTGCCCGGAGGCGTCGACTCCCCCGAGGGCAGCTAGGTTACCGCTTGGGCCCTCTGTACGGCTCCCCGCTATTTGGCGCGTCGATATATAGTACCCTAAAACCCCAAAAAACATTTCAGGGCACTTTGAGCAATAAGGAGCGCAACAGCGGTTTTTTTGCCAAGAAACGCCAAGAACATGCACGTCCCCGGCGTTTATTAAAAATTGGTAAAACTATATGACAAAACACAGGGTCAGGCTACTGCATCACCATAACACCCCAGCGCTCCCGGTCATTGGCAACGGCTTCCATTATCTGCCTGCCGTTCATAAAGCGGTCAAACCGGCCTTCTTCTATGCCTTTTATCACCGTCTGCAAAAGCTGCTCAAAATAGCTTTCGGCGCTTTGGCTGCCTACATCTTCTATAAAATCCTCCCGGCTGTGTCCGGCGGCCAGTCGGGCATATTCTTCCTTTACTTCCCTTATAAGCTTATCTCTATTCATGGACTAAAACTCCTTTATAGCGTAGTTCGCCCGAATATTATTTTGCCGGCGCAGCTTTTTATCCGCTTCTTTTTAAAGTAATCTTTACCTGTAAGAGTTAAATAAGCGCCTACATTACCGGTAGTTCCGGTATTGCAGACGCTCAACGTAATTTAAAAATAGCGGCTATATTCACAAATAGTGTGTTGCTTTTTTGTAAAAAAAATAAAAATATAGGTAAACTTCGACAATATATGTATTGACATCCATATTAGGGGTGCGATATAATGGTGGTCTGTATTAAAATGGCTGTAATATACCTAACCGTAGTATTATAGCACAGCTGGACAGCGTTTTCAATAGTTTTTGGTTTTTTTCTATGGGGCTAGCGAGGCTAAGAGGGAATCAGAAATGGAGAGGATTTGACCTATGGTAAAAGTCAAGCCGGTTAAGCTGGGAAAGAATGTCCGCATGAGCTTTAGCCGCATCAATGAGGTCTTGGATATGCCCAACCTCATCGAAGTGCAAAAGAACTCCTACCGCTGGTTTTTGACCGAAGGACTGCGCGAAGTCTTTCGGGATATTTCATCCATTACAGACTACCAGGGCAACCTGGTGCTGAGCTTCATCGACTACCGGATGGAGAGCGAGTCGAAGTATACTATCGAAGAATGCAAAGAGCGGGACGCGACTTACGCGGCCCCTTTGCGCGTGCGGGCCAGCCTGCTAAACAAAGAAACCGGTGAAGTCAAAGAGCAGGATATCTTTATGGGCGACTTCCCGCTTATGACCGAGAGCGGCACCTTTATTATAAACGGCGCCGAGCGGGTTATCGTCTCCCAGCTGGTACGCTCGCCTGGGTCATATTATGCCCTTTCGAGGGACAAGGCGGGTAAAGAGCTGTACTCGGCCACCATCATACCCAACCGTGGGGCCTGGCTTGAGTACGAGACCGACTCCAACGATATAGTATACGTTCGCATAGACAAAAACCGTAAGATCCCGGTTACGACTTTTGTGCGCGCCCTTGGCCTTGGCAGCAACGAGCAGATAGAGCAGTTCTTCGGCGAAGACCTGCTGCTTAAAGTCACTCTAGACAAAGACGCTACCCGAAACATCGAAGAAGGGCTGCTGGAAGTCTACCGCAAACTGCGCCCGGGCGAACCCCCCACCGTGGACAGCGCCCAGACCCATATTGACAACTTGTTCTTCGACCCGCGCAGGTACGACCTTAGCCGGGTTGGCCGCTACAAATACAACAAAAAACTCGCGCTCGAAAATCGCTTGGTGGGACAAACTCTGGCAAGGCCAGTGGTAAACCCCCTGACCGGAGAAATCATGGCTGAGGAGGGCGCTGTGCTAACCCGCGCCCAGGCCGAAGAAATTGACCGTGCAGGGGTGGACATGGCCTTCTTGCGGCTGGAAGACCTGGAGGTCAAAATCATCTCCAACGGCATGGTGGATATCCACGACTTTGTGGACTTTGATTGCCAAGAGCTCGAGATAAACGAGAAGGTGCGCTTTGCCGTGCTCAGAGAGATTCTCGACGCAGCCCCGGACGAAGCGGGCCGCAAGAAGCTTATCCGCGAGCGTCACGACGACCTTATCCCCAAGCATATTATCAAAGACGATATTTTCGCGTCAATCAACTATCTGCTTGGCCTTAGCAAGGGGCTGGGCAATATTGACGACATTGACCATCTGGGCAACCGGAGAATCCGCTCGGTCGGCGAGCTTTTGCAGAACCAGTTCAGGATCGGCTTCTCCCGGATGGAGCGTGTTATCCGCGAGCGAATGACCACCCAGAGCCAGGACCTCGAAGCCGTCACCCCTCAAGCACTAATAAATATTAGGCCTGTCATGGCCGCCATAAAGGAGTTTTTCGGTTCCTCCCCTCTCAGCCAGTTTATGGACCAGACCAACCCCTTGGCCGAGCTAACCCACAAGCGCAGGCTCTCCGCACTTGGCCCCGGCGGACTTTCGCGGGACAGAGCCTCCTTTGAGGTGCGCGACGTACACTACAGCCACTATGGCCGGATGTGCCCTATTGAGACGCCAGAAGGACCGAACATTGGGCTAATATCTTACCTTGCCACCTTTGCGCGGATAAACGAGTACGGGTTCATCGAGGCACCCTACCGCAAGGTAGACAAAGAAAACGGGCGGGTGCTCGACGAAGTGGTCTACATGACAGCCGACGTTGAGGACAGCTATATTGTAGCCCAGGCCAACGAGCCGCTGGATGAGACCGGCCGCTTTACCGACAAGCGGGTAACTGTCCGCTTTAGAGATACTATTCTCGAGGTACCGGCTGACAGAGTTGACTTTATGGACATCTCCCCCAAGATGGTGGTGTCGGTCGCCACAGCGATGATACCCTTCCTTGAAAACGACGACGCCAACCGTGCTCTGATGGGTTCGAACATGCAGCGCCAAGCAGTCCCGCTGATACGGCCGGAAAGCCCGATAATCGGCACCGGGATGGAGTACAAGGCAGCTGTTGACTCCGGTGTTGTGATTATAAGCCGCACCGAGGGCACAGTGGCCAAGGTAAGCGCCCGAGAGGTGCAGGTGAAAGACTCCCTAGGGCGTGTGGAAAGCTACCAGCTGACAAAATTCATGCGCTCCAACCAGGGCACATGCATCAACCAGCGGCCTATAGTCGACGTGGGCGACGAGGTTAAAGTCGGGGACATTATAGCCGACGGCCCGGCCACCGACAACTGCGAGATCTCCCTGGGCAAAAATGTGCTGATCGGCTTTATGACTTGGGAAGGCTACAACTACGAGGACGCGATCCTTATAAATGAGCGGATGCTTCGGGACGATGAGTTTACTTCCATCCACATTGAGGAGTACGAGATTGAGGCCCGGGACACAAAGCTTGGCCCAGAAGAGATTACCCGGGATATCCCCAACGTGGGCGAGGACGTCCTGCGCGAGCTTGACGAGCGCGGTATAATCCGCGTGGGCGCCGAAGTGCGGGCCGGCGATATTCTGGTCGGCAAGGTGACGCCAAAAGGCGAGACTGAACTAAACGCCGAAGAGCGCCTGTTGCGCGCCATTTTCGGTGAGAAAGCCCGCGAGGTAAGAGACACCTCTCTGCGGGTACCCCACGGCGAGTATGGCATTATCGTGGATGTAAAAGTTTTCACCCGCGAGAACTCAGATGAGCTAAGCCCCGGGGTAAACATGGCTGTTCGCTGCTACATTGCCCAAAAGCGAAAAATCTCGGTGGGCGACAAGATGGCGGGGCGGCACGGCAACAAGGGCGTTGTTTCCCAGGTACTTCCGGCCGAAGACATGCCCTACCTGCCTGACGGCACCCCTCTGGATGTAGTGCTCAATCCGCTTGGCGTACCCTCCCGGATGAATATCGGCCAGGTGCTCGAGGTTCACTTGGGGCGCGCTGCCAAGGAATTGGGCTGGAAGATTATGACTCCGGTCTTCGACGGCGCCAACGAGTACGACATTATGGACACTCTCAAACAAGCCGGCTACTCGGAAGACGGCAAGAGCGTCGTCTACGACGGACGAACCGGCGAGCCTTTCGACAACACGGTAACCGTGGGGTACATGTACTTTCTCAAGCTCCACCACCTGGTTGACGACAAGATTCACGCCCGCTCGACAGGGCCGTACTCTCTGGTCACCCAGCAGCCGCTAGGCGGCAAGGCTCAGTTCGGCGGCCAGCGCTTCGGCGAGATGGAAGTTTGGGCACTGGAAGCTTACGGCGCAGCTTACACCTTGCAGGAGATACTCACCGTAAAGTCGGATGACATTGTGGGCCGGGTTAAGACTTACGAGTCCATCATCAAAGGCCAGAACGTGCCCAAGCCCGGCATACCCGAAAGCTTTAAGGTGCTTATAAAGGAGCTGCAATCCCTTTCGCTGGATGTCAAAGTGCTTGACAAAGACAACATGGAAATAGACCTTAAACAGTCCTTTGACGACGACAACATGGGGCTTTCTATCAAAGAAGAGGAGCTGTTCGAGACTGTGGAAGTCGACAGCGAACTCCAACAAAGCGGCTTTGGCATCGAGCACCCAGATGTGGACGGCAACCTGCCCGCAGGCGACGACAGCGATGATGACGATGAAATTTTGACCCCGGAGAGCGAAGAGGACGAAGAAGACGACGATTTCGATATGGACGCATCTCCTGAGGACGAAGACGAGTAATTTCGCCCAAAGCAGTACCGGAAAATCCGCACCACCACCGATGCAACAAGCAGCTTCTATGCACACTCTAGGAAGGTAGGGGTTTTGTAGATGGAGTTTAATGTATTTGAATCCATGAAGATAGGCCTTGCTTCGCCCGGGTCTATTCGGGATTGGTCTTTTGGCGAGGTTAAAAAGCCTGAAACCATCAACTACCGCACACTCAAGCCCGAGCGTGAGGGCCTCTTTTGTGAACGCGTCTTTGGCCCCCAAAAGGACTGGGAGTGCTACTGCGGACGGTACAAGCGTATCCGCTATAAGGGCAAGGTCTGCGAGCGTTGCGGGGTAGAAGTCACCCGCTCCAAAGTTCGCAGGGAGCGAATGGGGCATATCGAGCTGGCCGCGCCGGTCTCGCATATCTGGTACTTTAAAGGTACCTCCTCTCGGATGGGGTTGCTGCTGAATATGAGTCCCCGTTTATTGGAGAAAGTGCTCTACTTCGCGGCATATATAGTAATCGACCCGGGCCGCACCAACCTCAAAAAGTACACCCTGTTGACCGAGAAGGAGTACCGCGAGCTCAAAGAAGCTTACGAAGACGACTTCGAAGCCGGCATGGGTGCCGAGGCCGTCAAGACCCTGCTCGAACAGATCGACATCCCCGCCCTCTCGGTTGAGCTTAAGGAAGAGCTAAAGACCGCTACCGGCCAGAAGAAGGCCAAGACCCTAAAGCGGCTGGAAATTGTCGAGGCTTTCAAGAACTCAGGCAACAAGCCAGAGTGGATGATTCTAGACGTCGTACCGGTTATTCCGCCGGAGATTCGCCCAATGGTTCAGCTGGACGGCGGGCGCTTCGCCACCAGCGACCTTAACGACCTCTACCGCCGGGTGATAAACCGCAACAATCGGCTTAATAAACTGCTCGACCTGGGCGCGCCGGATATAATCGTCCGCAACGAAAAGCGAATGCTCCAAGAAGCCGTGGACGCGCTGATAGACAACGGTCGGCGTGGACGCCCGGTTACCGGGCCGAACAATCGTCCGCTCAAATCACTTTCGGATATGCTCAAGGGTAAGCAGGGCCGCTTTAGGCAGAACCTGCTTGGTAAGCGCGTCGACTACTCCGGCCGATCGGTCATCGTGGTCGGCCCCGAGCTGAAAATGTACCAGTGCGGGCTGCCCAAAGAGATGGCAATAGAGCTGTTCAAGCCCTTTGTAATGAAGCGGCTGGTAGACAACAAAGACGCGCAAAACGCAAAGCAGGCCCGCAAAATGGTCGAGCGCGCAACCTCAAAAGAAGTATGGGACGCGCTGGAAGTTGTCATCAAGGACCACCCGGTGCTGCTCAACCGCGCGCCTACCCTCCACCGGCTGGGTATACAGGCCTTCGAGCCGGTGCTGGTCGAAGGCCGCGCCCTCAAGCTCCACCCGCTGGTCTGTACCGCCTACAACGCCGACTTTGACGGCGACCAGATGGCCGTACACGTACCACTCTCGGCAGAAGCACAGAGCGAAGCCAGATTCCTTATGCTAGCTGCTGGTAACCTGCTCAAACCTTCGGATGGCCGCCCGGTGGCCGTACCCACCCAGGATATGGTGCTCGGGGCCTACTATCTCACCAAAATGGTCGAGGACGAAGTTGGCGCGGGCAAGGCCTTCTGCAGCCCGGCTGAGGCCATAATGGCTTATGGCAGCGGAGTTATCAGTCTGCACGCGCCCATAAAAGTGCGCATTACCCGCGAAGCTGGAGAAGAGACCCGCAGCAAGGTTATTGATACCACGGTGGGCCGAATCATCTTCAACGAGCCGATACCCCAAGACCTCGGTTTTGTGGACAGACAAAACCCCGACACCCTGTTTGACCTGGAAATAGACCACCTTGTCCGCAAGAAAGAACTGGGCAAGATAATTGACCGCTGCATTGCCCGCCACGGTACCTCCCGCACAGCGGAAGTACTGGATAAAATCAAGACGCTGGGCTTTAAGTACAGCACTAAGAGCGCCATAACCGTCTCGGTTTCAGACGCGGTTGTGCCTGAAGAAAAGAAACAATACCTGGAAGAAGCAGAACAGAAAATCGACGAGATTCAGCGCCGTTACGACCGGGGGCTTATCTCTGAAGAAGTGCGATACGAGCGTGTAATAAAGACCTGGAACGACACCACTGCCCGAGTAAAGGACGCCCTGCAAAAAAGCTTTGGCCCCGAAAACCCCATATTCATGATGGCGGATTCCGGTGCTCGCGGTAGCATGGACCAGATACGCCAGCTGGCCGGTATGCGGGGGCTTATTGCCAACACTTCGGGGCGAGCTATCGAGATACCCATTCGCTCCAATTACCGCGAGGGTCTTAATATCCTCGAGTACTTCAACTCCAGCCGCGGCGCGCGCAAAGGTCTTGCCGACACCGCATTGCGCACCGCCGACTCCGGCTACCTCACCCGTCGACTGGTTGACGTCTCTCAAGAGGTCATCATCCGCGAGGAAGACTGCGGCACCACCGGAGGCGTTATTGTCCAAGAGATCTTGGACAGCGGCCGGGTAATTGAGGAGTTCGCCGAACGCCTGCTGGGGCGCTACCCTGTCGAAGACGTACTCGACCCGAACACCGGCGAGCTGATCGCTTCCAAAGACACAATGATGACTGAGATGGACGCCGAGAAAATCGCCGCCAGCGGGCACACAAAGCTGTCCATCCGGTCCCTTCTTGGTTGTCGCAGCGAAAACGGGGTATGTTCCCGCTGCTACGGCGCCAACCTTGCAAACGGCCAACCAATCGCCATCGGCGAGGCTGTGGGCGTCATCGCGGCCCAGTCTATCGGTGAGCCGGGTACCCAGCTTACCATGCGTACTTTCCACACCGGCGGTATTGCTTCTGCCAGCGATATAACTCAGGGTCTGCCCCGCGTCGAGGAGCTGTTCGAAGCCCGCAAACCCAAAAACGCGGTTATCATCTCCCATATCGACGGCGTTGTCAGCTTCGAAAAGGATGCCAAAGGCAACGACTTCGCCGTAGTAACAAACGCCGAAACCGGAGACCGCTTTGAGAAGCAGGTAATCTATGGCTCCACCCTCAAAGTGGCCGAAGGGGACGTTGTGCAAAAGGGCGACCAGTTGACCGAGGGTTCGGTCGAGCCGGCCGAGTTCTTGCAGGTAAATGGCGAGATGGCGGTGCAAGATTACCTTATACAAGAGGTGCAGCGGGTTTACCGCACCCAGGGTGTTGATATCAACGACAAGCACATTGAGGTTATAGTTCGCCAAATGATGCGCAAAATAAAGGTTGATGACCAGGGCGACACCAACCTTATCGCCGGTTCCACGGTTTCCAAACACGAGTTCAACGCGGCCAACGACCACATCGACCAGCTCAACGCCGCCGGTAGCGGGGAACTCAAACACGCCACCAGCACTCCCCTGCTGCTGGGTATCACCAAGGCTTCTCTAGCCACCGAGAGCTTTATGAGCGCAGCGGCCTTCCAGGAGACCACCAGGGTACTGACAGAAGCCGCTATTATGGGCAAGGTCGACCCGCTGGTAGGGCTGAAGGAGAACGTCATAATCGGCAAGCTTATCCCGGCTGGCACCGGCACAGTGGTCTACTCAAAGTTCGAGAAAGAGCGCCGCGCAATACCCATGCCCAGCGCCTTCGACAAGGCAATTAAGCAAGCCGAAGAAGAAGCCGCGGCTGAGCAGCGCAAAGTCCAGGAGAATACCTTGCACGGCGGCACAATGCCCTTTAACACCCCGATATTTATAGAGAGGGCGGAGTAGGGTCGGGGTTCCGCCGCGGAGCACCCAGGCATGGAAGCTTGAGCCTACAACTGGACAGTGAAGATTTGCTTGACAACAATACCCAAAAGTGATAAAATTCTTGATGGCGTTTTGCGCCAAAAAACGATTGATAGCGCCATGAGCGCTTATTCAATACATTTTCAAAGAAAGGAGGATACCAATGCCAACCTTTAACCAACTGGTAAGAAAGGGCAGAGAAGTTCTGGTAACCAAAAGTACTTCGCCCGCGCTGCTCAAGGGGCTCAACTCCAAAAAGCGGATTATGACCGACCACGACTCCCCGCAAAAACGCGGTGTCTGTACGGCTATCCGTACCGCTACACCCAAAAAGCCCAACTCTGCGCTGCGCAAAGTGGCTCGTGTCAAGCTCTCCAACCAGATCGAAGTTACGGCTTACATCCCGGGCGAAGGCCACAACCTGCAAGAGCACAGCGTCGTGCTTATTCGCGGTGGGAGAGTTAAAGACCTGCCCGGCTGCCGCTACCACATTGTCCGCGGAACTCTGGATACCCAGGGCGTTGCCAACCGCAAACAGAGCCGGTCGAAGTACGGGGCAAAGCGGCCCAAAGCCGGAGCGAAGTAAAAAACTGCCATAACCAAGGTTTTTGCCGGAATTAACGGTTAACATATAATCAATCGTTTCCGGCACAACGGGAGTTTTTTGACGCTTTCGAGTACCGATGAATTCATTATTGTGAAGGAGGGAAGTAAAGTGCCGAGAAGAGGAACTATTGCAAAACGCGATGTCTTGCCTGACCCGCTGTACAAGTCTAAGCTGGTAACACGGCTTATTAACAGTATAATGCTAGACGGCAAAAAAGGCGTATCTCAAAAGATTGTTTACGGCGCCTTTGACATCGTAAAAGAGAAGACAGGCAAAGACCCGCTCGACGCTTTTGAAACAGCCATGGAGAACATCATGCCAGTGCTGGAAGTAAAAGCGAGAAGAGTGGGTGGTGCAACCTACCAAGTGCCGATTGAAGTCCGCGCCGAGAGGCGCCAAACCCTGGGTCTGCGCTGGCTCACCAGCTATTCGCGCAATCGCAACGAAAAGACTATGCGCGAACGCCTGGCCGGGGAAATCATGGACGCACTCAACAGCACCGGCGGCGCCTGCAAGAAGCGCGACGACACCCACAAAATGGCCGAGGCCAACCGCGCATTCGCACACTATCGCTGGTAGTGTAGTAGCTAGAAATTAGGAATTAGAAAATAGTAGTTCCTAATTTTTCTAGCTGACGCAGCCGCACTGTCGTTCTACTAATTTCTATTTTCTAAATTTCTAACCACTATATAGGGGGTAACTTATGCCAAGAGATGTATCCTTGGAACTTACACGGAATATAGGCATAATGGCCCACATTGATGCTGGCAAAACCACTACGAGCGAACGTATCCTTTACTACACGGGTAAAACCTACAAGCTTGGTGAAGTTCACGAAGGCGCCGCAACAATGGACTGGATGGAGCAAGAGCAAGAGAGGGGCATAACTATTACCTCCGCTGCTACAACTGCCTTCTGGAACGGCCATAGAATCAACATTATCGACACGCCCGGACACGTCGACTTCACCGTGGAAGTCGAGCGTTCACTGCGGGTGCTGGACGGCTCTGTAACTGTCTTTTGCGCCAAGGGCGGCGTTGAACCGCAGTCAGAGACTGTGTGGCGGCAGGCGGACAAATACCATGTCCCCCGCATGGCCTATGTGAACAAGATGGATATTATGGGCGCCGATTTCTTCCGCGTTGTGGAGATGATGAAAGACCGGCTGAAGTGTAACGCTGTACCGATCCAGATTCCTATCGGCGCGGAGGATCAATTCCGCGGTATTATCGACCTTGTAGAGATGAAGGCCTATATCTACTACGACGACCTGGGCAAGGATATCCGGGTGGAGGACATCCCCGCCGAGTTGGAAGAGCTGGCCAAAGACCAACACGCACAGCTAATGGAATCGGTCGCCGAGCAGGACGAAGAACTGATGGAACGCTACCTTGGCGGCGAAGAAGACCTGCCTGTTGACGACGTTAAGCGGGCTATCCGGGTCTCTACACTGCTAAACAAGATGGTACCGGTTGTCTGTGGTACCTCCTACCGGAACAAGGGCGTGCAAAAGCTGCTCGACGCAATTGTCGACTACATGCCCGCCCCCACCGACGTAGAGGACATCAAAGGCATCAACCCCAAGACCGGGGAAGAAGATTCCCGACCATCGACAGATGATGCGCCCTTCGCGGCCCTGGCCTTCAAGATCGCCACCGACCCCTTTGTCGGTAAGCTATGTTTCTTTAGGATTTACTCTGGTACTGTCGACTCGGGCAGCACGGTGTACAACTCCACCAAAGATCACAGCGAGCGCATAGGGCGGATTCTACAAATGCACGCCAACCACCGGCAGGATATCGAAACCTGTTACGCCGGGGATATTGCGGCGGCGGTAGGCCTTAAAAACACCACCACCGGCGACACCCTGTGCGATGCCAAACACCCGACCATCCTTGAGTCGATGGAGTTCCCCGACCCGGTCATCCGGGTGGCAATTGAACCCAAGACCAAGGCCGGCCAGGAAAAGATGAGTATCGCCCTGCAAAAGCTGGCAGAAGAAGACCCGACATTCCGCTTTTACACCGACCAGGAGACCGGCCAGACCATCATAGCCGGTATGGGCGAGCTCCACCTCGAAATTATAGTCGACCGCTTGCTCCGGGAGTTCAAGGTTGAGGCTAACGTTGGTAAGCCCCAGGTTGCCTACAAGGAGACCGTACGCAAGACCGCCGAGTCGGACACCAAGTATGCAAGACAGTCGGGCGGGCGTGGACAGTACGGCCATGTCAAGCTGCGGATATCTCCCAACGAGAGCGGCGCGGGCTACGTCTTCGAGAACAAGATTGTCGGCGGGTCTATCCCCAAAGAGTATATCGGCCCGGTCGACCAGGGTATACAGGGCGCTATGCTTGCGGGCGTTATGTCCGGTTACCCGGTGGTAGACATCATCGCCACCTTGTACGAGGGTTCTTACCACGAGGTTGACTCCTCCGAGATGGCGTTTAAGATCGCAGGCTCGATGGCATTCAAAGACGCTATGCAGAAGGCTAGCCCCTGCGTTCTCGAGCCTATCATGAAAGTAACCGTAACTGTACCGGAAGAGTATATGGGTGACGTCATCGGCGACCTAAACAGCCGCCGGGGACAAATACAGGGGATGGTGGCCCAGAGCGGCGCACAACAGATTGACGCCCATGTACCGCTTTCTGAGATGTTCGGCTACGCCACCGACATGCGCTCTAAGACCCAGGGACGCGGGCAGTACACCATGGAGCCTTCGCACTATATCGAAGTACCCAAGTCAATTGCCGAGGGCCTTATGAAGGGCAAATCGGAATAAAACGTGTTTCGAGATACCTTGCAAGACTTCTTTCGCAACACCACTTGCTTTTTTGTCCGGTACTTGCTACAATAGCAGTTATAAATTAGGTTTCGAGAAAAAACAAAAGTATCCTGAAATAAAGGGAGGAAAATTAGCATGGCCAAGCAAAAATTCGAGCGCAACAAACCGCATATTAACATCGGCACTATCGGTCACGTTGACCACGGCAAAACCACCCTCACCGCTGCAATCACCAAGACCCTGAATATGGCGGGCGGCGGCGGCGCAGCAGAACTTATGAGCTACGATATGATCGACAAGGCCCCCGAAGAGAGGGAGCGCGGCATTACCATCAACACCGCCCACGTTGAGTACGAGACCGCGAACCGTCACTACGCCCACGTTGACTGCCCCGGCCACGCCGACTACGTTAAGAACATGATTACCGGTGCCGCGCAGATGGACGGCGCTATCCTGGTCGTCTCGGCTGCTGATGGCCCGATGCCCCAGACCCGCGAGCATATCCTGCTCTCTCGTCAGGTTGGCGTGCCTTATATCGTCGTCTTCATGAACAAAGTTGACCAAGTTGACGACCCTGAGCTGCTTGAGCTGGTCGAAATGGAAATCCGCGAACTACTTTCCGCTTACGACTTTCCCGGCGACGATACACCGATCGTCAAGGGTAGCGGCCTTAAAGCCCTTGAGGGCGGTGCCGATGTAAACGGCGACGAGTACAAGTGCATTCTTGAGCTTATGGCTGCTGTTGACGATTATATCCCCACCCCTGAGCGCGCTTCCGACAAGCCTTTCCTTATGCCTGTTGAGGACGTCTTTACAATCACCGGGCGCGGCACCGTTGCCACCGGCAGAGTTGAGCGCGGCCAGATTAAGACCGGCGAAGAAGTCGAGATCGTTGGCATGGGCGACGAGAGCCGCAAGACTGTCGTTACCGGCGTTGAGATGTTCCGCAAAATCCTTGACTACGCTGAGGCGGGCGACAACATCGGCGCACTGCTCCGCGGCGTGCAGCGCTCTGATATTCAAAGGGGCCAGGTTCTCGCAAAGCCCGGTTCGATTAAGCCTCTTACCAAGTTTCGCGGTCAGGTTTACGTTCTCAAGCAAAGCGAGGGCGGCCGCCACACCCCCTTCTTCGGCAACTACCGTCCGCAGTTCTACTTCCGCACCACCGACGTTACCGGCGTAGTCACACTGCCCGAGGGCATCGAGATGTGTATGCCTGGCGACCACGTTGAGATGGATGTAGAGCTCATCACCCCCATCGCCATCGAGACCGAGCTGCGCTTTGCTATCCGAGAAGGCGGACGCACAGTTGGTTCTGGCGTTGTTATCCAAATTAACGAATAGCCTATAACTAAATAGAGCGGCGTAGCCATTTGGCTACGCCGCTTTGCTTTAAGCTAACATATGCAGATACAAACAGCCCATGGCCACTACCACTCCTAGGGGTTAGGGCTTTGTTCTGACGGACGCGTGCTCTTTTGCTCCGGGTCTATTTGCTCGTTAATGAGCTCGAATATCTCCTCCAGTCGCTGACGCTCGCCACCCAAATAGAGGTAACCCAGCAGCGCCTCGAGGGCCGTAGCCTTGTGGTACTCGTCGGGAGTACAGCTTTTGGGCATGCGTGAAAGACTGACGTTCCGTCCCCTTCGCAAGATATCCCGCTCTGCTTGGGTAGCTGCGTCCACCACCGCTTGGTAGGCAAGTGCCTGGGCCGCAGCCTTAACCCTGCGCACCGAAGCCTGGTGAAGCTTCCCAGCCGGCATACCGCCGCCTATAACCAGGCGTTCGCGCACCATCAGCTCGAAAATAGCATCACCCACGTAGGCTAAAGTTACAGGACTAAGGCCTGCCGGGTTTTCGTGAACCTTAAACATTTACACGATTATCCTCCTCGTAAAAACACTTTATACCGCTTAGCGGTGGAGTTGTTTGTCTGGGTGTTGCATCGCACTGTCTACCTAACATAGTCGAACTCAAAGCCCAAGATGCGTACAGTGTCACCTTCCTGGACATCCATCTCCTCAAGCTTTGCGATAATTCCGCTCTGGACAAGCACTCGCTGGAAGTATTGCAAGGATTCGTAGTCGTCCATATCCACCCGCGCAAGAACCGGTTGCAGCCACGGTGCATCCACTTCGTAGAAGCCCTTCCCTCCCCTGACTTCAAAGGCTTGGGGATCAACTTTCGGCGCTTCGTACGGCTCCGGTTCGTATTCCAGTATTGGCGGCAGGGCAGAAAGCTTTGCCGCTACTACGCCTACAAGTTCCCGCAGGCCCCGGTTTGTCGCCGCCGAAATCTCGAAGAACTCATACCCCAGCCCCTGGATGTGCTCGGCAAATGCGTCAATCTGCTCCCGACTGGCGATGTCGCACTTGTTGGCGGCTACCAGCATGGGGCGCTGGGCAAGCTCAGGGTTGAACGCCCGCAGCTCGGCGTTTATGGTCTCAAAGTCTATGGCCGGGTCGCGGCCTTCAATCCCAGAAACATCGACCAGGTGAACCAGCAGACGACAGCGCTCGACATGGCGTAAAAATCCATGGCCAAGCCCTACTCCCGCACTGGCTCCCTCTATCAGGCCGGGAATATCCGCCATCACGAAGGAAGCCCCCTCCTCCAGCCGAATCACGCCTAACACCGGGGTAAGGGTGGTGAAGTGGTAGTTGGCAATCTCCGGCTTTGCGTGGCTGACCATCGAAATCAGCGTGGATTTGCCCACATTTGGGAAGCCCACCAGCCCCACATCAGCCAGTAACTTGAGTTCAAGCTCGACCTCAAACTCCTCCCCGGGACGGCCGGGCTTTGCAAAGCGGGGTATCTGACGGGTGGGTGTGGCAAACCGCGCGTTCCCCCAGCCGCCTTTGCCCCCCCTGGCTATTAAGGTTGGCTGATCGCGGGAAATATCGGCTATCAGCCTGCCTGTACCGGTCTCTTTAACCAGAGTGCCGCGTGGTACCCGGATTACGAGGTCGTCGCCGTTTTTACCAGTACACCGTTTGCTGCCGCCGTTATCGCCTCCAGGCGCGGCGTAACTGCGTTTGTATCTAAAGTCGGCCAGTGTGCTCAGGTGGTTGTCTGTCAAAAAGAAGACATCGCCGCCTTTGCCTCCATCGCCGCCATCCGGCCCACCCGCAGATACATATTTCTCACGGTGAAAACTGACAGCACCGTTGCCGCCGTCCCCTGCCTTTAGTTTTATTTTTGCTTTGTCAACAAACATTCTATATCCTCTTCGTATACACTTGCGCGCATATTACTTTTTGTATTTATTTGCGATCTCGTAGTAGCTCTTGGCATGGAACAGTCTATCTTGCAAGCTTTCTTCCAGCAGGGTTTTTACCACCTTGCCGGGGGTACCCAGTACCATGGAGAAGGGCGGAATCTTGGCGTGTGGAGGTACGAGCGCACCTGCGCCAATAATCGAGCCTTTGCCAATAACCGCACCGTCCAATATAATCGAGCCCATCCCAATAAGGCAGCAGTCCTCGATTGTGCAGGCGTGGATGATTGCGTTGTGTCCGATAGTCACGTACTCGCCGATATTAGCAAGTCCCCAGCCCGGCTCGTCCGGTCTGCGCCTATCCACGTGAATAACGCTGCCGTCCTGTACGTTGGTATACTTGCCTATGCGAATTTGGTTGATGTCTGCGCGCAGGGTGGTGTTGTTCCAAATACTCACGCCTTCGGAGAGTGCAACCTCGCCGATTATATCGGCGCTTACCGCCACAAACACGCTCTCGTGAATCTCCGGGGTTTTCCCTTCAAAAGTAATGATATTTGCCATCGTCGTCATCCTTTTCTCTTTTTTGTTTGCTCTGCTACTAATATGCCAAAACCGGCGCGTCCTTGTGGGGGAGCGCTATCTCGTAGCGCAGCAGCAGTTGCCTCTCTTGGTCGGTGTAATCTCTCGGGGCAAGTTTTAGCCAGTTTTGGCGCGCCATACTCAACGAGACTGCAAAAGCTCGCGCAAGGGCGGCAACCGGGTCGGTTCCATCTGGCAGACCGTTTAAAAATTTTGCTGCCAACACCTGGGGCAACAACAGCTCGGCGGCAAAAGCGTTGGCCTGCCGCTCGCTTTCCGGATCGTCTTCCTGGTGGCCTAGATAGATATGGCCCACCTCGTGGGCAAGCGTAAAGCTTTGCCGCCTTACAGGACCCGTCCGCGCGTTGTAGAGAATCACATATATATTTTTGTTTCCCTGCCGTCTCACAAGAGTACAGCCGTCTTTTAGCACCGCATCGTTGCCTGCGCAGAGTTGCTGCATGGTGCTGTCTGTCATTACACAGTAGTGCTCAAGGGAGTCTATCACCACGTTTCGCTCAAAACTCAACCGCTCTACGCTTATGGGCAGGCGTACCGTCTTTTGGCTGAGCAATAGCTCTCTTGCCATCTGCTGTGCACGCAGGACGCCGGGACTCATTCCCTGCTTATCTCCTTGTCTCCCACGGCGCCTATAGCTTCTAGGTAGCCGTCGATATTCTCTTCAAAGTTGCGCAAAATACGCTCGCGCAAAACTTGAGGAATCTTCTCAGCCCGTCTAGCGAGCATAAGCAGCTTTTCTTCTTGTTCGTTTTGCGCCCCGCTGCGGCTTATCGCGTTGCCCTCGTAATCGAAAAAATACTCGGTGGAAACCTCGAAAAAGTCGGCCAGCTTCTTCAGAGTAAGGGAGTCGGGCACCGAGACCCCGCGCTCGTAGGCACTGTAAGTCTGGCGTTTGACGTCCAAATGCCGCGCCACTTCCTCTTGGTTTATCTTCTTGGATTTGCGCACGGCTTGCAGTCGCTTTCCTATCACAGCAATCACCTCGCCTACATAATAGCAACTATTTTTTGCAATTGCAAGCTTTATTGCTAATTTTTACGATATTTTGCTATAATAAAATCATATCAGCTGTGAATACTCGAACATTAAAGAGCATACTCGACAAACTATTTTTGTGAAAAACTCACTAGTATCTATGTCTCACTTTATGCCAATATACAAACTTGGCCATTTTTGTGGCTAACTTTTAAAAAACCGCTCGCCACAGCAGTGCGATTTGTGATATATTATAGTGGGAATAGTTGGCCTTACTTTAATGATTATTATGTACTGATTATTGTATCCAATATACTAAATCCGAAAGGGATGGTGCAAATGTCTTACAAATCTGATATCGAAATCGCTCAACAGACCCAGCTAAAGCATATCCGCGAAATTGCGGACGCCGTCGGTGTGGACGAGCAGTACCTTGAACAGTACGGGAACCACAAAGCCAAGGTGGACTACAATCTGCTGGACAAAATGCAAAATAAGCCAGACGGCAAGCTCATACTTGTTACGGCCATCTCCCCCACTCCGGCGGGCGAAGGCAAGACCACTACAACGGTGGGGCTCTCGGACGGACTGCGCAAGATCGGCAAAAAAACTGTAGTAGCCCTGCGCGAGCCTTCCCTTGGGCCTGTGTTTGGGGTAAAGGGCGGCGCGGCCGGCGGTGGCTACGCCCAGATCGTACCAATGGAGGATATCAACCTGCACTTTACCGGAGACTTCCACGCAATTAGCGCGGCAAACAACCTGCTGGCCGCCATGCTGGATAACCATATCTTCCAAGGCAACGACTTGGAGATTGACACCCGCCGCATCACTTGGAAGCGTTGCGTAGACATGAATGACCGCCAGCTGCGCTTCGTGACAAACGGGCTGGGCGGCCGAATAAACGGCGTCCCCCGCGAGGACGGGTTTGACATAACCGTAGCCAGCGAGGTCATGGCCGTGCTTTGCCTTGCCAGTGACATAAGCGACCTCAAGACCCGCCTGGCCCGCATGATAGTTGGCTACACCCGGGACGAGAAACCGATAACCGCAGGTATGCTAAAAGCCGAGGGCGCGATGGCCGCTCTGCTTAAAGACGCGCTAAAACCCAATCTCGTCCAGACTCTAGAGGGCACGCCGGCCTTTATTCACGGCGGGCCGTTCGCGAACATCGCCCACGGATGCAACTCTATTATCGCCACTAAAATGGCCCTCAAACTCGGGGATTACGTAGTCACCGAGGCGGGGTTTGGGGCCGACCTGGGCGCAGAAAAGTTCGTGGATATCAAATGCCGGATGGCCGGGCTTACGCCCTCAGCTGCCGTTGTGGTCGCCACTGTGCGCGCCTTAAAACACCACGGAGGTGTTGCCAAAGCTGATCTTGGCACTGAAAACCTGGCCGCCCTCGAAAAAGGGCTGCCCAACCTGCTCCGCCATGTAGACAACGTTTCGAATGTTTATGGTATTCCGACTGTTGTGGCAATAAACCGCTTCCCAACCGATACCGAGGCCGAGCTTGCGCTAATCGAAGAGAAGTGCAAGGCTCTGGGCGTCAACGTAGCTCTCTCTGAGGTTTGGGGCAAGGGCGGCGAAGGCGGCAAGCGTCTGGCCGAAGAAGTCGTGCGTCTCTGCGAGGAGAAGGGCAAGTTTGGTTACGTATACTCGAGTGACGCCTCTATCGAAGAGAAACTCACGGCTATTGCCACAAAAGTCTATCGCGCCAGTGGCGTAGACTTAACCGGCCCCGCCAAAAAACAAGCCGCTCAGCTCGAGAGCCTTGGCTTTGGCAACTTGCCGATTTGCATGGCCAAGACACAGTACAGCTTCTCGGACAATGCCTCCCTACTCTGCGCCCCCGAGGGATTCAGAGTAACTGTACGCGGGCTCAAAGTGTCGGCCGGCGCCGGGTTTATCGTAGCCTTGACTGGTGACATAATGACCATGCCTGGCCTGCCGAAAGTGCCTTCCGCCGAAAAAATCGACGTAGACGTCACCGGCAAAATCACCGGCCTGTTTTAATAGTGAACATTTTTTTACAAGGGCCCTCGGGGATAGGTAAGTCAACTATCCTGCGAGAGGCCCTTGCGCCTTTTATTGCGATAACAGCTGGCTTTGCAGTCCAACGGCTGACCGAAGAGAGCGGCGAAACCGCTTTTCGCGCCGTCTGTTTTGAGGGTTCGTTTCCGCCACTGGAGGCCGCTTACCGCCCTGGATTGAACGGCGTCTTCGTAGCGCCTGGGCGCAAGCTGAACGTAACAGCGCTGGAAGAGGTCATCCTGCAGGTAGGGCAGCAGACCCAGCAGCACTCCCACAAGCTGATTTTGCTGGACGAAATAGGTGGGGTTGAGCTGGCCTCCCCGATATTTGCGGGCGCGCTGGAGCGACTGCTCTCGTGCGGTAAGCCTTGTTTCGGCGTGTTTAAATCCCGGGAGAATTTTGAGCGTACCACCCGCAACCTAAGCCTACCCACAGGCTATGCCGAGCTACACCGACAGTTTGAGGCAATGATTCTCTCTGACGGGGAGATAGTCACCCTAACCGAGCAAAACCGCACGGAAACTCTCGCCCGTCTCAAAGAGGCCGTGGCGGGCGTTGTCGCCGGACGTAGCGACTAACATCAGCTCTCCAACATCTCCCGGTAGACAAAGCAATCGGTGAGGTGATCGTTGACCATGCCGGTAGCTTGCATAAACGCGTAGATTATAGTTGAGCCCACGAACTTGAAGCCCATCTTTTTAAGGTCTTTGCTTATCCTGTCGGAAATGGGCGTGGTCGCGGGGATGTCCTCCATTGTCTTGGGGTGGTTGACGATGGGCTTGCCGTCAACATACCCCCAGATAAATTTGTCGAAGCTGCCGTGCTTTTCGGCGACTTCCAGGAACAACCTTGCGTTAATCGGGGCCGAGTTGATTTTTAGACGGTTGCGAATTATACCCTCGTTGCTCATCAGTTCTTCAGTCTTTGCTTCGTCGTAGAGGGCCACCTTGTGCGGATCAAAGCTGTCGAATGCCGCCCGGTAGGCCTCGCGCTTTTTGAGCACGGTTATCCAGCTAAGACCGGCTTGTGCCCCCTCAAGCATCAGCATCTCGAACAATTTGCGGTCATCGTGCACCGGACGGCCCCACTCGTTGTCGTGGTAGCCTATGTAGATTTGGGTGTCCCCTGCCCAGGGGCATCTTGTTTTTGTATACATGTGGTTGACTCCTTTAGATTGAACTAGCATAAATTATCAATGGCTACAGAATGCCATATCTTGCACGATTTACATGCCGGGCTTAAAATGATTTGATATTTCAACCTCTAATATGATATAATATGGGTTCCATACAAGTTGACGCACTGATTTCTTGGGGCATACACTATAACGACTGAAGGGCGGGGAAATGATATGGAGGCTATTTATATGAAGAACTTTAACAATGGTAGGGCGCCTATTACCACTGACTATTCTAGGTCATATAGGGAATATACTCAAATTTTATCCAACAGCTACTTTCATGGCTTATCGACAAGTTTAAGCTTGATGATAGGTATGGCAGATGCGCTAAAAACCTACCATTTCGCCCATAAGACAATTTTAAAGAAAGTTTCACTGGGAATACAAAAAGATGTTAACAATGTAGCTAATGACTTAAAGGAGGCTATGGGTAAATATGAAAAACAACTTGAGCATAAAGGAACCGGAAAGTTCAGCTAACAGTGAAAAAGATGAGAGTTCTGCAGATGAACTCGATCAAGAGTATTTATCCGAACTCGATGATTTAGATTTAGACCCAAAAGAAAAACGTCTCATATCAATTGTTGAACGTCGTATTCAGATAACATCTGGATTACTACCACCGCCAGAAATGCTACAAGGTTATGAGGATGTTGTGCCCGGTGCCGGCAAAATGATATTAGACAACATGTTGGCAGAGTCTGGTCACCGCCGCGCAATGGATGATAAATCCATCTCCTATGCCTCTAGAGATGTTAAGCGTGGACAATGGCAAGGGTTCGCTATTGCTGCTCTTAGCTTGTTTTTGGGTGCTGGAATAATCTTTTTTGCCCCCCTCAGAGTGAGCGGCACCGCAGAAATTTTGGTGATCCTATCTGGTTTTGCCGTAATTGCAGGTTCTGTTGTCGCTCTGGTTCGACAATTTACAGGAAAAATGAAGTCCGGAGAAAAGTGACGCAAACATGACCATATCTCACAAAAATCAAGGCAGTCGATGTTAAGTCGCTCTGCCTCAATTTTTATGGTTGACTCCTTTGCTAGATTATCAGCATACTGTCCCCAAAAGAGAAAAATCTATACCGCTCCTCCACCGCTTGTCTGTAGGCCTCCATAGTGTTCTCAAACCCCGCGAAGGCCGCAACCAGCATTATCAGCGTGCTTTTGGGCAGGTGGAAATTTGTGATAAGCCCGTCAAGCACCTGGAACTTGCTTTTGCTACCCGGGTATAAAAACAGCTCAGTCGCGCCGGAACAGGCCACCACCTTGCCCCCATTGTCCTGGGCTATAGCTTCTATTGTACGGCAAGAGGTCGTACCTACCGCGATTACCCGGCCGCCCGCCCGCTTGGTGTCGTTGATTAGCCCCGCGGTCTCCTCGGGCAGAGTGTAGCGCTCGGTATGCATATGGTGGTCCTCAATTTTCTCGTCACTCACCGGTCGGAAGGTGCCAAGGCCTACGTGCAGGGTCGCAAACCCGATGCCCACCCCTTGTTCCCGCAGCTTGTCCAACAACTCAGGGGTGAAGTGCAGCCCGGCTGTGGGTGCCGCCGCTGACCCGGCTTCCTTGGCGTAGACAGTCTGGTAGCGCTCTTTGTCTTCAAGCTCTTCGGTGATGTAGTGGGGCAGCGGCATCTTGCCAACCTCGTCAATAATCGCGTAGAGGTCACCCTCGCAGGAAAACCTTACCAATCGGTTGCCGTCTGGCAGTACCTCTAATATTTCCCCGGAAAGTTTGCCCCCGCCAAATGAGAACTTTGTCCCCGGTACCGCCTTGCGCCCCGGGCGAGTAAGTATTTCCCAGACGTACTCCTCGCGACGCTCAAGCAGCAGAAACTCTATTGCCCCGCCGGTGGGTACCTTCTCACCCAACAGCCTGGCGGGCAGCACCCGGGAGTCGTTGAGGATGAGGCAGTCCCCCGGGCGCAGAATGTCGGGCAGCTGCCTAAAGCGCCGGTGGTCTACTTCCCCACTGCCCCGGCCGAGTACAAGCAGTCGAGAGGCGTCCCGCTCTTCGAGTGGCGCTTGGGCGATCAGCTCTTCGGGCAGGTGATAGTCAAAATCCGATGTTTGCATAGGTTCCATAGTTGTATACACAGTCCTTCCCGGTGTTGTTTTTCTTGACAGGGCAAATTGTAAGTGGTAAACTGTATTTAGAACCGGAATGAGGCGCGGCTCTGATGAGTAAGCGGGAATAGGTTGGCCGATACAGTCAGTCAACTAAAAAACTAGTAGACGTTTTTTAGCGCGGCTTTGCCGCAAGACCGCCACAGGCGGCGCTCTGACTGTACCAACGTCCCGACGAAAGGCACAGCCGCCGAAGAAGACAGCACCCCGGCCACGCTGTTTTCTGGGTGCATTGCCGACAAGGCGTGCAACTGTCATCATGCAATGTGATGAAGCGCTTCCGACCTATTGTGCTTGCGCCCCCGCACGGCACAGCGCTTATTATTATATTGCATTCACGGCCGGTTTTCAACCCGGCCGTGAATTTTTTAGAAGTACAAAGTGAGAAGTGAGCACAGACATCCCTCACCTCTCAATCTCCAAACAAAGGAGCCGTGCATATGAAAAGGTACAAAGTCGCCATAGTTGGCGCTACCGGCATGGTAGGGCAGCGCTTCGTGAGCTTGCTGGATGGCCACCCCTGGTTTGAGATCAGCGCCCTTGCGGCAAGCGCGGGCAGCGCGGGCAAAAGCTACGCTGTAGCCACCCAAGGCCGCTGGGCAATGGGGACACCGCTGCCACCAGCCATTGCCGAAATGCCCGTTATGGACGCCAAGCGGGACGCCGAAAAAATCGCGGGGTTGTGCGACTTTATCTTCTGTGCGGTAGATATGCCCAAAGAGGCCGTGCGCGCCTTAGAAGACAAATACGCTCTGCTAGACTGCCCGGTGGTCTCGAACAACTCGGCCCATCGCGGCACACCCGACGTCCCAATGGTTCTGCCTGAGTGCAACCCCGAGCATTTGGATGTCATCCATGCACAGAGGGGGCGGCTGGGGGTAAAGCGCGGCTTCATCGTTGTCAAATCCAACTGCTCGCTGCAGAGCTACCTGCCCGCGCTCCATCCTCTGCGTGGGTGCGGTATCAAGGAGGTGTTGGCCTGCACCTACCAGGCGATCTCCGGGGCGGGCAAGACCTTCGAAAGCTGGCCGGAGATGGTGGATAACCTTATCCCCTACATCGGCGGCGAGGAAGAAAAAAGCGAGCGTGAGCCGCTTAAAATCTGGGGGGAAGTGCGCGGAGGCGAGATTAAAGACGCCGCCTCACCGGTAATAACCACCCAATGCCTGAGGGTTCCGGTGAGTGATGGGCATATGGCTGCCGTCTTCGTCAAGTTCGAGCGCCCACCCGAAATTGAGACCGCCAAAAAGCTGATGCGCGCCTTTGCAGGCGAGCCGCAAAAGCTGGGGCTGCCAAGCGCGCCAAAGCAGTTCCTGCACGTTTTCGAAGAAGACAACCGCCCCCAAACCGGCCTTGACCGTGGCCTGGAAAACGGCATGGCCGTAAGCGTCGGGCGGGTACGCCCCGACCATGTGTACGATATGAAGTTTGTCTGCCTCTCGCACAACACCCTGCGGGGTGCAGCCGGCGGCGCAGTGCTGACCGCGGAACTGCTGGCGGCAAAGGGGTATTTCGATTAAGCTAGGACCGCTCTGCAAATGCGCCCCTGCAAAAATATCTGCCACTAGACATACCGCTGTACATTTAAGGAGGAGTGCCAAGTGAAGAAAACCGTATTCAAAGGTTCGGGCGTTGCTATAGTCACGCCGTTTAACCCGGACATGAGCGTGAACTACCCTAAGCTGGGCGAGCTGATTGACTGGCATATCCGGGAGGGTACCGACAGCATCGTCATCTGCGGCACCACCGGCGAGGCCTCCACTCTCTCGGACGCGGAACAGATAGAATGTATACGCTACACCGTCGAGCGAGCGGGCAGGCGTATCCCGATTGTCGCGGGATGTGGCTCGAACGACACCCCACACGCCATAGCCCTCTCTAAGGCGGCAAAACAAGCGGGGGCAGACGCTCTCCTACATGTAACCCCCTACTACAACAAAACCTCGCAGCGCGGGCTTATACGCCATTACTGCGCCATCGCGGACGCTATTGACCTGCCCATGATAGTCTACAACGTACCCGGGCGCACCGCCATGAACATCACCCCGGCTACATACCTCGAGCTGAGCAAACACCCCAACATAGTCGCCACCAAAGAGGCTAATGGCGACATTGCTGCGGCAGCCAGAACTATCGGCATGTGCGGGGACGACCTGGCCTTTTACTCGGGCAACGACGACTTTATCATCCCGCTGATGAGCCTGGGCGGGATAGGGGTTATCTCAGTTATAGCAAACATTTTGCCCGAGCAGACCCACCGGATGACCCAGCTATTCTTTGATGGTGACACCGCCGGGGCCGCCAAACTGCAGACCGGGCTTATGAGCATCGTAGACGCTATGTTCTGCGATGTCAACCCAATACCGGTCAAAGAGGCTCTAAACCAGATGGACTGGGAGGTTGGGCCCTGCCGGGCGCCGCTCGTTGAGGTTGACCCGGCAGACCGGCAGAGGATAGCCCAGCAGTTAAAAAAGCATGGTCTTATCAAATAAGGATGTGAACCGATATGGTCAATGTTATACTCTCGGGTTGCGGAGGCGCCATGGGCCGTGCCGTGAGCGCTCGGGCGCATAATATGGGGTGCGCTATCGCAGCCGGCATAGATCCCGCCGCCGACTCGCGGGAAGGATACCCGGTCTTTATGGAAGCGGCTGAGTGCACGGTAGTGGCCGACGTTATCGTGGACTTCAGCCACCCCTCAGCACTCGAAGAGCTGCTTAAGCTTGCGCGACGTACCGGTACTCCCCTTGTGCTGGCCACCACCGGCCTGGACGACGCCCAGCTCACTCAGGTGCGCAAAACGGCGGAACAGGTGCCAATCTTCTTCAGCTTTAACATGTCACTGGGGATAAACCTGATGTCAGCCCTGGCAAGAACGGCCACCAAGGTACTCGGGGGGCAGTTTGATATCGAAATTATCGAGAAGCACCATGGCCGCAAGCTGGACGCACCCAGCGGCACCGCCCTCATGCTTGCGGGCGCAGTAAGCCAGGAACTCGCCGCACCGCCCGAATATGTCCATGAGCGGCACTCAAGGCGGAAACCCCGAGGTAAAAACGAAATCGGGCTGCACGCTGTACGCGGCGGCACCATTGTGGGCGAACACGAGCTGCTCTTTGCCGGCCAGGACGAAACACTTAGCATCATCCACGCGGCCTATTCCAGGGAGGTCTTCGCTACCGGAGCGCTAAACGCCGCCCGCTTCATGGTAGGTAAACCACCCGGGCTGTACGATATGAACGACCTCATTAACGAATAAGGAGGGCCTTCTTATGTACGGTGTAAGCAAGCTCGATATCTGCGAAGACGTGGCTGTTGTAACCCTTAATAAGATGCCCCTAGGCCTAGGCGTCTCGGCCGATTTCTTTACCGGGCTTGGTCAGGTAGGCATTGTCATCGATATGGTCTCCCAGACCTCGCCGGTTGGGGAGAGGGTAAGCGTCGCTTTCACCTGCCTGGACGCCGACTTGTGCGGTGTGCTGGACGCCGCCAAAAAGCTGCGACAGTCCTACCCAGAGATAAGCAGCCTTGTAAGCAGCGGCAACGTTAAAATACAGCTGTTTGGCGAAGAGATGCGCACCGCATCCGGAGTGTTTGCCCGTGCGCTGAGCGCTCTCGCCCAGGCAGGGGTAGAGCCCCAGCTCATCACCACTTCAGAGATTGATATCTCCCTGCTTATACCAGCCCCCGGGCTGCCTGGCGCAAAGCTCGCCCTTAGAGAGGCCTTTGGGCTATAAATTTCTAACCACGGCACCGGTCGCATAGACTGGTACGGGGTGGTTGTATGCTCTTGCCTGAAGAAATTGCCGTTGCGATAACAGCGGCGGCTATCTCTATATCAAAGAAACTGCCGGCTGAGGATACCGTCTTGCTCGGCACCGCCTTCACACAATTGGGGGATACCCTGGCCACCCTCGCAGCGGCCAAAGAAAGGCTTGAGGCAATCACCAAGGCGCAGGCAGATAACCCGAAAGAACAAGATGATCAGTCGGAATAAACATTGCAGACGACAAACCGCGTGAGCTGTAATCACAGCTCACGCGGTCATTTATACATACAGTTACCGGTTTTTTTTGTTAAACAGCTCCATAATATCGTAGAAATCCTGGTCGTCGTCTTCGGCGCCTAGAGGTTCTTCTTCCAGCGGCGTCACGTTCCCCGGCTGCTCGCCAGTGTCGGCCTTCTGGGTGGTTTCGACAGGGGCAAAACTGGGCTTTTGAGCCGCCTGAGAGTCAAATCCGGTAGCTATAACAGTGACCACCATCTCGTCCTGTAGGTTTGAGTTGAATGCCGCGCCCCAGATTAAGTTGACATCCGGGTGCGCCTGCGAGTGAACCATCGAAGCCGCAAAGTCAACGTCGTCCAGGTCAACGTCCTCCGAGGAAGTTATGTTGATTATAACACCCCGCGCCCCTTTAATCGAGGTCTCAAGCAGCGGCGAGGAAATAGCTTGGGTAGCGGCTATCTGAGCCTTATCCTTGCCTTGGGCGCGGCCAACGCCCATGTGCGCGTAACCGGCGTCCTTCATGATAGCGGTTACATCGGCGAAGTCGAGGTTGACCATCCCCGGCACGTTGATAAGGTCGGAGATGCTCTGCACACCCTGCCTGAGCACGTCGTCCGCCGCCGAGAAGGCATTCTTCAGGGTAATCTTCTGCTCAGAGATGAGCTTTAGCCGCTCGTTGGGTATGACAAGCAGCGCGTCAACGCTGTCTTTCAGCGCAGTGACACCCTTTTCTGCCTGCTCCATTCTGCGCTTACCTTCAAAAGCAAATGGCTTAGTTACAATGCCAACCGTCAAAATACCCATCTCGTGGGCTATTTCGGCTACTATGGGCGCCGCACCGGTGCCGGTACCACCACCCATACCCGCCGTTATAAACACCATGTCCGCGTCTTTCAGCGCGGCGGCAATCTCTTCGCGGTTCTCCTCAGCCGACTTTTGCCCCCGCTCAGGGAACCCACCGGCGCCTTTGCCCTTGGTTTGCTTGCCGCCGATGTGAAGTTTGTAGGTAGCTTTAGATACATTAAGTGCTTGGCTGTCGGTGTTTACAGAGATAAACTCCACACTCTCAACATCCGAATCTATCATACGGTTGATCGCATTGCCGCCGCCGCCGCCCACGCCGACGACCTTTATACATACAACCTTGTCCGATTCATTGTCTATTCCAAAATTCATCTGCTCTAGGTGCCTCCTATACCTTGAATCTCTGTGGGGTGCCTACCCACAAAAGCATACTTCCAGCAGTCTCTAATACTTTAACAAATCTCGGCGCAAAAGACAAGCCAAGTTATGTCTTTTTTCCCACGCTTTTCAATAATTTTAACCATTCTTCATTATTCGCACCTATTGCAAAGCCTTTTTTTGTAGTTAATTCCAAAATTTTCCTGAATTATTCTTCATCATATTCTTCTTCATCATATTCTTCTTCATCCATTGGTTCTTGCTCAGCAAGGGCGTGTGGGGTCAATATTTCATCCGGGAAAAACTCGCCGTTTATCATTTGGCCCCCCCGTTCTACAATTTGCCTATGCCTCACACCAGAGGCGTCCAGGCTGGCCTGTGCCGTAGGGCTTACCTCGTTTTGTATAATGTGGTTTAGGAAGGTAAGCTTGTATTCCAGGTCAGCCTCACTGCCTAATTCGAGTAGCAGGCGGTCTTCGTGTATCACCCGTATGTTCAGCCTATCCCTTAAGTCCACATCGGTTATGGGGGGGAAGTCCACGCGTTCGGCAGCTTCGAGCAAGTAACGCAGCATTATCAGGCGCTCTTCGTTGCCCGGGTGTTCCTGCCCGCCTAGTATTTCACCCGGCTGGTGGTCTTCAAGGCTTACTCCGCGTACCAGGGGCATACCGGGCGGTAAGTCGCGAGCCCCACGCTCCAAAAGCTTGCCTTCTAAGGTGATGAATGCCAGCCCATCGTGATAAACAAGCGCAGCTTGGGGCTGGTATTGAGTGAGCGCAAGCTCGACCGTATGCGGCAACCTCCGGCGCACTCTAACGGATTCTATATATGGAAACGCACTGCGCAGCTCCTGCTCAATGTCGCCGGTGCGCAGCCGCAGCAGGTTTGTCCCCACCTCTACCCCGCTTACTTCAATTATTTCTTCCGGGTGGTACCTATCCGCACCACCGGTCACCACTATCTCTTCAATTTGTAAAAGCACTGTCATCAACAGCGTAATGCCCGCCCCTAGTATAAAGTTCAACAGCAAAAGATAATGCAACGTTCTTTTGCCCCGCCTGCGTCTTCTGGGTGGGCGACCGTGGTTTTGCCCAGGCAGTGGGCGGTTTCTGCCTTGTGTTTGTCTTCTCCTCAACTTTGGTTGCCTCCGCTAAGTAATGTGAGCTTGTCCACCTTTACAAGTGACAATGTACAGGTGACAGTTATAGTATCGCTTGCAAACACCTTCACTGTCAATTGTTCATTGTCAACTGTCAATTGTCGTTAGGCCACCACGATATCGGCCCCCAGCACCTTTAGGGTGTGCTCAAAGTCCTGGTACCCGCGCTCGATGTGGTAAATATCTTTAATTCGACTTTGACCACCTGCCGCTAGGGCTGCGCAACAAAGGCATGCGCCCCCACGCAAGTCGGTGCAAACGACCTCGGCTCCGTGCAGTGCGGGTACCCCTTCCACGACGGCCACTTCGCCCACTACTTTGATTTTAGCACCCATACGGGCAAGCTCGGCCACATGCTTATACCGACTTTCAAATATGGTCTCCACAAAAATACTGGAGCCTTCGGCCACGCAGCTGAGTGCCATAAGCGGCGACTGCGCGTCGGTGGGGAAACCCGGATAAGGCATGGTGCGCACAAATTTTGGAGCTTTTAAACGCTTGGGCGCTACGAGGTATATGCTATCTCCGCTCACCTTTAGGCGACAGCCCGCTTCTTCCATGAGAGGCAGAAGGGCAGTCATGTGGCTGGGTATGACCTTTTTAAGCAACACCTGACCGCCAGTGATGGCTGCACAACAAAGATAAGTCGCGGCTTCTATACGATCGGATATGACGCTGTGCTGAACGCTATCTAACTTCTCTACTCCCTGTATATATATGGTGCCATTTTCACCTATGTATATTTTTGCGCCGGCTTTTTGCAAAAATGCGGCAAGGTCTACGATTTCCGGCTCTCTAGCTGGGTTGTGGATAACCGTCTCCCCTTGTGCGGTACAGGCAGCCAGCATAATGTTTTCGGTGGCACCCACGCTGGGGAACTCCAGGCTGATACTGGCTCCGCGCAGCCGGTCTGGCACACTGCAGTTGAGGTAGCCGTGGTCCTCTTCAATTTTTGCCCCCAACTTCCTGAGCGCTTTGATATGTAGATCAATCGGACGCGGGCCAAGCTCGCAACCACCCGGCATGCTAACCCGAGCTTTTCCGCACCTGGCGATTATAGCCCCCAAAAAAACCACAGAGGAGCGCATCTCACGCATAAGGTACTCGGGAATCTCACTGCCCGTCAATCCTGCTGCACTCACATTTATGCAGTCATCCTGCCTTACCACCGTGCAGCCCAAATGCTCTAAAATCGAGCACGCCACCGAAACATCCGAAAGCTTTGGGCAGTTGAGTATTGTGCTTTTAGGAACTAGCAACGCAGCCGCAAGTACAGGCAATACAGCGTTTTTAGCTCCGTGAATTTGTACCTCGCCTGAAAGAGCCGCCCCGCCTTTGATTATATATTCGGCCATTCTTCCCACTCCTTGGCATAGAATATCATGCAGGAAATGGGAACTTAGCTTGCCCAAAATCAGTCGTGCTCGCCGGCTCTAGTTTGCCCTAGCGGCCCGCCACCCCTGCAAGCCATACTATGCCGGACGGTGATGGGGGGTGAAAGTATCTGTATTTGGCTTATGCCAGCAGCTGTTCAATCTCGTTTAGGATCCGCTGCCCGGAGTCGTTTATTGCCATGCTGGCGGCGTTGCGGCCGATATTTCTAAGCTCCCCGGGGTCTTCGGCCAGGTCTGCTACAATGCCTATCAATCCTTCACCGGTGAGGTCTTTTTCTTCGATTAGGATGGCAGCGTTCTTACCGGCGAGCAGGCGGGCGTTGTGATACTGATGGTTGCCCGCCACATTGGGGGACGGTATGAGCACCGAGGCCCGACCGATAGCTTGCAGCTCACTTATCGAGCTGGCGCCCGCCCGGCAGATGACTAAATCCGCGGCGGCGAGGCAGTCGGGCATGTCATCGATATAGGTGCGCAGGTCGATTCCTTTACACCTGTCGGAGTCGATGCCCCTATCCCTTAGCAGCTGCGGGAAGAACTCTACCCCGTACTGTCCGGTGGCGTGTATATGGTGAACAGTGTCCTTGTCATGATGCCAGGCCATTACTTCTGCTATAGCTTCGTTCAGCCGCTTTGCCCCGAGGCTGCCCCCAAAGCTCAGCAGGCAGATTTTATCCTTGTCTATTCCCAGCTTGCTGCGGCTCTCTTCCCTCCGAGCGGTAAGAATCTCCCCGCGTACAGGGTTGCCGGTCACGCTGATCTTGCCATCAGCTTGTAGGTATTGCTCTGCCTGGGGTACACCCAGTAGAACTTTATCCACGTACTTGCAAAGCAACCTGGTGGTCACACCGGGGAAAGCGTTCTGCTCGTGTGACAGCGTAGGTATCTTCATTTTAGCTGCGGTGCGCACCACCGGCCCGCTTACATACCCGCCTGTGCCCATACAGACGTCCGGGGCAAACCCGCGGATAATCTTCTTTGCCTTGCCGGTGGCGGTCAGCAGGTACCCCGCAGCTTTCAGGTTATTGCGCAGGTTGCGCAGGCTAATCTTTCGCTGAAACCCCAGCACCTCAATGGGCGCGAACTCGAAACCCGCTTTTGGCACCAGCGTGGCCTCCATCCCGCCAGGGTTGCCCGCAAAAAGAATAGCTGCCTGCGGCTGGCGCTCTCGTATAAGGCCCGCCACAGCCAGCGCTGGATTAATATGCCCTGCGGTACCCCCGCAGACAAATAGAATTCTCATTGGCATAACGGCCTCCCTTTCCGCAATTCACAACTGCCCTTAAGCCTTCTCCATCACTGTGTTGCGCGAGATCGCCAACACCACCCCCATCTGGCAGAGCAGCATGACCAGAGAAGTGCCCCCGTACGAGAAAAACGGCAGCGAGACGCCTGTGTTGGGTATCGTGTTGGTCACGACCATTATATTTAGCACTGTCTGTAAACCAACCTGCGCGGTCAAGCCCACCGCTACGAGCGAACCAAAACGGTCCTTGCACCTCATGCCGATAACAAACCCCCGCCAAACCAACAACGCGAAAAGGATTATTATCAGCGTAGCACCCACAAAGCCCAGCTCCTCTGCGACGATAGAGAAGATGAAGTCGTTTTGCGGCTCGGGCAGGTAGAGAAATTTCTGGCGAGAGTTGCCCAGGCCCGCACCCATCAGCCCACCGGAGCCTATCGCAAACAGAGACTGTATAGTCTGGAACCCGGCCCCGCGCGGGTCGATAAACGGGTCTTGCCAGTGTTGCAGGCGAACCATAGCGTGGCCCAGCATTCCGGGAATCATAAGCAAAATCGCTATCGCTCCTACACCCGCGCCCCCGGCCATAATCAACCACTTGATACCCATGCCGCCGATAAACATGACAATAGCGCCAATTCCAAGCACCAGTATGGTACCGGAAAGATGCGGCTGCATGATAATCAGCGCGCCCAGTATGACAAGCACCGGCAAAAAGGGCATAACACCATACTTGAATGTGTGCATCTTGCCGTGGTTTTTCACAGCCATCTGCGCGAAAAGGATGACGATGGCAAACTTAGCTATCTCAGAAGGCTGCATGGTGAAGAATGGCAAGTGTATCCACCGCTGGGCATTGTTTATCGGCGGAAAGAGAAAAACCAAGCCCAACAGAATAATTGTGGTTATCATAATAAGCCAGGCTATTCTACCGGTGCCAAGCATCTTGTAGTTTAGTGTTGAGATAATCAACATCAAGATGATGCCCACCACCGCAAACACCAGTTGGTTTGCTATATAGATATACGAATTCCCGCGGTAATAGAGGGCGTTTGGGTAGCTAGCCGAGAAAAGCATAACCAGCCCTATAGCCAAAAGCAACAGCACTAAAACCAAGAAAGTCAGGTCGACGCCGCCCGCCTTGGTGTTGAAAAAAGAAAACCGCCGCCTTGCGACCGGGGCATTTTGCGCCCCCCCGCTTCTTGTTGCCGTATCGCTTGCCAAAACGCTAACCCCCGTTTTATCAGTTAACAATAATATAATTTCTTATAATCTCGTTGCCGCCACCACCGCCACAATACTACCTGCCAGCTGGATGACGGTGAATACCGTTACAACTTTGCTCTCGCTCCAGCCCAGCATCTCGTAGTGGTGGTGGATTGGGCTCATCTTGAACAGCCTGCGGCCTTCGCCGTGCCGCCGCTTGGTCAACTTAAACCAACCCATCTGGATAAGCACGCTAAGACCTTCCACAATGTAGATTATACCCAGCAGCAGTAAAAATATGGGAATGCCCAGACCAAAAGCCAGCGCAACCACCACCCCGCCCAAGAAGAGGGAACCGGTATCCCCCATGAAGACTTTGGCAGGGTAGAAGTTCCAAATCAGGAAGCCCAGGCAGCCACCGGCAAGTGCGGCGGCAAACATCGCCATACCCTGGGCGGTAAAATATATGGCTATCCCCAAAAAGCCAAGGGCACTCACAAGGGTAACCGAAGAACACAGTCCGTCAAGGCCATCGGTTAGGTTGACTACGTTGACCAGGTAAACTATCCCTAGAATGGCCAGCGGATAGTAGATAAGTCCCATCTCCCATTGGCCCATAAATGGCACGAACACCATGGTTGAGCGGTCACCCGCCATCCACAGCCCGGACATGTAAAGCACCGCTATGAACAGCTGCATTATAAACTTTTGCTTGGCACTAAGCCCCATATTCCGTTTTTTGACCACTTTGATGTAGTCGTCTACAAAGCCAACCATGCCGTAGGCCAGCGCCATTACCAGGCCCAATATAACCCCCATGCCCTCCCTCACCGAGGAGCCAAAGACAAAGCGCGGGTCGCCGGACAGCATAAAAAAACCTATGAAGGTGGCTATAGTGATGCCAGCTATGAACATAAGCCCCCCCATAGTGGGGATACCCTGCTTTTTCATGTGCCACTTGGGGCCTATGTCCAGAATGGTCTGGCCATATTTTAGCCTGCGCAAAATGGGTATCAGCCAAAAACCGGTCAGCGCCGTTACCCCAAAAGCTATTACCGCGCCTGCAACCACCGGCATGTTGTTCATAAGCAAGTGTCTCCTATGCCTAAATTTCTCGATAAAATTTTGTAAGCAATTCTTCTAACCGCATACCCCGGCTAGCCTTAAACCAGAGGATATCCCCCGGACGTGCGGCGTGCATTAGCCCATCAAACAGCGCGTCTTGGTCAGGATAGTGTGCAGTCTCTATGCCTTTGCTTTTAGCCCCCACCGCATACTGTGTTGAGAGCTTGCCTGTGCAGAGCAAGAGATCGAGTCCGCACTCGCCGGCATAGCTGCCGACTTCGTAGTGGTCTTGCTCTTCGCTAATGCCAAGTTCAAGCATATCCGAGAGCACGGCTATTTTTTTACCTTTGCAGGGCATATCGCGCAGGGTTGCAAATGCCGCTCGCATTGAATCGGGGCTGGCGTTGTAGCAGTCTTCGACTATGGTGAACCCGCCACGTTCAACCGCTCGCTGGCGCATACCCTCCGGCCGGTAAGCCTCTAAAGCCCGAGCGGCGCTTTGGGGCGGCACACCCAAGGTTACACCGGCCACAAAAGCGGCGACCCCGTTAAGGACATTGTGCTTGCCCAAAGCGGGCAGCCGGGCAGAATAACGCTCCCCCCGCCAGAGAATATCAAATTCGGTGACGCCGCCTTCATCCCGCAGGGAGGCTGCCATTATATCGTTGCGAGGGTTTTCCATCCCGTAGCGCAGAATGCGCAGGCGGCTATCTTCAAAGTCTTGCAGCAGGTCGTTGTCGCCGTTTATTAGCAGGGTCGCTCCGTCCGCCATACCGTCCCGGATACGCATTTTCTCTTTGAGAATACCCTGGCGACCATCGGCGTAATTTGCTATGTGCGCGACCCCTATCCCGGTCACTATGCTAACGTCCGGGGCGCCGGCCAGAGAGAGCTGGGACATCTGCCCAGGGCCGTCAACACCCATCTCTAACATGGCGGCACCGTGGTCTTCCTCGAGCATAAAGAGGGTCTGCGACAGTCCAACTTCGTTGTTGAGATTCTGGGGGGTCTTCAGGGTCTTGTAGGCACTGCCCAGTACGCAGGCGGTCATCTCCTTGGTGGTGGTCTTGCCCACACTGCCGGTGACCGCTGCCACTTTGGGGGCAATCTTTTTGCGGTAAAGTCCGGCGATATTTAACAGGGTCCGGCGGGTATCGTCCACCCGCAGTACCCGGGGATCGTCGCTGTCTACTTGAGAAAGGGCAAAAGCTGCGCCCCCCGCCAAAGCTTTGGCGATGTAGTCGTGCCCGTCGAAGTTATCGCCTTTGATAGCTACAAACAGACACTCTGGAACAAGCTCACGAGTGTCTGTGCAGATGTGGGTAAAGTACATCTCCCCGCTGTGGGCAGGGGCGGTGAATTCCCGCGCACCGCAGTAGACGCCTTTCGTGGCCCGCGCTATTTCTCTGATTGAAATCGGCTTTGCCAATGGCTTCATTCTCTTGCCCCTTCGCCTTTCATTTGCTCTAGCAGCTGCGCGACAATTACCTTCTCGTCAAAGTTGATTGTGCCGTACTGAAGCACCTGGTAGTCTTCGTGGCCTTTGCCTGCTAGCAAAAGTATATCGTCCGGCCGGGCGTTTTGCAGCCCCCATTTGATGGCGTCAAACCTGTCGGGTATTACCTTGTATGGGGTCTTATGCTTTTTGACACCCGGCAGCACGTCCTCGATGATGCGTGATTGGTCTTCGTCTCGCGGGTTGTCGGAGGTAAGGATCACAAAATCCGCCAGGCGAGAGACTATCTCCCCCATAATTGGCCGCTTGGCTCGGTCTCGGTTGCCGGCGGCTCCAAACAGGCAGATAACCCGCCCTGTTGCGAACTCCCTTAACGTCTCAAGTATCTTCTGCAACCCATCGGGCGAGTGGGCGTAGTCGCGAATAACGGTGTAGGGCGTACCGGTAGGCAAAATCTCAATTCTGCCGGGGACGCCTGGGCAGCTGGCCAGGCCATTGACCACTGCCTGTATTTCTATCCCCGTTGCCAGACAGCACCCGGCCGCCGCCAGGGCGTTGGCAACCGAAAAGTAGCCCGGCATACGCAGAGAAAGCCTGTGCAGTTCGCCACAGCGCATCAGCATAAACTGGCTGCCTTTAGCCGAAAAACGCACATCGTGTGCGGTTATGTCAGCCCCACCGCTCTTTTGGGAGAAGCTGATATGTGGGCACTTAAGCCCTGCGATAACCTTGCGGCCGTACTCGTCGTCGGCGTTTACAACTGCCACATCACAGATGTCGAACAGCTTGCGCTTAGCCTCAAAGTAAGCCTCCATGCTGCCGTGGTAGTCAAGGTGGTCCTGGGTCAGGTTGGTGAAAGCCGCCGCCGCAAATTGCACGCCGGCTAGCCGCTGCTGGTCAAGCGCATGGGAGCTCGCCTCCATCACCACATACTCGCATCCGGCCTGGGCCATCCGCGCGAACATGGCGTGCAACCCCACAGGGTCGGGGGTGGTGTACTTGGCAGGCAGGGTGATATCGGCTATCTCGTTTCGTATGGTACCTATAAGCCCCACCGTTTTGCCTGCGGTTTCGAGTATATGTTTGACCAAATAAGTGGTTGTAGTCTTGCCATTGGTACCGGTTATGCCTATCAGTTTGAGCTTTTCGGTGGGGCGGCCAAAAAAATTGGAGGCGCACAGACCCAAGGCGGCACGCGTGCTGCCTACCAAAATCTGACGATCCAGCCCCAAGTCCCGCTCGCAGACTATTGCGGCAGCACCTTTTTTAAGTGCGCCAGCAGCGTGCTCGTGGCCGTCTGTACGCGCTCCGGCAATACAAAAGAACACACTGCCAGGCTCCACCTGCCGGGAATCGCCGGTAAGTGAGCGGACTTCAATTTCCTGGCTCTGGGGGAGAACACCTTCTGTTTCAACATCTCGCAGCAGCTCGCTTAAAGTCATCTTCTTATGTCACCTCTAATCGTTGTCGCTACTCACTCTCCACAACCGCAATCTGCAATACTATTATTTCGCCGGGGGACACCTGTGCTCCGGGGAGCGGCCACTGCTCGGTTACTACACTGACCGCACCGTCCACGACTTCCCCTCGCAGCTCGATGTTCAGGCCCATGCCGACCAATGTGGTGTTGGCCTGGTGGGGACTCTGCCCGCGAACATCTGGCAAAATAATCTCGCTCGGGGTGGTCTGCTCTTCAGTGTAAAGGAGAACGGTCGAGCCTCTGGGCATTCTCTGCCCTGGCAGGGGTACCTGCCTTAAGACCTCGGGACCTGCGCCAATCAGTCGGGAATCCAGACCATCGGTGCGCAGTATGGCTTGGGCATCGTGAGGCCCCCTGCCCACGAGATTGGGGACAATTGCCTCGGTTTGGGCTAGCTGCTCGGTGGTAAAGCGCGGCTGAATCCCAAGGTATGGCAGCACTTCGTTGAAGACCGCACCGACCACAGGGGCCGCAATAACCGAGCCATAGACGTTCTCAAGCCGGGGGTTGTCGAGCATTACCAGAATGGCTATTTGCGGATCATCCATAGGCGCAAAACCTACAAAACTGAGAATATACCCGCCCTCGGCACCCGCAACAAGGTCCTGGGAGGTGCCGGTCTTGCCTCCAATTGAATGGCCGGGCACAGCTGCAAACCGTCCTGAGCCTTCATCAACAACGGCCTCGGCCAGCATGCGCATAGTGGCGGAGGCCTCCGCCGAAATTACCTGCCGCCTGACTGTGGGCTGGGTGGTGTGTATGACATTGCCGGCCGGGTCGAGCACCTGGCGCGCCACATGTGGCTGCATAAGGTACCCACCGTTTATGGTGGCCGAGGTCGCGGTTATCAGTTGAAGCGGGGTCATGGTCATCGACTGGCCAAAGGAGGTGGAGCCAAGCTCTACCCTGCCCTCTTTGTTCAGGTTGGCGAAGGAGTGTCCGATGCCAAAAGCTTCGCCTGGCATGTCGATACCGGTGGGCTCGCGCAGACCAAAATTCTCGATATAATCGTATAACAGCCGCGCCCCAATCCGCTGTCCTATCATGATATAGGCCGGGTTACAGGAAGACTGCATGGTCTCAATGAAAGAGAGGCTGCCGTGCCCCCGCCTTTGCCAGCACCGGAAGTTCGTGTCTGAGACCGTAAAGACGCCGGTACACATAAAGTGGTCGTTCATCGATACCAGGTTGTTGTCCACCGCTATGGCCGCTGTTATCAGTTTGAAGGTACTGCCCGGCTCGTACGGGTCGGAGATAGCTTTGTTCCGCCACTGCTCAAATTGGAGATTTTGCCGGGTCTCCCAGTAAGCATCTGTCCCGTGGATATGCTCGGCCAGGGTTGCAATCGCCCTCGGGTCGGTCAGGGTGAAGGGATCGTTTGGGTCAAAGTCGGGCACGGTTGCCATGGCCAAAATCTCGCCAGTTCGCACGTTCATCACAATTCCGGCGGCGCGGTTGCGTATGCCATGCTCGATGACAGCGGTCTCCAGATTGCGCTCGAGGAAGTGCTGGATAGTCTCGTCGATAGTCAACACTATCGAGTTGCCGTCTTGGGCCGCGTATAGGTGGGAGTACATAAAGGGCATGTCGGCACCTTTGGCGTCCCGGGTCGAGACCACTCTGCCCGGTATCCCGGAAAGAACACGATTATAGTAAGCCTCGATGCCATAGGCACCGTCGCCGTCGTGGTTGGTAAAGCCCAGTACGGTCGAGGCTAGCCTGCCGTAGCGGTAGTACCGCCGGGTGGTCTGCTCGGTAAAGACGCCGCGCACTCGGTACTCTGTGACGAATTCAAGCACCTCGTCGCGCAGCTGGACATCTGCCCCGCGGGAGATAACCCAGTAGAAGAGGTCCCTGCGCTCGGCGGCCTCAAGTATACGACTCTGTTCAATATCCAGAATCTCGGCAAGGCGGGCAGAGACCTCAGGCAGCGTATCCTGGTCAAGCTCGGCAGGGGAGATACAGATATTCCAGACCGTGGCGCTCTCGGCCAGGGGGTTCATATTACGGTCGTAGATGACTCCCCGCCGCGCACCCAGGATATTCGCCCGGGTTTGTTGCTGCATGGCCATCTGCTGCAAGTGCTCCCCCTGTATTATTGTCAAGTAAAAAAGCTGGACGCAAACAACGCCGAACCCAAACACCATAAAGGCTATAAGGGTAAAGAGCATTCTCCTTCTCGTGCTCCCCGAGGAAGTCTTCTTCATTTAAGTACGCCCACTCTCATATTATGTTAAAATCTACCAATCCATATGCAATGCTGGTACAATTATCGTTTGAAAATCAGAATGGCCAGCCGCCAAATAGCTTTGGGCGACGGCCACCACGTATTAGTGTCATGCTAATTTGTATGTTCACACACCGGAAATATATTCCCTGGCGCTGCTAATTATCGCACCTATGGCGTCGAAGAACCCGCTTCGCTCGTACTCCTCCTGAGCTGGCTGGCCACCGAACAGTATAACCTGATCCCCGTCGTGGAGGTAGATGTGGACAGTGCGGTATTGGTCAAGGCGTACCATACCCATCTCCTCGGCCTGTTGGGCGATTGCCCGCAGAGAGACGCTGGATTCCAAAAGACTTGCGTTGCGCACGTGCTCGCTTTCCAAGACAGCCAGCTGGTTGTTCAGCGCGTTTATTTCGCTTGAGAGCTCGTTGAGGTTAACCCGGTTGTAAACCATCAGGCTGGCGAGGGTCATGACAAGCAGAAAGACGAAGATAGCCCGAGGGGCAAACGCGCCCACAAAAGCCCGCCCTTGGGTTTTGACCACCTTTAGCTGAGTCTTTTTTTCTTCGAGGCGGGGAGCGAATGTGTTGAGATTATACGCCGCGTTGCTTCTTTGCATCTTGTCTCTCCTTTCCCGTCGTTTACAGTTTCTCTATAGTTCTAAGCTTCGCGCTCTTCGAACGGGGGTTGGCGGCTATCTCTTCGGGCGTGGGCAGCTGGGGCTTTCGACCGACCAACCTGCCACGCGGCTGCTTGCCACAGACACAGATAGGAAAGCTCGGCGGGCACTCGCACCCTCTTGACAGGGCGGCAAAGGCCTGCTTTACCATTCTGTCTTCAAGCGAGTGGAAGGTTATCACCACGAACCTGCCACCTGGGGCTAAGTGTTCAAACGCGGAATCTAAACAGGCGCTTAGGCTGTCCAGCTCGCCGTTGACGGCAATGCGCAGCGCCTGGAATACCCGCTTTGCGGGGTGGCCGCCCTCCCGCCTTGCCGGGGCAGGGATAGATGCGCGTATAACCTCCGCCAGCTGTGCGGTGGTTTGTATGGGCTGGGTCTGCCTTGCCAGCACGATATTCCGGGCAATCCGACCAGCAAAGCGCTCTTCCCCGTACCTGCGGAAGATGCCGGCTAGCTTGTCCTCCGGGGCCTCGCTGAGCAGCTCAGCCGCAGTTATACCGCTGCTTGACATTCGCATATCCAACGGTGCGTCTTGGTGGTAGGAAAACCCGCGTTCCGGTGTGTCTATCTGGTGGGATGATATCCCCAGGTCGAGAAGTATGCCGTCCAGCACGCCGACCCCAAGCTCATCCAAAATGCCGGCAAAGTCGGCAAAATCCCCCCGCACCACTTGGGTCTGTGGGTAATCCTTCAGTCTATCCGTTGCCGCCGCGACCGCCTGGGGGTCTTTGTCTGTGCAGATTAGCCGACCGGTAGTCAGCCGTTTCGCTATCTCGAGGGAGTGGCCGGCACCGCCTGCGGTACCGTCTAGGTAGGTGCCGTCGGTCCTTATGTTCAGCGCGGCTATCGCCTGCCCCAGCATGACCGGGATATGATGAAAGCTCATACTAGAACCCCAGCTCGTCCATGGCTTTGGAGAGCTTGTCCTTGTCCTCGGTGACCGAGTTTAGTTTTTCGTTCCAGCGTTCCCTGCTCCAGATTTCGGCCCGCTCCAGAACGCCAATGATGGTGATTTCCCGTTCGAGTTCAGCGTAGTCGCGCAGGGCGGGCGGAATAAGGATGCGTCCCTGCTTGTCCGGCTCAGCCTCGAACACCGAGGAGGACAAAAACCGCTGGATGTCCCCCGGTTGCTCGCGCAGCTTGGCTTTCAGCTGGTTCCAGCCATCGTAGGAGTAGACCAGCAGGCAACGATTGCCCGGCGCGCGGACAAGAAAGATGCGCTCACCCAAACTCTCGCGCAGCTTGGACGGGAAATTTACACGGCCCTTTGGGTCTAGCGAATGTTGATATTCGCCGCACAGCATTTCCCCACCTCCCACTGCTTTTAGGTTTTACACTCCATACTTCACCACTTGTCACCACATGATGCCATTATAAACCTTAAGCGCGTAAAAAGCAAGCTGTTTTTTTGGTTAAAAGCAAAAACAATTCGCCACGTTTGTGGGCGAATTGCTTAAATATCTGTATATTGTGCTTGCGCTATTTCGCGATCGCTAGTCTTTGCGCTTTTTGCGTATGCGATCAATCAGGATAGCTATCGGTTTTGTCAGCAGCACTGCGGCGAAGACCAGGCCCAGCATCAGAAGAATCTGGATCGTAAGACCTACTGCCGGGTTTGCGTCGGGTTCTACCTGAGCACAAACTGGCAAAATAAGGAGCGTGATGCATGTGACCGCACAGGCTCCTGCAAAAAGTTTTTGTGTCAGCTTCCCCACTTTGCACCTCTAAAAAGTTTTTGTCGGTACCGCTCAATGTAGAGCATGTAGCACTGGGTGAGCAGGCGGTCGTAAACAACGCAGGCAAAACTACCAACAAGTACGTTGCCCAAAATCAGAGCGAACCACGGGTCCATATCCAAGCGCCCCCAAATGCCCTGGACAGTCTCGGACGCGCCGAAGACAAAGATAGCGATGAAAACAGCCGCCAGCGTGCCCGCGTTGAAAATCAGCAGCTTGCAGGCGTACTCCACAGTCTTACGGGGCAATCTCTCCAATTTTTGTTTTGCGATCGGGTAGTAGCCGTAAAGCAACGCAAAGGTAAGGGCCACCACCCTGTTCGGAGTTATTAGCAGCGCCAAAGCCGAGACGGCTACCCAAGCGCAAAGAGCCGGGCCTTTGCCGACCTCAACGGCCACTAACATAATTAGAGCACCGGCGGCCATAGGGACAACGATTGTCAGGTTGGCCGCCCCGCCCAGGAAAAGCAGAGCAATGCAGAGCGCGGAAATAACACCACCCAAGGCTACCTGCCTGCTCTTGATACCTATGTTGCCCATCAGCAGCAACAGCTGTTGCCGCCGCAGCAACCGCAAAGACAGTCGGCGCAGATGAGGGCGCCGCACATATCGCAGATGCCACAACCGCTCGATTGCCGGCCATCAGTGCGGTAAACGTTCTGGGGTCTGCCGTTATTTCTCTGCCAACCCAGCTGATTTAAGGCTGCGCGGTATTCGCGGTTGTGGGGGTTCATTTCGCAGGCACGGGAGAAGCTCTCGAAGGCGTCTTCCATCCAGCCTCTGGCGTACTGCACGCTGCCTTTTAGGAAGTACCATTCAGCGTCCCGGACGTGGCGCTGAACTCCGTCGAGCAGCTCTTCGGCCTCGGTTATCCGCCCCGCGTTTATAAGCCGCCGTATATCCCCAAATTGGGAGGAACCAGAAGATGAGTGGCTCTCGCCGCCACCCGAGGCATCCCGGCGCTGGGCGATGACCTGGTCGTAGGCTTCGTTTATCTCCTTCATCTTTTCGCCGGCAAGGTCACTCAGTGGGTTCCCGGCGTAGGCGTCGGGGTGGTATTTGCGTGCAAGGTCGCGGTACGCGGACTTGATTTCATCATCGCTCGCGCCCCGGGAAACCCCCAACACCTTGTAGGGATCGCTCATGCCCCACTCTCCTTAATTAACGCTATATTAAGACCTGTATCCAATACTCTGGGTTCAGCAAGTGTTGCGCAACTAAGACGCATTGTTCTCGTTTATGCCTAGCTTGATCAGCCCTAAATTTGCCAAGACATTGACAACTATAAGATTGATTACGACTACAGCTATCGCGATTTTGAAAAAAGTTTTCATAGTTCCTCCCCTATAATAGCGTCATTTTTACAATTTTTGGTTGCTTTTTTGTCCAATATCTCGTCCGCCCGTGCCCGCAGACCCTGGTAGAACACGTTCTCAAGCACCGGGCCAAAGAAAGACGGTTCCAGAAGTGCGTAGGCTTTTCCCGCTTCCCCCGCCGTTAGGTAGATGGCGTCCCGCCCCTGCAAAAATGCCGCCTCAAGGGTATGTCTGTCTGTGTCTTTCTCGAGCTTGTGGCGGTAGATAAACGGGTTATATGCGCCGTATTTGAGGTCTCTGTCAAGATCGTCCAACGCATCACAGAGGTAAACATACCGCCCCACAAGGTAGCCAATCCGCTCTAATATACGCTTTTTAGCTGGGTCTTCGCTCAGCTGCCCACAGATAGCTTGCATGGCGAGTGCGGTTGGCTGGCAAGCAGCGTCTATGCTTGCGGTTTTGTTTTGTTCAAGTTTCTGCTGGGCGTTCATGGCTTCGGCTACCGCCGCCTCGCTCTCGGGGCGTCTTGCCACCGCTTTTTTGTGGGCACGCCCCGCGAATGGCAACCCCGCCCGACAGGCCATCCGCCCTAAGAAGCGGCTGTCATAAATATTGTCCTGCAGCTTGTGATATAGCATGATAATAGCCATATCCGCACTGAAGGCAAGGCTCTCTCCCGGGCGGCAAACCGGCCGCTTACGTGGGGCAAACGCACACCCCCGCCCAATTTCGATAACCGGCGGAGTGGCACCCACCGCGTAATGCAGCATGGCGAGAAAGGCAAAGTCGTAACTTAAGGTCAGCCGCGCCACCGGGCCAAACGAGCGGCCAAGCTGCCCGCAAAGGCCGCAGTATACAGCTTTGTAGGCCTCGTACTCGCGCATACGCAACTCTGGCTTAAAGGGCTTTATATATCCAAACAATCGTAGCTTCCTCACTTTCGGCTGTGTTTCATTGTACTATAAACGCATGGCCACTTCGTTAATAAAATGTAAATACTGCTTTTCTGGGTGATCGTGTCGAAGGGAACAGCTATTTTGGGGGCTGGAAATTTTTGCTGCGCTCTGGTAGAATGGATAAGTAGCAGCTCGACATTTGCAAAGATAACAACCCACGAGTTGCTGTTTAAGAACCTGTCTTCTTGACCGAGCTTATCGAAATGCATTCTCACAGCGATTATCTTAGAGCTTGGAGGGCGCACCATGAACATACGCACCGGCATAGACCATATCGAAATCTCCCGAATAGCCAAAGCCATGAAAAAAACAAGGTTCCTTCCCCGCTATTTCGGGGCGCGTGAGCTTGTGTATTTTGAGCAAAGAAAGCTAGCCCCCGCTACGGTAGCCGTGGGTTTTTGCGCCAAGGAAGCTTTCGCAAAAGCTCTGGGCACCGGTATCCGTGGGTTTGCCCTGCGGGAGGTCGAGCTTCTGCGAGAGGAAGGTGGCCGGCCCTTTCTGGCTTTCTCGGGGAAGGCAGCTGCACTTGTAAAAGCAAGCGGTCTGCATTTTGAGGTAAGTGTCTCCCACGACAGGCAGTACGCCCTGGCGCAAGTAATAGGATACGAAGGAGGCAACAGCCGTGCGGATAGTAACAAGTGATGAGATGAAGCAGATTGAACAAAGCTCCCTTGACTTTGGGTTGAGCTTTCACCGACTGATGGAGAATGCCGGGAGTGCGGCCAGCGCCTTCATAAAGCGCACGTTTAAGGTCATCGAGCGCAACTGCACCATATTTTGCGGCAAGGGCAATAACGGTGGGGACGGCTTTGTGGTGGCTCGCAAACTCGCCGAAAGCGAGGTAAACGCAATAGTCATCCTGCTGGACGGCGCCCCCTCTGGCGGTGAGGCTCTGGCAATGTATAAACAACTGGAGAGCATGGGCGTTCCTATCTACGAGTTTGAGCAGGTCAAGGACAAGCTAGGCGGGTGGCTGGCGCAGACCGACCTTGTGGTGGACGCCATCTGCGGCACCGGCTTTAAGGGCCAGCTGCGCGACGCTCACAGGCAGGCCGCTGCCCTAATAAACAGCTGCACCTCCGCCGTCGTCTCGTTGGACTTGCCCACAGGGGTGGAGTGCGACAGCGAGCGGGTGGACCAAGGCGCGGTACGGGCCGACTTTACCCTGGCCTTTGACAGCTTTAAACCCTGCCATATTCTTCCACGCACCCTGCCTTTTTGCGGCACGGTTGAGCGAGTAGAAATAGGCATACCCGACCAAGCTCGCCGGCAGGTAGACCCCAGATTTGGCATCCTGAGCCTCCAGCAGATCTTCGAGCTTATACCGCCCCGGCCGGCAGATTCTCACAAAGGGACCTTTGGGCGGGTGCTCTGTATCGCGGGCAGCGCACGTTACCGGGGGGCGGCTGCACTCTGCACTATGGCGGCCCTGCGCTGCGGGGCGGGAGTTGTAACCCTTGCCTCCACTGAGCCAGTCTGCGCTTGCGTGGCCGCCCGAGTACCAGAAGCTACCCTTATTCCCTTGGCCAGCAACGACTTCGGCACCATAAACGCCCCCAATTCCATAAGCACTATCCTCAACGCCCTCGAGCAGGCTGACTGCGTTGCCCTTGGCTGCGGGTTGGAAAACACCCCCAATACCTTCCAGCTGGTTGAACAGGTGCTAAAACACGCCGAGTGCCCTATTGTACTGGACGCCGACGGTATAAACACCCTTGCCGAGAATATACATTTATTGGAACAAGTAAAGTCACCGCTCATATTAACCCCTCATCCGGGGGAGATGGCGCGGCTTTGCGGGGTGAGTACCGGCGAGATACAACAGAACCGGGAGGGCTTTGCCCTCAGCTTTGCTATAGAGCACGGGGTCTACCTGCTGCTCAAAGGGGCACAGACTCTCATCGCCGGCCCGGACGGCAAGCTTTTGCGGATCGGTTCCGGCAACTCCGGCCTTGCCAAGGGCGGCAGCGGCGACCTGCTAACCGGGATGATTGCATCACTTATCGGGCAGGGCCTTTCCCCCAGAGACGCCACTGGCTGCGGGGCTTTCCTACACGGTATTGCGGCCGGACGCACGGCTCTGCGCCGCTCGCAAACAGCTATGCTGCCCAGCGAGGTGTTAGAGGATCTGGCGGGCATCTTTTTAGAACAAGGGCGATAATATGTTCAGTTGAAAAGGGGCGTGCCAATGAAAAATCTTCGCGTATTGACGGCAATTTTACTTATCCTCGTGCTTGCCGGCTGTGCGGTCCTGCCTTTCACCGACGAAGCACAGGCCAGGGAGCTAATGAGCAACGTCACACAATTTTACCGGACAGACGCCCGGCTGCGGGCAGGCGGTGTGGAAACCCACGCACGCATCCACCGGCCAGACCCTGCAACTACACGGGTAGAAGTGCTCTCCCCCGATAGTATCGCCGGGCTTGAGTACATATTCCACCAAGGGGGGGTTGAGCTTGCTTACGGGGAACTCTCCTTCAATCTGGACGCTTTTGGTGGGGCGCTCACCTTGCCGGTTGTGCGTGGAGTAGGCGCTCTTTCCGCTTTGCTGCTGCCCGATGGCGAGCAGCAGCCCCCCACCCAGCAGCCAGACGGACTCTGGCTTTTACGCGGGCAGTTCGCCGGGGAGGAGTCTCTGCTCTTCCTGGACAATGAGAGCGGCGTACCGGTAAAACTTTTGCTGACCGGCTCAGAAGTGGAGATTATCTTCGAGAACTTTGTCTTTTTAGGTTAATTTGCCCGCCCGCCCCCTCAGAACATTGAGGGGGCTTTTTTGCGTCTATGCGCGTTTAAGTGCGCCGCGCAATAAAATGTAGGGAGAAGGTATATTCTTGCGCCATATTTTTTAGCGGGCTGGGTGTTTATACAGCTCGACAGTTGGCAAGAATATTTCTACGAAGAGCGCAGTCTCTACCACTTGCAACAAACTGCGCGCACAAGACAAGCGGAGCGTGATTAGAAAGTGACTGTGAAAAGAGGAGATATCTACTACGCCGACCTTTCTCCCGTAATTGGCTCGGAGCAGGGCGGAATACGTCCAGTTCTTATAGTACAAAACGATATTGGCAATAAGTTCAGCCCCACCGTTATTGCTGCCGCCATAACCAGCCAAAAGGAGAAAAGCCGTCTGCCCACTCACATACAGCTGCCCTCGGAAGAGTGCGGACTTTCCCGCGATTCAGTGGTTTTGCTCGAACAGATACGCACTATTGACAAAAAACGGTTGAAAGAAAGAATGGGCCGGCTGGACGAAATTTCTATGAACGAGATAAACCGCGCTCTCTCTATCAGCTTCGGGCTAGGCGCCGATACATAAAACAGGCGCTGTAAATATTGTTCCGCGGGGATAGCAGAAGGCGAAAATCTGTGGTGTTCATACGCAAAAAGGCCGAGATGTTACGGATGATTAGCTGTACACCTCGCGATTTTTTAAGGTCAACAAGCCTTAGAACCTATATTCATAAACGAAGTGTACCGATGGGGCGGCGAGTTTTTCGCCAGGCAAGGAAGTTTTTTGCAGGAATACTGTATGTATTACAAGGGAAACTGACGCAGCATGGCGGAAAAATCGTTGCCGCAGCGGTGCGCTGAGTTATGAATATAGGTTCTTAAGTGTGGAGAATGCATCGTGGAGAGTGCATCTTAATTTTTCGTCGCTTTATGTGCTGAGTATAGGTTAAATGCTGTGTAATATGGTCATCTATCCCAAAATCGCGGCAAATTCGCGCGGAGTATTGACAGCGCCTTTGCAAAGTGTTATGTTTATCGGAAAGACTTTGCCGGCTGGCAGCTTACAAATTTCATTACCACAAACCCTGCGGTCTGGCTTTTTGGATGCGGGGTTTTGCGCTTTTTTAAAGGGGGATACAAGGTTGAAGCTAAGTGGCGCGAAAATACTTTTGGAGTGTCTGCTCGAACAGGGGGTCGACACCGTCTTCGGGTACCCAGGCGGGACTATACTTAACGTCTACGACGCGCTCTGCGATTACGCAGACAAGATACGGCACATCTTGCCTTCTCACGAGCAAGGGGCCGCCCACGCGGCCGACGGGTACGCCAGAAGTTCAGGCAAGGTTGGGGTCTGCTTTGCGACCTCCGGGCCGGGGGCAACAAACCTGGTCACCGGGATCGCCACCGCTCATATAGACTCTTCGCCCGTGGTGTTCATCACCTGCAACGTAAACGAAGACCTCATCGGCAAAGACTCCTTCCAGGAAGTGGACATCGTGGGGATAAGTATGCCGATTACCAAGTGCAGCTACCTAGTCCGGGATGTAGAGAACCTGGCCGACATAATACGGGAGGCCTTCGCCGTTGCCCGGGGTGGCCGCCCCGGCCCAGTGCTCATCGACATTGTCCGCAACGTGACCCTGGCAACCGCGGACTACACCCCCCTCCCCCGGGAGGAGCATAATGCTAACGGCCGCCTGGGTGAGCTTATCCGGCGGGCCTCCCACGATTTGCGCGCACCCGAACCAGACAGCGCGGATATCAGCCGCTTGGTGGAAATGGTCGCGCAGGCCAAGCGCCCGCTTGTTATATGCGGCGGCGGTGTTGTGCGCAGCCGTGCCCAGGACGAGTTTAAGTATTTTGTGGAGCGAATTGACGCGCCGGTAGCCATAACTTTGATGGGCGGCGGCGGGTTCCCTGGCAGAAACCCGCTCACCACCGGGATGATAGGTATGCACGGAACCCAAGCGTCCAATCTCGCCTCAGAGCACTGTGATTTGATCATTGCCGTGGGTTGCCGCTTCTCCGACCGGGTGGGAATTAAATTCGACTGTTTTGCCCAAAATGCAAAAGTCGTGCAGATAGACATCGACCGCTCCGAGATCAACAAAAACGTGCAGACCGACCACCATATCGTAGGGGACGCTAAGCAGGTACTTGCGCTTTTAAACCAAAGAGTAGCTCCAGCTGAGCACAGCGAGTGGAAGCGCCAGGTCTTCTCCTGGTGCACCGAGACGGTCTACGACTGCGCCCCCGGCACAATGAGCCCCAAGCAGGTGCTCTCCGCCATCGCGAAGATTTTGCCTGAGCGCACCATCGTCTCGACAGACGTGGGCCAGCACCAGATGTGGGCAATTCAGCACTTTCACTTTAGCTACCCCGGCCAGCTGCTGACTTCCGGCGGGTTCGGCACAATGGGTTTTGGCCTGGGCGCCGCCATAGGCGCTAAGGCGGCCAACCCAGAGCAAGTTGTGCTGCACATCACGGGGGACGGCTCCTTCCGCATGAACTGCAACGAGCTGGCCACTGTAGAACACTACGGTCTCCCCGTTATCACCTGCATTCTCAACAACAAGACCCTGGGGATGGTTCGGCAGTGGCAGTCACTTATCTACGACAAGCGGTATTCTCAGACCGACCTATATCGCGGCCCGGACTTTGTTAAGCTGGCTGAGGCTTATCAGCTTAACGGCAAGCGGGTCTCCGCCCTGCCGGAGCTGGAAGAAGCGCTCCGCGAGGCGCTGCGTTTGGGGACAGGCTATGTAATAGACTGCGCTATCGACATTGATGAGATGGTTCGTCCCATGGTAAGGGCAGGGACGCAGATCACTCAATTTCTGCTGGATTAGGAGGGCTGTACTGTGAGCGAGCTAAAACAACTGCATACCCTGGCGGTACAGGTAGACAACGAGGCCGGTGTGCTTTCCCAGGTCTCCAGGCTGTTTTCTCGGAAGGGCTACAATATAGAGTCGTTGGCTGTCGGTGCGACAGATAACTCCAAAGTCTCCCGCATAACCATCGAGGTGCTAGCAGACGGCAAACATGCGGCGCTGCTTTGCAATCAGCTTCGCAAACTGCTGCCGGTGCACTCGGTCAAGCTACTCAAGCCCAGCCAGGCTATCCGCCGGGAACTCGTACTTATAAAGGTGCGCGCACAAAACAGCGAAGCCAGAAGCGAAATCATCCAGATAGCCAACATCTTCCGCGGCTCGATAATCGACGTCAGCTCCGAGACCTTAACCCTCTCGCTAATCGGCGCCGAGGAAAAAATCGAGGCCGCCCAAACCCTGCTTGCTGGGTTTGGCATCATCGAGCTGGTTCGTACCGGCATGGTCGCCTTAGAGCGTGGCCAATACACTATTGACGAGAATACCAAGGAAAAAGGAGAGTTTAACTATGGCAAACATGTACTATGAAAAGGACTGTAACCTGGGGCTTTTAGAGGGCAAGACCGTTGCCATTATTGGGTACGGCTCCCAGGGGCATGCCCACGCGATGAACCTTCGCGATTCCGGTGTCAAAGTGGTTGTCGGCGCGCGCAAAGGAGGTAAGTCCTGGGATGTGGCCGCAGGTGACGGATTCACCGTGCTGCCAATAGCTGAAGCCACAAAAGCAAGCGATATAATTATGCTGCTTATCAACGACGAGATTATGGGCGAGGTCTACGATAAAGAAATCGCGCCCCAGCTAACCGCCGGCAAAGCGATTGCCTTTGCCCACGGGTTTAATATACGCTACAAGCAGATTGTGCCGCCCGGCGACGTTGACGTCTTTTTGGCCGCGCCCAAAGGCCCGGGTCACACTGTGCGCTCGCAGTACACCCAAGGCCGGGGCGTGCCCTGCCTTATAGCGGTAGAGCAAAACGCCACAGGCAAGGCTAAGGAAGTTGCCCTTGCTTACATCGCGGGGATAGGCGGCGCAAGAGCCGGGATACTCGAGACCACCATGACAGAGGAAACCGAGACCGACCTCTTTGGCGAGCAAGTGGTTCTCTGTGGCGGCGTTGTAGACCTTATGCGCTGCGGTTTTGAGGTGCTGGTAGAGGCCGGGTACTCGCCGGAGAGCGCCTACTTCGAGTGCCTGCACGAGCTCAAGTTGATTATTGACCTTGTAAACAAGGCCGGCGTTAGCGGCATGAACTATTCTATTTCCGACACCGCCGAGTACGGCGAATACGTAAGCGGTCCCAAGATTCTGCCGGCAGAGGAGACCAAGGCCAGAATGCGCGAGGTTCTAGCCGACGTGCAAAACGGCAACTTCGCGAAGAAGTGGATCGCCGAACACAAGGGCGGCCGCCCCTTCTTTGACGCCCAGCGGGCCGCTATAAAAAACCACCCCATGGAGGTTGTTGGCCGCCAGCTGCGCGAGAAGATGCTCTGGCAAAGCGACACCGATTTAGACACGGCAACATAAAACGGCGCGTCATGGTTGCCGCGCCCTACAGTTTCGCCACAAGTGGAGGCTGTAGGGCGCAGCGGTCCGGTGCGCCAAAAATTTTGTTGCGCTATGGTCCCTTACACACCAACCACGAAAATGACAGGAGGTAGCACCATGCGCTCAGATCAAGTTAAAAAAGGGGTAGCCCGCGCACCGCACCGCAGTTTGCTCTATGCCCTCGGGCTGACCGACGAAGAACTCAGCCGCCCCTTAGTCGGCATTGTCAACTCCCACAACGAGATCGTGCCCGGCCATATGCACCTGGACAAAATTACTGAGGCGGTCAAGGCGGGGGTGCTGGCGGCGGGCGGTACACCTATCGCTTTCCCGGCTATTGCTGTCTGCGACGGGCTGGCCATGGGACACGAAGGTATGCGCTACTCCCTCATCACCCGGGATATGATCTGCGACTCCACCGAGGCCATGGTTATGGCTCACGCCTTTGACGGGCTGGTTATGATACCCAACTGCGACAAGAACGTGCCCGGCCTGCTTATGGCGGCGGCCCGGCTTAATATTCCCACTATTTTCTGTTCGGGCGGCCCGATGCTAGCGGGCAGAATGAAGAACGGCACACGCTCCTGCCTGAGCGATATGTTCGAGGCAGTCGGCTCTTACCATGCCGGCAAAATGGACGAGGGCACTCTGGCAGCGGCCGAGAAGGACGCAAACCCCACCTGTGGCTCCTGCGCTGGGATGTACACCGCAAACTCGATGAACTGCCTCAGCGAGGCTATCGGCATGGCGCTTTCTGGCAATGGTACCACACCTGCGCCCTACTCCGCACGCCTGCGGCTTGCCAAGCGTGCTGGGACCCAGGTTATGGAGCTTATACGGCGCGATATAAAGCCCAGTGATATCATGACGCCGGCTGCTTTCACCAACGCACTCACAGTGGATATGGCTTTGGGCTGTTCAACCAACACCCTGCTCCACCTGCCCGCCATTGCCAACGAAGCCGGGGTGCCGCTTACCCTGTCCGACGCCCACGAGATAAGCGTGCGCACACCTACCCTTTGTAAGCTCGCGCCTGCTGGAGACACCTACATCGAGGATCTGGACCTTGCCGGCGGCGTCTACGCCGTGATGAAAGAACTCTCCAAAAAACCCGGCCTTCTAGACGAGAGCGTGTTGACGGTAACCGGCAAAACCATGGGCGAGAATTTAGCAGGTGTAAAAAACTTGGATGAGAGCGTTGTTCGTCCTTCGGACAACCCCTACTCCAACTACGGCGGCATCGCCGTGCTCAAGGGGAACTTGGCCCCAGATGGCTCGGTGGTAAAGCAGTCTGCCGTGGCACCGGAGATGATGGTGCACGAAGGCCCTGCCCGGGTGTTTGAGTCCGAGGAGGCGACAGTTGCCGCCATTATGGCCGGCAAAATCGTTCCCGGTGATGTGGTGGTTGTCCGCTACGAAGGGCCTAAGGGTGGCCCCGGTATGCGGGAAATGCTGGCACCAACCTCGGTTATCAGCGGGATGGGCCTGGGCGAGAGCGTGGCGCTAATAACAGACGGGCGGTTCTCGGGGGCTACCCGGGGGGCAGCTATCGGCCACATCAGCCCAGAGTCCATGGAGGGCGGTCTTATTGCCCTGGTAGAAGAGGGCGACCGTATCGCCATTGATATCCCAAACTGTTCGCTTAAGCTCAAGGTATCCAACGACGAGCTTGCCCGCCGCCGCAAAAACTGGGTACAGCCTGAGCCAAAGGTCAAACACGGTTCGCTGGCCCGCTACGCAAAGATGGTCAGTTCCGCCGATAAGGGCGCGATTTTGCCCCAAGGATAAGCAGGGCGTGAGAAACGGAGGATGCAGATATGTTGGATATCAAGGTAAATAAAATCGCAACCCCAAAGCCTAAACCCGAGGGGCCCCTGGGCTTTGGCAAAATTTTTACCGACCACATGTTTTTGATGGACTACACCGAAGGGCGCGGTTGGCACGACCCGCGAATTGTGCCCTACGGGGATTTGAGCCTCTCCCCCGCCGCTATGGTGCTCCACTACAGCCAGGAGATGTTTGAGGGAATGAAGGCCTACAAGGGCAAAGACGGCGAGGTCTACCTCTTCCGCCCAGAGATGAACGGAAAGCGGGTTAACTCCACCAACGAGCGTCTCTGCTTCCCTGCGCTCCCGGTTGAGGGTTTCGTACAGGCGGTCTCCGCGCTTGTAAAGCTCGACGCCGACTGGGTTCCCACAGAGCCGGGCACGTCGCTGTATATTCGGCCGTTTATCATCGGCACCGAGCCATACCTTGGCCTGGGTGTTTCCAAAACCCTCCAGTTCATAGTAATACTCTCACCCAGCGGCGCCATTTACGCCGGCGGACAAAAACCGGTCAGCATCTGGGTAGAGGACGACTACGTGCGCGCCGTGCGCGGCGGTGTCGGCTTTGCGAAGACCGGCGGCAACTACGTCGCAGCCCTTGCCGCGCAGACGAAGGCGCAAGAAGCCGGCTATGACCAGGTTCTCTGGCTGGACGGAGTCGAGCGCAAGTACATAGAGGAAGTTGGCTCTATGAACATCTTTTTCAAGATTGACGGCAAGGTGGTCACCCCCGCGCTGAACGGCAGTATTCTCCCAGGCGTAACCCGCGACTCTGTTATGGCCCTTTGTCGCGACTGGGGCCTTTCTGTGCAGGAACAGCGCATATCTATCGAAGAGCTGGTCGAGGCCCACCGCGCAGGCAAGCTGGAAGAAGTCTTCGGCACCGGCACTGCCGCCGTCATCTCCCCTGTAGGCAAGCTGCGCTACAAGGATAAAGTGTTCACCATCGCGGACGGAGAGACCGGGCCGCTCAGCCAAAGGATTTACGACACCGTCACCGGCATCCAGCGCGGAGAAATCGAAGACAAATTCGGCTGGAGAGTGACCGTATGATCGCCCTTGACAAAATTTATCATGCCGCGTTTGTCCTTAAGGACGTGGCCCGCAAAACCGACCTTATAGACGCTTCCAACCACTTGGGCACCGACGCTCATGTCTTTATCAAGACCGAGAACCTCCAGGTCACCGGCAGCTTTAAGCTTCGCGGCGCGTATTACAAAATCAGCCAGCTGACAGACGAGCAGAAGAAGGCCGGTATCGTCGCTTGCAGCGCGGGTAACCACGCCCAGGGTGTGGCTCTGGCCGCGACTGAGATGGGTATTAAAAGCGTGATATGTATGCCGGATGGTGCGCCTATCAGCAAGATTGAGGCCACCAAGCGCCTGGGCGCACAGGTGGTCTTGGTCAAAGGCACCTACGACGACGCTTACACCCACGCCATGGCCCTGCAAGAGAAGACAAAAGCCACCTTTATCCACCCATTTGACGACGACGCGGTGCTGGCGGGGCAAGGCACAATCGGGCTGGAAGTCCTCGAGCAGCTTGCGGACGTCGATGTAATTGTTGTTCCGGTAGGCGGCGGCGGGTTGATAGCCGGTGTGGCCTACGCCGTCAAGAACTTAAACCCCAATGTCAAGGTCTACGGTGTGCAGGCGGCGCTCGCCCCCAGTATGCAGCGCAGCGTGGAGCGCGGTGAGGCGGTCACGCTTGAGACAGTACCCACCTTCGCGGATGGTATCGCGGTCAAGACACCGGGCGAAAAGACCTTAGCCCTAGTCAAAGAATACGTTGACGAAATAGTCTCAGTCAGCGAGGATGAGATCGCCGCCGCCATACTCGCCCTAATGGAGAAGGAGAAGCTGGTCTCCGAGGGCGCCGGCGCGGTCAGCGTTGCAGCGGTTATGTTCGGCAAGCTGCCCCTCAAGGGCAAAAAGGTGGTCTGCATCCTTTCCGGAGGCAACATTGATGTCAACATACTCTCTCGGGTCATCACCCGCGGTCTGGTTACCAGCGGTAGAAACGCCACCCTGCAGATAGCTCTTGAAGACAAGCCCGGCCAGCTGCTGGGTGTCAGCCAAATTATCTCCCAGTGCGGCGGAAACGTGGTCAGCGTGCACTACTCTGGCTCCGACCCGAACATGGCCATAACAAGCTGTTTTCTCACCGTTGGGCTGGAGACGCGCAACTTCGAGCAGATACAAGAGATTCGCGAGGCGCTGACCCGAGAGGGCTTTCGGGTTGTGCCGATACGGGATCAGCTTTAGCGCACACTTTAGCAAGGCCTGGAAGCGACAGTCGCTTCCAGGCCTTTTGCAATGTTGTATATTGCATCCGAGATAAGCTAAATTGTAGAAATCTTTGCAAACTCTCGCAGCCTAACTATTCTGACATACGCCGCGAACAAAAACATACACGCCAGTGCCGTCAGAGCAAGGATGACATGCGGCGCAAATGAAAACGGTGACTCCAATATGCCAATAGCGTTGGTTAATCGGCTAACCGCAAGATAACAAAGCAGCCCGCTGCCGCCGTAAAGGCAGAGTTTAAACACCAGTATAACACGGGCAAATATATATTTTCTTTGCAGCGATAACGCAAAAAACGGGACTAGAAGCAGTCCGGGCAACGGCAGCAATATACCAATAATAAAGGATGAGACACCACCGGCAGCTTCGCTGAACAATCTTACTATCAGCCCCCACAATTCAAACGCGTCGGGCAAAGCCGCTGCGGCTGCGGTGTAGTCTGCCAGAATGTCGCCAACAGCACCGGGTATCGCGCCAACTATCAAAGTCGGCAGCAAGCGCAATATTCCCCGAATAAGCAGCCAAAGGGATATAATTGGCCCAGTCAAAGCCAGCAACCACGCCAAAAACGTAAAAAGCACAGTACCGCCTGTGTTTGTTGTCTTCATGCCTGATGTCCCCCTAGATCTCTTCCGCTATCAGCCGCCCGGCCTCTGCCGTGCCTATCTGGCGCTGGGCATTCTCGCCTCTACACAAGTCCGGTGTGCGGTAGCCTTTTTGGAGAACACGCCGCACTGCTGCCTCCACGGCGTCAGCTTCTTCTGACAGGCCGAAGGTATAGCGCAGCATCATAGCGGCTGAGAGAATCATCGCCATGGGGTTTGCCTTATCCTGACCCGCTATATCCGGCGCTGAGCCGTGTACCGGCTCGTACAGCCCAAAGTTGCCGGTACTCAAGCTGGCCGAGGGCAGCACTCCTATCGAGCCGGTAATCATGCTGGCCTCGTCGGAGAGGATATCGCCGAACATATTGTTGGTCAAGATAACATCAAACTGCTGCGGCGCGCAGACCAACTGCATGGCCGTGTTGTCTACGTACATGTGGTTTAGCTCAACTTGCGGGTAGTCTGCCGCCACCTCGGCTACCACCTCGCGCCAAAGACGCGAGCTCTCGAGCACGTTGGCCTTATCCACACTGGTCAGCCGCCCGGAGCGCTTCTCGGCCATCGAGAATGCGACGTGGGCGATTCGGCGGATTTCCTCTTCGGCGTACTGCTCTACATCGTAGGCTGCCCGGCCCAGTTCGGTATCGCGCCGTCCACGCTCCCCAAAGTAGATGCCACCGGTCAGCTCGCGCACAATTAGCACATCCAGACCGCCCACAGTCAGCTCAGAGCGGAGCGGGCAGGCGTCCGCCAGCTCTTCAAAGAGAATTGCCGGTCGCAGGTTGGCAAAGAGGTCCAGTTCTTTTCGCAGGCCAAGCAGTGCTCGCTCCGGCCGCTCTGCCCCGGGCAGGTTGTCCCATTTCCAGCCGCCGATAGCGCCCAGCAGCACCGCGTCGGATGCCTTGCACAGGTCAATTGTCTTCTGTGGCAGGCTCTCCCCGCAGGCGTCTATGGCGGCGCCTCCGGCCAGTGCGGTCTGGTAATTAAACTTGTGGCCGAACCGCTCGCCCACTCGGTCTAAAACTTTCAGGGCTTCTGCCATAACTTCGGGGCCGATACCGTCGCCGGGTATCACCGCAATTTTGTATTCCATCGGCTTACCTCCCCTGCCTCTTCTTAATTGAAGCAAGCAGCCCACCCGCCTCAATGATTTCCTTGATAAACTCCGGGAACGGGGCCGCCGTGTAGTTCTCGCCCCTGGTCAAGTTGGTGATGATTCCGGTGTCAAAGTCGACGCTGACCTCGTCCCCCGCTTGTATCTTCTCGCCGGCCTCGGGGCACTCCAAAATCGGGAAGCCTATATTAATTGAGTTGCGGTAGAAAATGCGCGCGAAGGTTTTTGCAATCACGCAGGAGACACCGGATTCCATCAGTACCATCGGCGCGTGCTCGCGCGAAGAGCCGCAGCCGAA
>Ga0131853_10000634_pt1 | contig 63181 bp, 48 predicted proteins | sample TergutLab28metaG_FD_92764 | JGI IMG/M metagenome (GOLD analysis project Ga0131853, IMG submission 92764) | Labiotermes labralis P1 segment gut microbial communities from Petit-Saut dam, French Guiana - Lab288 P1 (version 2) (version 2) | ecosystem: Host-associated > Arthropoda: Insects >...
AGTGGTTTTTATTTAGTGGTTTTTATTTTTAGCAATCCAATTAAAATTTTGTCATGCTGTAAGCATCTCATCATTATTTAAAAAAGATATGCTTTATTTAACCATATGGGTTACTGAATAAGTCTATTATAACAAATGTCCAAGAGGGTCTTAGTGTTTTAATAAAACCACACGTTTCTCCTTATAAGGCAATGGTTTTAGTCCCTTTTTAAACAAATTAAATATAAAACTTGGGAGAGAGAAAAATGAAAAAATTTACTAAAGCTATCATAATGGCTGCATTTGCTGTCATGATGCTGCTGCCAGTATTTGTCATGACAGGGTGCAATAATGAACAGAATAGACCTATGGTTGTGGCAGGGTTTGCGCATAGTGTAGTATTAAGAGAAGATGGTACAGTTTGGGGCTGGGGCAGAAATGAAGAAGGGCAATTAGGCAATGGCAGTAGGACTAATCAAGCAAGACCTGTTAGATTTAGGATTGAGCCGTTTACGCATGGCGGCATAACATATCAGCCGCCTGAGTACATTGTACAAGTTGCTTCTCACAAAGTTCATACAATGGCATTAGGAAACGATGGCAGCGTTTGGGCAGGAGGCTGGAATCAAGAAGGGCAGCTTGGCGCACCAGTTGGCTGCAGAATGACTCCTATTAGAGTGCCTTTTGACAATCCTGACACACGTATTATTGATATTGATGCAGGCATGCTTTTTTCTTTGGCTTTATCAGATGAGGGGAATGTATATGGATGGGGAAGAAACCGTCATGGAATAATGATGGACGAAGTGAATACTGCAAATCCAAATGACAGAATAAGTATGCTTGCTAGAGCAAGCAGAATTTCAGGAGCAGAGCTTAATCACCCAAATTATAGGATCACGCAAATTGCGGCAGGGCATGAGCATGCTCTTGCATTAAGAGAAGATGGCGCAGTAATCGGCTGGGGAAGAAATAGAAATGGACAAGTGGCAAACATAAGACACCCTCAAAATGTAACATCATCGCCAGCAGAGGGCATTATGCCAGGGGGGTTATTGTGGGATATACCTCTCCCTACAGTTATAGAAGGTTTGCCGTCAGATTCAAGCGATAGAGTAACAAAAGTGATAGGCGGCGGTTTTCATTCGTTAGCTTTAACAGAGCAAGGAAATATATATGTTTGGGGAAGAAGTGACAGAGGACAGATTGGTGATGGTGTTTCTCATAGTGCTAATTCACAGCCTATTCCTCAAAGGGTTATATTGCCGCAAGGCAGACATGCGGTTTATGTTGCTGGTACATCGGGAGATAGTAATGCAGCAATTTTGGATAATGGACAAGTAATCGTGTGGGGCAGAAATCAAGAAGGACAGCTAGGTATAGGTTCTGTTGAAGAAATTAGAGAAGATGCGTTTAATCCAAGACCGCAAATTGCTTTAAGAATGGTAGGTGTTCCGCTATCAAACATAGTGTCAATTGCAGTAGGTGAAACTCATATGACGGCACTTTGCGGTGAAACTGGTGAGGCATTAAGCTGGGGTACAAACTGGGATGGTGAGTTAGGTAATAATGGAATTATGATTTCACAAACTCCTTTGCAAGTGCAAAGAGGTATTAGAGGTCCTTCATTGGGCGGTTCACCTCCGCATATTGTGGGCAATGAAGCATTAACAGGAATAACACAATTAGCAGGCGGTCATTTGTTTACATTAGCTTTAGGTCAAGATGGGATTGTGCACGGATGGGGAAGAAACAATCATGGACAGCTATTGATGATGCACAGCAATGACCATTATATTGCAACAAGATTAGAAGATTTTAGAGTTCGTGATATTAGGTTTCCTCATATTAGAAATGATTGGATGGAAAACATGAATCAAAGAAACCCTGCAGATGCAAATTTTGCCGTATTAAACAATGTGACAGCAATTTCAGCAGGTACGGATATAGGCTTTTCATTTGGGTTGGCTGTCAGAGGCGGTTTTGCATATGGTTGGGGTGATAATGAAAGCGGGATGCTTGGACATGGATATGTAGTCAATCGTCGCCGCACATTAGGTGAAGAGCCAAAAGACAACAATCCTAGACGTATGCGTACACCGGCAGGTGATTTTATAAATGCAATTGATGTTTCAGCAGGCGGTCGTCATAGTTTAATTTTAAGACCAAACGGACTAGTTTATGCAGCAGGTCACGGCGGACAAGGGCGATTAGGTGATGGATATGAAATAACAAGAAATTATCCGGTGCGTGTTGCTTTTCCGTCAGCTACTACTATTATGCAAATTGAAGCAGGAGGCGCAAGAAGTTTTGCTATTGACAGCAGAGGATATTTATGGGCTTGGGGAAATGGGTCGTATGGCAGACTAGGAACAGGGAATGATAATCATCGCAATACTCCGATAAGAGTATTAGGTCCTTCTATAAGAGCAGGCGGAGAGCAAGTTGTGGCTGTTTCGGCAAGTGATGTTCATACACTTGCACTGACTAGCGCAGGCAGAGTGTTTAGCTGGGGAAGTGGTTGGAGCGGAAGATTGGGACATGGGGATGGTTATGGGCAAGTGCTGCCTACTCATATTGGTGCGGCGGGATTAAATCATAGTCAGCATCGTGTGGTTGACATTGCAGTAGGCGGGGCGCATTCTATAGCTATAAGAAGTGACGGTACTGTATGGACTTGGGGTGAAAATGGAAGCGGGCAATTGGGCAGACCTACAAACTGGCAACAGCAATTATCTCCAGGACAGGTTTCAGGGATTGCTGATGCAGCGCAAGCTGCGGCTGGCAGTGCGCATACTGTTATTATTAGGGGCAGCGGTGCAAATTCGATGGTATATGCATGGGGAACCAATAGCGCAGGTGCTTTAGGCAGCGGCGGAAGACAAGATCCTCCTTCAAGAGAGGCTATACAGCAAGGAGCAGATCCTGATGGTTTCTTAGTCACTCCAAATAGACAATTATCAGCAGTAAGAGCGATAGGGGTTCATACAAACTATGCTTTTTTCAATGCGCATAGGGCGGATTTTCCACCAGTACACGTACAAGGAATGAGCGGTGCGGCAAGATTTTTTATATGGTTTGGAATTATAATAGGAATATTGTTGATTGGTTTGATAGTGCTGTTTATTTTGGATAATAGGCGTATTATTGATATTAAATGGCCGCCTTTTTTAAGGACTTTCTTTGACATGATGCCTATTAAAAGGAAAAATGAAAAGGCTAAGGCAGGTTCAAGCAAAAAAGGGTCAGTGAAGAAAAAGGGTAATGGTGCAGCAAAAAGCAAAAGCAATAACACAGCAAAAAATAAGTCAGCAACAAAGAAAACCAACACCAAGAAGAAGTAAAATACTGCAGACGTAAATTATAAAAACATATTTGAATTGTTTGGGGCGTGCTAATACGTCTCAAACAACATTAGTCAGTGTTTCATTGATTAGCTAGGTTAGTTTTCAAATAGATATTAAAATTGCCGCTTTTTAGCAAATTTATTTTAAAAAATTGTTAAAAAGTGGCAAAAAATATTTGACAGCACTTGTAATAGTGTTGTAATATAATAGACTGTAGAGTTTTGTAGAGGTGCAATTCTTTTTTGCATTTTTAACAAAAAATCAAATAACAATTTAATACAAAGGAGGAGAGTTCTAGGGCAATGGGGATGCATGCCGCATCCGTATGCCTTGTCATGCGCTCTCTTCCTGTATCGGGCGGCAAGCAAGTCGTCCCTACAATTGGAGTAATCAATGTCAACAACAAGAAGGCGAAAAACCATTTTATGCGGCAAGACTCAAAGACTTTCATATGCTCAAGTAGATGAAGTCATAGATATGCCAAACCTAATTGATGTCCAAAAAAACTCTTATGCAGACTTTATTAAAGAAGGCATAATGGATGTTTTTAAAGATTTTAGTCCCATCACCGACTTTTCTGGTAAAATTGCACTCCATTTTTTGTCATGCACGCTTGACTCTACTCCTAAAATGAGTGAAAAAGAGTGCAAGGACAGGGATACTACTTATGCTGCTCCTTTAAAAGTCAAAGTGCGTCTTGATATTCATGACGATGATGGCAATGTCACTCAAGCTGTAGAGCAAGAAGTTTTTATGGGTGATTTTCCGCTTATGACTCCAAATGGATCTTTTATTGTCAATGGTGCTGAAAGGGTAGTTGTTAGCCAATTAGTGCGTTCTCCTGGGGTATATTTTGATGAGAAAAAGGATATTAAAACAGGACAAGCGTATTATAGTGCTACTAATATTCCATCAAGAGGTGCTTGGTTAGAGTTTGAAGAGGACGCTGCTGGATTGTTGTGGGTAAAAGTTGACAGAACCAGAAAAATTCCTGTTACTGTATTGCTTCGTGCTTTATCTTCTATCACTGGCGGAATGTCAACCGATGAAGAGATTGCAAAATTATTTAATAATGAAAAAACTATAGTTGCGACTTTAGAAAAGGATGCAAATAAAAATGAAGAGGCAGCGCTTATTGAGTTAAACAGAAAGCTGCGTCCTGGTGAAGTGCCTAACTCTGACAGCATTAGAGGTCAGCTTGAAGGGTTGTTTTTTGAGCGCAGAAAATATGACCTGTCAAGGGTAGGACGCTATAAATTTAATAAAAAACTGTCGCTTGCATATAGGATTATGGATAGGGTGGCAGCAAAGGATATTGTGTCTCCTGACGGAATCGTATTAGTGAAAAAAGGCGGAATTATTGAGCCTAAGTTAGCTTTTAGTATCCAAAACAGCGGTATCAATGAGGTAAGTATAAAAACTGACGGTGCAGATTTTATTGTAATAGGAAACAATCATGTTAGAATTGATGAGTATTTAGATGCGGCGGCTAAAGGCGGTAAATCTAAAGTATCAGCTAGAGAATTGGGAATTAATGAAATGGTGCATTTTCCTACTTTGATGTCATTAATAAATGAGGCTGGTTCTGAGAAAAAATTGCATGATTTAATAAAAGAAAATGCGTCTGACTTAATGATTAAGCATATTACTATTGAGGATATTATTGCCACTATTAACTATACTTTGGGATTGCATCATGGTATAGGTCATATTGATAATATTGATCATTTGGGCAATAGACGTGTCAGATCAGTTGGTGAGTTATTGCAAAATCAATTTAGAGTGGGTATTTCAAGACTAGAAAAAGTAATCAGAGAAAGAATGCAAATTCAATCTGATGCAGAATTAACCCCGCAAACTCTTATCAATATAAGACCTGTATCGTCTGCAATTAAAGAATTTTTTGGCTCTTCTCAATTATCACAATTCATGGATGAGTCTAATCCTATTGCGGAATTAACACATAAACGCAAATTATCTGCGCTAGGACCAGGTGGTTTAAATAGAGAGCGTGCAAGTTTTGATGTGCGTGACGTACATTATACTCACTATTCAAGAATGTGTCCGATTGAGACTCCGGAGGGACAAAACATTGGTTTGATTTCATCACTTGGCTGCTATTCACGTATAAATGAATATGGCTTTATTGAAGCACCTTATCGCAAGATTGATAAGGCAAATAAGTGTATTATTCCAGGTGCAGAGGGTGTTGAGTACATTGCTGCGGATGAAGAAGATAGGTTTGTCATTGCGCAAGCTACAGAACAGCTTGATCAAAATAATTGGTTTATAAACAACAGAATCATGGCTAGATACCGTGATGATATATTTGAAACGGCGGCAGAAGAAATTGACTATGTTGATGTTTCTCCTAGACAAATGGTTTCAGTGGCAACGGCGCTTATACCTTTCTTAGAGAATGATGATACAAATCGTGCGCTGATGGGTTCTAACATGCAGCGTCAAGCTGTGCCGCTTTTAAGACCAGAAGCACCGATTATTGCAACGGGCGTTGAGCATAAAATTGCATATGACTCTGGCGTAATGATTATTGCAAGAGAAAGCGGCATTGTCAAAAGTGTAGATGCCGAGTGTGTTGTTATTCAAGAGGACAATGGTGACGAGGCTAGTTATTATTTAAAGAAATTTGTTGGATCAAACCAAGGTACTTGCATCAACCAGCGTGCTATTGTTCATAAGGGTGAAAAAGTATTAAAAGGTGCAGTGCTGGCAGACGGGCATTCGACTTATAATGCAGAGTTAGCATTAGGCAGAAATATTTTAGTTGGTTTCATGGCATGGGAAGGCTATAATTATGAGGATGCTATTCTTATTTCAGAACGCATTGTTAAAGATGATGTTTTTACTTCTATTCATATTGAAGAGCATGAATTAGAAGCAAGAGATACTAAGCTTGGTGAAGAAGAAATCACTAGAGATATACCAAATGTGGGTGATGATGCATTAAAACAACTGGATTCAAATGGTATTGTCAGAGTGGGTGCTGAGGTTAACTCAGGTGATATTTTAGTTGGTAAAGTTACGCCAAAAGGTGAAACTGAATTGACTCCTGAAGAAAGATTGCTGCGTGCGATTTTTGGTGAAAAGGCAAGAGAGGTTAGAGATACATCTTTAAGGGTGCCTCATGGGGAGGGTGGAATTGTAGTAGATGTAAAGGTTTTTACTAGAGCAAACAAAGATGAGATGAGCCCTGGTGTAAACAAATTAGTACGTGTGTATATTGCTCAAAAACGCAAAATTTCAGTGGGCGATAAGATGGCAGGCAGGCACGGTAATAAAGGTGTTATTTCTAGGATATTGCCTCAAGAGGATATGCCTTTTATGGCAGACGGCACTCCATTAGAGATTGTGTTAAATCCATTGGGCGTTCCGTCAAGGATGAATATTGGGCAGGTATTAGAGGTGCATCTAGGTTTAGTTGCAAAAGCACTTGATTGGAAAATTGCAACACCAGTATTTGATGGTGCATTAGAGAGTGATATTGAACAGTTGTTGACAGATAACGGATTTACTACTGACGGAAAAGCAGACGGTAAAGTACAGATGTTTGATGGCAGGACAGGCGAGCCGTTTGAAAACAGGGCAACAGTTGGATATATGTATATGATTAAACTTATCCATTTAGTTGATGACAAGATTCATGCTAGGAGTACTGGTCCATATTCACTTGTTACTCAGCAGCCATTAGGGGGCAAAGCTCAATTTGGCGGACAAAGATTTGGTGAGATGGAGGTTTGGGCACTTTATGCTTATGGTGCTGCAAATATTCTGCAAGAGATTATGACTGTTAAATCAGATGATGTAATCGGTCGTGTAAAAACTTATGAGTCAATTGTTAAAGGCTTGAATTTATCAGAACCTGGTGTACCAGAGTCATTTAAAGTTTTGATTAAAGAATTAGAGGCGCTTGCACTTAATGTAAAAGTATTGACAGAGAATAATGAAGAGATTGGAATGACAGAGTTAATTGAAGACGAGATTGATGATCCGGATATTGTGGGCAGAAAGAAGGGCATTGAGGGCGGAGTTATTCAAATTGAAGATGAAGTTGATATTACGCTTGGTGATGATATTTTGGATGGATTGGGTGATGATGAGGATGAAGATATTGTGATGCCAGACAAAAAAGAAATCAATTTTGATGATTTAGATACTAGCGATGTATTAAGAAATGATGATGATTTTGATTTTGATGATCCATTTGCAAATATGAGTATAGATGATGAAGATGATGAAGAAGATCTTGAGACAAAGAAGAAAGGGAAGAAGAAATAATAGTATTTAATGAAGTCTTTAGTTTTTAGGCTTCATTAAACTCCAAAGGAGTTTTATCATGTTTGAATTAAATAATTTTGAATCAATGCAAATATCTATTGCAGGCCCTAACAAAATTAGAGAGTGGTCTCATGGGGAGATTACTAAACCAGAAACAATAAACTATCGTACTCAAAAACCAGAACGAGATGGATTATTTTGTGAGCGTATTTTTGGACCAAGCAAAGATTGGGAGTGCTATTGCGGTAAATATAAAAGAGTGCGCTATAAGGGTGTGATTTGCGATAAGTGCGGCGTTGAGGTCACAAGAGCAAAAGTGCGTCGTGAGAGGATGGGGCATGTTGAGCTTGCTGCTCCTGTCACTCATATTTGGTATTTTAGGGGCGTTCCGTCAAGGATTGGTCTATTATTGGATGTCACGCCTAAAATTTTAGAACAGGTTGTTTATTTTGCGTCACATATCGTGCTTGACCCAGGAGAAACTGAATTAGAGTATAAGCAGGTTTTATCTGATGCTCAAAAAGATGAGGCAAGAGAAAAATACGGACCTAAGGCATTTAGATGCGGCATGGGTGCTGAGGCAATTAGAGAATTATTAAGTCAAATAGATTTGCAAGCTGAATATGTTGCTGCTAAGAAAATAGTGGATACATCTACAGGTCAACGCAAAATCAAGGCAATTAAAAGACTGTCTATTTTGGATGCTTTTATCAAGCATAAAACAGATCCGTCTTGGATGGTGCTAGAGGTGCTGCCTGTATTGCCTCCTGAATTAAGACCAATGGTTCAATTAGATGGCGGTAGATTTGCTACTTCTGACTTAAATGATTTATATCGCAGGGTAATAAACAGAAATAATAGGCTTAAGAAATTATTAGAACTTAATGCTCCTGATATTATTGTAAGAAATGAAAAAAGGATGCTTCAAGAAGCAGTTGACTCTTTAATTGACAATGGCAGAAGAGGAAAAGCTGTATCAGGGGCGGGCAATAGAGAATTAAAATCATTAAGCGGGCTGTTAAGAGGTAAGCAAGGTCGCTTTAGGCAAAATCTTTTAGGAAAAAGGGTAGACTATTCTGGTCGAAGCGTAATCGTTGTTGGACCAGAATTAAAAATGTATCAATGTGGTTTGCCTAAAGAGATGGCTTTAGAATTATTTAAACCATTTGTTATGAATCGTCTTGTTGAAGAAGGCAGGACTCATAATATTAAAAGTGCAAAAAGAATAGTAGAACGTGCAGGCAAGGATGTTTGGGGCGTATTAGAAAAAGTTATTAAAGAACATCCTGTATTATTAAATCGTGCGCCTACTCTTCATAGATTGGGTATTCAAGCTTTTGAACCTGTATTAGTTGAAGGCAGAGCAATAAAACTGCACCCATTAGCATGCGGTGCATTTAATGCCGACTTTGACGGCGATCAAATGGCTGTGCATGTGCCTTTATCTGTTGAGGCTCAAGTCGAAGCACGCTTTTTAATGCTTTCAACAAACAACATTTTAAAATTATCTGATGGTCGTCCTGTTTGTTCTCCAACACAGGATATGGTTATTGGCTGTTATTATTTAACGATGGCACGCCCTGGTTCTAAAGGTGAAAATAAATATTTTACTGATGTTGATGAAGCTAAAATGGCGTATCAAAATGGTGATATTGCGCTGCAATCACGCATCAATGTGCGTATTAAACGCACCATTGATGGAGTAGAGCAATCTAAAATAATCAAAACTACTGTAGGGCGCTTAATTTTTAATGAAGTAATTCCTCAAGACCTTAGACTTAAATTTACTGAAGATGATAATGGCAAATTAATTGATGTTGACAAGGATGATCCGTTTAGACTTGAGGCTGATGCAGTTATAGATAAATCACGTTTGCAGCAAATTGTTGATGCCGTGTTTAAACAAAGGGGATCAACAGCAACTGTATTGATGCTTGATGAAATCAAAGCACTAGGTTTTAAATATTCAACTATTGGTGCTATTACTACAAGCGTATTTGACATGCATATTCCGCCTGAAAAGAAAGAAATTTTAGAAATAACAGAAAAGCAGGTAATCGCAATTGAAGATATGTTTGATCAAGGCTTAATGACTGATGATGAGAGATACAGAATGACAGTTAGTGAGTGGTCAAAGGCTAATAATGAAGTGAGAGAGGCGTTGAAAAAGACTCTTGATGCTTTTAATCCTATTAATATGATGGCAGTTTCTGGTGCAAGGGGATCTATGAACCAGATTGCACAGTTATCTGGTATGAGAGGATTAATGACCAACCCGCAAGGTAAAACTCTTGAGACGCCGGTTAGATCTTCGTTTAGAGAAGGGTTGTCGGTGCTAGAATATTTTATTTCATCGCATGGCGGCAGGAAAGGTCTTGCTGATACAGCATTAAAAACAGCAGATTCTGGTTATTTGACAAGACGTCTTGTTGATGTGTCTCAAGATGTAATTATCCGTGAGGATGACTGCTTTAAAGCAGAGCCAAAGGGAATGATGATTGCGGCTATTAAAGATGGTAATCAAGTTATTGAAAGCTTAGAAGATAGACTTAATGGTAGGTTTGCTGCAAGTGATATTATTCACCCGCAAACTAAAAAAGTTATTATTGCTCAAAATGAAATGATTGACGAAGATTTGGCTAAAGAAATTGTTAAGTCTGGCTTGACTGCTGCTCATATTCGTACAGTTTTGACATGTAAATCAAAAACAGGTGTATGTGCTAGATGCTATGGAAAAGATATGGCAGGCAATAAAGTGGTCAAAATTGGTGAGGCAGTGGGTATAATTGCTGCTCAGTCTATCGGTGAACCTGGTACACAGCTTACGATGAGGACATTCCATACGGGCGGTATTGCATCGGTTGACGATATTACACGAGGGCTGCCTAGGGTTGAGGAGTTGTTTGAGGCAAGAAATCCTAAAGGTGTTGCTATCATTGCTGAAAATCGTGGTAAAATTAGGATTGTTGAAAAAGACGGAAAAAGAGATATTTTATTAAAGAGAGAGGATGGCAAAGAAGATGCTTATTCAATTCCGTTTAGTGCTAAATTAAAATCTGATGTCAAAAATGGTGCGATTATAGAACAAGGAGCAGCTTTTACAGAGGGACCTGTTGATCCAAGTGATATTTTAAGAATCAAAGGGATTATTGAGGTTCAAGATTATATTTTAAGAGAAGTTCAATCTGTTTATCGCTCTCAAGGTGTTCAAATTAATGATAAGCATATTGAGGTAATTGTTAGACAAATGCTTAAAAAAGTTGTGGTGCTAGATAGTGCTGATACTGATTTATTGACAGGAGAGTTAATAGATAGAGATGTTTTAAATGAGGCTAATGCCAAAGCAATGGAAGATTTTAAAGCACCTGCAGTTGCTAGAAATAAATTATTAGGCATCACAAAGGCAGCACTTGCAACAGAAAGCTTTTTATCGGCTGCATCATTCCAAGAGACGGCAAGGGTATTAACAGAGGCGGCTATTAATAATAAAATAGACCCATTAATCGGCTTGAAAGAGAATGTAATTATTGGTAAGCTGATACCTGCTGGTACTGGAATAAAGAAGTATAGAAGTATTTATCCTGAAGAAGTAAACAACAACGTATAATGTCAGTTCAAAACGCATAATAAAGGAGAACTTTTTCTAAAGAGTTGTTACTTAATTGTGCGTTTTGTTATATTATGGTAAAATATTTAAAGGGAGGTCAAAATGAAAAAATTTGAATCAAAAATAATTTTGGGTGATATAATTAATGAGTTGTCAAAATTAGATAAATCACAAAAGTTTGATATTATTATCATTGACCCGCCTTATAATATAGGAAAAGATTTTGGAAATAATTTAGATACTATGCCTCTTGAAGAATATATTGGGTGGTCAAAAAAATGGTTGGACTTATGTTTTGAATTGCTAGCGGATAATGGTCTAATTTATGTTTATGGCTTTATTGAGATACTTGCAAGGATTGCCGTTTTATATCCGATAGACAAGCAAAGAATATTGGCTTGGCATTATACCAATAAAACAACCCCAGCGGCAACATTTTGGCAAAGATCATATGAGAGTATACTGTGCCTTTGGAAAAACGATAAGCCTAAACTAGAGATAAATCAAATAAGAGAGCCATATACAGACACATATAAAAAATTTGCGGGCAAAGAGAGGGCATCAACCAAAGGTCGTTTTGGCAATAAGACTACTATCTATAATGTTCATGAAGAGGGAGCATTGCCAAGAGATGTTATTAAAATTCCTGCATTGGCAGGAGGAGCAGGGTGTACTGAACGCAATTTTATATGCTATACTTGTGGAGGAGATTTTTATTTGGCTAAAGAGATAAAGCGTCATAAAGGACATGATATATTGCAGCATCCCACACAAAAACCTATGGCGTTATCAGAAAAGCTGATTAAGTCCAGAATAAACGGTAATGGAGGAAGAATACTTGTTCCGTTTGCAGGGTCAGGATCTGAGTGTGTAGTTGCACAAAAATTAGGGATTGAGTTTTTAGGGATTGAATTAAATCCAGAGTATGTTGCATATGCAAATGCTTGGTTAACAAGAGATAAGGAGCAATAAAATGTATAGATTATCGGATAGAATGTTGCAGGCTTTAGAAAAAGATTTAAGAGAGTTTCATAAACTTTTTCAAGGTGGAAGGTGTCAAGCATGGCAAATTGAGGAGTTGATTGCGAAGGCGATTCGTAGTGATTTTTCAAAAATTATTGAGTTTTTAAATCAGAGTTTATATTTGATTGTGGCTGTGCCTTATTATAAAAAAGATGATGAAAACGGACGGTCGCATATATATCAAATTATATATATGGATGCACGATCATTAAAAATTAATAATGATGCAGAGTTTAAAATGGTTGGAAAAAAATTATGTTTATGTAAATAATGATGGGATAGAATTTTCAATTCGTCCATCTATGAGTTGGCAAATATGGTGGAGCATTCCTCTTAATAAAATTGATTCTAAAACACGATTACTGATTGCAAATTAATATATAATTATGATGGATAAAGCATTAAAAATACTGCAAAAATATCAAGGGCGAAAAATTGCCATTGCAGCAAGCGGCGGAGTGGATTCAATGACACTTTGCTTGCTTGTTTTGTCATGCGGGTATTTTGATGATATTACAATACTGCATATTAATCATAATTTAAGGGAAACTTCTAAAAGGGATTATGAATTGGTCAAAAATTTTGCTAAAAATCATAGCCTTAAATTTGAGAGTATCAGTGTTGATGTAGCTGCTTTTGCTAAAGAAAGCAAGCAAAGTATTGAAACAGCAGCACGAGAGGTTAGGTATAAATTTTTTAATGACTGGCATGAGGATAAAGGTGCGGATGCTGTATTGATGTTAGGGCATACTTTAGATGATAATGCTGAGACAATTTTGATGCATATTTTTAGAGGGTGCGGGTTAACTGGTTTAGTGGGAATACAAGAAGAATATGATTCTTTTATGCCTTTTGTGCGTCCCTTGATTTATACTTCTAAAAAAGAGATTTATGAGTATGCTAAGTTATACAATATTGAGTATTTTGAGGATGAAACAAACAGTGACACAAAGTACACTAGAAATTTAGTTAGAAAAGTGATAAAAGAGATAAAAGGGGCTTATCCAAGTGTTAATGAAAATGTATTAAAGCTGTCAGAAATTGCAAAAAGAGCATTAGAGACAACAAAAAATCAATTGCATGAAGAATATTTTAAATTAAAAGACGAGGCGGTTTGTTTAAATAAAAATGCTTTTTATTTTGATTCTTTAGTAGAGCAATATATAATTGAAGCGGCTAAAAGAGCAGGGCTTATTAAAAATTTTGAGTCAAAGCATATAGATTTGATAAAAAAGCTGGATACTGGTACAAGCATTGATTTACCAAATGGATATGTAGTATATTGCGATAAAAAGTATTTGATTTTTAAAAGAAAAGAGCAAAATAAAATGTTTGCATCTATTCTTATAGCTGATGCGGACAAGCTAGAAGGTGCTGCTCTCCGCTTTAGAAGGGAGGGCGATGTTTTTACAAAGTTTGGCGGCGGCACAAAAAAATTAAAGGATTTTTTTAATGAAAAGGGAGTTTCTTCAAGAAAAAGAGATAGGATACCATTATTAGTTAAAGATGATAGAATTTTGGTAGTAATGGGTTATGAAATTGCTGATGAGGTTAAAGTGACTAAAGATACGAAAAAGGTGATTGAGTTATGGAAAGAATAGATGATTTAGGAATAAATGGACTAAAGTTGATTCAAGATGACACAAAGTTTTGTTTTGGAACAGATTCTGTTGAGTTAGCGAATTTTGTATTAGATAGAAAACTGGATATGAAATCAACTGCAATAGATTTAGGTGCAGGGAATGGAATCATAGCAATATTGCTTGCGGGCAAAAAGGGTTTGAATGTTAAAGCTATAGAGATTGATGATGAGGCAGCGGCACTTTGCGGGCGTAATATAGAACTAAATAATTTAGGACATCTTGTCAAAGTAATTAGCTCTCCCATGCAGGATATTATTAAAAATAAACTGGTTGATACTAACAAGATAAATATAGTAGTGTCTAATCCGCCGTATTTTAGACTAGGAGCAGGAGAATTGAAAATCGGGGCAGAGCTTGCTAGGCATGAGGTGGCTGTTACGCAGCGTGAATTGGTTGAAACAGTTAGCGATTTATTGTCTGCTGGCGGCATGTTTTTTATCGTTTATCCAGTTGACAGAATGGCAGAGTTGATTTATAACTGTAAGGATTTAAGGCTAGAACCAAAAGAAATTATACTGCTTGATGCGCCAAACAAACCACCATTATTGTTTTTGATGCGGGCTGTTAAAAATGCTAAAACGGGATTAAAAGTGAGTGTAAGGAATGCAAGAAATTGCGGAATGGAATATAATAGCAGATAATTAGCAATTAAAAAAGGTGGACTAAAGCCCACTTCCCTCACTTAGAGGTTCGGCTTTTTTGAGTTAGCTTATCCATTTCTCGCAGACGATTCTTCCTATACTATAAAAAAAGCGGAGGATTAGTCCTCACGCCCTACAAGATAGTCAAGAGTACAGTCAAAAAGTTTTGCAAGCTCTATAAGAAGTGGTAACCCTGGTTCTTCGCCTGCTTCCCATTTTCGAAAATAACTGCCATCAAATCGACTGACTTTTCTTAATGAATAAGTTGTAAAGCCCTTTTCTTTCATAACTGCATGGATATGTAAAGCAAAAGGTGGACAGTCTTTTGGTTTGAGTTCTCTAGTGTCAAAAGACCGTCCTGTGAGATATTCAATAGAACATTTAAAATAATTGGATACTGCTATAAGATTGGCACGAGTAATTTGCATTGGTGCTGCAGTCCAGCGATAAACAGTACTTCTTGCAACATCTATAGCAGTGGCTAGTTGTTCTGGTGTTATATCGTTATCAAAAAGTAATTCTTTTAATCTTTCGCTAAAGTTTGACAAATTATTCATAAAATAAACATATACCCCCATATAATTATGTTAACTATATAGGACAAAAACTTGCGGTTCTTATATAATCCACATATACTATATATGTAGCTACAAATAATAATTGCAAAGGAGGTAATCAAAAAGAATGGCTGAAATAGAGATACTTACGACTCATATAGGTGAATTTGTTTCAATGATGGAAGAAGCGGATAGAATTGAGTATATAAATGACAACGGCAAAATGACCGCTTTTACTATTTTCATGAAAAGCGGCAATATGTATTCTTTAACGATTAAATAGGAGTATTGTTTAACAGATTAATAAGAAAGATAACAAATAAGACGAAAACTTATTGTGAGTGTCGGTAAAGAAGAGATTCTTGCAGAATGACAAAATTTGGATTAGTGTACTAAACGTCAAAAACTACTCGGTTTAAAATCTAAATTTTGTCATTCTGCTTTAGAATCTCTTCTTTATCTTTGTCCCGCATTATGTATCCCTCTCGGCATGACCTCACACATTGGAGGATGCTATTTTTATTAATAAATATGATTACAAAAAGTTAATATAAACAATATTATATATCTTTTATGTATTCATGTCAACTAAATTTGAAAAAGTCAACTTGGACGCAAGTGGTATTTTCAAATTTCTATAGGAGCAAACATGTTATATATTGTTGCAACGCCAATAGGCAACTTATTAGAAATGAATGAAAGAGCTATTCAGACATTAAAGGATGTGGATTTAATAGCATGTGAGGACACTAGGCATTCTGGCAAATTATTAAAGCATTTTGACATTAAAACAAAAATGGTTGCCTATCAAAAATTTAATGAAAAGGCAAGCACCAAAGGCTTGATAGATTTATTGCTAGGCGATAAAAATATTGCCCTTATATCAGATGCAGGCATGCCGCTTATCAGTGACCCAGGGTCTATTTTGATTCAAGAGTGTATAGCTAATGATATTGATTATACAGTAATAAGCGGCGCATGTGCATTGATAAATGCTGTTGTATTAAGCGGCTTTGATACAGTTGAATTTAGTTTTTTAGGTTTTCTGCCAGATAAAAAATCTTTAAGAGAAAATAAACTAAAGCCGTATTTGTTTGTGCCATCTACTTTGATTTTTTATTCTCCGCCGCAAAATGTGATCAAAGATTGTGAATTTTTGTTTAGTATTTTTGGAGCAAGAAGAGCGGCGGTGATAAGAGAGATTTCTAAAATGTATGAAAGTATTTATCGTGGGAATTTAGGTGAGGATTTAAAAATAAAAGAAGCCGGAGAGTTTGTAATTGTTGTTGAAGGGTATAAAGGAGTGGATAAAGACAGCATGAGTGAGGTAGATTTATACAATGAATACATCAACATGGGACTGACTAAGATGGATGCAATAAAGGCAGTGGCAAAGGATAAAGGCGTGCCAAAAAGCGTGATTTATGATTTGATAAATTAATTTTATATAAAAATTGATTATTAATGCATATCTGTAAAGAATATTGCGGACACTGTCAATTTCGAGTGATAGCAATGAAATATGAGGGGGGAGGAGCAACTGTTTTGAGAATTTTTTTAAAATTAAGAAAAAAATCTAACTTAAATTGTGTGACTTTTGCGCCATTTCTATGAAATATTAATAATTAAATATTACTAACTGTTAATCGGTTGCTAAATACTAAAAATTATGCTATACTATTTAGTACATGGACATGTTTGAAAAACTAAAAATTTTGGCGGATTCGGCAAAATATGATGTAGCATGTACATCAAGCGGAGTCAATCGTGATAACCCGTCTGACGGCATAGGCAATGCAAAAGCCTGTGGTATTTGTCATAGCTTTTCTGCTGACGGCCGCTGCATATCGCTCCTTAAAATTCTTATGACCAATGCTTGTATGTATAATTGTTCGTACTGTTATAATAGATTTTCAAATGATATTCCTAGAGCCACATTTACTCCTAAAGAACTTGCAGAACTAACCATCAATTTTTATCGCCGCAATTATATAGAAGGTTTGTTTTTATCAAGCGGAGTCATAAAATCGCCCAATTATACGACAGAGTTAATGATAGCCGCTTTAAAAATTTTGCGTGAGGATTATAAATTTTATGGGTATATACATGCTAAAGCTATCCCTGGGACAGACAATGATTTGATTCAAGCATTGGGTCATTTATGCGACAGAATGAGTGTTAATATTGAACTGCCTTCATCTGAAAGTTTAATTGCGCTTGCTCCAGACAAATCAAAAAACTCTATTCTTGCTCCTATGGGTTTTATTAAGGACACCTTGACTGAAAATAAGCATGCTTTAGTTAAGTATAAAAAAACTCCGCAATTTGTGCCTGCTGGTCAAAGTACACAGATGATAATAGGGGCGTCTCCTGAAACGGATTATTCTATTATCAAGTTGTCAGAGGGGCTGTATAATAAGTACAAACTTAAAAGAGTGTTTTATTCAGCGTATATTCCTGTGGTTAGGGGGTCAGCATTGCTGCCGTCTATAGAAACCAAGCCTCCGCTGTTAAGAGAAAACAGGCTTTATCAAGCGGATTGGCTTATGAGAGTATATGGTTTTGAGTCTAGTGAAATTTTGGACGAAAAAAGTCCTATGTTAAATCCTTTTATTGACCCTAAGTGCAACTGGGCTGTGAATCATCCAGAGTTTTTTCCTGTTGATATAAATACTGCGGACTATCAAATACTATTAAGAGTGCCTGGGATAGGTATATTGTCAGCAAGGAAAATTGTTGCGGCAAGAAAGTGGGGTAAATTAGATTTTATGCATTTAAAAAAATTGGGTGTGGTATTAAAAAGAGCGCAGTATTTTATTTTGTGCAGCGGGAAAAGGGCAGAGGGGATAAAAATAAATGAAAGCAAGGTGATTAGTTCATTATTATCAAAGAAGGCATTAGAAAATTATTATGGATTTAAAAATGGGGTGCAGATAGGGATGTTTGATTAAATATATAAAATAAATTATGAAACAAATAGATATTTGTTATAAATATGACGGAAGCTTTTATGGGATGCTTTGCTGTGTCTTTGAAAGCTTTGAAAAAAAAGAGATGCCTATAGGGATTTTTGATAGGGGAGGCTCTTTATTTTTAGTTAAGAATATTAAAACGGATGATATTAAAGCCGAGAGAGTATTAAAAGGTGTGCAAGATAAAATGGGGATAATTGGGGTGGAGTATGTGCGTTTGGCATATTTAGCCAGTATTAAAGATAAAGAGATTGCTATTATTCATTTTATTAAAGAGGGATTGAACAAAGGAAAGAAATTTATAGAAGAGATTAGGACAGGTTTTGGTCCGATTAAAAAGATGGTGGCTGGGTCGATAAACAATATTTTTTTGGCAAAAATTCAAAAGGGTATTGATTTATTGCTTTTAGAAAAACAACGGTTTATTCAATTTGTTAGATTTAGTGAAGTTTATAATAGGGCTTTAGTTTCTATAATTGAACCAGAGCATCAGGTATTGCCGTTATTAGCTGACCATTTTGTACAAAGATTTCCTAATGAGCAGTTTCTAATTTATGATAAAACTCACTGTTTGGGACTAATTTATACAAATAAAGAGGTGAGGATAGAAAGAATCGAGGATTATCAAATGCCGGATTTATCTAATGAAGAAAAAGAGTATCAAGAATTATGGAAAATGTTTTATGATACTATAGCAATTAAAGAACGCAAGAATGAGAAATTAAGAATGGGTTTTATGCCAAAGAAATATTGGGAAAATTTAACAGAGATGCAGTGATGATTTGATATTTTATTGTTGACATCATTTTACTTTTTATGTTATAATACTTGTTATGGGTCTAAAATTATGCAGTTTATCAAGCGGTTCAAAGGGCAATTGTATTATCGTTGCCAGCGATACTACTACTCTTTTAATCGATGCGGGCATTGCTGTTGTGCATATTTTAAAAGGCTTAAAATTATTAAATTTAGAAAATCCGTCTGTTTTAATTACTCACGCTCATTCTGATCATATAGGCAATTTGCCTGCCCTGTCTAGAAAGTTCTGCCCAAAAATTTATTGTCATAAAGATAGTTTTTTTGCAGTGAATAGGCATATTAAAGGCGGAGAGTTAATGGGTATAGACTCAGAATTTTTTATCGGGGATTTAAAAATTACACCGTTTAAAGTCAGCCATGATGTGCCTTGTGTAGGATATTCTGTCTATAACGACGGGCGTAAAATTAGTATTGTAACAGATATTGGATGTGTGGATAATAGTGTAGAGGATGCGCTTTATGGCAGTGATATAGTGTTGATTGAAGCTAATCATGATGAGGGAATGGTCAAAAATAATATGAATTATCCAGAAGCATTAAAGCAAAGGATTTTATCTAATAGAGGACATTTATCCAATGAGACATGTGCAAAATTATTGGCAAAGGTGATAAATAGCGGGGTTAAACAAGTGGTTTTAGGTCATATGTCGGCGGATAATAACAGACCACAGCTAGCATATGATGTAATATGCAAGGAATTAAATAATGCGGGAAAAAAAGTAGGAGTAGATGTGGGGGTAGCACTTGCATACCCTGGAAAAGCAAGCAATGTGTTTGAGGTTAATTAAAGGGATTATGACAAACCATTATGACAAACTATGAGGAAATTTAGTTAAATGGCAAAAACATGCACACAATGCGGAGCGGTATTAACAGGTAATTGCTGTTCATATTGCAATGCCCCAGTATCATTGGATGCTGAAAAATATGCTAAGGGGACAATGGCTTTATCAAGTCATGAGCTAAACAAACCCTATATTGATACATTTGGGGCTGCAAGCTATGCTTTAAGCGTTGCCGCTATGCTTGTCATTCAATTTGCTGTTGCAATTATAGCTGCTATAATTATGGTGATGAGCGGTTATTTTGATTTAGAAAATGCTGCTTTTAACATAAGTATATCGCTGTTATTTCAAATATCTTTCACTCTTATATATTTTGTACACATAAAAAAAGTTAAAGCCCGGCCTCAGTTTAATATCAACTTTAAAATGCACCCAATTTGGTATGTTTTAAGTGTTGTATTGGGGATAATCTGTTTGATATGTTTCATTGGGATAACTGTGATGTTTGTTGATTTTTTAGAAGGGATAGGCTTAAATTTTCCTCGTATGCAGTTAATAGGGGTGGGCATTGGGACTGATATATTAGTAGTTTTTACTGTTGTCATAGCCGCAAGCATAGGTGAGGAATTAATTTTTAGAGGCAGTTTATTATCAGGATTAATCAAAAGATTTAGTATACCAGTTGCAGCTTTTTTAAGCGGGATATTATTTTCACTCATGCACATGAATCCCGAGCAAACAGTTTATCAATTTTTCTTAGGTTTTGCTGCTGCTTATTTGGTTATTTATTCTAAAAGCGTTGTGCCTGGGATTATTATTCATGCGGTGTCAAATGGGTTGGTTATACTGATGAATTTTTGGGATGGATTACACAATATATTTAATGTGTGGGCTGATATTAGCGGCGGTTGGCTGTCGCCTATATTTGTGATAATAGGACTAGCAATTATAGTGGGGAGCTGCTTATTGGTCAATAGATTTTTTAATAAGGAAAAAGTAATAGATGAGATAGCTATTGCACATAAAAAAAGGCAGGCAGATGGCAATGGGCATCATACGATGAAACTGGGGGGTGGGTCGTTTTGGCTGTGGATAATTATTCCGCTTATCGTATGTGTTATTATGTGGGTAATTGCATTTGTTACATTTATGGGGGGTTAAAATAATATGCAAAAAGTAATTGATTTAAATATTGATGCAGCGGGCAGCTATGAGCAAACTAGATATAAAGCTGCAGGCTTAGCTATGTTTATGATGGCTTTTGGGCACATGCTAACAAGGGTGATTGTAAGTGTTGTTTTAGTAAGATTATTAAATAGCGCAGGTTTATCATCCACAGCATTTAATTTTTTGATTGATACAATTTTTTCTGTTATAGCACAAATAATTTTTTGTTTTTTGGTGCCGTTTTTAGTGTATAAAAAAACTTTGAATTTATCCACTAGTCAAATCTTTAAAGAATCTAATTTTGTCAAAACAAGAAAGACTACGCTAGGATTATCTATTGCAATTGGTATTGCAGGTGTTTTTTTAGGTATTGTAGTAGGATTAATAGCAAATATTGTTTTTATTATGTTTGGTTATCAGATTCCTCCTAATGTACCATATCACCCTCAAAACTTTAATATAGGCTTATTTTTATTGTCTATTTTTTTGATTGTAGTATTGCCGTCTTTTTGTGAAGAATTTGCTATGCGTGGGATTTTCTTAAATTCAATGAAATCAGTTTTTGTAAACACTACTGTTGTTGTCATTTTAGGACTATCTTTTGGGTTATTTCATCAAAATATTAGACAGTTTTTCCCGACTTTTGTTGCTGGAATTATTATGGGTATATTGACCATAAAAACAGGCTCAGTTTGGCCAGCGGTTATTGTGCATGCGGTTAATAATGGTATGGCAGTGTTTTTTGACTATGCACAATTTTATGGATGGGGAAATAACTTTGTTGACAGGTTGTTTAGAAGTATTACATCTTTGGGCTTAATATCAGTGCTTTTTACCGCAGCACTTAGTTTGACTATAATTATTCCATCAATGATGGCTATAAATAAATGGGCAAAGGATGATAAATCAGAAAAAAAGGTAGAAAGGCTGTATAAACCTACGATAAGAGAAAGCGCTTTTTTAATAGGGGCGTTGGTGTTGACGGCAATTACCACAATTTTCACTTTTGCGTTTGGTATTTAACATGAAAAAGATAAGAATAATTGCGGTGGGCAGCATCAAGGAAAAATATTTGATTCAAGCTATTGATGAATATTTAAAACGGTTAAAAAAGTTTTGTAAGATAGAAATTATTGAGATTCAAGAAAATGATGACATAAAAAAGTTTGGAACAATAGATTTTTTGTTTGATATAAAAGGTGAATTGATTACCAGTGAGAATTTAAGCAGCATTTTAGATAAACAGTATATTTATGCTGACACTGTTACATTCTTAATAGGCGGGTCGCATGGTTTTAGTGAAGAAACAAAAAAATCAGCTAAAAATCGTATCAGTTTTGGTTTGGTTACTTATCCGCATCAATTATTCAGAGTACTTGTCTTAGAACAAATTTATAGAAGTTTTAGTATTGTTCAAGGTTTGCCTTATCACAAATAAACAAATTTTTGCATATAAATATACATGTACACTTATGCAAAATTAATTGATGATATAAATTATTTAAAAAAATGTGGAGTTGAGGTATCCACCATAGGCAAAAGTGAACTAGGTCAAGATATTCCTTATATCCATATAGGTGACTATTCTAAAAAGCAAATCATAGTTATTGGTGCTATCCATGCTAGAGAAAATATTACTGCATTATTAGTTATGAAACAAGCATATGAACTTGCTTTAGAGCCTAGCGACTTTGACGGCGATGTATATTTTATTCCTATGCTAAATCCAGACGGGGCAATCCTCATAGAGGGGAATTGGGACAATTTTAACACAGAAAAAATTGATAGAGCTATTGAGATTAATAATGGAAGTTTAGATTTTTCATTATGGAAAGCAAACATAAACGGAGTGGATTTAAACAATAATTTTGATGCTAGATTTGGACAAGGAAGGGGGCAAGTGCATTATCCTGCGCCGCAAGGATATATGGGCGAGTTTGCATTTTGTCAAAAAGAGACTGAAAATCTGATGCATTTTAGTTTAAAAGTGCAGCCTAGTTTAACAATTAGCTATCATGCAAAAGGGCGGGAGATTTATTGGGAGTTTTCTCAAAAAGGCGAGAGGCGCAATAGAGATGCAAAAATAGCAAGGGCAGCAGCAAAACATTTAGGGTATTTAAGAGTAGACGGAGATTTAGGGTCTAGCGGAGGATATAAAGATTGGTGTATAGATACTTTAAAAATTCCTGCACTGACTATAGAAATAATTGACGATAAACATCAGCATCCGCTCACTAATGATTTATTAGATGAGGATTGGGAGGTCAATAGAGGATTAATAAAACGCTTAAAAGCACTTATTTAAAAAGGTGCTTTTTTCAATTATTTTTTGCTGAAATGATTGACAAAATTTGACTAGTATAATATAATTAAATGCGGAGGAATAAGATTATGAGAAAAGTTTTTGGCAGAATAGTGATAATATCTATGACAATTATGCTGCTGTTTTCTTTTGTAATGTTTGGCGGCGGCAGCTGCCAGGTATATGACCCTAACCATACGGCACTGCTGAATAGGATAGAAGAACTAGAAAACAGGCTTAGAGAAAAAGAGCAGCAGTTAATAAATAAGGAAGAGAGGCTGACGCTATTAGAATACAGGGCTAGTGCAAAGCAAGAACTGGCGGCTTATGCTGACGATAGAGGTCAGGATAATTTTACAGTTGAGAACTGGGGTAGGATTCAAAGATATGTCTTTGATGGGGTGGTGGCTATAAGTATAGCTGTGAATAAAGAAATGGTTGATAGTGCGCTTGCGGCTGCAAAAGTGAGAATAAGTGGTGTGGTAACTGGTGAGCGTGCAAGCAGTTTCCCGTCGGTGTTTGAAGAGTTTGAGGCGGAGGATTTTGAGGGGGATTTTTTTGAGAATTATACGATAATTATTATTAGTTTGAATATTGGACACATTTGGGATCGTCGTTCTCGTGATTTGCAGTTATATACTGTATTTATCGAGGATGGAAAAATCAATTTTCTTGTAGAACAGGTTGCCGAGAGTCCTATGATGCAATTTCAGGTTGTCACATTTTTTGTCATAATATCCAATGATATTTTAGATAGGTATGAACTTGGAGAAGTCAGGATTTTCCCTACTTATCAAAGTTGGACTGGCGGTTATTGGGAAGATGCTATATTTGTAGGAAAGAATTGTCGTGAATGGCTTGGAAGTGCTAGACAAAACAGTATAGAGCATAGAGCAGGGAGAACAAGATTTATTTCAGATACGGGATGGGAGAATACAGAATGCTGGAATATAATTAGTTCAATTGGGATTTTTACTACACTAACAAGGGGTGGTTTGATACAACCACAGTATGGGATATATAGATTGGAAGATTGGCCATGGAATAGACCAAATAATATTTAACCTTTAGGAGGGTTTAATTATGAAAAAAATAAGTTGCTTGCTATTTGCATTGTTTGTACTTAGCGCTGTTGTGTCGTTGTCAACTGATAATGTTGTTAAGGCAGATGTATTTGCTTTTAGTGAAAAAACTAGTGAGATTGTATATCAATTAAACTATTATGTGACAATTGATGGTATACTGACAACCACTGATGATGCAGAGGTTTTTATGCGTCATACAAAAGAAAATACTAAAATAGGTGTCATGTTTGAGTTGCAATATGAGTCATTTGTTGGCAACTTAAATCAGACAATAAATTTTAATTCAACTGCTGAAGAGGTAGACAGGGCAATAAAATTACATAGACAGCAGTCTAAAGAATTTTATACAAATAAAAATCTTGCATTTATACAGGCAGCTGGATTTAGTCAGAGGTCACGATATTATCAATTAGCAGTCAGTCATTTTTCACCTCATGTGCAGGTTGTTTTTGAAAATGTACAAGCGTTTGAAAAGTTTAGTCGCTCTGTTGCAAGCAGTGCTAAAGTGGATAGTGCAGTTTATAGGACAAGTGTATTTATGGACACTCCTTTGCAAAACGTGAATTTGGATAAAACTACAACAAATGCGGGAGAGTGGCTGCCTCGTCAATGTTATGTGGATGCACCTTTCTATACAATGCAGCAAGTTTTTAATGACATTGGTATAAATGATAATGATTTTATCGGCAGGGGCTTAAATGTTGCTGTTTGGGACAGATATATTTTACCGCATCCTGAATTAACAAGAGATGGTTTAATTATAGATAATCAAGGAAATCCGCCTTCAATCATTTTTTGGGAGGACTATCATGGGAGAAATGTCGCTCGTACACTTGCAGGAAATAATGGTATAGCACCTGGAGTTAGCGCAATTTTTCGTCATGCTGCAGTTGGTATTGATTCTTCATTTGACCTTATTGACAGGATGAATTGGTTTTTATGTCCGTCACGACGTATTTCTATAATTAATGCAAGTTTTGGAGGAGTCAATACTAGATACATATGGGGAAATGGTTTTATAGATTATATTATTAGAAATCAAAATATTGCTTTTGTGTCTGCTGCTGGAAATACATATAGGGGAGGTTTTACACGTACTTCTGTCAATTTTAATGGAATTGTAGTAGGCTCAACAAATGCAAATGGATATTTAAGCAGATATTCTGCCCATCACATAAATTCGGAGTTTTATAATTATGTGATAAACATGAGACGCCCTACTTTATCAGCACCAGGTACTTGGCTTGAAACGACGTTGCCTGGGATGCCTAGAACCTTTAATACTCCTATTTGCAGAATTAATTATGGTTCTATTGGTACTAGTTTTGCAGCGCCCGTTGTTAGCGGCATAATAGCTAGATTGATGGAAGAGTTTCCGTTTTTGCGTACTAGTTCTGAGACAATTAAGGCTGCATTAATAGCATCGGCTACACCAGTTAACGGACAAGCGGCAGGGGTGTGGAGTATTGAGGCTGGGGCAGGGCGTGTGCATTATCAAAGGGCAAGAGAGGCGGTTAGAAATGCGATTTGGTTTAGTGATTTGATTAATGGCGGAGTTAATAATATAATAGAGTCGCATACGATAAATGTTGTGCCTGGTTCTTCAATTAGGGTTTCTGCTGTTTGGTTTGCAAATTCTCCCACTACTGGTGTTTATTATTCACCTCTTCAGGCTAATATACATACCAATTATAAAGTGCGCTTAAGAGGGACATTGTCATATGAGAATCATTCGTCAAACACGCAATTGTTTGGGCACACTGCAGTTAATAGTCAATACACCATAGATATTGTGCAAATGGCAAATAGGCACATAAATAATAATCAAGCGGATATAGGGGCGTTTACTTGGGTGTATGATTCGGCTGTTGGTGATGATGAGGGGCTTATTGTTTATAACAATGCTGTTATTGGATTTAACCCGCCATTGAATTTTGATGGGAATGTGATAATTCCTTATGGTATTAGGGCGATAGAGAGCAATGCTTTTAAAAATCAGAATTTGATTGAGCATGTTTATATATCAAGTACGGTTAACAGAATTGGCAGATATGCATTTTTTGGTGTGAGAAATTTAAGGGATTTAGTAATACCACTAAATGTGACTATTATTGAGGCTGCTGCTTTTAACCCATTACCTTCTTTTAGGATATTTTCTAAAGCTGCAAGTTTGCCTAGCGGATGGGAGGCATGGTGGCATATGCACAGTCGTACATATTTTTATAATAGGATGCTGCCTGAAGTATTGCATAGTAATTATTGGAAATTTGTAAATGATGTGCCAAGAACATGGCATGAAATTAAGACTCTGCGATTAGATAGGCTGATTATTAATTTTGATGCACAATATATAAATGCTGGTAAGATAGAGTATATTGAGGTATATTTGGGTCAGCCTTTTGGAGTTTTGCCAAACCTGACGCTGCTAAGAAATGATTTATTATTTGGAGGCTGGTGGACGACTCCTTATGAAGGAGGGGTGCAGGTGCTAGGTCATCATATAGCGTGGCAGGCAGGGGAGATTATGCTTTATGCTAGGTGGGTTGTTAGAAGACCAGTTACAAGACCATGGCTGTGATATTATATTAATAAATTAGTGTTGACATATTTATTTTAACATGATATACTAAAAACTATGAAACAAACATTTTTACTTATTGATGGTAATTCCCTTATAAACAGGGCTTTTTTTGCTGTTCCTCCGCTTAATAGTCCAGATGGCACACCTACCAATGCTGTATATGGTTTTATTAATATGCTGCTTAAGGCAATTGGGGATTATAATCCGTCGCATATTTGCATTGCTTTTGATTTAAAAGCCAAGACTTTTAGACATCATATTTATGCTGAATATAAGGCTACTAGAAAAAGTATGGCGGATGAACTGGCTATTCAACTGCCCATATTAAAAGATATTTTGATAAAAATGAATATAAAGATTGCTAATATAGAAGGGTATGAGGCGGACGATATAATTGGGACACTATCAAAACAGGGTGATGATGTGATTATTATCACAGGTGACAAAGACGCTTTTCAGCTGATTGATAAAAGAGTGAAAGTGGCTTATACAAAAAAGGGCTTGAGTTTAATTGAAATTTATGATGAAGAAAAGTTTTTTAGTGAGTATGGTTTTGAGCCTAACAAATTGATTGACTATAAAGCGCTTTTAGGGGATGCGTCTGATAATATTCCTGGAGTAGAAGGAATTGGGGATAAAGGGGCAAGGACGCTGCTGATTGAATATGGGGATTTAAAAGGGGTGTATGAGGGATTGGATAACATGAAGGAAGGGTTGAGATTGAAACTGGGCAAAGGTAAGGACAGTGCGTTTTTGTCGTATGTGCTGGCAACCATTGATACAAAAGTGCCGATTGAATTTAGTGCGGAGGATTGTATTTTTTCTATGCCGTTTGGGGCGGATGTTAAGTATGAGTTTAAAAAATTGGGATTAAACAGCTTGTTAAAAAGAGAAGAGCTGTTTTGCAGTGATGAAAATAATATACAAGCAAAAAAAGAAGAGATATTGATTAATGATATAGAGTCATTAAATAATTTAGTTGATAATTTTAATGAAAGCATTATTAATTTTGATATTAAAAATGATATTTATTTTAAAATATTGGATAGAGATTATGTCGTAAAATTGAAAGAGGATTTATTGTCAATCGGATTAGATTATAATACTGCTTTAAAAGCTTTAGCACCTGTTCTGCAAAATAAAGACATTTTGAAAGTGGTCTATGACGCTAAGTCTTTAATTAAAAAACTAGCACAAAATTCAATATTTATAAACAATTATTTTGATACAAAGCTTGCTTGTTATTTATTAGGCTATTCACTTGAAAATAATAAAGATTATCAATCATTAATTGATGATTTAAAACAAAAAAACATGCACAAGCTTTATTATGATTTAGAGCTGCCCCTAGTGCAAGTATTAATATCTATGGAAGAGCATGGGTTTAAACTAGATACGAAATTATTATATACATTAGGACAAGAATTTGATGGCAGATTAAAAGGTATCTCGCAAGATATTTATAAATTAGCAGATAAAGAATTTAACATAAACTCTCCAAAACAATTGGCAAGCGTATTATTTGAAGACTTAAATATTCCTTATCCAAAAAAATCAAAAACATATTCAACTGCTGTTGATATTTTAGAGCCTTTAGCAAAAAATTATCCAATCGCCCAAAAAATACTAGATTATAGGTCATTGTTTAAGTTAAATTCTACTTATATAGAAGGCTTGAAAAAATTAGCTGACATAAACGGAGTCATAAGAACCGAGTTTAAGCAAATGGTGACGACTACGGGCAGACTTTCTTCAGTAGAACCAAATTTACAGAACATTCCCATAAGAGAACAAGAGGGTAAGCGCTTGCGTGAATTATTTATTGCTAAAGACGGCTATAAATTAATAGCAGCGGATTATTCTCAAATTGAGCTGCGCCTTTTGGCACATTTTTCAAAAGACCCTGTGTTGTGCGAGGCATTTTTTAATGATGAGGATATTCATATCCAAACAGCAAAAAAGGTGTTTGGAGTGTCTAATCCGACTAAAGAGCAAAGGAGTGAGGCAAAGGCTGTTAATTTTGGAATTATTTATGGAATAAGTGATTTTGGTTTAGCTAGTCAGCTTAATATAGGGCATTTTAAGGCAAGGAATTTAATTGATAGTTATTTTATGCAGTTTGAAAAAGTTAAAGAATATTTGGACGGGTCGGTATTAAATGCAAAAAATAGCGGGTATTCAGAAACGATTTTAGGCAGGAGAAGAGAGATTCTAGAGTTAAAATCTAGCAATATGGCTGTTAAGAAATTTGGAGAAAGGGCGGCTATGAATATGCCTCTGCAGGGAAGCGCTGCTGATATAATCAAAGCGGCAATGCTTGTTGTTTATAAAAGGCTGGCTGATGAGTTTGGGGATAGTGATGCTAGGCTTATTTTGCAGGTGCATGATGAATTAATAGTTGAAGCTAAGGATGATATTGTGGATAAGGTGAAAATAATTTTAAAAGAGAGTATGGAGAATGCAATAAAGCTAGAAGTCCCATTAAAAGTGGATATAGCAAGCGGGGCAAGCTGGTTAGATTGTAAATAATTGTTTAGCAGAATATTTTTTTAAAGAAGAGATTCTTGACTGAGGACAAAATAAATGTTTAAGGCAGAGTAATTGCTGTATTTAACAGCCCAATTCAAAATTATGTCATCTTGGGTGCGAAGCTCATTGGTACGAATACTTTCTGGCACGCCAATCGCATGTGCAATAAAAAAAGATGTGAAAATAAAGCTTAAATTATGAAAACAATAGTTATAACAGGGACAATAGCCAGCGGAAAAAGTACGGCCATACAAATACTAGAGCAAAAGTTTGCATATCATATTATTAGTGCAGACAAAGTTTATCATACGCTTTTTAATCAAGGTGTTTTTGATGATGAATTAAAAAAAGTGTTTAATACAGTAGATAGGGTTAAACTTAGAAAAATTATAATAGATGATGATAAAGCAAGGCAAAAGCTGGATGATATTACACATAATAAAATCATCGATGAGATAAAAAGACAGATAGCCAGCATGGATAATCAAAACATAGCAATAGAAATCCCTATATTTGATAAAAAGCATCTAATCAAGCATGATTATTCTGTCTTTGTGTATGTTTCTAGTATGGTACAAATGGATAGACTGTTAAAAAAAGGATGGTCATTAGATGAGGCTCAAAAATTAATAGATATTCAATCTAAATATGAAAGAGACAATGACTGTGATTATACTATAGTTAATGACGGGGGGGTAGAGTTATTAGAAGAAAAACTTGCAGCGATAATAAAAAATCTTGGATAGTCCTGTTAAGCTTAGCCGGGGCAGTTTTTCTTATTTTTTTAACCACATTAATTTTTGTTAATGTGGTTTTTCCTTTTAGATATAAACCTATTATTGGTCGAGAAGCAAAATTACATAATATTGATGTCAACTTAGTCTTTGGCGTAATCTGGACAGAGAGTAAATTTGACAGTAATGCAGTATCATCAGCGGGTGCAATGGGTTTAATGCAGATTATGCCGACCACGGGTGAGTGGCTGGCAGAAAAATTGGGAGAGGAGTTTTATCCAGAGCGTCTTTTTTGTACAGAATTTAATATAAGGCTGGGTGTTTTTTATTTAAGGTATCTAATTGATAAGTTTGAGTGCGAGGAAAGGGCGCTAGCGGCGTATAATGCAGGTGAGGGTAATGTGAAAAAATGGGGAGAAGGTGAGATACTATTTAGAGAGACTAGGGATTATGTAAGGCGGGTAAGAATGGCAAGAAAGGTTTATAAAATCAGGGGAGTTTAAGCATTATTTAAAATTCGCCTGCATTCAATAAGCAGTTCTTCTTTTAAAGCATGCGGTGATAATACTTTTATACTTGACCCAAATGACAACAGCTTATTTATCAAAACATTGCCTCCAAATACAGCCGCACTTGCTTTATACATTATTCCTGTGTCTTCAATTGCATCTACTCCTAACCATTCTTCAATTTGACTTAGCACCGTTGATGAAAATTCAATTTCCATATCCACTAATTCACTATCTTCAAATGCTTCATTTAATTTTTTATAAACATCACTGGGTTTTCTAGAAAATTGTTTTGCTGTGATACTCATATTTCTGATTCTACTTAATTTTAATAATCTAAAATCTCGCCTCAAATGACACCACCCATATAAATACCAAATACCTTCTTTTAATACTAAGCTATAGGGGTCATAAATTCTTTCACTTTTTAATTCATGTCTATCAATATAATATACTTTTATAGCAAATTCTTCACTAATAGCTTTATTTATCACCTCAAATTTTGCTCTGTATCCATCAGGGTTTGTCCATGAACTTGTGTCTATTATCAAGCTATCGCTTTTTAATAGATATTTTTCATCATTTTTGTTTTGTGACATGTTGGATATTTTATCTAGTAGTATTTTGTTCATTCCATCGTCAAAGCTTGATTGCATGGCAATGACACAAGTTGATAAACGCTTTAATTCTTCTTTAGAAAAAAAAGAACGGTCAAGTCTGTATGTATCAGGGATAGAATAACCGCCTTTAATGCCAGGGTCTGACTCTAAAGGGACACCAGCCGCGATTATTATGTCAAGATAGCGGGATATTGTCCTAGTTGATAGTTCATATTTTTTTGCTAAATCCTCACGTTTGATTTTTTTTCGTTTATTTAATATTGTTAATAAAATTCCTAAAATAACTGAAAATTGCATTGTGTATTTTATTTTTTATTATGATTTCTATCATAAATAAAAAACTCCTAAAAATATTTAAAAAACTCTTTAAAATATTTTATATTGTTGACATATAGTTGTCAACAATTATTTGATATATTATTAATATAAATTTAAAAAAGAGGCACATAAAAATGAAAAACGTTAATAACACAAGTCAAATTGAAACAATGCAAGCGATAGATTTAGATTCATGGGGAAAAACCGTGACAATAGATGAGGCAAATCAGGTTATGTCAGTTGGATCTGAAATAATCAAACAAACATTTTTAAATTTACTTTTTAGCTGGCAAAAATATAATCAAAGCAACTAATTCTAATAAAAATCATGCAAAAACATAACATTTTTAATAAAAAGTAGTGGTAAATATTTGTAATTATTCTCTGTATGTGTTAAAATAATCGGTACTAGAATGGACATACTATAGTTAGCTGGTAATTTTTTACTATTTTTACCATGGAGAGAATAAAATGAAAATATTCAAAAGAGTTTATTTTTGTGTTTTAACTGTTGTGCTGGTACTTGTTATTGCATTAGGTTTTGCTGCACCAAGCAGTGTTGGTGCAAGAATAGACAGCACCACGCAAAACAATGCGTCACAATTTGCAGAGCGTATTCAAAATGTCATTGCTCCTGCGACTGCACTTAATTCATCATTAGATGATTCAGAAGCCGTGCGCCGTGAGTTATGGACTATGCTGACTTCTTCGGCTGGAGCCAATTTAAATCTTGGATTAGCGCAAAGTGCGCCGACAACTAGGCACTTTGGTGAAAATACGCAAGAAAGACCCCAAGATCCAGTGTTAGAGGCTGATGCGCTTTTCTCATATAATGAGTTTACTTTGTTTGCTCCCGCAGGCACCAATAGAGGCGGCAACTCAAACAATAATTCATGGAGACATCTTACTCCTATAGAAGCGCACAACATGGGTCGTGCGGCTCCTTCTGTTATTGCATTTGGTCCGCATTCTGGCATTACTCAACAATTACCTCATGGTAATCATGCATTTAGATATGTAGTGGGTGCTGAAACTTTTGCTAGATTTGATGAAGAAGAAACTATGCATGTCATGGTAGGCAGAGAAATCAATAATATTGCAGTAGTAATCCCAGGCAATGAAACAAGACGAGGCAGAAGCAGTGATGCTATTTTATTAGTGACTAGCATGGATGTTGCTAGAAGCGGCGGCGGCGGTGCGGCGGCAGCGAGAATCGGTGCATTTGTTGAAGAGATTAGGCGCCTAAACGCATATCAAGCAGCTAATGGACGCAGTGCACATGATAATGACATAATTTTTCTTTTTGCTGATGCTAGACATGACAGCAGTCTTGGTGCAAAAGTGTTTATGGACCAATTTGTAGGTTTTAGAAGTTTTGAAAGGCAATATCCGTCACATCTTAATTTTTGGGAAACTGAAAATAGTGATTGGACTTTTAGACGAGATAATCAAGGTAATTTGATTCCTATCCCTAATATTGTTGAAAGAATTGTTTTAGCTGTTAATTTTGATGCTATAGGTCATGGTTCTACTCCATTGTTATTAAATACTTCAAATGATAACGGGCAATTAGTGCGTGCGTTTTCAAACATTGCAGGCAGTATTTCGTCCCCTTTGATTAATGATGTTTATTCTGATTTTAGGTCAGACTTTGATGCTTTCTTTAATGTTGCAAATCATAATAGAAGTCAAGATTTTGATGGTTTTGAAAATCTAGCGGCTATGAATATAGTCACTTATGGAAATGTATACAGACATAATACTGTGTTAGATGTCTTTGATAGAGAGGATAGGACATCAATTAGAATGTTGTCAGTTGTATCTAATTTAGTCAATGGAATTGTAGGTGAGTTTGGGTCGGATACAAGCAGTCTAAATGATCAAAATGGAAACTATTATTTTTCAGTCTTAAGTTGGTTTACTATCAGACACACATTTGTTGGTCCATTAATTTTGGCTATCTTAATGATTCTGTTGATAGGGGCAACAATCTTTATTAATATTAAAAACAAGGTATTTAGTTTTAATAATTTAGGCAAAGGTGTGGCTGTACAGCTTTTGACTATTATATTAAGTATTGCAATTATGTTTGCACTTTATTTCTTGCTAGGGATAATTTTGGCAGGGTTTAGCGTGTTTACGTTGCAGCATATGATTGGCATGATTTATTCTAATGCTGGCATATTAATTGGATTTATATTTGTTGCTTTAGCTATTATGTCGCTTATGTATATCATTATTAAAAAATTCTTTCAAATCAAAGCAACGGATGTAGTAAGAGGCGGAGCAATTGTATTTGGGCTTATGGCAATTATCTTATCATTTATAGTGCCATCTTTAGGTATAATTGTTGGTGTGCCTGGGTTATTAGTGCTGGCTAATTTATTCTTAAGCACATTATTTAAAAATAAATTTAAAAATAAATTTGGTTTTGATATTGAAAGATTGTTTCTTTATTTAGTGCCGATGATATTATTTATTATGTTTATCTTGCCTTCTATCGTTGTTGTTTCTAGTATATCTTTAACTATCTTAACACCTGTCTTGGTTGTTCCTTTTATTTTGGTGTTTATGTTTATTGCTCCTTATGCAACCTTGTTAAAAGCAGTATTGGATAAGTTATTAGCTAAAATGCCTAAAAGGACTATTGTTGTTAAAAAATATAGTACTGAAAAAATTGAGGATAAAGCAAAGCCAGGCAAATTTATAGAAGTAAGCGGTGTTAGAAAGTCAAAAGAAAAAGTAGCATGGAAATATAGGCATGGGGCAGGTATTGCGATTGTATCAGTATTAGCATCAATAGTCATTTTGGTTTCAGCTAGTTTTGGTTCTCCATTTGGCGGAGCAACAGGTCAAGGATCTATCATTGCTAATTCAAATAGTTTTACTCACAGCATCTATTCTAATTCGGTTCTTTTGATTCAAGACGGTCAAGGTGAAACTTTTAATACATCTTTGCGTATTCATGATACTGCGATGTTTAGAAGCGCTAGGGGCTGGGTAGATGGATTTAGCTGGAATACTGGTTTAAGTGCTTATACAAAAGATATAACCATAGGTTCACTTGGGACTGCAATTATGACCAGTACAGACGGTGGCGGTGCAATTTTGACAGTAGGTGCAAACCCTGCAGGATTTGGACATGGTATGAGCGTGTTAGAATTAAGCGGAACATCTATAATTTCAGCGATTAATGTGTATGCGTCACAAGCTGCTATGATAAGCGGTGCAGAAGGGATTAGATTTGCCAATACAAATAATAGAGATAACATGACTATTAGATTGCCTATGCGTTATCCAATGCATGCAGGCGTATTTATTCGTTTTGAGTTTGTTAATGAGAGGGCTGAAGGAAGATTAACAGGTAGAGTATCTCAATATATGTGGGATACTGGACGTCAGTTAGAGAACTTATTGACATCTGTTCAAGGTGCACAAAATGATGTGCATAGTATATTATCAGGCATCAGTGCGGATATAAATTCAGAGGCACGCAGTGCGATTAGATTTGGTGTGATTGTTAGGACAGAAAATTTAAGTGTCAATTGGTAGTCTAAAATTAAGAGTGCAGAATTAGTGATAAATGATTGGTTTTTTGTATGGGCGTTTTTAAATAGATAGAATGCCCGAATTATTTAAAGAAATTTTTAATGAAGGAGCAAAAAATTGGCTAATAAATCAAAGAATATTCTTAAAATCAATTCCCCTGCAAAGTGGTGGGGATCTAGCTGGAGAGAGGCGCTTGTATCTGGGAATGGTAAAATTGGTGCATCTGTATTGGGTGGTGCTGGTGAAGAATCTATTATGTTGACTCATGCGGATTTATGGTGGCAAGGGAAGGTGGGAGTATTGCCTGAGGTGTGCAATAATCTTGATAAAGTTCGATTAGCTTTAGATGAGGGCAAGTTTAAAGATGCTGCAAGTATATTGCCGGATGCTCTTCAATCAAAGGGTTATAATCCGCTGCTTAGTTATCCGCTGCCTATTTGCGACTTTAAAATAAATCATAAAATTGATAAAGCTCCTAAAGAATATTCTAGATCATTAAATATGGAAAACGCTGAAGTCACGGTTTCTTTTAAGGATGGGGCAACAAGATATGAACGCAGTGTTTTTGTGTCAAAAAATGAGGACATGATTGTTTTTGAAATAAAGAAATTTGGCTCGAAAGCAATTGATGCTGATTTTAAATTTGATATTCATGAAAAATTTAATACTTTGACACCAACTGCAAAATCAAACTTGCCAGAAGGTGCAACATCAAGAGTAGAGGGAAAATATCTGTTGTTTTCTGCAAGGGGTGACGGCGGTGAATATGGTGCTGTTGCTTATGTGAATTTTTTCGGCGGGACAATAGCAAATACGCAAGATGCTATTACTATTAGAGGTGCTGAAAAAGTATTTATTATTATTAAACCTTTTGTCAATGTAAAAAATAGAGATACAAAATGGAAAGAGTTAAAAGATGAGTTAAAAGGTTTTAAACAAACATATGAAAAACTACTTAAAGAGCAAAACAACGCTTTTTCTAAAGTTTTTTCAAGAGCAAGTGTGTCGTTTGATGATGACAATGGGGATACAAGCATAAATAATTTAGTAGCAATGGTAAGTGAAAGCGGAGAATTAAATGGAAGCATTTTAGAAAAACTTTGGGCGTATGGGCGCTATTTATTTATAAGTTCTACTACCCCTAGTTCTGCACCTACTCCTCCTTATGGGATTTTTTGCGGAGATTATAAGGGTGTTAATTCTCACATCAATGCTGACGGGTCACTGCAAACTTATTATGAGCATGCATTAACAGGCAACTTGACAGATTATTTTGATTCATTGTTAGATTATTATAAGCAAGTTATTGATGATTTAAAAAAGAATGCAATAAGACTGTTTAATGCTAGGGGGATAGTTATTCCTTCTGTTATGGCAAGAGGCACAGGACTTTTAGGGTCATTAGACTCTAGCGTGGTGCATTTTACAGGGGCTGCAGGATGGCTGTGTAAATTATTTTATGAAGCATCACTTTGTGCTGGTGATACTAAATGGCTAAGAGCTGAAGTGTTGCCGTTATTAAAAGAGGTTGCTCAATTTTATTTAGAGTTTTTTAAAGCTGGTGAAGATGGTTATCTAGAAAGTTATCCGTCTTGGTCTCCGCTAGCTGAAAGCAATACTGAAAGTGCAAAAATAGGTAAAAATGCGCTTATTGATTTTGCTATTGCAAAAGAAGTATTTGTTAATTTAATTAGCATATGTGAAGAGATTGGAGCGGATAAAAAAGAGATTCCAAAATGGCAAGAGTTCATGGCAAGGATTCCTAGTCAGTCATTAAATGAAGACGGAACTGTCAAAGAATTTAATGATAATAAAGCAGCTTATGGACTAATTAGCGGTTCTACTTCTGTTTTCTATCCCGTTTATCCATCTAATCGTGTGACGGATATTAATCAAGACGATTTTAAAGCGTTTGAAAAAACTGCAAAAGATAGGTTTAGCTTTGGTGCGCATCAATCTAGTATAAGCTTAGCTAGGTTTGCAAATTTATTTGTTAGATTAAACCAACCTAAACAAGCAGAGGATATTATGGCGGCGCTAGTTTCAAATACTAGTTTGTCTAACTTAGTATTTTCTTCAAGTGACTGGACAGGAATGGGTATAGCAAACAGTGATAATTGGGCACAATTTAATATTGAAACTAATATGATTTTGACAAATGCTATTCAAGATATGTTTGTCAGATCAGATAAAAACAATCTTTGGTTGTTGCCAGCATGTCTAACAAACAAGGGTAGTATAGAAGGCTTTTTGACTAAGTGCGGAGTTGAAGTAATGGAACTAAGCTGGAACTTAAAAAAAGGTGAAATTTTTGCTAAATTAAAGGCTAAAAAGACAACTACTATTAATATTCGCTTGCCTGAGACTATCAAAAGATATAAAGGTATTGGCACGATTGACACTGAAAATCAAAAAATACTAAACGGGGTAGACTTGCCAAACGGAAAAGCAATCTCGTTTGACTTTAAAATTTAATTATGATATATAATCTTAATTAAAAACTCTAAAGGAGTTTTGCATGGCTTTTTCAGATAAACTCACATTAGATGAGGCTAACCAAAAGATATTGCATGAAAATCGCCAAGAGGTAAAAATTGGCGGTTTTGGGCTGTTTAAAAATGTGATTACTAAAAAGTTTTGGATTACGGTCAAAATTAATTGGTTGGTACTAGTTTTTGCGTTGCCTTTAATTGTTTGGATTTTCTTTTGGCAAATGAGGGTTATGCAATTTAATGTTTCTCTGCCTTATTCAAGTAGTATCGGTATTGGCTATCCGATTATTCCAAATTTGCCATACTTATCAAATACAGCTAGATTTTCACTTGCATTAAATAGGGCTTTGGTGATGATTCCTTTAATAGCTTTAGCATGCGTGGGCTTAGCGGGAGCGTTTAATGTAATGAAATATGTTGTATGGGGCATGGAAATAAAGATTATAAAAACATTTTTTAAAGGAATTAAAAACAGCTTTTTGTCTTTTATTTGGATGGGTGTTATTTTAGCGTTATGTTTTTTTATGATGACATCATTTGTTTTTGTTTTTGATGTCAATCAGATTTCTGTTGCAGTTAAAGTAATCATGCTGATAGTGGGGAGTATTATTTCACTTTTTGCAATTATTATGACGCTGTTTGTATTTACGCAAAGCAGCATGTTTAATTTGTCTATGCTTGATATGATTAAAAATGCGTTTTGGCTTAGTATTAAATTCATTTTACAAAATATTTTTATTGCTTTAACAGGTGTGCTTATTATTGCTTTTGTGTTTATTCCTTCGACTGGGGGTTTTTTGGGAATGCTATTGACAATGATGGGTTTTATTTTATTTTTTATGTTTGCATTTAGTTGGATGGCTGCTGCATATACTATTTACTCACACTTTATTTTTGATGCGCTGTATGATTCTAAAAGGAAAGATGAAGACAAAAAGGGCGAGAGCTTTTATGATAATGATGATATAATGCCAGCAAACCCACAAAAGAAAAAACAAAAACAAGTATATATTAATCCTAAAAAAGGCAAAAAGAGAAATTCTAATTAAAAATAATATTTGAAGAAAAAACCGATAAAATTCAAAACAGATGCTGATACTTATTTTGACTTAGCAGAGGAAGCTTTTGGTGCAAGCGATTATATAAATGCTGTGCATTACTTTTATATTGCTTATACGCTGTCATTAAAAGATAAAGAAGCTATGACTGATGCACTTTTCTTTTTAGGAGAAATTTATTTAGATGTGGGTGAGTATGAAGAGGCATTATATTATTTATTTAAAGCCTTAGATAGGCGTCCAGATTGTACGGATATAAACAACACTATTGCAAGTTGTTTTTTGTGTTTAAATGATGAAGATACTGCTATTTTTTATTCGTGGGCAGGCATGAGTGTCAAATCGTATAAAGATTTGATGCATGAACGAGATGATTTAATAAACGAATATCAGCTTGAGTCTAAAAAAATAAGATTGCTAGAAAAAAATGACCAGATGATTATAGATATTGCTGCTAAATTATTGACGGCAGGTGATAAAAAATATGCAAAAGAGCTATTGCAGACAGTTAAACCTAATTCACCTGATTTTTTAAAGGCGTGCAATCTATTAATAATGATTTGTTTAGAGGATAAACAAGCTAAAGAGGCACTTGAAATTATTGATGAGGCATTGTCACAAAACCAAAACAAAAAAGAGAGCGGTATTTTTTTAGAGTTTAGATGCTGGCAGATAGTTTCATATCACATCTTAAAAGATAAAGAAAATAAACAAAGAGTCATTGATATTATAGAGGCTGCTAGTTTAGATTTTCATGCATCTAGAGCTGCAGTTTTTACCTATGCAAAAATCAACGATTATAAAAGAATAAGGCGTCATATTGAAGATGTACTAAAAAAGGATGCTTTTAATAAAAATATGAGAGTAATGCTTAGTATAGCGCATCATTTATGTGGAGATGAAAAAAACGCAAAAATAGAGATTGTTGCGGCAAGCAAGCTTTATCCTAATGACATTGCAATAAAAGAGATTGCATTAGCAATTTCACAAAAAAGGAAAGGTTTGATTTTAGCGGCACTTATGGATAAAAAGACTACTGCAAGCTGGATTGATGATATTGAAGAAGCTTTAGATTTAATAGCAAAAAATAGATATGAGGATGTGCCTCAAAAGTCAGAATTCATCAAAAAAATTGAGTGGGTGTTTCAAAGCAGGTTAAATTCCTTAATCACTCATGCGGCACTTATTTTAGGTTCTAATCATGAATTTAAAGATTTTTTAATGGACAGACTGACTGATTATGAATTAGAAACTGCGCCAAGAAAAACTATTTTATATTCTTTATTGGTTAATAATGCGATTACAAAGTTTGGGATAGTAATAGACGGGTTTTATCAGCGTTTAAGTTTTAAACCGCTTAATACTCATAATAAAATACTATTTAAGGCATATTGCAAGACATTTGCGACATTAGTATTTATGGAAAACGGGTTTGAAACAAGACTAAATAATGCAGCTAAAAAGATTGAGGATAGATTTGATGAATTAAAACTAAATGACGATGAAGATATGCTTTCAGCTTTACTGTTTGCCTTAAGCATAAAAGCAAAGCTGCCTTTATCGCATAGTGCGTTTATATTTTCTTGTGATGAACATACTTTAAAAACAAAATTTGATTTGGTTAAAGCCAAAAAATAATAGGGGGAAATTAAAATGAAAAGCGAGACTAAAAAGCAAGTTGTGACCTTTGAAATGATAAAAAATAGTGCAGTTATAAAAGAATATATTTTGGCAGCTAATGAGGCTTTAAGAGTAAAAGGGTATACAGAGCATGGTATAAGGCATGTCGGTTATGTTGCTAAAACGGCATATAATATTTTAAGAGAATTAGGTTATGATAAAAGAATATGTGAATTGGCGGCAATTGCTGGCTGGACGCATGATATAGGAAATAGCGTTAACAGAAAACATCATGGACTGGTGGCAGCGGATATGATGTTTACTTTATTAAATGAAATGGGTATGCCTCATAGTGAAATTGCTATCGTCATAGGGGCGTTAGGCAACCATGAGGACGATATTGGTGTGCCCATTAGCCCAGTCTCTGCTGCTCTTATTATTGCCGATAAAAGTGATTCGCATAGGTCAAGAGTGCGTCAGTATGCATATGATTTAAATGATATTCATGATAGGACAAATCTAAGCATAAAGAAAAATGTGGTGACGGTATGCAAGGCAGAGAATAGAATAAGGCAAATGATAAGCATGGATGATAGCGGGTCGGTACTAGAATATTTGCAGATTTATTTGCAAAGGGTGTTATTGACAGAGCAGGCGGCAAAATTTTTAGGTTGCCATTTTGAATTAATGATTAACGGAGTAATAATTAATCAGCGCAGAAAGGCGGTTGAATGTGCACCTGAAGATGGTGAAAAACAGGTGAGTGAGGATTGAAAAAATATCATATATTGGGGATATACATTGCGATATAAAGAAATGTTGAAAAGATCCTGCACAGGATTTTCTTTGCAAAAAAAACACCACACAATCGGGCTTGCGTGGTGTTTTGCTGTTAAAAGCTGCGTATCTGCGATGCCTTGCTAGCTTAAGGGCATACTCGATAATTCCTTGTTTTAACAGCATATACATGTATAATATAATTATTATAATCGTACATTTGTACCATGTCAAGTATTTTCGTACAGATGTGCGAATATTATAATTAATATGTATGCAAATAATGATGAATTTAATAAAGAGGAATTTATTTTATTATTAAGGGGATTGATGGAGGATAAAAGTATTGTAGCCTTTGGTGAAATGGTTAACATTCCTGCAAGAACAATTAATGCTTGGTTGCTTAAAAGATCTGCTCCAAGCATAGATCATCTTATTCGCCTTTCAAAACATTTTGACTGCTCTATTGATTATCTAGTAGGATTAAAAGATTATTAAGAAGCAATTTAATGCTACAAAAAAACACCACACAATCGGCTTGCGTGGTGTTTTGCTGTTAAAAGCTGCGTATCTGCGACGCCTTGCTAGCTTAAGGGCATACTCGATAGTTCCTTGTTTTAACAGCATACATATGTATACCATAATATTATATTAGCTAAAATAAGCTAAGTCAAGTAATTTAGCTGTTTTTGGCTAACAATATTGAAATGAATATTGTTAATATAGAATTCGATAAAGAGAAATTTGTTCTTACACTTAAAGAGCTAATTAATGCTAAAAGCATTTTAGCTTTTAGCAAAATCGTTGGGATTCCTCAAAGAACAATAAGTTCATGGATTAATAAAAAAACTGCACCTTGTATAGACCATCTTATTCGTTTAGCTTTATACTTTGATTGCTCTATTGACTATCTGGTGGGGTTAAAAGATTATTGAGATTAAATTTAATGCTACAAAAAAACACCACACAATCGGCTTGAGTGATGTTTTGCTGTTAAAAGCTGCGTATCTGCGATGCTCTTGCTAGCTTAATGCATACTCGATAATTCCTTGTTTTAACAGCACACATATATGATATAATTATTATATTTGCCACATGGCGCAAAGTCAAGTGTTTTTGCCCTATATGGCAAATAATAATTGTATGATTGTACATAAAGAAGAATTTAATAGAGAGGAATTTGCCTTATTGCTTAAAAGTTTAATGGAAGGCAAAAGCATATTGGCATTTAGTAAAATTGTTGGTATTCCGCAAAGAACAATTAATCATTGGGTTAATAAACAAAAAACTCCTTCTATAGAAAATCTTATGCACTTAGCAAAACATTTTGACTGCTCTATTGATTATCTGGTAGGATTAAAAGATTATTAATTTTTTCTTTCATTTATAGCTTGCTATTATCATATATTATTATGTGAAAACTTTTTCATTGGCATTTTTATTAGTGGGTGCTGTAGTCGGCGCAGGATTTGCTTCGGGCAGAGAGATACTTAGCTTTTTTGGGGACAGTCCTTCAATTTTCATTGCTCCTTTAGTGGGGGCAGTGTTTTTTTTTGGAAGTATACTTTTTTTAAGCGTGGGGGCAAAAGTTAAAGCAGACAATATTACGGCTGCAAATTTACTTATCATGGGCAATAAACATATTATTGCAGACATATTATTGCTGTTTAACGGTGTAATCATGCTAGGCGGAATGCTTGCGGCTATGAATAGCCTGTTTAATATGCTGCTGCCGCTATCACCCTTATATGCGTTTATGGCGGGTATTTTATGTGCTATTTTAGTTGCTAGGGGATTAAAAGGTTTATTAAAATGCAATGCAATATTGACCCCGATAGTCATTGCAATAATGATAGTCATTTGTATTTTTGCCATCTTAAGGAGCGACGGTACAGGCAGCCAAACAATATTTTTTGCGCCTAATCCATTAAACTATCCAATGATTTTAATATACATGTCCATGAACATGATGCTGGCTAGCACAGTGCTTACTACCATACATACATTTAATAAACGGCAAATCATGACAGCGTCATTTTTAGCAAGCATAGTGATAGCTGGGCTTATGGCGGTTTTAATTTTTGCATTAAATTCCTCAAGCGACTATTATACAGCAATGCCGCTTGTGTCAATGGCTTTAAGCAGCGGTCCTATATTATTTTATTTTGCGATTGCCGCCATTGGCGTGTCAATATTCACATCAATGATGACAGCCATGATAGGCTTAGACAGCTGGCTAAAACCCATAACAGGCGGCAAGTGGTATTCTATAGTTATAGTATTGATATCGGGGTTGATTTTGTCTATGTTAGGCTTTGAAACTGTAGTAGCCTTTTTATATCCAGTGATTGGGGTGCTAGGATTAGTTTATATTGTGTGGTGTATTGTGTATTTAGCTAAGAACAGAAAGAAAGATTTGACAAAGGATAAGAGTATTTGATATAATGGGCGCATGAAATTAGATAATATACAGCAACTATTATATGATGAATTAAGTGATGTTGATTTAAGCAGCAATACGATTATGATAAATGGTGATTGGGGTATAGGAAAAACATATTGTATTTATGACAGCTTTTTTAAGTTTATAGATACTTATAGCGGAAAAGAAGAGTTTAATAAATCAGAAATTGCTGAAATTAAAAATAAGTATAATATTGATGTCATCAAAAAGAATTTATTAGAAGGCATGCTGGCAATAAAAGTATCTTTATTTGGCAAAAAATCAATCGAGCAAATAAATCAAGAGCTTATTATTGACCTTGATTTAATGAGTAAACTTGGTCGTAATGCTTATAAGGCAGTCAATACAATATTAGGGTCAGTCAAATTTAATGGTTTTTCTGTTAAATTGCCTGATTTATCTTTTATTGCAGAAAAACTTTATAAGGGGATAAAGGGAAAGGCAGAGCAAGGTAAAAGAATTCTAATTTTCTTTGATGATTTAGAAAGAATTAATGATGATAAATTCTTAGTAGATGTACTTGGGTATATAGAAAATCTTTCTACAAAAAGCGGTGTGAATATTATAATTGCGTGCAATGAGGACAAGCTGTTACAAAATGAAAAATACAAAGAATACAAAGAAAAGGTGGTAGATTTATCATTTTCTTTTGATAAGCCGTCACAAAAATCAATAGACTCTTTTTTAAGTGATTATAAAGAGTATCATAATGAAAATCTATATGATTACATAGTAAATCTAAGGACGCTTCAAAAAACCAAAAAGAAATTATTGCCTATTTTAAATCGTGTCAAAGGAATGGAAAATGAAAAGGCAATAATAAATGAGATTTTTGTTAGATTATATTTTTGCATGCTTGAGAGTGAAGAAGGGTATTTTACAAAGTTGAGTGATGAGAAAAAGGAGAAAGAAGGGGATAAAGGTGACGGGTTTTCAAGATTAAACAATGAACCAATTCAACTATTGGAGGAGGCTGCAGGTGTGTGTGCTGATTTAATGTTGCATGATAGTTGGTATAACGAAATCAATATAATAAAGCAAATTTTTGATTATATAAATGATAAAAACGAATTAGAAAAATTAGTGAGCTATGTTGATTTAGAAATTGAAAAATCTAAGGAAAGTAAAATTTCACCTGATAATATGAATGATAAAGATAAAACAAAATATTTTCAAAATCTGTATGAACAAATGTTAAAATCTGATAAAGCAATTGAAATTATGGAGAATCTTTGTGAAGCTAATCATTGGGTTGATAAGTATTGTTTGCCAATAGAGATTGATAAGGAGTTATTAATGAATAAAATCATTGATGGACTAAAAGGTATTTCTATAGATACTATGAAAAATATTTTTGATGAATGTGATATTTTAAATGATTTTGAAACTCAGAGAGAATTAGTGGATGAAATTAAAAAAAGAGCATGGGAAGCTGTTATAAAAAGTAATTTTGAAAAGATGGTTAATTATTACAATGAAAAAAACTATTATAAACTGCATGTTGATTTTTATAAAATGACGAAGAATAATGACGAGACTATTCCAGGACTTGATAAAATACTAAAAGATAACAACTTGTTTTTTTCGCTTGAACACAATATGGCAATAACTATAAATCACAGGCATTTGATTGGGAGTATATTTAGATATTTATATAATAGCAAAAATAAAGAGCTACTACTTGAATACATACAAAAATTTGAAGAGTTTGTAAAAGATAAAAATGCTGATAATACTGATAAAATCAGGACAAAAGAACTTTTAGATGCTTTAGCTATGAAGATTGCTAATACAAACATTCATAGTTTAAAAGCATCTTTAGCCAAATAAATTCTTATTTAAAAACCCATACTATCACTAGTTTATGCATTTGACACGGACTAGTATTTGTGCTATAATTTTATAAAATTAATTATATAAAAGGAGCAAAGAAAAAAATTGGAATGGTATAAAATTAAAACTGATGAGGTGTTGACTAAGCTGGACACAAATCGTGAGACGGGACTTAGGCATTCTGAAGTTGAAACTAGAAGAGCAAAGTATGGATTTAATGAATTTGAAGAAAAGAAAAAGGACGGACTTTTTAAAAAGATACTTCATCATTTAAAAGAGATTCCGACTCTAGTCCTAATCGGTGCTGCAATAATAGCAATCATCGCCGCAGTATTAAGCACAAACCAAGGCACGGCTACTCCTGCAAGCTGGGCAAAACCGCCCGTTATTTTGCTTATCGTCATAATAAATGTAGTCTTAGGGCTTATGCAAGAGAGCAAAGCAGAGCAGGCTTTAGATGCCCTAAAAAAGATGAATACATACAAGACTACTGTTATTAGGGACGGAAAAAAGCTGATTATTGATGCTAAAGAATTAGTGCCCGGGGATATAATTGAACTAAACACAGGGGATGTAATCACTGCTGATGCTAGATTGATTTCTTCATCAAGTTTAGCTGTTGAAGAAGCTGCATTGACAGGTGAAAGCGTGCCTGTAGAAAAAAATTGTGCGTATGAAGCTAAAGACGGCGACGGGATTGGAGATAGATTGAATATGGTGTATTCAGGGTGTTTGGTGACAGGCGGCAGGGCTTATGCTGTGGTGGTAGAGACTGCTATGACTACAGAGATGGGTAAAATCGCTAAGATGCTTAATGAGTCTACAAAAATGATGACTCCGCTGCAAAGACGTTTAAAACAGCTTGCTAAAAGAATTTCACTTGTTGCATTAGGCGCTGCAATTATTATGTTTGTAGTGGGTTTTTTAGCATGGGGAAATGATGCTATGGATATGCTTATATTGGCAGTGGCGCTGGGTGTGGCGGCTGTTCCTGAAACGCTGCCTATTATTGTGACTATGGTATTATCTTATGGCGTTTTTAATATGGCGTCTAAAAAGAGTATTATCAGAAAAATCCCAGCGATTGAAACTATCGGAAACACTTCTGTTATTTGTTCTGATAAAACAGGTACGCTTACTCTAAATAAAATGCGTATTCAAAAATTGTGGCATGTATCTAAAGAGCCAGTGTTGGCAAATGATGAGTTTTGTAAAAGTGAATTGCATATGTTAGAACTTTTGGCATCTTGTTCTAATGCGGTTATTGAAGCAAGAGAAAATGAGGATGAGCATGTAGTGGGTGCTCCTACTGAAATTGCCATCATTAGATTATTGCATGCTAAGGGATTAACAAGAGTAGATGCTGAAAGGCTGTATCCAAGGATTCATGAATTGCCGTTTGATTCTGGCAGAAAACGCATGACTACGGTGCATCATGTTGAGGATGGATATTTAGTGGTGACAAAAGGTGCATTTGATAGATTGCCTGTTAATTGGGATGAGGCTATGCTTAAAAAAGCTAAAGAGGTGCATGACTCATTTGCAGATAAGGCATTGAGAGTAATTGGGGTGGCTTGCAAGCATTATAAAGAAAAACCAACAGATTTGTCTGAAGAGGGTTTAGAAAAAGATTTGGATTTTGTGGGACTTGTAGGTATGATTGACCCGCCTAGACCTGAAAGTATGGAGGCGGTGGCAAAGGCTAAAAAAGCGGGTATTAAGACGGTTATGATAACTGGAGACCATATTGGTACTGCAATTGCAATTGCTAAAGAGATTGGGATTATGGAAGAGGGGGACAGAGCGATTTCAGGTGCAGAATTGGCGCTTATGGATGATACTGAATTAGTATCACAAGTGCGTGGTATAAGTGTATATGCTAGGGTATCGCCAGAAGATAAACTGCGTATAGTCAAAGCGTGGCAGCAGCATAATGAAGTCATCACCATGACAGGCGACGGGGTAAATGATGCGCCTGCATTAAAAGTGGCGGATGTAGGCGTTGCGATGGGTATTACGGGCACTGAAGTGACAAAGTCGGCAGCGGATATGGTTATTACTGATGATAATTTTGCAACCATTGTTGATGCCATTGCGCAAGGCCGTACTTCAAATGATAATATCAGAAAAACTATTAGATTTTTGTTGGGTGTTAATTTTGCAGAGATTTTTGTGTTGCTATTAGGTATGCTTGTGATAGGTCAGCCTACGCTTACGGCACTGCAAATTTTATTGGTCAATGTAGTATATGACGGGATTCCTGGATTCTTTTTGGCATTTGAAAAGCCAGAGCCTAATGTTATGCAGCGTGCACCACTATCAAAGAAAAGCGGAGTGTTTGCCAATCGTACAGGTACATTTATTGTCGGCAGGGCGGCTATGTTTTCAGTATTAGTGTTGTCAGCGTTTGTTATTGGGTCATTTGCAAGTTTTGGAGGTCAAGTGTTTAATTCTTATGGAGAGGCGATTAGCTTTGCATTTTTAAGAGAAAACGGAAACTTTGCAGTGGGTGTGACTATGGCATTTATGACACTATCGTGGGCGTCGATGATAGATATTTTTAATAGCAGGACTAGTCAATCTATCTTTAAATCGGGACCAATGAGAAATAAAAAAATGCTTATTACTGCATTAGCTGCTTTTGGGTTTTCTATATTTATAGCACTGTTTAGACCAGTGGCACAAGTATTTAATGTTGTACCGATAAGTATTTATCATTGGTTGATTATTGGCGGATTAGCTATTATGCAGGTTGTGTTTGTTGAATTGCTGAAGCTAGCATTAAGAGTAAAAGATAAAAGAGGGAAGTAATAAAATAATATAAAATACAGGCTGCTGTTTAATTAGCAGCCTGTATTTTATGCTCTAGGAAAAATTAATGCTTGAAATAGCCACGGACGCCAAAAAAATCGTGCAATGCAAGCATGGGTCGGGGCTAAAGCCCCTTTTTTATAGTATAAGAAAAATACTTCGTCTTTCAGTCGTCTGCGTGAAATGGATAAGCGAACTCGAAAAAAGGGGTGTCCATGCAAGACGCCCGAAGTGGCATAAGCCACCTTTTTTATATAGGATTAGATTCTTGCTAGATGACATAAAATTAGAATTGGTCATTATACGCAATACACGCAATTTCTATCCCGCCCTAATCCAATTTTATTATTCTTTAACAATCTTTGTTTTATTTTTTAAATCATTTTTTCTCTACACCCAGACTGCATACAACATACTGCCATACGCTGCTCTATATACATGGGCCGCATTATACACCACCGTTCCGTTGACTCTGCCTACCGCCCATCCGCCAAAAATATACCCCATCCGATAAGGTGCATTAATAATAGGTACACTCCCATCGTACTGCATCCCCCTCTCAATGTTTCCTTCACTCCTTAAAAATGATACCACAAAGTCCCCAGCTTCACTCAAATTCACCCCCCAAATAATCGGTCTAAAACCACCCCCTCCTACAAACTGTCCCGCCTCATTAAGAGCTCCGTTACTTGCATTCCAATAATTATTCCAATATATAGGCTTAGTGCTGGATTCAGCAAAAATTGTTACATTATTAGACGAATGAAACGGCGGTGACACTATACCATGACTAATATAAATATTTTCATGCAAAATTATGCTAGTTAAATAAGGGTTTCTTGCAAATGAATTTTCCATAAGCAGACTAAGCGTTCTTGGAATAATAATAGTACTAATAGATGTGTCAGCAAAGCCATTTCTTCCAATCGCAGTAATATTAGTCCCTCTGTGTTGACTTGGTATCACAATTACTCCGCTTAAATTTCTATTAGTAGAAATCACCATAGAGTTTGATCCAAATTGATTAATTCTAAAACCAGTGCGCATGCTAGATAAACTCCCTCCCGCAATTCTTGCTCCGTTGTCAACGGATATAAGTATTGAGGCGATAATCAAAATAACAGCAAAGATGTTGGTTAGTTTGACTCGAACCTCACCCCACTTGGTGATTATCCCCGCAATGCATCCAATAATTGAGATTACAGCTAAAACAATAACAAAAGGCGTAATAATATCAAGCGTCCAGCTAAGGACAGCTAATATAAGTGCAATTAAAAAGAAACCTATTGAAATAAATATAGCAGCATTAGGCTTGAATTTATGCCCGCATTTATTGCATTTGCTAATACTTTTAGTCTGTCTTGTTGTATAGCCGCCGCTATATTTATCGACACTTACATTCCAAGAAATTTGTGAAGTAGTCCCGTCTGAATGCTTTACATCGACACCACGTTTTTCGGTTACAGTTTCTTTAGTTTCGGGAACATATTCATCCCAGGAGCGACCACTTGTTATATAGTTCCCTTTTTTGCATTTACGGCACATTCTGCCTGTGTCATATGAAAACTTCTCTTCATTTTTTGGTACATATTTTGACATTTAGACCTCCTAAAAAAAAGTTGTTCTCACTATATTTTTAGTGAGAGCAACTTAAAAATTATTATTGATTACAACTAAAAAGATTATAAACTTAGCTTGCCTGATTGCCTGATTGCCTGATTGATTGATTGATTGATTGATTGATTGATTGATTGATTGATTGATTGATTGATTGATTGATTGATACATCACAAAAATATTCTATCATATTAGTGTTATTTTTGCAAGTCTTTAAGGCTGTTATTTATAATTCTTGATCAATTTTTTTTCTAAAATTGCTACTCCTAAATACATAAGCGCTGCCAACACACACAAAATCACAATACTTGTCACTACTAAATCCATTCTAAAGACTTGCCCGCCATAAAGAATTAAATATCCTAAACCTGCTCTTGATGCTAGATATTCTCCCATAATTGTTCCTACCCATGCTAGACCAATGTTTACTTTTAATGCTGATAAAATATTAGGTAAACTTCCAGGCAATATCAGCCTAAATAAAATCTGAAACTTGGTTGCCCCCATGCTTTTTAGCAGCAGCACTTTGCCTTCGTCAATATTTAAAAACCCATTTAAAATGCTAATGATTGCTACGATAACACAAATTAAAATAGTCATTAAAATAATAGCCTGCATGCCAATACCTACCCAAACAATAATCATGGGTCCTAGTGCCACTTTAGGCAGTGCATTTAATACAATTAAATATGGCTCTAATATTTTTCTAGCTTTTTGACTCCACCATAAACCAATGGCAATCAATATTCCTAGTACAGTAGAAATCAAAAATCCTAGGATGCATTCTAGAAGGGTGACCCCCATATGAAAAAAAATTCTATCATCTAATAATCTTCTTGCCATGTTGAATACTCTAGTAGGTGAAGAAAATAAAAAGCCGTCTATCCATCTAAGTCTAACAGCAATTTCCCATAATAAAATAAAGCTGGCAAATATTGATATTTGCCAAATAATAATTTGTATTTTATTGCGTTTTAGCTGCTGCAAGTATTTTTTTTGTGACGATGACACAAGCGGAGCAATTTTTTTCCTTTGTATAAATTTTTTCATATTGATGCTCCCTTAGTTTAATTCTTTTAGTATCTTTTCAAAATATCCGCTGAATTTAGTGTCTTCTCTTTTCAAAAGCGGTGTTTCTTTATTAATTTCAATAGAATAAATGCTTTTTATGGTGGCAGGGCGGTGTGATAATACTATAACTCTATCTGCAATTGCAACCGCTTCTGCAATGTCATGTGTGACTAAAAGTGCAGATGCATTTTCTGATTTAATTATAGAATACACATCATCGCAAACAGCTAATCTAGTTTGAAAATCAAGCGCCGAAAAGGGTTCGTCTAATAGCAAAAGTTTTGGTTTAAAAGCTAATGTCCTAATCAAAGCTGCCCTTTGGCGCATTCCTCCGCTTAATTGATTTGGATAGTGTTTTTTAAAATCTTTAAGTCCGTATTTATCTAAAAGGCTGTGTGCATATTCTATGTTTTCAATGCTTTTCTTTTTTTGAATATCTAGTCCTAGCATCACATTTTTTTCTATAGTCAGCCATTCAAATAGTTTGTCGCTTTGCAGCATATACCCAGTGTCACCATTAGGGGTAGTGACTGTTTTTTCTGCTATACTAATTGTGCCGCTAGTTGGTTTAATCAAAGCAGAAATAAGCGATAGAATAGTAGTTTTGCCGCAGCCGGATGGTCCTACGATAGCTACAAATTCTCCCTTATTAACTGAAAAATTCACATCTTTTAAAGCGTGTGTTTCACCTTTTAAAGAGTTATAAATTAATGATATATTTTCAAAATTTAGTATTTTCATAATTTTACAATGTTTTTTAAGGGCGAGATGCTTGGTTGTTGTATAATGCTATAAGCATCTCATCCTTAAAAAAGTAAATTTTTTATGCTAATCTTATTGCAATTGAATTATCCACAATATTATTAAAACTTGCTCTTCTGTCTAAGTGCCCTGCATTTTGCATTATATCTTGCAATTTGTTAAAGCTGGATTCAGTCATAACTGGACTTTTTGACCATGCGCCTATCATGTTATAATTGTCTATTGCTGCGGCTAAAAGCTCTATATCCATAGCAGGAAATAAAGGTGATATAAGTTTGGCTACATCAAGACTGTAGTTATCTTGAATAAAATCATAGCCTCTTTGAATTGCAGTTAAAAATTCATAAAGCATTTCGCTGTTATTATTAATAAAGCTTTGATGCGCACTAAATGCTGTATACGGGACATACCCGCTGGCAACACCTACGCTTGCAACTATATGCCCCGTGCCACGGCGCACCATATCAGATGCCACAGGCTCAAATGCTGTGACAAAATCAAATCTAGTATCACCCTCAAATGCTCCTATCATTAAATTAAATTCTACACTTGTATCAAAATTTAAATCATCAAGGCTTAGGCCGCCTTCATTTTCAATAACATATTGCAGTGTCATTGCAGGCATTCCGCCACGCCTTCCTGCTAAAACATGTGCTCCAGCCAAATCACTCCAGCAAAAATCAGGCATAGCCTCTCTTCCGATTAAAAATGACCCGTCTTTAAAAGTTAATTGTCCAAAGATTTTAGGGTGATTAAGCATGCCCTCAATATGGGTATAAACGGTTGCTTCTGGTCCCATAAGCCCCACATCTGCTGCTCCTGTGATAAGTGCCGTCATTACATGGTTAGCTCCTCCTGCATTAGTTAATTCTATTCTAATATCCACATCATCAAAATATCCATTGTGCATAGCAACATAAAGAGGAGCATAAAACACGCTTCTAGTCACTTCAGACAGGCGGATAAGCCTTGGGTCACGGGTACAGCCAGTTAAGGCTGTAGGAATAAAGGCTAGCATTAAAAACATTAATAATGACATAGCTGCTGCAACAATTTTTTTCATTTTTTTCTTTTTCTCCTTTTGTTTGTGTAAAATGTTTACTTGATATAATATGCAATAAAATTGCAATGTGCATATATATATTAGTTGCTTTTTAATTTAATTTAATCTATAATGGTATCGGAGGAAATTTTTTATGAATGATATTATAAACGAAATTCTAGATGAAGAAAAAAAGCCCAATGCATGCAGCATTAAAATCGACAATTCAGCATTAAAGCAAAGAGTGTTTAATTGGTTTGTAGTTGCTTTTTCTTTAATATTGACTATTGTTGCACTAATTACCTTTTTTGTTGCATTTACGGACGGATATACAGGCAATGCAGCGGCTATTTTAGGGTCTTATGTTTTAAGCATGCTTTTAGCTGCGCCAACTATCAAAGTGTTTTTGGATAAATGCACCTGCCCGCTTTTAAAATGGTTTAATATTATTACTATTATTTTAATTTTTGTCGCTATCTTGATTCCGTCAGTCTTAAGCTATTTTAATTTGGCAGGATTTATTGGTTAGTTACAATAAAAATAAAGCAATAGAGTTGTGCATATTGTTGGACAAATCTAATAGGAGATAATATGAAAAAACTAGTAAAAATCAAGATGATGTTATTAGTTGTTTTTGCTTTAAGTATAGGTATGCTTGCAGCATCTTTGATGATTGCGACTAGTTTTACTGGTCCGTCATTTAGCGTTGGTGAAAGACAGACTACTGTGATGATAGGGGATTACTTTATTCATCCAAAGCTTAATTTTTATGATGATTTTTTCAATGCTATAGAGATTAGAATTTTTAAACCAGATGGAAGTCCTGTTATTGATAGCAATGCTAATAAGACATTTTTGCTGTCTGACTGGATTGTATGGGCAGCGGATAGTCGTAAAACAGACTTTCAATTTGATAGAGCAGGAAATTTTATAGTTGAAGTAATTGCTAGAGAAACTGAAAGCGGTTTATCGCAAACTCATAGTTATGTAATTATGGTTGCTAGTCAAGTACAAATTCCACCACCTGCACAAGGTGATGCAAGGTTTGATGATGGCTTACGTCTGCATTTTATTGATGTAGGGCAAGGGGATGCAGCTGTTATTGAGCTGCCTAGCGGTCAAATTATTATGATTGATTCTGGCGGCGGCAATCAAGCGCACATTCAAAACAGAGTTTATCAAATAGTATATAATTATCTGACCACATACATTTTTCAAGGTGATGCGGATAGAGTGATTGACTTATTCATTGCAACTCATTCTCATGCTGACCATATAGGTACATTTGACCAGTTGATGCAAGACTTTGAGATTAGGCATATCGTACGCCCTAAAACATTTACTCAAAGTGAAATAGATAACCGAATCCCAGAAAATATGTTTGATTTGACAGGTCCTTTTGTTGTACATAATACTCAAGTGTTTCAAAGAGTTGTCACTCAAATGGCATTGCAGCAATACAATTTTGATACGTTGATTACTGTTCCTTATCGCAATAAAACTATTGATATTTTTGATTGTGTGGATATTAGGTTTTATTCTCCTACTAGAGTTAGATATACCGCAAGCGGAATAAATAACCTTAGCACAATTTTTTCTGTGTATTTTCAAGGCAGAAGAATGCTTTTTACTGGGGATGCTTATGTTTCTAGTGAAAATAATATTTTGGCAATAGGTGATGACGGCAGGACAGGATTTGGCACACTGCCTGATCAAATCTATCAAGTAGATATTTTAGATGTAGGGCATCATGGGTCAAATACTAGTACGGGGTTAGCTTTTTTACAAAAAATCCAACCAAGATATAGTATTATTCAAGTGGGAATGCCTAATTGTACAAGAGCAAACCCAAATGGATATGGTCATCCTCATCAGCCTGTTTTAAATAATTTAAGGCAAGTAAATACTACTGTTTTAATGACAAAACAAGTGGGTAATATACTAGCAAGGATTAGTATTTGCGGCACATATATAGATGTATCAGGACAAAGAAATCCGCCGACAGGTGAGTGCTGCGGTGATAGCTTGTGTGAGTGTGATGATTGGTTTGGGAACTGCTATTATGAGTGTGAATGCTGGGATTGGTGTGAGCATGCAGATTGTGATTGCATTTATTGTTATGGTAATTGCGGTTGTTGGGACTGGTGCGGTGATTGCTGCTGTGAGTGTGATTATTGGCATGGATATTGTTATTATGAATGTGAGTGCTGGGATTGGTGCGGGGATGATTGGTGCGACTGCGGCTGTCATTATTTTTATTATTGTGATTGTTATTTGTATGATTGTGAATGTTTAGATTGCGGCTGGTATTGTAACTGCTATTGGTATGGTTGGTGCGGAGACCCTTGGTGTGATTGTGGTCAAAGTCAAACAAATTGTATTATTGCTTGCGGAAACATAAGCACATTTTGGGCAGGCGGCGGCAGTGTTATGCTATTATTTATTATTATGGTATTGGGTATCACGATGGCTATAGTATTAGCAAGAAAAAAAAGAAGGGGTTAAAATAAATGCATGGTGCATTAATATAAAATGAATATGGATAAAACATATAAACCGCAAGAATTTGAAAATGAAATTTATAATAATTGGCTAGAAAATGGTTATTTTAAAGCAAATGTTAGCCCTCCTAAAAAACCTTTTTCTATTCTTATGCCTCCGCCAAATATCACAGGGCAATTACACATTGGACATGCCTTGGATTTAACCATTCAAGATGCTTTAATTAGGTATAAACGCATGTGCGGTTTTGAGGCTTTGTATATGCCCGGGACAGATCATGCATCAATTGCTACTGAAATGAAAATAGTTGATGCCTTAAAAGATGAAGGCATAATAAAACAGAATTTAGGGCGTGAAAAATTTTTGCAGCGTGCCTTTTTATGGAATGATAAGTACGGCGGACGCATAATAGACCAGCAAAAAAAACTAGGACTATCTTGTGATTGGGATAAATCAAGCTTTACAATGGATGAGAATAGGTCTAGGGCTGTAAAGGAAGTTTTTATTAGACTTTATAATGAAGGCTTGATTTATAGAGGGGAGCGTATTATTAATTGGTGTCCTTCATGCAAGACGGCTATATCTGATGCTGAAGTAGAGATGATTGACAAGGCATCGCATTTGTATCATATTAAGTATTTAATAAAAAATGAGAATAAGGCTGCTTTAAAGCCTTTAGAGCAGCAAGAGAGTTTGATAATTGCGACAACGAGACCTGAGACTATGTTAGGTGATGTGGCTGTTGCAGTAAACCCAAAGGATAAACGATATAAAAATTTAATAGGAAAAACATTAATTTTGCCTATTTATTTTAGGGAAATTCCTGTTATTGCTGACGATTATGTCAAACAAGAATTTGGTACGGGGGCAGTAAAAATAACTCCTAGTCATGATCCAAATGATTTTGAGATTGGATTAAGGCATAAGTTAGAAAGCATAAAGGTGATTGGTGATGATGGAATTATGAATGAGAATGCAGGCATTTATTATCATGGACTTAATAGGTTTGAAGCAAGAAAAAAGATTGTTGAAAAGTTAAAAGATCAAGGTTTGCTTGTCAAAATTGAGGATTATAATAACTCAACTCCGCATTGTTATAGATGCAGCGATATTATAGAGCCAGCTGTTAAAAAACAGTGGTTTTTGAAAATGGAGGATTTAGCTAAGCCTGCAATTGAAGCGGTTAAAACTGGCAAAATTAAATTTGTACCAAAGCGTTTTGAAAAGCAATATTTACATTGGATGGAAAATACTAGGGATTGGTGTATATCAAGGCAATTATGGTGGGGGCATAGGATTCCTGTTTGGTATTGTGATGTATGTAAACTGCAAGTTTTGGATGAGGGCAATATTAATAAATGCAAATGCGGAGGCGCTCTAACTCAAGATGAAGATGTATTAGATACTTGGTTTTCATCTGCATTATGGCCCTTTGCAACCCTTAATTGGCCAAGTGAAAGCAAAGATTTTAAATATTTTTTTCCGTCTGATGTATTGGTCACAGGTTATGATATAATTGGTTTTTGGGTGTCAAGAATGATTTTTTCGACGCTTAAATTTTTTAAAAAAGCACCATTTAAAACTGTATTGATACATGGGATAGTGCGTGATGATCAAGGCAAAAAGATGTCAAAGTCATCTGGAAACGGAGTAGACCCATTAGGGGCCATAGATCAAATGGGGGCAGATGCATTAAGATACTCATTGGTTGCAGGTGTAGCGATGGGTGGAGACACAAAGTATTCTAAAGAAAAATTAGAGACAAAGCGTAATTTTATGAATAAGCTTTGGAATGCATCGAGGTTTGTTATGACCAATGTTCAAGGGTTTGAATTTGAGGATAAAATTAGTGGTAATTTGAATATGGCGGACAAGTGGATACTATCAAGATTGAATGCTGTTATTGTTAATGTGACTAAATTGATGGATAGATTTGAGATTGGGTTAGCTGCTAATGAATTGTATGAATTTGTTTGGAATGAGTTTTGTGACTGGTATATTGAGGCAGCAAAAGTGGGTTTAAATGCAAGTAATGATGAGCTTAAAAAAAGAACATCTAGTGTATTAGTTTATGTTTTGGATAAAATCTTAAAGCTTGTTTGTCCTATTGCTCCGTTTATTTGTGCAAAAATTTATAAAAGTATGCCTTTAAAGCAAAAGGCAGATGATATAATGATAAGTGGATGGCCAAAACCTTTAAAAGGTGCAGCAAAAGCGACAGCTATAGAGTTTGAAAAAACAATGGAGCTTGTCAAAGGGATTAGAAATTTAAGACAGCAATTAAACGTTCCGCAAAATAAAAGGACAAATATTTTGCTTATGCCAAGTGAGGGGCAAGTTTCTGTAGCAAAAGAGGCTGCTATTTTTATTGATAAACTGGCAATGGGCAGCGGGGTGCAAGTGATTAAGGATAAACCTGAAGGGAATTTTGCGGCTATGGTGGGTCAACTAGGCACGGTATTTATTGCTATGGGGGATTTAGTTGACATTGAGGCAGAAAAGATAAGATTAAAAAAGGAGTTATTAAACCTCTTAAATGAAATTAAAAGAGCAGAGGGGATGCTGAAAAATGAAAAGTTTGTAAATAGTGCTCCGTTTAATGTAGTAGATGCTGAAAGAGAAAAATTAAAGAAATTTTTAGAACAAAAAAGCAAGTTAGAAGAAAATTTAAAAAATTTATAAAATAATTTATGATAAAGAAAATTAATCAAAATTCAATTTTTATATCTGACCCACATGGAGAGCATGAGGAATTTTTTAGATTGATGAAACTAGCAAAAGATAAACTGCAAAACAAAGTAGACAACATCTTTGTGCTTGGTGATATCTATGATAGAGGTCCGCAGCCCGATGTGATTATGGATTATTTGATTAATGAAGAATCAAATGTTTTTTTCACTTGGGGCAATCATGATATCTTATGGATGGGGGCGGCATTAGGCTGCCTGCCATCTATTGCTTGCACATTGAGGATAGCTTTTGCATACAACAACTTTGACTTATTACATTATTATAAAATCAACTTAGAGCCTTTAAAAAAAATGGCTGTAAAAATCTATGATGATGATTCTTGTGAAAGATTTTGCATCAAAGTCTTTGAGGAAAACATTAATCCTATGGATAAAATAATAGCGGCAAAAATGCACAAAGCTATTTCTATAATTCAATTTAAACTAGAATACGGTGTGCTGCCAGAAGATAGATTGCTATTAGGTAAAAATATTTATCCATTAAGAGACAATAATTTTCCCTCAGTAGATAAAAATAATCCTTTTGAATTAACTGAAGAAGAAAGCAAGATAATCAGTGGTTTAAGCCAAGACTTTAAAAATAGTGCTTATTTAAAAAAACACATTGATTTTTTGGTGGAAAAGGGAAGCGTATATAAAGTTTATAATAATAAATTAATGTTTCATGCTTGTGCTCCAATATACAATGCTAAAAAGATAATGCAAGATTTAGATGATAAGATTAAAAATCTTTATAAGAATAAAATTGCAAGTCATTTATTCTATCAATTATGGTGTATGAAAGATTCGGTATTTTTTGGCAAAGAAAAAATGACTACGTTTGAAAGATTTTTTATAGATGATAAGACTACGCATAAAGAACCTTTGGACGAATATTTTAAAAGAATTGATGATGCTGAATTTGCTAAAGAAATTTTAAAAGAATTTGGAATTAGTGAAGATGGAGTGATAATAAATGGACATATTCCTGTTAAAAAAGGGGAGAGCACAACAAGAAGTGAAGGCAAAAGGATAGTGATAGACGGCGGCATGGCAAAATCATACCAATCAGTGACTGGTATTAAGGGTATGGTGATGGTTGAGGATAATGATGTAAAATGTAAAATTTTAAGGTGAATTTTAATTGTTTGCTATTTCTTGTGCTTGTGCTAGTTCTTTAGCTGCTTTTTCAGCTTCTTCAGCCTCAAAGCGTCTTTTCTTAAAATCTTCTAAAGCTTTTGCTAATTGGTCAGGACAAGAAGTATTTCCTTTGCAGGGAATACCTTTTAATTGTACGATAATATCGTCAATTTTACGGCCTGTTACAAGCCTTGCTATACCTTGTGTGTTGCCGCCGCATCCATTTATAAACTTACATGTAGTCAATTCATCTTTGTCATTTATTGCATAAATGATTTGCTTGCAGCATGTCCCGCCTGTAGTTCTGTATGATTCTATGTTCATTTGTTTCTCCTGTCTAATATTGTATTTTAATTATTTTCTATGTTAAGATATATTATTCAACAAGTTGTTGATACACCGATGAATACACACTGGGTGCACTGTTTAGCCATTTTTCAGCCACTTTTTTTGCTGTATCCTTGTTTGGCACTACAAACCTTAAATCCATAGTGATTCTAGTAGGGTTGGTAGGATCAATAATTTTTAATATTACTGTATATGACCTGTCTGGGTTTAGCTGATATGATGTTGAGTATTCTTGTTTTCGTCTAATCGATAATCTGTTTTCTTTTATGAAATTAGCAATGGCTATTCTTGTTGTAGATGGCAGCCTTGTATAAAAGTTTGAAATACAGTCTCGCCCTGTCGGAGTTATGCTATAATACGATATTTTTTCATGGATTACTCTAAATAAAAATCCATTCTCTTCTAAGGTATGAAGTGTAGAAATACAGTCCACATACTCAATCCATGCATTTTCATAATAGCAAACCTTTAGGATAGAGCTCTCTGTCATAGCCACATCCATTTTGTCCATAAAATATAGAATTATTAACTTGTGTTCAATTGGTGTGTTCATATTTATATTCAAAAAAGCCGAACTATATTTTATAGTATAACACGGCTTAAATGAGCTTGTCAAACATATTTATTGCTATATTCAATGAGGCAAAAGCAAGCTCTCAACCTAAAGCCTAATGGTAGTATGAGTAAGACGCTCAAAAGCAAGAGAAGATAAATATCTGACTGAGCTAGGAATAGAAACCGCAAAAATACGGAATTCGGCTGCTATTATAATTGGATAACGCAGTCTGGTAAACGCTCTGCACTCAATCATGACAACGGTGCGGTATGCTCCGTCCATATACACTTGCCTTGGGATATATATCACTTGCGCTATTATAATAGCAAAGGGCGAAAGCCATCCTCCGACACCTGTGCACCAAACCGAATAAGGCGGCCAAAAAGCATGCAGACCAGCCCGCACAGCAACATCATCAGTGCCAAAAATTCTCTCAAAAATAAGCGGTCCGACTTCTTGCGTGTATGCCTGAATCAAATTAAAGCCTCCGCTAAGTCTAGGCGCACCCGGCGTGCCCGGAGGCATTTTGACTCTAGGCGGGACATTCCAGCCAGCGTTTCTAAACCTCTCATGAGCGCTAGGACCTCTAATAAACATGGTGATTTCGCCATCAGGCGGAAAGGTAAAAGTGCCGGAAGAGATGGTGATAGGAGTAGGGGAGTTATTGTAGATGGCGGATAGGTTGGATACGCCGTGGAAGGCTTTATAGCCGATGTATTGGAGGGTGTGAGGGAAGAGGATGGAGTGACCTAGGAAGTGGGAGAAGCCGCGGGGAGCGATTGTTGTGACGGTGAGGGGGATGCCGTATAGATGGATGGTGTGAGGGATGATGAGTTTTTGGTCGAAGGTGGAATTGGGTGAGAGGGATACTTGGGCGTATGGGGTGGCGCCTATGCGGGTGAAGTGTAGGGGTGATGCCAAATCTTTAGCGGCTCTGACTGCTCTGTAGGCATTTAGAATACGACCTTGAGGTGCTGGTGTTATTTGTTGTTGAGTAGTATTAAAAATGGTTCCAGTATTAATCATTATTGATTTAAGCTGTCTTGGCTCTAAAAGAGGGTTAACTGACCACATTAAAGCTGCTGCACCGACAACATGGGGCACTGCAAATGAAGTCCCTCTAACACGCCTATATACTGAGTCACCAGTATGACAAGTGGTGAGTATATCTTGACCAGGGGCAAAAATGCCCACGCTTTCTTGTCCCCAATATGCAAAACTTGCACGATGTCCATACCAATTTGTTGCACTGACAGATATGACATTATCTCTGCCGTTGACAAATTCAGGGTCACGGTTATAATCAGTAGGCCAGTCTAGAATAATATCATGATTTCTAGGAGGGTTGTCGTATATACTATTAGCGGCAGCTGTGACAAACAGTCCAGGGTAAGCCAATATTGCTCTTCTCCACCCAGGGATTTCATCAGGAAGACCTAAACTAAAATTTAGTATGCTAATTGGACGGTCTGTTTTAAATGTTGAAGTAGCATAATCAATAGCCCTCATGATACCTAGAAAAGCATTATAAATCACTCTTAAAGATACCAGCGTTACATCCCAATTGATACCTGACATACCTCTAGCCGTATTTGTTTGGGCGCCTATTATGCCTGCAATTTGTGTCCCGTGTCCATCTTCATCTATTATAGGATGACCTGTTGGGTCAGTGAAATTAAAATCCCTACTTAAATACTCATCAACAACCAAATCTTGGTGCGTTGCTCTGATTCCTGTGTCTATTATGCCGACTATTACTTCATTAGACCCTGTCGTAATGCCCCAAGCTTTGTGGGCATCTATACCGTGCTCTCCGTTTAGCCCCCATTGTGCTCTGCCAGTGTTGTAATCATTAAAAAACGATGCATCGTTGAATCCTGGGTCATTGGTAGCAACCGACCTAAGTGATGATATGTAATTTGGATGTGCGCTAATTATATTAGGGTATCGTATAAGTATTTGTATGGCATCCAAAACACCTTGCTTGCAGTTTTCATATAATTTAATAGCAATGGTTCTTCTATAAATATCATTTTCTATTAATCTGTCACTTATGCTGGCTGTGCCCATTGATTCGGCAATGACTTGCTCTTGCACTATTTTGGTTGTATATTTGTTTACTTCTATTATGTATCTGATGTGTAGATTAGGGAAATCTAATGGTGTAATTTCATTAAATTTAAAACTTGTTTCTTTATTGAATGAAACAATGACTATATTATCTTCAAAGTCATCATCAATGGTGGCAGTGCTAAAATGCCTTGTTTCACTGCTGAATATAGCTGATTCATAAGCATGGACTTTTGCGATGTCTTGTGCTGCAAGCATTGTTGCTGCAAGCATTGCGACTATTAAAACTGCAATTAGTTTTTTAAAAGCTTGTACTGCTTGTCCAGTTTTTTGTTTTTTCATAAAATACTCCTTTTGTATTTATAAATTTTTTTCTATAGTGTTTTAAATTTATGCTAGTGCCAAGCTTCTCTATTATGGCTAATATTATACAAGTCATAATGATGAATGGTGGCAATTTGCTCTATATGATTGACTGTCAATAGGTTTTTATCATAAGCTTGATGTAAGCGAATAAAATTTCCATTATTCCAAACATAGGGATGCCCATGTCGACCGCGGGGACGTGAGAAAACTATAAACTGGTCACAATATGGAAAAGAATTTCTAAAACTATAGAGGTGTGACTGTGATGATGGAATAAAACGAAGACCGGAAGGCTCTTTTTTTAAAAGCTCATATGTCATAACATTCAATCCTCCTTGTACTGCCACATGACGAATCATTATTACAATATTACCATTAAATGTACCGTAATAATAAAAGAACATATTTTCCATCGTAAATATTTCAGGAATTAGTGAAAAATCAGGGTTGCTTTGTGCAAGATACTCCATACCATCTTGTTTGATTTGTTCTATTGTTGCTGCATTAAGAAGACTTTGATACACGCTGTTTATATGCTCTTTTGCCTGCGTCAAAGCTGCGTCTATAGCCCCTATACTTTCCGCTTTTTCAATATTTGCAATGCCCGATTCAAAATAAGTTTTTATCCGTCCCCAGTTATTAACTGAAAACTCACTTTCATCTAAAGCGTTTAGATGATTATGCAATTTTATTATAGCATTAGCTTGATGAAGCGATAATCTCAACAATCTATTCTGCTCTTCTAATTCCTCAATCCTCCTCTGCATTTCGGTTAGCCTAGGGTCATACACCTCACAACTACTCGCTCCAAACATTACAAAAGAAAACAGCATCACCAACGCCATTCCTAAAACAATAAT
>Ga0131853_10000635_pt1 | contig 63038 bp, 50 predicted proteins | sample TergutLab28metaG_FD_92764 | JGI IMG/M metagenome (GOLD analysis project Ga0131853, IMG submission 92764) | Labiotermes labralis P1 segment gut microbial communities from Petit-Saut dam, French Guiana - Lab288 P1 (version 2) (version 2) | ecosystem: Host-associated > Arthropoda: Insects >...
CCTAGGCCGCATCGACAGCCGCGCCGCATTGGAGGCGTTGGAGGAGCTAGACATAGCCGATGCGCGGGACTTCCCGGATGTGGCAGACGATGCATGGTACTTTGCGTCCGTGCTAGGTGCTACGAATGACCACTATTTGACTAGAGGTGGTGAGAGCGTTAGCGGGAAGGCGATTGTGGGGCAGTAAATAGTAAGACAGTGTAATATACAACAACCAGGGCCCGGTGCTTCCGCACCGGGCCCTGGGGGGTTTAGAAGGGTGTGGGGTGTCCTAACGCAGAACAAAAAACAAATTATTTTTAATATGACACACATCTGTCACATTGTTATGCTATAATATCCTCGGTGATATAATATGCAAACAAAGCGACTATTTGAAATCCTCTACATCCTACTCGACAAAAAAAGCATCCCCGCCGGGGAGTTGGCGGCGCATTTTGGCGTGTCCACTCGGACGATTTACCGTGATGTTGATGCCCTTGGCTTGGCGGGGATTCCCGTATACACCGAGAAAGGCAAAGGCGGCGGGATTCGCCTGTTGCCTGATTTTGTGTTGAATAAATCCATACTCAGCGCAGAGGAGCAAGACGAAATTTTGTCGGCGCTACACGGCCTGTCTAACATCAAGACCGCCGACACCAATCAAATACTACAAAAACTGTCCACAGTGTTTAATAAACCTACCACCAACTGGCTGGAAGTCGATTTCTCCGGCTGGAACCACGAGCATGACTTTTTTCATGATTTCAAAACAGCCATACTAGAACGGCGAGTTGTCCGGTTCGACTACTACAACAGCTACGGTGAAAAACGGCACCGCCATGTTGAGCCAATCCAGCTTTGGTTTAAGTCCAGAGCGTGGTATCTCAAGGCATTCTGTCTCACCAAGCGGGGCGTGCGATTGTATAAGTTATCGCGGATCAAAAATCTGACAGTGACGGACGAGATATTTGAACCCCAAGATTTCCCCGAGCTGACAGACACCCCGGACGGGGCAGGGGAGAGGGGGCAAGAGATGATCGCCCTGCGACTTCGTATTGCGCCGGAGATGGCCTATCGGGTGTTTGACGATTTCTATGAAAGCATGGTAGAGCGGCAGCCGGACGGCAGCTTTCTCGCCACCGTAACATGGCCGGAGGATGAGTGGGTCTACGGGTTCCTGTTGTCCTTCGGGGAGTCTATTGAGATACTGGAACCAGTGCATATTCGGGACATTATAAAAGAAAAAGCTCAAAAAATTGCAGAGAAATATTTATAATGCGACACGCTGTTGTCATATTATAGGTGTTATAGTTTGGATGTAAGAAGCAAAAAATGAGAAAGGAGGCAATCTATCATGTCAAATGCTATTTATTTTGTTTCGTTTAAGTTGAAAAAAGGGGCATCTGTGCCGGATTTTTTACTTGCGGCGGAAAAGCTCAATGATGAGTTTATATCGAAGCAACCGGGTTATGTTTCATGGCAACAAGCTGTTGACGGGGAAACTTGGGTAGACCTTTGCACGTTTGAAACCATGGAAGACCTGAAACGGTTCGAGGAAGCATCCAAAAACCCTAGTGAGCTGGCATTGCAATTTTATTCCTTTATCAACCTCAATAGCTGTAAGGGTCACAAGTTTTCTGTACAAAAACATTACAAAAAGGAGAAATAACAATGAACGAAAAACATTGTCAAAGCTGCGGTATGCCAATGGGCGAAACAGATGAGCTTTACGGCACAAACAAAGACGGCGGGAAAAACGAAGATTATTGTGAATACTGTTTTGTAAAGGGTGTGTTCACAGAGCCAGACTGCACCATGGAAGAAATGATTGCATTTTGTGTACCTCATATGGTGGATATGGTGGAATCCAATGCCGGTATGAAGGAAGATGAAGCCAGAAACATGCTACGTGAATTTTTTCCTACCCTGAAACGCTGGAATGCGGCCTCATGAGCACACAAACCAGATGCCCTTGGGCGGGAGATTTGCCCATCTACATCAATTATCACGATAAAGAATGGGGCCGCCCGGTTCATGATGACAGAAAACTGTTTGAGATGCTGATTTTAGAAGGGATGCAGGCCGGGCTTTCTTGGATCACCGTGTTAAAAAAACGGGAAACGTACCGGGCGGCCTTTGACGGGCTCGATCCACATAAGGTCGCCTTATACGACGAGGTGAAGATAGAGGAACTGATGGCAAACGAGGGCATCATCCGAAACCGCCTGAAAATCAAGTCTGCCATCACGAATGCGAAGCTGTTTTTAGACGTGGTGGAACAGCACGGCAGTTTTGACCGATTTATTTGGTCATACGTAGGCCATAAGCCCATCGTGAACCGTCTGGAAACCATGGACGACATACCTGCAACGACGCCTGTATCGGACAAAATGAGCAAGGACTTAAAGAAAATGGGATTCAAGTTTGTAGGCTTGACCATCCTATACGCGTTTATGCAGGCCACCGGGATGGTGAATGACCATCTGGTTTCGTGTTTTGTTTACGACGAATTAGCAGGTTAGCTCTCCCCGCTTGCACAAAATTTTTATTTTGTGCAAGTCCTTATGGACAAGCACAAGATGACATGATATACTGTATGTGGTCATTTGGCCACATACAGTTTTCGTCTGGGCCTCTGCCCTAGGCGGCTTGACCCTATCTTGCCCATAAGGAGCGACCATAATGGACTACCGCCGTGAAGCGTCCCCGGTTTTGTTGGAATTCCTCAATTACCACGAACATATCCGTAGCCACTCTCGTAAGACCATTGACGAGTATTTTTTAGACCTTCGCACCTTCTTTCGGTTTATGAAGGTTCACCGGGGCTTGGTACCTGCAGACATGGTGTTTGAAGAGATTCCGATTTCTGACATTGATTTGGTGTTTATTCGGTCTATCGCCGTGACGGATGTCTATTCTTTTTTAAACTACCTGTCTCGTGACCGGGCACTCAATGTGCGGAGTAAACGCACAGGCTATGGTCTCAGCCCCACCTCGCGCGCGCGGAAAGTTGCAACGATTCGGTCATTTTATAAATACTTGACAACAAAAGTTAAACTGCTAGACCAGAACCCGATGCAAGAGTTAGACGCACCAAAATCCCGGCGGACACTGCCGAAGTTTTTGACATTAGATGAATGCATTCAGCTCTTATCTTCCATTGACGGGAAATATGTAGAGCGGGATTTTTGTATCATTACCTTGTTTCTCAATTGCGGGGTGCGGATATCTGAGCTCATTGGCCTCAACCTCACCGACATCCGGGGAGACCATATCCGTGTGGTTGGTAAGGGCAATAAAGAACGGATTATCTACTTAAACGATGCTTGTACAGATGCGATAGAACACTACCTCCCAATCCGGGAACTCCAGCGGTGTGAAGAGCCAAACGCTCTGTTTGTGTCCCGGCAAGGCAACCGGGTCAGCCGCAGTACGGTGCATCATATTGTGAAAAAATGCCTCTTGATGGCGGGGTTGGACAGTACACAATATTCCTCCCATAAACTGCGCCACACGGCGGCGACGTTGCTACTCCAAAACGGCGTGGACGTGCGGACACTGCAAGAGGTGCTGGGCCACGACCATTTGAATACAACCCAGATTTACACCCATGTAGACAACAGCGAACTCCGCCTAGCAGCGAAGGCCTCTCCCCTCTCCGGGGTTCGATTAAAAGATGAGGGAGAGTAGAAAAACCATCCATATACCATCTATTCAGAATATTTTCGTTGACGACAGTCGTTTTCCATGTTATACTAACTCCAATAACCATCCATTTGGATGCTAGGAGGAAGATAATATGTCAAACGAAACGGAAAAATTAACAATCAATTTGGGTGTGGTCGAGTTGGCGCAAGTAGATGTTTTGGTAGAACAAGGCATCTATTCCAATCGGTCAGACCTCATCAGAACAGCCATTCGGAAACAGTTAGAGACCCATAAGGAAGATATCGAACGCACTCTTACGCCCATTGGAAGTAAAAAGAAATGGGACTGGGCGGTTGGCATTTGCGGGCTTGACAAAACAGTGCTGGAAGAATGTGCTGCAAGCAATGAAAAACTGAATGTCAGCGCAGTTGGTATGCTGATTATCCCCAAGAACATTAGCGCAGAGCTGTTTGAGCAAGCGGTTGAGAAATGTATCATTCGCGGGAAATTGGTCGCATCAGATGAGATTAAAGAAGCAATTAAAAGAATAAATTCAGATTAAAATCATGCAAGGCCAGAGCCGCCGAGGGCGGCGGCCCCTACGAAGGACATGAGCAAAACCCACTGGAAAACATTTGCCATTGCCCCAACCCACGGTCAACCCGTATAATAAAAACAAAAACCCCACGGGAGACCACTATGACAAAACTAAAACGCCTACGCAACCGCTTAGACGGCATGGCCACCATTACATACAACATCCTAAAAATCGCCCTGCTGGCCACTTGCGGGATGGCATTTACCGCTCTGGCACTCTTTTACTCCGGCGGCGGCTCTGTCATGTCCAGCCTAGACGCCAACAAAATCGCATGGGAACTTATCACCACAGGCTCGGTCACGCTTCTGGTGGCTACCATCGTCTCTGTGGTGGCGGAAGAGATTACAATGAAGAAATAATCCCTATCCCCTCTTCATAGGAATAAAGAACGTTGAGCATGTCTAACAGTCCGTTTGCCGTGAGATTTTCCGGCAAATCCAGTTGTTTTAATAATGTATGTCGCCGGGCTTTGCTGTCCGGCCTGCCGGATAGACCCGCTTCAAAGAGGTGGGCCTTGGTTAGTTTACGGCTATCCCTCTCCCCTGCCTCTTCCCTGCCCTGAAAAGTGGCCCCGGCTCGGCGGAGGGCCGTGAGCAAGGTTTCTTTGTCCATACCCTCAACACCTAATTTCCCCTCTTTACCAGGGGCGTGTTTACGCCGCTCTTTCCCGGGGCGGTCTGGGATATAGGCGTGGAGGATGCGCCCCTCCGGCACTTGGCCTTTCAGGTGGTTGCGGATGAGAAAACCGGCGTTGTCGCTGTCTGTGAATATAATCACGCCCCGCTCTTTGGCTAGGCGGCGGATCAGTTGTAGTTTTTGCTTATCCGAGAAAATCCCGTACCCGCTGGTCTCCAAAATGGTGGCGTTTACCACTTGGGAGAGGGTATTTTTGTCGTATCTACCCTCTACGAGGATGACTTCTAAGATTTCTTCCATCACGCCACGCTCCCGGCGGCCAGTTGGATGAGAAATTCTTTCAGCAGCTCTTCCCCATCTCGGCCGGTGGATTTCATCTGCAAATCCGTCCGGGCTGCGAGGAGTACGGCCTCTTTGCACCACACCAAATCTGCCCGCCGGGCCGCTTCCATCAGCAACCGCGCCGGGTAATCGTGGTGGATGCCCCATAGTTTTTTGAGATACGCCGCATCTTGCCCCGCTTCTGCCACCAGCTTGGCGGAAAGCAACTGCCGTAGTTGCCGCCCGGTGACAGCGAGGAGCATAATAGGACTCTCCCGCATGAGCAACAGTTCCCCCATGACCTTGGTTGCCCTTGCCATGTCTCGCTGACCCAATGCATCCGTGAGTTGCCACACCACGGCATCCAGTACGGGGGTGCCCACGGCGTTAATATCTTCTTTTGTGATGGCGGGGCCTTTGGCATAGGCCGCAATCTTTTCAATCTCACCCAATAACCCTGTCATAAGTCCGCCAGAACGGAACATAAGGTACTCCGCTGTGGGGCGGTCGATTTCTTTGTTTAAGGCCGAAAACCGCCGCCGGAGCCATAGGGTCAGGTCTGATTGATCTTGCTTCCCGAACTCAACGGATAAGCCGGCGCCTTTGGCAAAGTGCCGATGAATCTTCATCCGGCCATCGGGACGAAAACCGGGGTCGGTAAAGACAAACACCAAAACGCAATAGTCCGGCAAGTCGGTGAAAAGTTCATCCAATGCGTCCCGCTGGTCGGCGGTGCCTTTGTAGAAGTCAAAGTCCCGCACCTCCACCAGCTTTTTCGGCGAGAACACCGGCAGGGCCTCAACGGCTTCCGAGATGGCGGCGATGTCTGTACCTTTGCCGTCTAGGCGGAAGTAGTTGAATTCCGCCAATCCCTCCGGCAGTAATAATTCTTGCAGTTTGCCGAGGTAGAATTCCCGCAAATAGTCCTCTTCCCCCCAGAAGAGGTAAAGGGAACGGAGTGTTTCGGCTTTGAACTCCTCCCGGAAGGTTTTGTAGCCTTGGTTGGTTGGTTTTTGTTTTGCCATGGACTCACAGTAAATTCGCCCCTAGGCTTCTGCCGCCTAAGAGGTGGAAATGCAGGTGAAACACGGTCTGTCCGCCGTCTTCGCCGCAGTTGGTGATGACCCGGAACCCACTGTCTAGCCCCTCGGCTTTGGCGATTTGCGGAATCGCCGCAAAACATGCCGCCACTAAGTCGGCATTCTCACCCGTCACATGGGCAGCGGTGGCAACATGGGCCTTTGGAATCACCAAAATATGAACTGGCGCTTGGGGTGCAATGTCCCGGAAGGCCAGAACATGCTCGTCCTCATACACCTTGTCCGAGGGGATATCTCCCGCTACGATTTTGCAGAACAAACAATCGGTTGACATAACAACTATCCTCCCAATTTCTCTTGTACAAATGCCGCCATGCTAGACAGAGCCTCGTCAATCTTCCCGGCATCCTTCCCGCCGCCCATGGCGTTGTCGGGTCTGCCGCCGCCGGAACCGCCGGTGAGGGCCGTTACATGCTTAATAATGTCCCCGGCCTTTACCCCTTTTGCGATAGCGGCCTTACCGCAGACGGCGAGGAAGGTAATCTTGCCTTCATTCTCTCCGCAGAGTACCGCTACCACGTCTTCGCCTTGGCTTTTGAGGGCGTCCCCCATGCCCCGCAGATAATCGCTGTCTGTATCTTTGAGCCGTAGGGCAACCAGACGAAGGTCTGCGGTCTGCACTGCGCCCTCTATCAACTTCGCCGCCTCTTCTTTAATCTGTCCACGACTGAGGGTTTGGAGTTCTTTTCTCATGCCTTTCATCTCGTTTTGCATCTGGCCAATTTTCGCCATCAGCTCACCGGGGCTGGTTTTGAGCGCCGCCACGGCCTCATTCAACATCCGTTGGACATCGTGGAAATAGGTCAGTGCCGCCGCACCGGTCACCGCTTCCACCCGGCGCACGCCGGAGGCGATGGAAAACTCGCTGGTCAGTCGGAAAGGCCCGATTTTCGCCGTGTTGGTCAGGTGCGTCCCGCCGCAGAGTTCAGTGGAGTAGTCCCCCATGGTCAGCACCCGCACAGTGTCGCCGTATTTCTCGCCGAAGAGTGCCACGGCCCCTGCCGCCTTGGCATCGTCCATGGTCATCTCTTGGTTGTTGATAATAAGGTCTGCTAAAATCATCTCGTTGATTTCCCGGTCAACCATTACAAGCTCGTCTGGGGTCATGGCTTGGAAATGGGTGAAGTCAAAGCGAACCGTGTCCGGCCCGACAAAGCTACCCGCCTGCTCTACATGGGTACCCAGCACGTTTTTTAAGGCCCGATGGAGTAAATGGGCCGCACTATGTGCCCGCATGACAGCCATTCGGCGGGGCGCATCCACCGCCGCCGTGACTTTGGTGCCTTTGGACACCTGTCCCGCTTCCACCACGCCTTTGTGCATGATTTTGCCGTCTTTGGTTTTTTGCACGTCTTCCACCCGGAACACAAAGTCTCCAGCGGAGAGATAGCCAAAGTCCGCCACCTGACCGCCGGCCTCGGCGTAAAATGGGGTGGTGTCTAGTACAATCGTTGCCGTGTCATCCGCTTTGGCAGTGTCAGAGAGGGTACCACCCACTACAATGGCAAGTACCTCACCCTCTGCTTGGAGGTGGTCATACCCCACGAACACAGTTTCTACGTCCCGGTCGAGGCCTAAATCCAACCCCTCCCAGCCGAAATCGCCGAGGGCCGCTGTGGCAGCTCTGGCTCGTTCTCTTTGCTCTTGCATCAGGGCATCGAACTGCGTTCGGTCTACGGTTTTGCCCTGTTCTTCCAAAATTTCCACCGTCAAATCAATGGGGAATCCGTAGGTATCGTATAGCTTAAACGCATCGTCTCCAGACAGGGTACTCCCCTCCCCTAACGCCGCTAACATTTCGTCAAAAATCCGCATTCCGGCATCAATGGTCTTGGCGAAGTTCTCCTCTTCCACTTGGATGATTTTTTTGATATAGTCTTGTTTTTCACTTAGCTCCGGGTAGGCGGCAGTGCTCTCCGCAATCACCGTATCTGCCACCTCATGGAGAAACGGCGTATTCCGTCCCAGCAATTTCCCATGCCGGGCCGCACGGCGGAGCAGACGGCGCAGCACATAGCCTCGCCCCTCGTTGGAGGGTAACACACCGTCACAAATCATCATGGTAGTCGAGCGGATGTGGTCGGTAATCACCCGCAGACTCACGTCCTGCCCCTCGGATTTCCCGTAAGGCACGCCGGTCAGTTTGGAGATATGGGCCGTGATGGCACGCACCGTGTCTACATCGAATAGACTTTCTACGTCTTGCATGATACAGGCCAGACGCTCTAGGCCCATGCCTGTGTCGATGTTTTTATGCTCTAGCTCTGTATAATTATTCTCCCCATCGTTATAAAACTGGGTGAACACCAGATTCCAAAACTCTACAAATCGGTCACAGTCACAGCCGGGGGCGCAAGCGGCCTCGCCGCACCCTCTAGCCTCACCCCGGTCGAAGTAAATCTCGGAACAGGGGCCGCAGGGGCCTTGGCCGATTTCCCAAAAGTTGTCGGCTTTCCCCAAACGGCTTACCCGATCCGGGGCAACGCCCACTTCGTTGACCCAGATATCGTGGGCCTCGTCATCGTCCAAATAGACGGTGATGTAGAGCTTGTCTACAGGGATGCTCATCTCCCCCACCACAAACTCCCACGCCCAAGCGCAGGCTTCGCGCTTAAAATAGTCCTCGAAAGAGAAGTCGCCCAGCATCTCGAAATACGTCCCGTGGCGGCTGGTTTTCCCCACCCGCTCAATGTCCGGAGTGCGGATGCACTTTTGGCAAGTGGTCACTCGCTTATTGGGCGGCGTGACCTCCCCGGTGAAATAAGGCTTTAGGGGTGCCATGCCGGAGTTGACCAGCAACAGGCTATTGTCCCCTTGCGGCAATAATGGGAAACTGGGCATCCGCAGGTGCCCCTTTTTCTCAAAAAAGGAGAGAAATCTCTCCCGTAGTTCATTTAATCCTAGCTTTTCCATGGCATGAATCGCCTCCGTGTTTTGATTTTCTTGTTTGATTTTATCACAGATGTTGGGAAATCACAATACCGTTTCATAGCGATGTAGGGGCGGATGGCAATCCGCCCGTGGTTGCGGGCGCGGGACGATTACCATCGTCCCCTACACCGTATGCGGAACGCGTTGGGCCAGTATTATCCCGGTGTAGACCGATAGCGAAGAGACTGGACAATTCCGGCGATTCTCTGTACTTCGCGCGCTACAGTTTCCCGCTCTTCCGAACTAATCGGCGCATCCCCATAGCAGGCTTTGGCGTATATCTCCAATGTCTCCAACGAGGGGAGCAATTCGTTTGACGAGCCAAGCGCATCCGCCAGTCGCCGGTAAAACTGGAATATGGTCTCTGTTTTCTTCATTGGTAAGCGGAGACGCTTGAAATATTTCAGCAGAATCGAGATGTTGTAGTACACGGATTCCCGATTATCAAATTTCCGTACTTTTTCCTTATGCAAATAGGCTCGTACCACCCAAAACAGAAGAGCAATCACTGCCAGTGCAACCAACAAAAGTAGGGGCACCCAAAATTGGCCTTGTGCAATAGTCGCAGACCCGGTGTCCGCCGGGGTTGGCGTGGTGGGTTCCGGCTGTTCTATATCCGGTATTCCGTCGATGGGTGCGCCCATGACGGGGACATCCTCTTCCTCCGGCGGGTCGGAATCAGCGGCCGCAGGGGTTGGCTCAAACCGCAGCCAGCCGTATCCCTCCAGATACACCTCGCCCCAAGCGTGGCCCATGCTGTTTAACACACGGATATACCCTTCGTCATCCGGGTCGCCGGTGACGAGGAACCCCTCTACATAGCGGGCGGGGATGCCGAGGCTCCGCGCCATAGTGACAAAGGCCGTTGCGAAATAGGTACAGTACCCGACCAGAGAATCAAAGAGGAAATAGTCCACGAAATCTCTCCCGGCTGGCGGCATACCCGGTGTTAGGCTGTAGGTAAATTGGGTGCGTAAATATGTCTCTAGTAGCTGGGCTCTCGCATAGTTGTTCTCGGCGTCTGCGGTAATACTGCGGGCCAGCTCCCCGATTCGGGCGGGAAACTCGTCCGGCAGGGCGGTGTAGGTTTCGTAAATCCAGTCTGCACGGGGGATAAGGTCGTGTTGTAATATGAGTTGGAGATTCGTGTATATACCTCCATCATCTGTGAAGGAAAGCATCGGTATGAGCTGGTCTTCAAATTTTGCGCTGACCTCACGCATGATGCCGCGGTGGGAGTAGTGCCGTAGCCATTCCACAAACTCGTCTACATCATAATATAATGGGTGGTAGGTCAGGGTATACCAAGTATCGGCTGGCATGAGTTCTCTTGTCACAAGCTGACCGCTTTGTTCTTGCAGTACTGTAAACTCTGCCGGATATGCGTCAAAACCCTGCACAAACCCTTGGTGGAAAATTGTGTGGACACCCCTGTTTAAGCCCCCAATCAACATGGTGCGTTTTGGTAGGAAGTCATCGGCTCCAAAACTGATTCCCAATTGAGCCAGATTAGGATCCGTAAAATTTTCATCATATTGAGCCAGGTGATAGATCCATGTCGTAAAAGATTCGTATCTAGCCGCAAAATCCGGCAAACTTTGCTCCCTCAACTGATTCTCCCAGCTATAGCCTGTGTAAGTGTCCATGATAGACCCGGTCAAATAAATGGGCGGGGGCGATTCGGTGCGGATTCGCATAAATAGCCCGTCATTTGTGTTTATATTTCCGCCCAATCGTCTGCTATCTCCCCCACCGAAGCCCGTTTGTTGGAGGCCAAAGTAGTGGGGGCGTGTCATAAAATCAGGCCCGTCCCCCATGCGGCGGAGAGAGGCGATAAGATCTGCCTGTGCAATCTGGTAAGTTAATCCCCCCTCCTCATCGCTCGGTATCGGGATAAATCCGGCCAAAACAACACAGACCAGCGCAACCGGCAGAGCGAGGTGTAGAAAGAATTTGTGGCTCAGATGTTTGATTAACAGCACGAGACTGCAACAGATGAACAGATAAAACAGGAAAAAATAAGAAAAAAAGTAAATGGAAATCAATACGCCAAATATCCCGGCGAATACAAGGAACACCACCACAAAGTTTGGCCGCCAATAGACAAGCAACACCGTGAAAAGCCCGATAAAACCAGCAAGCAACCAAATAAACGTCCGCTCATACAACAGGTTATGTTGTCCATGGCCACTCACATATTGCACCACCGCCGTAACAAAGTCCGCCATCTCATTTGCAAGCCTCGGCTCTTCCGGCGTGGTGAAAAATCCAATGGCAAGCAACGACAGCCCGAACATGAACAGTGACACAGCCGTCCAAGCCAAAATTTTGTTGGCAAGCAAGAGCCGAAACGCCAAGATCACCACAAACATTTGCAACAGGCTGGTAAGCTGGCCTTGCACAAATCCGCCTATATGCAGGGTGGCGGAGAATCCGCTAAAACTCAACAGGGTTCCGATGGTCAAAAGAAACACCGTGTCATGCGCTCTATGTATTTTCATCGGCCGCTTCTTTCTGTATCACGTTGCAAAAATCAAGGCAGGTCACCCCTGCTTGTTGCAACTGTTTCATGTGTGCCGTTTCTACCTCGCCAAAGGAGAAGACAAGCACATGCTGCCCTCTGGCACCATATGATTGTAGCGCAGAAACCGTGGCGGGCGTGAGTTCTTGTAACAATAGAATAAGATTTGCGCAAGTTCTGTAAGTATGTAGAAACGACAGCAAATACCCATCAAAATTTCCGCTACCGTCAAAATCCAGATGGGCAGCGGTTTGGAATAGGCGATGAAAATCCGCCACCGGTGCCGGGTTATGGGCACCCATGTGGTGCAAGACTGTGCGATAACCCCGCTCGGTACAATGCGCCATGACAGAGACCAAGGCATCCATCATCTGGTCTTCCAAGACCAAAGCCGCCTCATCAGAACCCTGCATGACAGAGTTGTCGATACAGAGGAAAACCGTATGCGCCCCTGTGTCTTGAAAGTGCTTACTAATTAGCTCGCCCCGCTTGGCACTGGCCTTCCAATGGATGTTGCGGAAGCTGTCGGAGGGCCGATATTGTCTCAGGTCGGATATCTCGCTGTAGTCCGCTTGCGGAATTTGGTTGGTTGCCGCCGCCTCACCCCGGTGCCCCGTATCCAGCGGGAGAGCCGAGATCGGGTAAATCCAAGGAACCACACACAGGGGGCGTGGAGGCGGTAGCCGTTTCTTCCATCGAAACAGCCCCAGACAATCATATAAAAAAATAGCGTCCGGCCCGATAGCATAGTTGCCCCGATAGTTGGAGCGGACAGAAACCGTGGCCGAGGCACATTTGCGGGCCGGCACGAACAGAGAGGATTCCCTACAATCAACGAAAAGGGCCGCTTGTTCCACTTGAAAGCAAACACGTACACAAAAATGTGGAAAAATGGAATGGTTTTGAATGGTGAGGGTATAGCGCGCCAACTGGCCCTTTTCCACCTGACTAGAGTCAAGGGCGGCGGTCATGGCAAAGCCGTGCTTCCTGCTCTGTAATGAACTGACCAGCGCAAAGAACAGAGAGACCAGCGGCGCAAGCAGCACAGCATACAGTGCCCAATAGGTCATGGGCAGCGGACGCAGAAATATAAAAATCAGCAAAGTGAACACCACCATGCCGTACACCAGCCAGTTTTTTGCCATGTTAAGGAACCTCTATCCTGGAAATGATACGTGCGATCACTTCTGTGGCGGTCAATTGCTTGGACTTCGCCTCTTGCGTTAGGACAAGCCGGTGTCCCAGTATCGGTTCAGCCATCTTCACTGCGTCATCTGGCAATACGTAGGTTCTGTCGTTGTACATGGCCCACGCTTGCGCCGCCCGGAACAGGGCGAGGGTAGCCCTTGGGCTGGCACCTAACACGATATCTGCGTCTTCCCGGGTTTGACGCACGATGCTGACGATGTATTCATTGATGCGCTGATCCACATATACTTGCTCCACCAGTGCTTGCATAGCCACAAGCGCTTTGTCCGTTGATACGGGTTTTAAAGTCTCCAGCGGATTTTCTTCTTTGAAGCGGGTTAGCAAGGCACTTTCTTCTGCGGCAGAGGGATAGCCCAGAGAAATCCGCATGAAAAATCGGTCTAATTGCGCCTCCGGCAGAGGGTATGTGCCCAGATATTCGATGGGGTTTTGCGTGGCGAACACAAGAAACGGCCGGGGCAGGTCGTAGGTATTGCCGTCCACGGTGACTTGCTGTTCTTCCATGGCCTCCAATAAACTGGACTGGGTTTTGGGTGAGGTGCGGTTGATTTCATCCGCTAAAATAATCTGTGCCATAATCGCGCCGGGCTTGTACTCGAATTCGCCTGACTTTTGGTTGTACATGGAAAATCCCGTGATATCCGATGGCAAGATATCCGGCGTGAACTGAATCCGCTGGAAAGAACAGGAGAAGGATTTGGCAACGGCAGACACCAAACTGGTCTTCCCCACACCGGGCATGTCCTCAATTAACACATGCCCTTTGCAAAGCAGGGCGCACAAAGCCAGCTCAATCGCCTCTCGCTTGCCGACGATGACCTGTTCCACGTTGGAGACAATTTTGCCCAGTGTGTCTGAAACGAGGCGTTTTAGCTTTTCCGCATCTTTTTGCATCAGCCGTTTCCTCCAAAAGTCTAAACTTATAGGTTATTATAGCACAAATGTGGATTGAAAGAAATCCCTCTGCCTTTGCAGAGGGATTTCTGACCTTTGCTCTTTGTAGGGGACGACGCCTTCGGCGTCCCGGCCCCTGACCTTACACGTCTGCCTTTGCCGCTTGCACGGCTTCTTCGGCGTTTGCGTTTGCAAAACCCTCTTCTGCCGCCATGGCTTCTTTCATGGCTTCGGATTGTGTAAATTGTGCTTCTGCCTCTTTATGGGTCATGGGCGTTAGTTTTTTGTGGCCCAAGATTCTGTTCAGATACAGCGCAACCGCACCGTCACTTGTGATGTTGACCGCTGTGCCAAGGCTGTCTTGTGCGAAGTATAGAACCATCATAATGGCCATCATCTCGCCGCTAAAGCCGAGTGAGACTTCTATCGCACCCAAGGCCGCCATGATCGCACCGCCCGGCACACCGGGGGCCGCAACCATCATGATACCCAACATGAATATGAACGGTAAAAACGTGACCAGACTAACTTCCATCCCAAACAACACCATGACGATCACGGCGCAGGACACAATCGACATGGTACTTCCCGCAAGCAAAATGGTGGCACCAAAGGGTACGATAAAGTCTGTGACTTTTGCGTTGACACCAATCGCACGGACGTTGATGTAGTTAATCGGCATAGTAGCCAGAGAGGACTGGGTACCCAGTGCTGTTAGATATGTCGGAATCATTTTTCTCATCAAACTAAACGGATTCGCCTTATAAAGACCGCCGCCAATGGCGTACAGTACAAATAGGAACAAAATATCCGTAATGATAATCATGATAAACAGTCTGACGAATACGCCCATGGCTGCTGCGATTTCGCCCTGATAGGCCATGATTGCAAACAGGCCCGAGATGTGGAACGGCAACACCGGGATAATGATTTTCGTAATGGCTTGTTTCATTACATTCTGGAAATCAAACGCAACTTTTTTCAGCGTATTTTCACCCTTCATGTTCGTGAGGAAGATGCCGACAATAAAGGATGTTGCAAGGGCAGTAATAACGCCCATCAGTGGCGGAATGGCTAATGTAATAAACGGTTCCGGCGCATCCACGCCATAACCGAGTTGCTCTAACGATACACCGGCAACAATCAAGTTAGATAATGCATCGGTCATGAAGTATGCGATAAGGCCCGCTGCAAATGTCATCGCATAAGCAAATGCCGCAACGAGACCGACCATTCGGCCTGCATTCTTCCCGATTTGCGTGATACCCGGAATCAGGAAGCCCATGATGATAAACGGGATTAAAAAGACAAGCAATTGTTGGCCGAACAGGTGGGTAATGGTTGCGTAAATACGCATAATAACGTTCCCGATCAATGCCCATATGCCTGTAATGTCTGCCGAAGCAAATAGGCCAAGTGCAATACCGACTGCGATACCAATGCCTAGCTTAGGCAATAAGCCGAGTTTGAATTTCTTTTTGGTGTTCTCCATGAGACTGTCTCTCCTTCTTAAGTTTGGAAATATTGTTTCACTTGCACGGCTGTGAGTGTCGTTCAATTCCTAGAAAAATCCCCCCATTGGTTTCCTGTGTTCCTGATAGTTTACCACAGTAGTGTGAGGAGCGCAAGTGTTAACCATTAAATTCTATGGGCTTCTTTGCAAAATGGAGAAAACGCCGTCAGGATTCGCAAAACCTTGTAAGAATTTCTTGAAAAAGCGTGGATTCCGTGGTAATATTAACAAAGTGTGCGAAAGCAACCGCCAGTGCAAGGAGGGCAATGTAAAAGTGGAACATGTAATAGAGAAAATCGGAACAGTTTCTTGGAAAGCAAATATCAAGGCACGCCTCGAAAAGCTACCGCGAAAAAAGCAGGTTCATTTTGCGTGGTTATGCACTGTGCGGGTGCTTCCTTATTTATCGCTAGACTCTAATGAGGAGCCGTTTTCATACTGGGGTGCTGAAAAAGACGAGTATTTGACATCTGTTCTGACGGCATTGGATATCGCCGCAAAAGCTAGCTTGGACCGAAACATCGTGGATACCTTGGGCGGCTCCGACAACGTCTACGTTGTTGCCAACAATGCCTACGCTACTGCCGATGCCACCTACGTCGCCATCGACAACACCTACGTTGCTACCGATGCCACCTACGCTGCCGCCGATGCTGCCTACGCTACCGCCGAAAACGTAGCCAAAAATGATGAGTATTTCTTATCTGTAATTCAGCGAGATTTGCAATATTTAGAAAAAGGCGGTGCAAGGACGCCCCAGCAACCAGAAAGGTATAAAGAGAGACTATCACAATTTTTTGCTGACCTGCGCAAGGTGGGTTTTGGTTACTGGGCATCTTGGTATGCGCAGTTGTTTGCGAATGGCCTTGTTCTCAATGGAAAAAGGCTTCAGGAAATTAACAACCGCCTGTCCTTGCCCGTTTTGCAAGAGGACGAATCTAAGGAAAGCGAGACTGATACCATGCCAAACGACATTAATTTCCGCAGCTTAGAGATAACCGAAGATGAGTTGAAAACACTTTGCGAAGCGAGATATACGGTCATCGCAGGTGAGAACGGTTGTGGTAAAACACGGTTGCTTAGAATATTAGAACAATACATCACCAAGGAAGAGCCGGAAGCAGTTCCAATTTTTGCGGATTTCGCAAACGCCTATTTCACGTTTGAAGAAGCGCAGGACGGTGAGAGCAATCTTATCCGATGAGATCATAGAAATCATGCTGGACATTGCCGCAGGCACTGCCTTACATGACATGTCCGTATGTAAGAATTTCAACACTCTGCTTGCATCGGGATTAAAGTCATTTTTGACATATCTGCTCTCAGAAAAAGATACGCATTACAAAAAACGTGATCTGGTGAATGTGAAAAGAGTTTTCTATGTAAATTACGTAAAATTTTTTGAAGTTCCCAATGAAAACGAACAAGTGACGGAGCACTTGCAGGAGTTTCTGGAAAACTTTTCACGAAAGTCTCCGGGACAAAAAATGCTTTGCTATTTTGCCCTATTGGTTTCATTGATGCAAGTAAAGGGAAAGAAACTGTATCTATTGGTTGACGAACCGGAATCGCATTTGCACCACGAGCGAGTGACTGCGGTTATAGAAGCTTTGCGCGACTTGCAAGAGAACTCGGCGCAAGTGAAGATAATCATTGCGACACATTCCCACTATATTGTTTCAACAAGTGCGTTTCACGAATTGGTGTTTCTCCATGAGAAACAGATTCAAAAGAAGAGTCATACATATAAGATAGATATGCTAGAAACATTGATGGGAAAATCAAATGAAAATCTACTTTATGATATATATGCAGACGCATTTTGCGAATTTGTCGCTGAATGCACGGAACCGGCGCCATCGGAAGGTGCAAAGAAAACAAGAGCTTATGATGAGCTTCGGTCAGAGCTACATGGGCTACCTGTTGGTCTATGGCTTGATTTTGGTGCCGGACAGGGGCGTTTAGCTGTAAACCTTTGCTCTATCTCCGGCAGGGAAAACTATGCAGAAACCAACTGTGTCGCCTATGAAATTGGAGGTAGCCCACAAAAAGTCCAAGAGGTGAGAAAAACCTTGGAGCCGTTATACAAAGAAGTGCTGATTAACAATGAACTAGAGCAATACGTAGCGAATGAGGAAAACAAATTCTCGGCGGTGTTTTTAATCAATGTTCTGCACGAAATACCGATAACAGACTGGGTGGAAACCTTTAAAAAAATAGCAAACTCACTTATAAAAGACGGACGTCTCATCTTTTGTGAAACTATGATTTTATCAATGGGTGAGCAAGAGAATTTCCTTGTGCTGGATAAGGATGCCATTTGTAATCTGTTCAGTGTCAAGAGAGAGCGTGTGGGCATTTTAAAAGGTAAGGTTATCTACACAAGCATCAATGCCGAACAATTGGAGCGCGTTTCTAAAGAAAAGATACTGGAAGAACTCCTGCAAATGAGAGTGCGTTATAAAGATAGGTACGAAAAGATTCGTTCACCAGAGGAAAGTCGCAAAAAGGCGTTTTACGGTTGCTCTTGCTTGAATATAGAGAAAGCGATAGGTGAACTGAATAGGTGAACTGAAAAAATCCATGCAGGAAAGTTAGTACATAGCCAAACAAAAATTCCCTCCGCTGAAAGCGGAGGGAATTTTTTAAGTTCAGTTTACTTCACAGCAATAACAACGCCAGAGCCAACAGTCCGGCCACCCTCACGGATAGCAAAACGCAGACCTTCTTCGATGGCGATGGGTGTAATCAGCTCAACGTCCATCTCGACGTTATCGCCAGGCATACACATTTCAACGCCTTCCGGCAACTCGATGATACCGGTTACGTCTGTGGTTCTGAAGTAGAACTGGGGACGATACTTGTTAAAGAACGGCGTGTGACGGCCACCCTCTTCTTTTGACAGGACGTAAACTTGGCCGCGGAACTTGGTCAGCGGTTGGATAGAGCCGGGCTTGGACAAAACTTGGCCACGCTCAACTTCTTCTTTCTTTACGCCACGGAGCAGAACACCTGCGTTGTCGCCAGCTTCTGCGTATTCTAGCATTTTATGGAACATTTCGATGCCGGTGATAACAGTCTTACGACGCTCTTCAGTCAAGCCGACGATTTCAACTTCATCGTTGATTCTGGCTTGGCCACGCTCAACACGACCAGTGGTAACAGTACCACGGCCAGTGATGGTGAACACGTCCTCAACAGGCATAAGGAAGTCCAGATCGCTCTTTCTCTCCGGTGTGGGGATATAAGCGTCTACGTTTTCCATCAACTCTTTGATGGGTGCATAAACTGCATCGTCCGGGTTGTCCGGGCCGTTGAGTGCTTGTACAGCAGAACCTTTGATGATTGGAATATCATCGCCGGGGAACTCGTACTTAGACAGAATCTCACGGATTTCCATCTCAACAAGCTCAAGAAGCTCAACATCGTCAACCAAGTCAGTTTTGTTCATGAACACAACGATGGCGGGCACGCCAACTTGACGGGCGAGTAGGATATGCTCACGAGTTTGCGCCATGGGGCCGTCAGTAGATGCGATAACCAGAATCGCACCGTCCATTTGGGCAGCGCCGGTAATCATGTTCTTGATATAGTCGGCGTGACCGGGACAGTCAACGTGGGCATAGTGACGGTTTTCTGTCTCATACTCAACATGAGAGGTGTTGATGGTGATACCACGCTCTCTCTCTTCCGGTGCTTTGTCGATGTTGGCGTAGTCTTTGAACTCTGCGCCGCCTCGCATAGCGAGGTACTTCGTGATTGCCGCAGTGAGGGTGGTTTTACCGTGGTCAACGTGACCGATGGTACCGATGTTTACGTGGGGTTTGTTTCTTTCAAACATTTGCTTTGCCATGATAGGATTGCCTCCTTAATATAATTGCTTTCAAAATTGTTTTTTTTAGATAGCGTTAACACTATCAGATGATGCGAACATTGTATCGCATATTTTCAGGATTTGCAACAGTTTTTTCCAGAGAATAATTATTTCACTCTGCCTGCTGCAATTGTCTCCTGAATACTTTTCGGAATCTCCATGAAATGGCTGGGCTCCATGCTGTAGGTTGCACGGCCTTGGGTCTTACTCCGCAAGTCCGTAGCGTAACCGAACATCTCGCCGAGGGGCACATGTGCCTCTACCTTGGTGATTCCGTTTTGGATGTCTGTGGTCACGATTTGGCCACGGCGAGAGTTTAGGTCGCCGATAACATCACCCATGAAGTTCTCCGGTACGGTGACCACCACACGCATGATGGGTTCTAACAGGATTGGATGCGCCTTCTGCATGGCCTCTTTAAATGCCATGGAACCGCAGATTTTAAACGCCATCTCAGAGGAGTCAACTTCGTGGAATTTCCCGTCATAGAGGGTAACTTTCACGTCAACAACCTCATACCCTGCCACTACGCCGGCCTGCATGGCACCTTGGATACCCTGGTCAACCGCCGGGATATACTCTTTCGGCACCGCACCGCCTTTGATTTGGTCAATGAACTCATAGCCCTTGCCGGACTCGTTGGGTTCGACCTTAATGTGGACTTCCGCAAACTGGCCCTTACCGCCGGACTGGCGTGAGAACCGGTGGTCAACGTCAGCGCTGTTCTTGATGGTCTCTTTGTAAGAAACCTGAGGTGCGCCTACATTGGCCTCTACCTTAAATTCACGGAGCAGACGGTCTACGATAATCTCCAGATGAAGCTCGCCCATCCCGGCGATAATCGTCTGACCTGTCTCGTCGTCAGTGTAGGTCTTGAAGGTGGGGTCTTCTTCCGCTAGTTTTACAAGGGCCAGACCCATCTTTTCTTGACCGGCTTTCGTCTTCGGCTCAATGGCAACCCGGATGACAGGCTCTGGGAACTCCATGCTCTCCAGAATAATGGGTGCCTTGTCGTCACAGAGGGTGTCGCCGGTGGTGGTGTGCTTTAAGCCAACGGCGGCGGCAATGTCGCCGGAGTAGACTGTTTCGATGTCTTCTCTGTGGTTGGCGTGCATCTGGAGGATGCGGCCCATCCGCTCTTTTTGACCCTTGGTGGCGTTTATTACGCCGGTGCCGGCGTTTACTTTCCCGGAATAGACCCGGAAAAAGCTCAAACGGCCCACATATGGGTCTGTGGCAATCTTGAAGGCCAACGCAGAAAACGGCGCATCGTCAGATGCAGGGCGCTCGTCTTCTTCACCGGTCTTGGGGTTCACGCCTTTAATCGCCGGGATATCCAGCGGTGAGGGCATGTACGCCACAATGGCATCTAGCAATAGCTGGACACCTTTGTTCTTGTAGCTGGTGCCGCAGACCACGGGAATCATCTTCACGTTCACCGTAGCGGCACGGATGGCGGCACGGATTTGGTCTACTGCAATGGATTCACCTTCCAGATAGAGCATCATAATCTCATCGTCGAAGTCCGCAATAGCTTCTAACAACTTGACTCTGTACTCTTCCGCAAGGTCTTTCATGTTCTCAGGAATCTCGGTAATCTCGATTTCTTGCCCTTTGTCATCTTTATAGATGCGGGCATTCATCTCGACTAAGTCAATGAGTCCTTTGAAGTCCGATTCCGCCCCAATGGGAAGCTGAATCGGCACAGCGTTTGCTTTCAGCCGGTCATGCACCATGTCTAAAACGTTGAAAAAGTCGGCGCCCATAATGTCCATTTTATTGATATAGATCATCCGGGGCACGTTATAATTGTCCGCCTGCCGCCATACGGTTTCCGATTGCGGCTCTACCCCGCCCTTGGCGCACATGACGGCTACACTGCCGTCTAGTACACGAAGGGAACGCTCAACTTCTACCGTGAAGTCAACGTGGCCTGGGGTGTCGATGATGTTGACGCGGTGGTCTTTCCAGAGACAGGTAGTCGCAGCGGAGGTGATGGTAATGCCCCGCTCTTGCTCTTGCTCCATCCAGTCCATGGTGGCGGTACCTTCATGGGTCTCGCCCAATTTGTAGTTGACGCCGGTATAGTAGAGAATCCGCTCGGTGGTAGTGGTCTTCCCTGCGTCAATATGGGCCATGATACCGATATTTCTTGTATTCTCCAATGAGATTTTTCTAGCCATATAGTACTCTCAATCTTTCTTTCGCTCGCCGGCGTCTTTTACCAGCGGTAGTGAGCAAAGGCTTTGTTGGCCTCCGCCATTTTATGGGTGTCTTCCCGTTTCTTAACGGCCGCACCGGTTTGGTTCACGGCATCCATCAGTTCGCCAGCCAGCCGCTCACGCATGGTTTTCTCACCACGAGAACGAGCGTAGGCGGTCAGCCAACGGAGTCCTAAGGTCTGGCGGCGGTCTTCTCTGACCTCGATGGGCACCTGATAGGTGGCACCACCGACACGGCGGCCTTTGACCTCTAGGGTCGGCATAATGTTGTTTAGGGCTTCCGTGAATACCTCAATGGGCTCTTTCCCGGTTTTGTCTTTGACGATGTCAAATGCACCGTAAACAACCTTCTGCGCGACACCTTTTTTTCCGTCTAACATAATGCTATTAATCAGACGGGTTACCATGATTGATCCGTACAGGGGATCTGGTAACACTTCACGCTTGGGCACATTACCTCTTCTGGGCACTGTACTTCCCTCCTTCATAAGGATGATTTCATCGGTACTCGAAAACAGGCACAATTGCACCCGTTCCCGTAAATGCCTGCCGGTGAGGTAACATACATGGGAAATGCCAGCCACCGTTTCCAATAGCTGCCGCCCTATATATATTCCCTTCAGGTCAGGCCGCAGACCCTACCCATGGGTCCGCTACGTTACCTAAAGTTTGTGGGTTCTTACTTGGGTCTTTTTGCTCCGTACTTACTTCTGCTCTGTTTGCGGTCTACAACGCCTTGGGTGTCTAGGGTACCACGGATAATGTGGTAACGCACACCGGGTAAGTCTTTCACACGGCCGCCGCGGATCATGACAACGGAGTGTTCCTGTAGGTTGTGGCCCACACCCATGATATACGCCGTGACTTCGTGACCGTTTGAAAGCCGTACTCTGGCAATCTTCCGCAGGGCAGAATTGGGCTTTTTCGGGGTTGAGGTACGGACAGCCGTACACACGCCGCGCTTCTGGGGACTGGATTGGTTTGTCTCCCGGTTTTTCAGGGTGTTCAGTCCTTTTTGCAGCGCAGGTGATGTAGACTTATGCGTCGTCTGCTCCCGGCCCTTTCTGACGAGCTGATTAAAAGTTGGCACAGTGTTCCTCCTTTCCTGTTTGGTTATCTTTCACAGGACAGCCAAGGGCTATTCTGTGAAAGACATGCTGTGACTATCGCACAGGGGGAAATTATACTACAATTTTGGAGATTCGTCAAGGGTTTTTGTTGTTGTTTTGGGGTAGAGATTTTTATAAATCGGAACTTGCGGAACTTGACAAATTACGTTTGTTGTGATAAGCTACGTCAACATAGACCATGAGGGAGTAGTTTGCGTGACCTTTTGCGTGGCAAGTCAACATACTGGCTGATGATTGAGCCTGGCTTGTCTTAAAAAACGAGACTCATGTATAGCTTCTTGCTGTACATGATTTTCCCTGAACTATCTGGAACTCATAAACAGCAAAGAGCTGTTTATGAGTTTTTCATTATTTTAGAACAAAGAAAGGGAAATCAAAATGAGTTGGAAACAAATTGAAATGCCGAATGGAGCGACAAATATTTTTTGCAATGCGTATATTACAGGTAAAACAGCTATGAATATTATCGTCACGCACACGCCGATTTGCTCGGCAACACTTCTACAACCGGCACTGGAACCCCTAACCAAACACCACGTAAATATCTTTCACTTTGACTTTAGTGCAACAGGACAAAGTGAGGGGACGGACTTTTCGGTAAAGACAACAGTCTCAGACATGAACTTAGTTATTGATTATATTTCCAAAAACTTTTCTGATAACATACACCTATTAGGTTACACGGGTATCGGTGGAATCTTTGCCCAATATGCAGTCCATGCGGGCATAGACGCAAGAATTAAAAGTTTTGCTCAATTTGCATGTGTAATCCACAAAGACCCAAGCCCCATGGAAAAGCCGATATGGCTACTCAAAATAATGTATGGTGTTGCTAAAATATTCCCTAATGTAAAAATAACCTTTGATGTCCCAAAGTTTGTAGGATTTAATGCAGATAAGGATAATGCCTTTTATGAAGAACTTGAGAAAATGGCACCAGGTTCTATGCGAACAAAATTGAAACTGATGTCCACAATGATTGGAAGTGCTATTTTCGATAATAGCGTTATGCAGAAGCCTATAAAATGCCCAACTTTGGTGTTCAAAGTCCTGCATGACAGATACTTCCCTGCCGAATATTTTGACAAATACTATGCCACGCTTAAATGTGAGAAAAAACTTGTGGAAATAAACGATGCCCACAACAGTTATTACTACAACGCTGAGCTATTTTGCGAACCTGCATATGAATGGTTTGCGGCACACTCTGATGCCGCAAAATAAGCAGATAGCATCGCACAGCTCCACTCCTGCCCTAGTAGCTTGATAAAGAAAACCCCCTTTGAAACAAGGCAATTTCAAGCCTTATTTCAAAGGGGGTTTTGGTTTGGAAACCTTGAATTTCCAATGGGTTGGTGCAATTGAAGTTTGAATAAATCTGTGATATAATAAACCACACGTTGTCCCTCGTACAGAGAAACACACAGGAGGTTACAGTTTTGAAACGACTATTTACCATACTTGCGGCTCTGTTATTCTTGTTCGCTATCCACGGTTGTACCGCAACTCCGGCAAGCGCACCCGAACCTGCGCCTAGCCCGGTGGCAGAAACGCCAATGCCCACCCCTGCCCCACCACCAACACCGGAACCAACGCCTGAACCCACACCGGAGCCCGAACCCGACCCGATTGAAATCAGGATTCAGTTCGCCGGTGACATTCTGTTGCACAGAGGCCCGATAGACGCAGCTAGCACCGGCGCAAATACCTATGACTTCAGGCCCTTTTTGCGAGACATCAAACCCTTCATAGATGGAGACCTCGCAATTGTCAACATGGAGACCCCGGTAGACGTGTTGGGCGAGAATCGAGACATTACAACCTTCCCCCTGTTCAACGCCCCGTTTGAGATACTGGAAGCGTTGCAGTATGCGGGGTTTAACCACCTGATCGCCGCCAACAACCACTCATTTGACCGTGGCTTTGACGGTTTGTTTGCCACTGTGCGTAATTTTGAACGTGTGGGGCTTGCCTTTACCGGTATGTATGTCGATGAGGCAGCGTTCCACGTTCCGACAATTCTCAATGTAAATGGCATCCAAGTGGGCATCATTGCCTATACGGACTCGGTCAACGGTCTAGAGTCACTCGTCCCGGCAGAGATGCGGCCCTTTGCCGTGCGCCGGTTTCGCTCTGATGTGATGGACGATGTGCCCGCCATGGCAGAGGATATTGCCAATTTGCGGGCGGCGGGTGCAGAGGTGGTCATTGTCTCGCTCCATTGGGGTGCTGAATATGTGGACGCACCCACCGAGATGCAGCGGCAGATAGCCAGAGCGTTGAGTGATGTCGGGGCAGACGTGATCATGGGCAACCACGCCCATGTCATACAGCCCATCGAATGGCGCCAGCGGGAAAGCGGCGGGCGAAGCCTCATCATATACTCACTGGGCAATTTTTTAGCCGATCAGACTAGGCTAAGTCCACCCATCGCCAGAACGCAGTTCGGAAAACTAGTTAGCCTGCAAGTGGTGAAAGAATCAGACGGCACAGTCCGACTGGGTGGGTGTGAAGTGTTGCCAACTCTGTGTATGCGGGATACCTCCGGCGGTACACTGGGCATCGTCAACGGTATCAGTGTGATGCCGCTTATAGGCGGGGAGTTGCCGGAATTTGTGACGAATGAGTACCTGCGTGATTGGGGCAGGCGCGCTTATGAGCATGTGGTGAGAATCGTGGGCGAGGAGTTCATCGCACGTCCCACCTCTTGACCTTGATGGCCCTTATTGTTATTTCAAAATGTATATGGTATATTGTTGATACGCAAAAAACAAAACAGACAGGAACCCCATTATGACAAACACCCAGATAGCAGAATTTATCGCCCTCCGCCAAGCCATCATCAAAACCGAATTCATGAACCTCAACGAAAAACAACAAGAGGCCGCCCTCACTACCGAGGGGCCGCTTTTGCTTCTGGCCGGGGCCGGCAGCGGGAAGACAACGGTGCTGATTAACCGTATCGCAAACCTCATGCTTTACGGCCGTGGCTCGGATTCTGACCAAATGCCGGATGGAGTGGGCGAGGCAGACTTGGCCTTCTTGCGGCTATACTTAGAACATATTGAGAACCCCGCCCTCAAAGCGGCGGGAGAGAAACGAGCGCAGGCCCTCTGCGCTCAAGACCCGGTGCGACCTTGGGAGATACTGGCCATTACCTTCACCAACAAAGCGGCAAACGAGCTGAAAATCCGTCTGGAACGGCGGCTGGGGGCGGCGGCACAGGATATTTGGGCCATGACGTTTCACGCCGCCTGTGTGCGGATTTTACGGCAATATATTAACCGGCTGGGTTATAACCCTGACTTTACCATCTACGACACCGCCGACTGCCAGAGCCTGATGAAGCGGATTTTGTCTGACCTGAGCCTTGACGACAAAACCTATCCGCCCCGCCGGGTATTGTCTGAAATCAGCAGTGCCAAGGATGCCCAGCTAGAGGCCAAAGCATTTCTAAATAAGGCAGAAGAGGAAGGCGACCACCGCCGGAAACAGATGGGCAAGGCGTACATGGAGTACGAAAAACGCCTCCGCTCTGCTGGGGCGGTGGATTTTGACGATTTGCTGTTTTTGACGGTGAAGCTGCTCCAGAGTAACGAGGACGTGCGGCGACACTACCAGCGGAAGTTCCGGTACATCCTGATTGACGAGTATCAGGACACCAATAACCTCCAATACCTGTTCGCCAGCATCTTGGCAGAGGGGCACCGCAACATCTGTGTGGTGGGGGACGATGACCAGAGTATTTATAAGTTCCGGGGTGCCACCATTCAGAATATTTTGAACTTCGAGCACCAATACCCCGGTGTGCGGACGATTCGACTGGAGCAAAACTACCGCTCGACCAGCCATATTCTCAATGCGGCGAATGCCGTCATTGTCAATAACACAGGCAGAAAAGGCAAACGCCTCTGGACGGACTTAGGCGAGGGCGAACCGCTGACCCACTACGTGGCCCAAAGCCAAGAGGACGAGGCCAGTTATGTGGCCCAATGCGTACTAGAGAGCGTTGGCAACGGCGGAAAATGGAGCGACCACGCAGTATTATATCGGATGAGTGCCCTTTCCAACCAACTGGAATTTGCGTTCAAACGAAATGCTATCCCCTATAAAGTGGTGGGTGGGATGCGGTTCTTTGACTATGCGGAAATTAAGGATATTATCGCCTACCTCTCCGCTATCGCCAACCCGGCGGACGATTTGCGGCTGCTCCGCATCATTAACGTCCCCGCCCGTGGAATCGGGCAAACTACGGTAGAGCGTCTGCGAGAGGCCAGTATCATTGCCGGACGGCCCATGTCCGAGATGCTGTTCTCAGCGGGAGATATCCCAGAACTGGGCCGGGCGGCGGCCAAGTTAAAGCTGTTCGATGCGCTTATGCTCGACCTGCGGGAAAAAGCGGGTTCTATGCCCTTAGACGAGTTTTATGAGTATCTGTTGGAGGGCACAGGCTATCTCGCCATGCTCCGAGAAAAACCGGAGGAAAACATGGCCCGGATTGAGCATATTCAAGAGCTTAAAAGTAACATCATCAGCTATCTCCAACAGAGCGAAGACGGCAGTTTGAAAGGATTTTTAGACGAAATCGCCCTCTATACCGACCTAGACACCCCGGAGAATCAAGACGGGGTGGTACTCATGACCATGCACAGTGCCAAGGGGTTAGAGTTTGACAATGTGTACTTAGTGGGATTGGAAGAGGGTATTTTCCCCGGCCACCGCAGCATCGGGGACTTAGAGGAAATGGAAGAAGAGCGGCGGCTTTGCTACGTGGCCTTGACGAGAGCCAAGCGGAAATTGCACCTAGTTAGCGCCGGACAACGGATGCTATTTGGCCGCACCACCGCCAACATGCCCTCTCGGTTTTTAGAAGAGATTCCCGATACCCACATGGAGCAGGCGGGCCACGTCCGTCCGTCTTACCGAGAGCACAGCTCGGATATCAGTTTTGACGACGAAGAACATTTTGGCTATCGTGCCCAACGGTTGGCTGGGAATAAAACGACAGCCGAGCGGAAACAACCACCCATCCGCCGCCCTACCCCGCCCCTCAGCGGCGGCGATAAGGTGTTGCGGGCTTATCAGAAGGGTGACACGATCTCCCACAAAGCCTTTGGGCAAGGTGTGATTACCGGGTTTACCCCCATGGGCGGGGATGCGCTGGTGGAGATTGCCTTTGATACAGTGGGAACGAAACGGTTGATGTTAAAAGCCGCATCCCAGCATATGAAGAAGGTATAGCGCATGAGTACAGGCACTTGGTGTCTAGCGGCCCCTTTGCCCTGCAATGGAATCCGCAGTATAATGCATGGTAAGATTTTGTTTCCTCATGGCAGTAAGGATAAACTTTATGGTTATACAACCGGCGAGACATGTTTGATTCGTTGTGCGTGTTGCTGACCTCATTGGATGGCTGGGTCGCATTCAAACAGATTGTTGGTGATGTTAGCGAGTTTTTGTTACCTAAAAATGTTGATTTTTTCCATTCGGACTGGTTCTATTTTAATTCTAAAAGAAAATTTGGAAAAAAGCGTGTTGCACAATATTTGCAGAAGCAGTCGGAACAATCACCGTATATCTGTGTTTATTATGAAACCGCGAAAAAATGGAATAATTATTTTCAAGTTCGAGAAGATATCCCGATCCCAGCACTAGACGAAGTTCTTGATGCGGCGAAAAGGCCGTTTGGCGGACGCGGAATTGGGATGCGCTTTTCGCGAAACGCAAAGCCGGAGGATTTGGAGAAACTGGCGCAAGCGGCGATGAATGAGTTAGACGCTGGGGTTCAAACGGAACTTTTATGGGGATTTCGGCGCAATAGTAGATATGCGCTCTCTGATTCAAAGCGGTATGGATATTGAAAACGGCGTCTTTTTGTTGGCTAAAAATCTCTTGCCGGAAGATGAAAAATTGCTGTATGACGCAGTGAAGTCCTTTCGCCCGCATAGAAATAAAGGGGACTGGCATGGGGTTTATATAAACGCAAGAGATGGAATAGAAGCCATGCGTGGCAAACCAACTGATGAAATTTTAGGCGAGTGCCGCTTTGACGCAAATGGAGATATACGGGTATTTGCAGAACGGTTAAATCGGAATCGCAATCGAAGCAAATAAGCATTTCTAAACTTGATACAAGAAAAACCCATTGCGTAATAGTCCAAGCTAGCCACAGCACAGAGCACAATCACGCTCTGTGCTGTTTTTATGTTACACACCTTGACAACGTGAGGGCGAGGCTTCGTCTTTTGTGTGAAAAGCAACACGCTTTTTTCTTGCGGTATTTGTAGTCAAACGTTGCTTTTAGAAATTTGTATTTTCATCTACCAAAAAATGTGCTATACTATATGGATATCATAGATGTTTGAAGGATGCCACATATGTTAAAATTACTGGCCCCGGCGGGGTCTCTTGAGGCGGTGAAGGCGGCGGTGCAAAACGGCGCTGACGCAGTTTACCTCGGGCTGGAAGGCTTTAACGCCCGCCGCGGTGCGAAAAATTTCACAGAGGATACACTGGCCGAGGCCGTCCGCACCTGTCATGTGCGGGGGGTGGAGGTGTATGTTACCCTAAATACCCTAGCCACAGACCGAGAGTTGGTGAAAGTAGAGCTTCTCGCCAAAACAGCTAGTCGTGCGGGGGCGGATGCCCTCATCGTCCAAGACTTGGGTGTGGCGCAGATGGTACGCCAGACGTTGCCGGATATGCAAATTCACGCCAGCACCCAGATGAGTATTCATAACCTAGATGGCGTGCGCCGGGCGGAGGCGTTGGGTATCAACCGGGTGATTTTAGCGCGAGAGCTTGCGATTTCCCACATGGCCTATATCGCAAAACACACGGATATGGAACTGGAAGCCTTTGTCCACGGGGCGTTGTGTATGAGCCATTCCGGCCAATGTTACATGAGTGCCGCCCTAGGGGGGCGCAGCGGAAACCGGGGGGTGTGCGCCCAGCCGTGCCGGTTGGAGTATAGCATAGACACCAACCCAGGGTATCACCTGAGCTTGAAGGACTATTGTCTGGTAGAGCATTTGAAGCTGTTAGAAACCGCAGGTATCCACACCATTAAAATCGAAGGCCGGATGAAGCGGCCAGAATATGTGGGCGTGGTGACGAAAATATACCGGCAGTCCCTTGACACGGGACAGCCCCCCACAGCAGAGCAATTGGAACAACTGGCGGCAGTGTTTAGCAGAGAAGGATTCACAGACTCCTACCTCAAAGGCGAAAAAGGCCGCCATATGATCGGTGTGCGGACCGAGGCGGACAAGCGGGCCACCCGCCAGTTGCTGAATGCCAAAGATGCCTATTCCAAAAAAGAGCTTCAGCGGGTGCCGGTGAAAGTTTACGCCTTGATACGCCGAGGCGAGACCGCTAAAGTGGCGGTATCTGACGAGCAAGGGAATATTGCAAAAGTAGAAGGGTTACGTCCGGAGACGGCCCTGCGCCAAGGGATTACCCAAATGGGGGTTCGTCTGCAACTGGAAAAAACCGGCGGGACACCGTATTTGGTGCAAGATGCAGAGGTGATTGTGGATGAGGGCATCGCCCTGCCGGTGGCGGAGCTAAACCGCCTGCGGCGGGCCGCCTTAGAAGAGCTCACCAGCTTACGCGCCCAAGTGCCCACACGGACAGAGGGGTTGTTCCGGCAAGGAGAACCCGCCCCGCAGCGAGGGCTTCCGCCGCAGCTCAATGTGTCCCTGTTAAAAGCAAACCAGTTAACGGAAGAGTTTGCAGACCTGCGGCCTATGCTGATTTATTTACCGCTACCGGAACTGTTAGACAATGCACGAACCCTGCAACCTTTTTTAGAGCGGGACGAGTTAACCTTCTCTGCCATCTTACCCCGGGTAATACTAGATGACGAGAAAGACAGGGTGAAGCGGCAATTAGAAACGGTGCAAGAGATGGGGATTGACCAGTGCCTTGCCGGAAACATCGGCCATATTGGGCTGGCCCAACGGCTGGGACTGACGGTGCGGGGAGACTTTGGACTCAACGCCTTTAACAGCCCGACACTCACAGTATTAAAAGAGATGGGGTTTGCCTCTGCTACGGCGTCATTTGAACTGAACATGGCCCAGATTCGGGATATGGACAAGCCCTTGGATGTTGAACTCTTGGCTTATGGTCGCTTGCCCCTGATGGTAACAGAAAACTGTATCATGAAAAACGTACACCGCCAGAGCGGCTGCGACATCTGTACAGAGGGCATGACCCTGCGGGACTGGAAAGGGATGCAGTTCCCCGTGGTGGCGGAGGCGGGTTGCCGCAATGTGGTGTATAATAGTTGCAAGCTATTTTTAGCGGATAAGGCGCAGAACTACATGAACATTGGCCTGTGGGGCGTACGGCTTTGTTTTACCACAGAAAACCAGCGGGAGTGCAAAGAAGTGTTAGAACGGTATCTAGAGCTCGGTACCTATGAGCCGGGGGAGTTTACTCGGGGATTGTATTATCGAGGTGTGGAGTAATGGCGCATTTGATTTTAGCGTCCGGCTCGCCCCGGCGCAAGATGTTATTGGAACAGGTGGGGGCAGATTTCATCGTCCGGCCCGCTCTGAGGCCGGAGCCGCTGGCAAAAGAGGGGCAACCGCCGGATGAAGCGGTGATGGACATCGCCCTTGCCAAAGGGACAGAGGTTGCAAAAACAGCAGAACCGAAACAATTGGTGTTAGCGGCGGACACCATGGTTTGCCTCAATGGGGAACTATTGGGCAAACCGGAACATGAGGCGGAGGCGGCTGTGATACTAAGCCGCCTGTCCGGGGCCAAACACACGGTTTATACCGGGGTGGCACTGCTCTTAGACGGTCAAGTCCAGACCGCTTGCGAGGCGACAGATGTATATTTCCGTCCCCTCACGGACGAGGAAATCCGCCGTTATGTGGCCACCGGTGAGCCGATGGACAAGGCCGGGGCCTATGGCATCCAAGGCAAGGCCGCCACCTTTGTCCGCCGAATAGAAGGAGATATCTACAATGTCATCGGTCTGCCGCTATGTTTGGTGGCAGAGCTATCACGGGAAATGGGAGTTCAAATAGGTTGAAAAAGTATTTGAAAACAAAAGGGGCCGTCATTGGTGCGGCGGCTGGAGTGTTTGTCCTCATTGCGCTGTTGTCCGTGTTGTTGGCAGCGGGGCGGGTGAGCTTTGTGCAAAACGGCATCCATGCCGCAGGGCGTTCTGTGGAAACCGGCATTCGGAATTTTGTCGGTGGGTTAGAAAGCCTGTATGACCGGATGCACAACTACGACCAACTGGAGGAAGAGCACCAAGCCCTACTCGACCAATTGGCGTACTACCAGTACTTGGCGCGGGAGGCGACGGATGCACAGGAAGAAATCCGCCGTTACCGGGAACTGCTGGGGCTAACGGAAGGCGTTCATAACGAGCGGTATCTTGACGCCTATGTGCTCACTTGGGATCCCTCCAACTGGACATCGGCCTTTACCATTGATGCCGGGACAGATGTGGGCATTGAAGTGGGCGATGCGGTGATAAACGAGCGACGGGAATTTGTCGGGATTATCCGCCAAGTGGGAAGAAACTGGGCCACGGTGCAGACGGTGATTGACCCCGGTGTCCGTATGGGCGGACAGTTGGGCACCGGCGTGGCTGCTGTGGCTGAGGGGAACTTTGCCCTCATGCAAGAAGGAAATTTGCGCTTGAGTTACGTACCCAGCAACGAGGTGCCGCTGTTATACGATACCGTTACCACGTCAGGATTGGGCGGCGTGATTCCTCAAGGGCTTGTGATTGGCCAGATTGTGCGGGTCGGGTTAGAGGGTACCGGTATTTCCTACTATGGGGTGATTGAACCGGCGGCGGATATCAGCCGACTGGTGCAAGTATTTATCGTACAGCGGATAGACACCCCCGACCCGACAGACAGTGAGGAATAGTTATGTCAGACTCCACCAAAAATTTGATTCTTCGCATCGCGGTTCACGGGGCGACATTGTTTGTGCTATATGCCTTACAGGCCATGGTGTTCCCCCATCTGCGGATTTGGAATGTGGCACCCTTGATTTTGCCTTTGGCTGTTGTAAGCGTGGGGCTGTTTGAGGGGCCGACTTGGGGCGGCTGGTTCGGTCTTGCGGCGGGAATTTTATCCGATGCGGCGTTCTCGGACACCACGGTCATGTTTACTGTTACGCTGGCCGCTGTGGGGCTTTTAATGGGGCTGGCGTCAGAGTATCTGCTCAGTCGGGGTTTCCCCTCGTATTTGGTGTGCTCGACGCTGACGTTGATGTTGATTGCTTTTTTCCAGATGTTCGGTCTGCTGGTGTTCCAGCGAGAGAACCCGATTGTGCTGTTGCAGGTGGCGGGGTTACAGATTGCGTATTCACTGCTGTTTGCACTGCCGTTTTATTATGTAGCAAGAAGCTTGGGCCGCCGGGTACGCACCGTTTAGAAGGGAGTTGCTATTATGAAAAAACTAATAAGCCCTTTCCGTTTGGCCATGGTGATGGTGGTCATGGTGCTGGTGTTTGCCATTTATATAGTGACGCTCTATGACATGCAGGTCATCCACGGGGCCACTTGGACCCATTACGCAGAAAATCACCGGCTGGTGGGCCGCACCATAGAGGCCACCCGTGGCAGAATCCTCGATCGCAACGAGGTAGAGTTGGTGTCTAACCGCTCAGTCAATCATATTGCCATTGATTGGGTGACCCTAGCCAACAGCCCAGTGAATAATAACGACACGCTGTTAAAACTGGTGGCTGTCACCCAGAATATGGGTTATATCCATACAGATACGTTAGGCATCTCTGCCCCCCCGTTTGAATATCTGGATAGCATGGGCCAGACCCAAATCAACCACATGAACGCCTTCATCTCCACCCATGAGCGGGCCATTCGGAACATGATTCGCAACATGAGTGCAGAGAACTTTGGTCTCTTAGCACAGGAAGAGGACGAGACGCCCCCGGCAGAGACACCGGAGCCGGAAGAGTTGTCCATTGAAAATGTCACAGCCGTTCAGCTCATGGCCTTTTTGCGCCAGCACTATAACATCAGCGCCGAATATACGGCGGAAGAGACCCGCATCATTGCGGGAGTGCGGTTTGAGATTGACATCCGCAACATCATCGGTATGGCGGAATATTACTTTGTAGAGGATGCAGGGGTGGCCTTAATCAGTGCCATTGTGGAACACAACATCCCCGGTGTGTTCGTGCAAGAGAGCTCTGTCCGCCGTTATAACACCACCGTGGCATCCCACATCTTGGGTCAAGTGGGGCCCATGACGGCAGAGGATGTGCCATTATTTCCTGACTACCCCTCGGATGCCTATATCGGCAGAGACGGACTGGAGCGGGACTTTGAAGCGTTCCTCCACGGCGTTAACGGCCGCATGGTGCAGACAGTGACGGCGGATGGGGTGGCCCTCGGGTCGAATATTGTGCGAGAACCTCAACCGGGGGGTAATGTGATTTCCACCTTGGACACGGGGTTGCAAGCCGTGGCGGAATCCGCCTTGCGTTCTACCATTCGGTCTATTAACCAAGGCCGCCGCCCGGCCCAGCATTCTCATGCGGGGGCCGCCGTGGCCATTGACCCCAGAAATGGGGAAGTGTTGGCCGTGGCCTCTGTCCCCGGCTTTTCGTTGGAGAATTTTAACCAGCAGTTTACCCGTCTGGAGACAGACCCTACCCTGCCCATGTTTAATCGGGCCACCGGCGGCACCTATGAGCCGGGGTCGGCTTTTAAGATGGTGACGGCACTTGCCGCTCTGTACGAGGGGCGTATCACAGAACACACCCTGTTCTTTTGTGATGGAGCGTTCCGTCAGTGGGAAGAGGAAGGTTTTATCTATCGCTGTATGGGCATCCATGGCAATATCAACTTGCGGGAAGCCATCGCTCATTCCTGTAATGTCTACTTTTACTATTTGGCGTTGTGGTTGGGACTGGATACCATGGAGGAATTTGCTCAAAAATTTGGGTTAGGGGAACTCACCGGCATCGGTTTTGGTGAGGCACCGGGTCAACGGTCAGTCGAAGCGAACATGATGGATCCGATTTACAACACCGTACTCCACGGCCATATGATTCAAGTGGGCATCGGCCAAGGGGCCAGTTTGTTCACGCCCGTTCAGCTCGCCAACTACGCCGCCATGATCGCCTCCGGCGGGGTACGGTATCGGCCCCAGTTGTTGCGGCAGGTTCGCAGTTACGACGGAACCATGACAATCTACTCCCCCGAGCCGGAAGTGCTCATCGACATGCGGGGCATCAACGCTGAAATTGATGGCCAGTTCCGCGCCATCGCAGAGGGGATGCTTCTCACCTCCACCCACGGGACGGCGGCTAGTCAGCTTGCAAATTTCCGGGTGCCGGTGGCATCGAAAACCGGGACGGTAGAAATCGGCACCAGACGAGACGCCAATGCGCCCTATTCCCATGGTGTGTTCGTGGCGTATGCACCCTTTGACGACCCGCAAATTGCTATTGCCGTGGTGATTGAACACGGTGGGGCGGGGTCTGCGGTTATTCCTGTGGCGTATCAAATGTTGGATCATTTCTTCCGTGCCGATACGGTGAATCAGCAGATGTTGTTTGAGAATGTGATGTTGAGTTAGCTGAAATAGAACAATCTGTATGGTTGTTTTATAAACTGTCAGTATGCACACCGCCCTTTGTAGGAGACGTGCCCCATGTTGTTCTACAATGTACAACAGACGCATTCCTTGATAAATTTGCGGTTATAACATTAAACTTTCCACTCAATCTGAACACGTTCACTCGTAGCTTGGATTTTGGCAATCAGCCCATCCAGCACAAGCCGCTTGTCCTCAAAACTGACATCTTCCCAATTCGTGAGATAGCCGGATATGCTGTTTGCGTGTTCCGGCGAGAGGGTCGATGTCCTCATATCGGCAATCGCCTTCATAAGCGATTGCCGTTTTGTGTCCAGTTCTTCAATCTTACTGTTGGCATACGACAAAAGGGCAGCGTTCGCACCCGTCAGGTTATCCAGCAGTTTCTCAATCTCGGTGTCCACCTGTGCAAGTTCCACATTCAGTGCAGTTAGCTTCGGGTTGACCTTTGTGGAATCGCTTTTCGTCAAGATTTGGAAGCCTCGGAGTTTCTTCACCATTTCGTTGTGAATGGATTCCTCAACCTCATGTACCCGGAGTGTCCCGCAACCTTCACAGGTCTTTGCATCCGCCCGCTTTCGACAGCGGAAATAGGAAATGCCATTGGCGTTATGGATACTCATCAGTGCCGCTCCACACCTGCCACATTTGGTTTTCCCGGCAAGCCATGTGTTTTTGGCCTTATGCGAACCCGGAAATGCTTTGTTGTTTAACATCTTTTTCCGGCAGGTAAGCCATGTGTCTGATGACACAATCCCCTCATGGGGCGCAAGCACTAGAGTATGGTCTTTCAAGTCGGCTTTTTTGCTTTTTTTTGCACCCCGTCCTGTATAGAAATAACAGCCGTTTGTCCCCATAAAGTCTGCTGCCTCATTGGCAACATCTGCTCCGTGACCTTTGAAAAACTCGTAGACATCAAGGTCAGCTTGCACGTAGGCAGGATTTTTCAGCATATAGGAAATCTGACTTCTCGTTAGCTCTATCCCGTCTGTAGCAATTCCATTCTCCATAAAATGACGAATGATATCGCCGAAAGAAGCGCCGGGTTGGGCGTACATCTCATACATCAGCCGTACATGGTCGGCGGCTCCTTGGATTGACAGTCATCTTCTTAGTGCGGATACCGTCCATGGTGGTAGGCTCTAGGGTGTACCCATAGGGTGCTTGACCGCTCATAAAGAAGCCTTTTCTGCACCGAGAGTGAAATGCATCCTGTACACGCTTCTGAATTGTTTCCCGCTCAAGCTGGGCGAATACAATACAGATATTCAGCATCGCTCGTCCCATTGGGGTTGAGGTGTCAAACTTTTCCGTTGCGGAGACAAACTCCACGTTGTACCGTTGAAACAACTCCATCATCTTCGCAAAGTCTATAATCGAACGGCTGATCCGGTCTAACTTGTAAACGATCACCGTTGAGATAAGCCCCTGCTCAATGTCACGAATCAATTCTTGGAATTTCGGACGGTCTGTGTTCTTGCCGGAAACCCTTTTGTCGGTGTATGTGCGGTAGTTCTCCCCCTTTAACTCGTATTGGCAAAACTCAAGCTGACTTTCAATGCTGATGCTGTCCTGTTTGTCAACTGATTGTCTGTCGTAAATCGCTTTAATTCTTGCGTTCATGTTTCGCTCCTTTCTAATCAGAAACGGAGCTAACCTACGGTTGCAGTATACCATAGGTAGCCCCGATTTTCAAATGAAACAGCGATTGTTTTATGAGTTTATTGATTCTTGTTCCCATACTTGCTAAACACATCAAATAGGCAACTCTCAACTTCACGCCTCCGCCTTTCCTTGTCCTTTGGAGAGAGGATCGGCGTGAGGTTTTCGATCCGGATCGTACCGTTTCCGAGCGGCACGGTTTTGACTTCGCTCTCAAATTTAACAGGTATTGTCAAGCTGTTTCCCTCCTTTCAGAAATCGGCAACTCCAAACTCGCAGAAAGAGCAGCATCAATCGTTGCCTGCGTCTCACTATCAATTCGCCCAATGAAGCCGTCTAACCTTGTGCGGTCTATGGTGCGCAACTGTTCGCATAGGGCGATGGAATTAAAACGAAGCCCACCCATGCGTGTAATCCGCACATGGGTGGGCATATATGCCTTATTGCTACCGGTCAACGGCACGACCACTACTGTGGGGCTGTGGATGTTACCGATGTCGTTTTGTACAATTAGGCAGGGCCGCACACCGCCTTGTTCACTGCCCTGCACAGGGCCAAAGTCTGCATAAAATATGTCGCCGCGCTTTACTCGCATCATCACACACTCCAAACTTTACGCGGGCGGTTGCGAAACTCGGTGTTAAAATACATATCGTGGTACTTCATCTTTTTACAAAGCGCACACTTGATGATGTTGCGCTGTCTCCAAAGATACGGCGGCAAGTGATGGACTAAGTAGCCTTGTGCTTTTGTTTCTTTGGCGCAAGCCTTGCAAATTGGTTTGTTTGGATTCATCTATAAATCTCCTCGCACATGAAAATTTGTAGTTTTGGTTTTGCCAGCCATTTCCTGTGATGCGGCCCTTCTCGGCGGCCCCTGCTTTGTCCGGGGACTTTTTTCAACGACACGTTAGTGAGGGGTGTCCCCCTTACTTCAACCAGCTATCCCTTGCAGACCCGCCCCGTGGTCTGTTCCCAAGAAACTCACCGATTGTGGTGGCTTGTTTGCTATTCAATTTTGAAGGTTCAGTGAGGGAGAGGTTTGCTCCCCCTCACTTACTGTCCATTGGCAAAAATGGCTTAACAGGGTGAAATCTCAATTTCTCAAGATATTTTTTAATTTGGCCAGAATCCGTAGCTTACGCTCATTGACACTTTGTTGCTTAATTCCAAGGGAGTCAGCGTATTCCTGCTCTGTCATATCCTGAAAAAACAGTGCATGGATAAGATTGCGCTCCGATTCAGGCAGCTTATCTAGTGCTTCGTGTAGCTCCTCCACCATAAGGCCAGATAACACGGTGGATTCAACGGATTTTTGCACAGCGGCAAACTGCTCACCCGCATCTATCAGCCGGTCAAGAGAATCTTCTCGTGTGCCATTCACACGGATAAAAAATTGCTTGTACATCTTGTACCCTCCTAGATTTTTTGATTGGGTGGAACGAATCAAAAATCTAGGAGGGCGGGCCACGGGCTTTCGGTGTTATTGGCATAAAAAGTGCTCCTTGTCTGCTGACAAGGAGCTTAAAATCGCACAAAAAGAGCCTGACATAGCAATTAAGCTACTTGTCAGGCTCGTGCGTCGTGTTCAATTAGTCGCCCTGTTCAGGGTTCTATGCGCCGCACTCAGTACGAAGTGAGTGGGTTGATATTCAGTTTTGAAGTTGTGTTGCAATTGCTGTCTATGATGCGCCCGGCACAGCAAGGGCACCGCAAACGGGAGCGGTTTAGAGGTTTTTGTATTTTCTGTCGCATGGTTCATATTCTCCTTCGAGGGTCATCTATGACAGCACCAATGCCGTCAAGCAGTTCATAAGGATCGTGGGTTTTATACCGCCCGGCCATCTCTTGTGATATTCTAAAGATATAATCCATAGGAGCCACCTAACTATCGGAAGGTTCCGGCGGCTTGCGGTATCTCTTTGGCGTAAACTCCTTCCTTGCCCGATCCAAACCCCGCTTGCCGTATTTTTCAGATACGGTCTGCAAAAAGGCTTCATCTTCTGTCAAAAAATAATTTACATGTATTTTCTTAAAGTCGCTCCTCTATCGCCCTTCATTGAAGATATTCCTGTACATCTCAAAATGCCGATCTATATAAAGAGCCAACTACTCCTCTTCCCCCAAAAAATTTGTCGTAAAAATGAGCCGCAACTATTGTCAAACTGTGTCTGATATGATATATTGCCGAAGGCAAAATGTTGGAATGTAATGATTAATTCTTCATTAAAAACATTATATATTCCAATTGAGTAAATCATTTTCGTGCAGTAAGGAGAAGTGTCTATGTTGAAGTTAAAGGCATCTCGGATGATATCATTTATTCTAGCGATTCTAATGCTAGTTGGTGGAGTCCCACCAACTGCTTTTGCATTTGAGGATTCAGATTTTACAGATAACTACTATGATGCCCTGCCTGTCTACATGCCAGAATTAGAGTTCATTCCTCCTGCTTATGAGCTTGAACATGACGATTTAGTTGAGTTTCCGGATATCTCTTTTGATACGCCAGAGTTAGAGGAGGATATGGTAGAAGAGGAAGAGGCGGCTGAACTGCCGCCCTCTCACATTGTGGTTATCCGCGCAGACAGCGCGAAAGCGTTTGTCAACACAGATGTCGTCCCCATGTCGGCCCCAGCTATGCTCAAAGGGGCGCATATTTTTGTGCCAGTCGAGAGCATATTCCCACTACTGACCGGGGAGATGCCCTCATTACATGTACACTTTCATGACGGTGTTCTCACCGTTGCGTTTCATGACCGGCAGGCCGTGTTGGAGGTCGATTCGTGGGTCATGCAGACATGGATTGACGGACAGGCACAGCCCAACATCAACTTGGAAAACACCTTGGCAACACCGCCAATGCAATGGATAGATGACATTATATATGTCTCCTTTGAAACCATTGCCGAAGCATTAGGCTTCTATACAAGCCCAGTCTTCCTGCCGGAATCAGGCCGGTTTCTTGTCGCCGCACTGTCGGAACTGTCTAGACCGGATGCCCAAACCCGCGCAATGGCCGCTCTTGCTCACCTTCCGTTAGCAGACACAGGAGCAGAAACAGAGGATATCCCGGATGTGGAGCCTGACGAAGAGGGTGTCCCGGAAATAGAATCTGATGAAGATGATATCCCAGAAGCGGAGCCTGACGAAGAAGATGTCCCGGAAGTGGAACCTGATGAAGAAGATGTCCCAGAAGCAGGGCCCGATGAAGAGGATGCCCCGGAAGGTGACCCCAACGAAGAGGATGTCCCGGAAACAGAATACGAAATAGAAGATACCCCAGAAACAGACTCCGACTATGACGCACTGGTTGCGCCACATGTCGGAATTTTACCGTTTGACCTGACGAACCGTGCAATCATCGTACAAGAAGGCAGCGACAGGGCCATTCGTATCGAGATCAATAACCATGACTTCATTACAATTGAAACCATCCTACCGACCCTTGTGCAAGACGGCTCCACGTTTCTGCCTGTAGCGGCACTGGCCAATTTACTGGGTGATGGCGTTACCACGATTACTGGCCCAAACTATGTGGACATCACCATGGGGGCACAGCGTGTTAGAATGACCGCCAATTCGGAATATGTTGAGCTATGGTACAATGGCGTGCAACAACCCAGTCAAACCTTGGCGAACATTCTGGGGCCAGACAGGCCCGCAAATCCTGTGCGGACAATCAATGGCCATCTGTATGCGCCTGCTCGTGCGCTCATGTATGCCTTGACAGGCTTCATACCCAATGGCGGGGGTTTTGACGTGGTGCATTTTACTCGTGGCCCCGGCCCTATCGGTGACCCGTTGCCGGAAAGCCAGACGCTCATCACTACGACCCCCATCTCCCGTGGAGACGCGGATCGTCTGAAAGAGATTATTACAAATCTGTTTACATCCGCCATCCCAAGCACCCTAGTCGTCATGCCGGAGACCGCCACGCTGACGATAGACCGCACAAACCCGGACGTGGCTCTGCAATTCCCGACCCAGCAGATGACCGCCACAGTCGGGCCGGCAGGTGTGAACGCCACAAGCCAGCGGGTGTTATGGGAGAGCTTAGACCCCGGCATTGCAACGGTGGACGCAAACGGAATTGTGACCCCGGTCAGCACCGGAACCGCCCGTATCCGAGCAACAACGGTTGTGAACCAGCTTCAAGCGGTTCGATATATTGTCGTCCGTGAACGTGCGCACACGGTCACCTTAAACACACCGCCGACCCTGTATGTACAAGGCGCAATCAGCGAGACGTTCAGCTTCACCCCAACCATCCAGCCTACGAACGCCATCAATCAAATCCTGTTTTGGTCATCGTCAAACACCAATGTTGCAACGGTTGACCAAGACGGCAGAGTGACCGCAATCAACGCCGGTACGACTACAATTCGCGCCCTGATAGATGATTCGCATGGCCTTGTATTTGGGGAACAAACCGTCACCGTAGCGGCGCGGGCAACGGATATTGTACTAAGCCGCAGTACCTTGACCCTCCACATGCGCGGCACCGTTGGCGAGACGGAACACTTACTTGCCACCGTGATACCCACAACGGCTGTCAATGCGGGGAACATTGTCTGGACATCCACAAACCCAGCCGTTGCCACCGTTGACGCATCCGGTAACGTAACCGCAACGGGAACGGGAACAGCGACAATCCGGGCCACGATTCCGGGTACGGGGATATTCCCGGATGTGGTTGCCGAATGTGTCGTCACTGTACATAACCTCGCCACGGGCATCACGCTCAATGAGAGCCATATCACGCTTCTCATTGAGGGTGACCAGTTCGATACGCAAACGCTCCTCGCAACCATCATTCCGGCAGATGCCATCAACCGTGATGTGACGTGGGAAGTTGACGACCCGAACATCGCCATGGTTGACCAAGCTGGCCGGGTAGATGCCATGAACCCCAGCGAGACCATCGTGCGTGTGCAGATAGACGGCACCGACCTCTACGCCGAGTGCATCGTATACGTACGAACCATCCCGACAGGTCTGACGCTGGACGGCAGTTCATGGACGCTAGTGACCAACAACGATGCCCGCCGCAGCGTTACACTGAACGTAACCGCAGACGACCCCGGCGTAAGCGGTGTATTTGAGTGGTCATCCGATGACCCCAGCGTTGCCACGGTGGACGCAAACGGCACCGTCACGGCGGTCGGTGTGGGCATGACCTTTATCCGTGTAACGTTGGTCGGCACAAACCACTTTGCGGTGGCACGGATTCGGGTTGTGGAAGAGGTAACGGGCATTACACTCCCACACTACGAAACGCTGGAGATTAATGGGAACTCCTTTGAGACCAAACTGCTCGAACCGACCATTATTCCAGACACGGCCACAGAGCAACGGGTTCGGTGGACAACCAGCGATGACACCATCGTCCGAGTTGACCAAAGCGGACACATCACCGCCGTACGCCCCGGCACTGCCACCATCACGGCGACCACGGTGGACGGCGGCTTCACGGCACAGACGGTTGTCACCGTTACATCCCGTGTCACCCATGTGCTGGTAGACCAGACGCGGGTGTATCTCACCATTTTCGGCGACCAAATCGACTCTGTACAACTGATTTACACGGTATTGCCAGAACACGCAACGGACAGAGTGGTGTTGTTCTCCGGCTTTGACCCGGCTGTCATTTCCGTGTCTCCCACAGGATATGTTGTTGCCAGAGACCGTGGCGAAACTGATATCACCATCCGGGCACGAGATAATGGAATATATGCCGAGACACGAGTCACCGTCATCGTCCGGGTGGTGGGGCTGGAGTTATCTAGTGAACACATTGCACTCACCCCCGCCAACACAGCAGTCAAAGAAACGTATCCGCTTCACGCCAGAATCGACCCGCCGAACGCCACGAATCAGACTGTCCGCTGGACATCCAGCAACGAGGCGGTCGCAAGAGTGGACGCAAACGGACTTGTTACCGCCGTCCGGCCCGGCAACGCAACCATCACGGCGACACTGGAGGGCATCACCGCCAGCGCAACCGTGACGGTAGAGCCGGAGATTGTGGTCAAGTATGGCTTCGCACCGGCGTTTGTGAATGGGACTGTGATGCCCAACGGCTTCTATGGCATGATACTGGATGACGGTGTTGCCATGATGCCCTTGCGGGTGTTGATGGACGCATTGGCGGGCCAGTCGCAATACTCGTGTGATAGTCGCAGCGGCACGGCGCGGATTTACATGGACGATGGGCTTGTCGTCAATTTTAGTGCCGGTCGTCCAAGTATGTATGTGCGGCAAGGCACAAACCCGGAGGCACGGCTCATCCCACTCAATCGTTCGCCCCGGCTGATTGGTGGGCGCATGTATGTCCCCTTGCGGGACGTGATGGAGGGGCTGGGCTGGAGCGTACATTGGTGCGGAGAGTTTGACGGCGCTCGGGGTGCGAGGTATGCGCTACTCACGAGGGTCGGGCTGAATGATGCCGAAGCGGCAGAGAAGATTATACATGCCAGACATCAGGACAACCTCAATATTGTACCACTGGAAGGTGTGCGTATCGACCCGCCCATTGGCGGTTCGTTCCGCTCCGATGGGTCATTCTTGCTACCGGAGGGCGAGACCCGCACCCTCCGGGGCGTTGTGTTGCCCGATGTTCCGAATGTAGAGAGCCGATGGCTGGAATGGACATCCAGCAACCAGGAGATCATTAGCGTGAACCCGCGTACCGGTGAGCTTACAGGGCATCAGCCCGGTACGGCGACGATTACGGTACGAAACGGCCGTGGGCACATCTCACCCTACGAGTACAGGCACACGGCCAGCATCACCGTGCGCTCTCCCTCCACGATTGTGGTCATGCCGGGGTTTGAGCGGGGGCTTGTCAATAACCGGGTGGTGGATTATACTGATAACAACCCCACGGCTATGTTGCGAGACGGCAATACTTTCATCGCAGTCAGGGCGATTGCCGAGGCCCTGCCGGACGCAGTGGTAGAGTGGGACAACGACAACCGGCGGGTGACCATTCAGTATGGTGACAAAAGCGTAAGCTTCACCATAGGCAACCAGACATACACCCTCTCCACAGGTGTTAGAATAGGCACCCAAACACTCCCACGGCTGGAAACCGGCACCTTGCCCGCCGCGCCGTTTATGCAGTATGGCCGGACGTTTGTACCTATCCGCAATCTGCTTGAGGCGTTGGGGTTCCATGTGGACTTTATCAGCCGCTTCAACAACATCCAAGGCGAGACCTACATTGTCGCCAGCGAACAGCACCTATGCTACTGGAACCGGAGATGGGCGGTTGAGCGAGCGAAATCCCCGGAGAATTGGAACTTAGTCAACGCCACACACGTCACATTAAATCATAGGCAGTGGACGTTTAATCGGAATCATTTCGGTCTAAGGGAAAGCCTGTGGGCCAGAAACCAACCCCACAACATCCTACCCAACCGACTGCCGCCATACGAGCCCAACGCCGCCAGCCGCATTGTGTCGTGGGCCAACGACAATCAGTCCGCCGCACAAATGGGAGCATCCGGTATCCGGCATGTGAATTTCACCGTGCAGGGCTACGGCAGGTCACGGTTCACAGCCACTTCCGTATACCCCAACGTGGCACCTGTAACGGTTGATATCATCGTACTCCGTGCACCGACAAATTTACAACATAACAACTCATTCACCCATAATTCTGTGCGGTTGACGTGGGGCGCATCGAGTGCTGGTGTTCAGCGGTATTATATCTACAATCACAACACCAATCAACGTGTCGCCACAACCACCGCAACGAGCCATACAATATCGGGCCTTAGCCCGAACACGCCGCAAGCGTTTCGTGTATACGCCGCAACAGACACTGGAACGTCACTGGCAAGCTGGCCGGTATGGTTCACCACACGGCTTGCGCCGCCAAGTTTACGCGTGACTGGACAGGAGCGGAACTCGATTTCTCTGGCGTGGAACGCGGTGTCAGGTGCATGGGGATATCGTGTTGAGCGGCTGCAAGGCAACTCTTGGGTCTATGTGGCTACGGTAACAGGGACAACCCGCACAGTGACCGGGCTTGCAGAGAATACATCCCACCAGTTCCGAGCACGAGCACAGTTCGCGCAGAACCCAGACTGGGCACGAGATTCTGTCTGGAGTGCCACAGTAACAGGCAGAACCACAGCTCCAGCTCCGCCGCCGGGTGGCGGTGGGGGCGGTAGCGGAGCACCGGGGCCGGGGACAGGCGGCCCGGGCGGCGGTGCAAATGTCATCACGTGGCCGGTTCCGGGATTCACTCGTGTCACATCTCTATTTGGCCCACGTCCACGGCCCGGTGGGTTTGGCTCAGCCAACCATCAAGGTATCGACATTGCAGGGGGTGGTATATATGGGGTGCGTGTCGTTGCAATGGCCAGAGGGACTGTGGTTCGTACTACATGGAGCAACATCGGATATGGCAACCAAGTTATCATTGACCATGGGAACGGGTATTTCACACAATATGCACATTTGGCCAGCATTAGTGTGCGATACCGGCAAGAAGTGCCCATGGGCTGGACCATCGGAAGGGTTGGCAGTACTGGCGCCAGCACAGGGGCACATTTGCACTTCGCGTTGCGCCGCGGCACGGCAAACGGTTTCTCGCAGAATAATGTGTTGAGTTTGCGGAGTGCCAATACCCGCGGCGGCACCATTAGAAACGCTACTTATCTGTTCGGTATAACCTCATCGCCTCACCACTTCACACATATCAATACCAACGCCGCCGCAAGCATGGGCTTTCGGCCTGCCATCGTACTAGTGACGGGGGTGACGATTACTTCTGGTGGCCTAACACTACCTACAGGCAACTCTGTGGCATTAACCGCAACGGTAACACCCTCAAATGCAACAAATACAAGGGTGACGTGGAGTTCTAATAATGAGGACGTTGTACGAGTAGACACCAACGGCAGAATTACAGGCCGCAGAGCAGGAACGGCAGTCGTTACCGTAACAACCGAGTGCGGCAATAGAACGGCACGCGTTACTGTTATAGTTCCTCGCCGAAACGAACCCATGAGCCATCAATTGTTCTACATGGCAAACTTTGCATATGCTGAGTGGAGTGGTGATTTTGGTGACTTCCATGAAGAACCCTCCATCACTCCGCAAAATCTTCAAAATTTACCGGAACAACCTTCTTTCGAGCGAGAAAGTGCGATTGGCATTCTTGCAAACGGCTGGGAGTGGTATGCATCCAGAACAGGCAATTGGGGATTTTCCATGGATGTTTTCCGCAGACCGAACAGCGGCAGATATGATTATGTATTTGCATTCCGCGGAACAGCCTCCAGGATAGGGTGGGCGAACAACTTAGTACAGATAGGGTTAAATGGAGGAGGCCAAGCAGAAGAGGCAGTAAGGGAATTTATTTCTATAACCTCAAGAAATCATAACAACATAAATCGCATCTATTTCACAGGGCATTCCTTAGGCGGATATTTAACGCAATATATGCAGGCTCGGGTGATAGATAGCCCGGGGTTAGATGGTCGCCATGGGGGCCGAGCAATTAGTTTTAGTTCACCGGGATTTTTTAACATTGCAAGCCTTTGTAGACTACATGCCGCCCGAGTTGAAGAAATATTAAGGCGAAATTTTAGATATGGTGTTTATCACGAAAGGCTAGAAAATTATCTGATTGTTACGCGATGGTTGGGACTGCAAGAAGACCCTGTTGCTCTGCTTGGCCGCCGAATAGGTAGAGATGTAAACAACCGTAGCGTGAATGCTTACGCACTGCGTGTGTGGCGCTACCACTATCTAAGCGAGTTTAAGCAAATTATTTTAGAGAGGGGTTTACCATGAAGACACTAGGTAGAGTGAAACGGAAAAAGACAAGGAACGAAAAAATTATAGCATGGATCATTTTGCTCTTGCTCATCGCAGTATTCATTAGTCGTGTGACAAATAGACAAGTGGCATTGGATGATATAAGGTGGAACACCAGACCAGTGGAAATAGAAATAATCTTTGACGAGCAAGAGCCAATACTTATCCCAAACAGGGAACGAACTGTTGCACTGAGAGGGCGATTAAACTCTGTGTTTTCGCGCAATCGAGAGATGTTACGTGAAAGACCACAAGAAGGGGATTTTAAAGTAAGTTTCACATATGAAATTAGAGTTTGGTATGCGCTATTCATTCCACTGGTACAAGATTGGGGTGGGACTGCTACCTTCTATGCTGATCGTTCCTTGATGAATGAGGTCATGCAAATAATAAACGAGTATGGATAAAAGCTCTCTAGCGAGTGTAAGCAGATTATCTTAGAGAATTTAGAAAAGAAAGGAAGGCTTAACATGAAAATTATCGAGAAACTCAAAGAAATGAACCGTAGAAATTTGATTTTACTGCTACTGGCCGTTGTCTTGCTTGTTGCAACACCGATTGTGCTTGCAATTCTAAACGAGCCACAAGAAGTAGTTGTCGTGAGCATTGGGAACCAAGAAATCACGGAAAGCGAATGGGATATCATGTGGGAGCTTCGCGCAGACGCTGAGGATATAGAGTTACGCATGGGTATGTTCATGTATGCTGAGATGATGAGTATGCTACTCTTTCAATGGGCCGAAGAACAAGGAATTGCACCCACAGATGCCGAAACACGCACATTTATTGACGAATATGCACGCGCCGCAGTTTCTAACCAACAATTTGAGGTAATGGGCATTTCGGAGGACGAATATTGGAATGGGATGGGCTTTCGGAGTGCCCAAAATCTGCTTGTTGCAGATCGGATTATGGAATACTTAAACGAGAACGACCCGACAACAACGCATTCGATGGAGCAATATCAAAATTTCATGGAACTCGGCAATGAATTGTTGCAAGAATGGAAACTAGAGAATCCGGACTTAGCAATCGAATTTAATTTGCATGAAGCCGCCGAAATCTTGGGGTGATAGAGGTGCGGTGATCTACCGCCAAGACAGATGCAATAACAACATAGACCACCCGAAAGGAGTCCCTTATGAAACGCAAAATCACCCTATTCATCCTCGCCCTAATCCTCACGCTAACCACGCTCACCCCCACCGCCTACGCCCAACGGCAAGACTTCGCCGACCTACCTGCCGACCATTGGGTGCGGCCGTTTCTGCAAACCTTGGAGCGCATCGAGCTAAAAGCGTTCCACGGTGTCCGGCAAAGTGACGGCACGTACCACTTCCAGCCCAACCGCAACATAACCCGCGCGGAATTCTCCGCCATCGTGGTGCGTGCGTTCGACCTGTACGATGCAGATGCCCCGAACCCCTTCAATGACGTAACCGATAGTGCATGGTACGCGCCCTATGTCGCATCGGCGGCAGCAGCCGGTGTGGTGCAGGGTGTCAACTCTGCGGGCACATTGTTCGCGCCGGGTGACGACCTGACCCGCCAGCAAGCGTTTGTCATGTTCGCCCGCATTTGCATGAGTTTTCCGTTCTTCCCCATGCCAGAAATAGATGCGGAAGAAGCACTGGCCCGGTTCCGGGATGCGGAAGAACTCGCATCATGGGCGTTCGAGGAAACCGCATTTTTGGCGTACCACCGCCTGACCACAGGTGTTGCATACGGCATGGACGCAGACGGAAACAGCATCGTGTACCTACACCCCCAACGCAACATCCGCCGTTCAGAGGTCGCCACCCTGCTCTCCCGTGTAGCAGACAGGATACGGGTGGAGGAAATCATGAGCCGCCCACCGAACATCCCGCCCAGTGAACCCCAACCGGAGTTCCCAGAGGTGACGCTGGAAGCGTTAGGGGAACTGATCCGCCGAGCGGCAGGGTATTTGGAGATGCAAAACAACATCACCACGGCTACCTTCCGGGAACTGCGGGATAACCACCGCCGTGCCGTGATTGTGTATGAGGCAGACCGCCACTGGCAAAGCGTGACCAACCAGACATACTATGAGCTGGCACAGGCGATTCGGGACTTGGTATTCTTGGACAAAGATGCCCTGTGGGAAGCGTATCTCTATGCGGCTCAGTTTGACCACAATGTTTTTTATCAGTTCACCCCTGACAGCTTCAATGCAATGCGGGGTGCTAGAACCCACGCACGGAATATCTACAACCAAACATCCATCACACAGGCGGATATAGATGGGGCACTGGCGGCGTTACAAAATGCGGTGGACAACCTTGTCCGTGTGGATAAAACGGCACTTGCCGCCGCCCTGTATGATTCCACACCGGATAGTCTGCGGTGGTTTCTGTACAGTCAGGAAAGCTTCGATGTGTTCCAGAGAGCCAGAAGTGCCGCCAGCCTTGTATATGTCCGCATGATGCCACAAGCCGAAATCAATGCGGCGACAGAAGCACTCATAGCGGCGTGGAATGGGCTGGAACAACTACCCAAGGAAGAGTTTCTGCTCCGCATTATCCGCAACGGCGAGGTCTCGGAACGGCTGGAAGATAGATGGACTGCGGAGAGTTTTGCAACCTTCATGCCTGCGCTGAACGCCGCAAGGTCTGTGTTAGAAAACGGCGGGACGTTTGACGACCACTACGCCGCCGCCGTTGCCTTGGCAGATGCGATTCAGGCCCTTGTGGTCACGTATCGGCTCCAGCTTCCGGTGTATCTGCGACATGCAAGGTTGTATGTGGACGATGCACGATACACACAGGCCAGCCGCACCGCACTACAGGCTGCGGTTGACCAAGCGCAAGCGGCATTGGATGATGCGGATTCGTCTATGGATTATCTGCGTGACGTGCGGGATGGGTTGCGGCAGGCGATTCTTGGGCTGGAGAGGGCTTGAGTAGCTTCGCTGCCCAAAAATGGCTAAAACACCCCAAGGCCCGGTGCGTATGCACCGGGCCTTGGAGTTGTATGCCGATGAACCTAAGACGCTGATTGTGGTCGTATAATATACTTCCAATCAATCGCTCCGTCCTCATCTCTGGTCAGATAGTGGTCGTTCGCCGCGCCCAGTACTGAGGCGAAGAACCAGTTGCCCACCGCTACGTCTGGGAAGGTCGCAGCACGATATTCGTTCTCTAGCACTGCGCCTAAGCGTGTGCGCTCGTCGTTGTGGTCAATCCGCTCTAAAATACGGTTCACTGCCGTTGCTACCTCGGCGCGGAAGATGTTGGCGCCGGGGCGGAAGTCGCCCCGTGCGTCACCAATCATCCAGCCTTGGCGGAACGCATTGTACACGTAGACAGGTGCCCAGCTGCTGATGGTGCCGGCATCCGGGAAGTCCATCGTCGGGCCGACTGCCGTCTCTCTGTACTCAACATCTAATGTACGCACCAGCATTGCAGCCAGTTGCTCACGAGTGATGAGTGCGTTCGGGGCAAATCTGCCGCCGCCTATACCCTGTACTAAACCTTCTTGGTAAGCCCATGCTACATAGTGGTAGAACCAGTTGTTCGGGCCTACGTCACTAAACTCATCGAAGCTATCCATGCCTTCCGGCAATTCGTAGTCGTCGGAGTGTACACTTGAGTCAAACTCGTCTATCATCGTACGGGCCAGTATCGCCGCTACTTGCGCACGGGTGATGTTGGCCGTCGGGTCGAAGTGGAGAACGCCATCTCTGCGCACCCCGAACATGTACGCCGGGTGGAATTCACGCTCTGCCTCCACCGGTGGATCATCGGTGGGCCGGGCCGTTACGGTAAAGGTGACAGCAAACGTCTGCGGCTCTATATTCGCACCCGACACCATGACCGTAGCCGTGTATGTCCCTGCATTTAACCCGGAAGCTGGCCTTACAATAAAGTGCTCAGTATCACCTTGTGCGATATTTGAGATAGTGAGTCTATGACCGAACGGGCTCCCCCGATAAGAATATAGATTAAAGCTATCTGCATGTTCGCCTACTAATGAAACAGTGAGCGGGCCGGTGGGCAAGTAGCGGCTCGTGTTTTGTATATACGCATGGCGAGCCAGTGCTCCCCAATCAACGGTATAACCAATCGCCCGCTGTGGGAAAGTGTGAGTTCCGGTAGGGAATAACTCTATTTCTTCTACCACAAAGGGCGCCACCGCTGTTACGGTACCGTTGAACCAAACCCAGTCATTACCCCCAATAGGGGTAGTTTGTCCCCAAGAATATGTAACAGAACTTTGACGTACATCAAAATTAGTCCATGTAATATTCCCATCCCTATATGTGCCATTACCGCTTATGTCGTGTGGCGCAATTGAATTTCCACTTGCGTCACGCACAATGTTGGGAACGACAAGAGGATTTGTCCACGCCGTGGGTTTTTGAATAACTTGTTGGTCGTCAAGGGTCAAACTCCTCAAATTAGATAGCCCGGAAAGTGGTGTAGGATTGCTGATGTGATTATTATCTAAGAACAAAGTCCTCAAATCAGTAAGCCCGGAAAGTGGTGTAAGAGCACTGATGTGATTATTCCGCAAATCCAAGTACCATAAATTAGATAGCCCGGAAAGTGGTGTAAGAGCACTGATGTGATTATTCGACAAATCCAAGTACCGTAAATTAGCGAGCCCGGAAAGCGGTATGAGATCGCTAATTTGGTTATCCCATAAAAACAATTCTTGCAAATTAGTAAGTCCTGAAAGTGGTGTAAGATTGCTGATTCGATTACCCCCCAAATCTAACCACCGCAGATTAATGAGCCCGGAAAACGGTGTAAAGTCACGGATTTCCCATTGCGGGCGATCCCGGGCCGTCCCTAAAGCTAAAGTGTGCAAATTAACAAGTCCGGAAAGTGGAGAGAGGTCACTGATTTGAGGATTGCTCCACAAGAGTAGCACCTGCAAATTAGTAAGCTCGGAAAGCGGGAAAATATCGCTAAAGTGGTTCCAAGTTAGCCCCAACCATTGTAAGTTTGCAAGGTATTGCATCCCTTGCAAACTCATAATATCGGAATGTGCGGCATCAATATGCGATATCATGTCTAAGTCCACTTGCCGCACAACACTATCGATAGTCCTACCGCCGCCTAACACATCTGCTATAACCTGTGCCAGTGCCAAATCCGGGAAGATATCTCTTATCCTTCCAAGTTGCGGCGTTTGCGGAACCGGCGTAACGGTAACGCTTATATTAAATGATTCGGATATTCCGGTTTCGCTTGACACCGTGACAATTGCTCTATGCGTTCCCGCTGCAATGCCCGGCATTGGCGCTATGGAAAAACTCGATCTTGCACCGGAGTTCAGGCTTGCTATCGAGGGATTGCTTACTCTAAAACTATCCGGATTTTCGCCGGACAAAGCGACAGTAAGCGATCCGGTCGGCAAATTGCCCGTGTTCCTTACCTGTACCCAATGAGGACGATGATTGTCGAAATTAAGCATTGTCGTGCCGAAATTGTGATTTGTATGAGGATGGAGCGCAATGCTGGAAGTATCTGTTTCCACCACTACAAAACGCACCGTAGACGTTCCAAATTGATAATCTCCAGTCACGGTAATTGTCGCCTCATACGTGCCGGGGGCAAGCCCTGTACGTGGTCTTACCCAAATCCCATTTCGGTGGTTTATACCCCCTCCCGAGTGCCATATAGAGGAGGGTTCAAGATTAAAAGCATCTGGATTTTGGCCTTCCAATGTTACAGAAAGATGCCCCGCTCGTCCATATCTATCCATATTTTTTCCAAACCAATGCTGAATGGGATATCCAACAACTGCTGTTCCAAAATCATGTTCAGCTGGGGATATGACCACGCCTGTGGAAGGGGTAGATTCTCTCACTTCAAAACGCATATCTAAAAATTGTGTAGGGATATTTCCACCGGACACGCTAAGTGTTGCCGTATATGTCCCTATGTCAAGAAAGTGCCGTGGTAAGACAATAAATTCTATCATAACACCTGGGTTTATGTTGGGCATTCTGAAAGAAAACATGGTACGGTTAGAATATCCTTCCGGAAGGGCGTAATCCCCATCCGCAAAACGAAAACTTCCTTTATCTGCACCCGAAATAGCTACAGTGATTTCCCCTGTGGGTTGGTCTCCCAGATTTCTAATTATTACACTCCTTGCAAACGAACTAACGCCAAAATCAAGGGAGTCATTTGGAGGTACAACGTACATTGCAATATGGTCGCCAACATCCCGATAAAGCCGCGCCGCAAAAGGCAGTGCGATTGCTTGATTGCTATCTATGAAAGTGAGTTCACCTTCATATAGACCATCGGTTACAGTATCATCAAATTGCATTTTGAAGGTATATGTATGACTTGTTCCGCTTGTGTTTGAAGCGATAAGATTTAAGCTGACGCCTTCATGATTCCCGTTAAGCCTAACTTCATGCACCCAGCTACCACTGCCCGGACTATGAATTGTAACAGTCAGAGGGTCACTTTCAGCGCGGCCGAAAACACCGCCAAAGCTAAGTGACGCCATCGTCTCCTCGCGCAATGCCGGGCTACCGTTTTCCTGCCATGGAATGTTGTGGGAAACTGTGGCAAACGCATCACTTTGCAGCGCGCGAATTGGATGAACAAATCCCGCTCCCGTTATAAAAACGCTGTTCCATGTATCGGGCAGTATATCCTGGTTACCAAATCCGGGCCACACATCCCCAACAGGAGGCTCATTTGGAAGTGTATTTGCTGTATTCATTATCCGCGCCTTGACCTCATAAGGTGCCGCATTCGGGCGCATGTCAAGCATAAGTGCCGCAATGCCCGCAACATGCGGCGCCGCCATGGAGGTACCATCCCATGATTCATATCCGCCGCCCGGAACTGCCGATACAATATTTGTACCCGGTGCTACGATATCCGGTTTGATGTGATAAGTGTGTATTGTTGGTCCATATAATGAAGATGCATTCATCTTATTATCAAACCTACCATTTGCAACACTTATGGAAAGGCTAGCAGAACCTGGGCTCATAACCGAAAAAAGTCCTTCATGACCAAAAAATCCAGCATTGCCTGCGGCAATTGCAACTACGACACCATCCAGTACAGCTAAATTTACAGCAAAATCTACCGGGTTAAATACATTCCGAGACCATCCGCCCAAAGATAGATTCATTACGTTCATCCTATCCGCATGTGCTGCTTCTATGCCGCTTATTACCCAATCGTTATAGCCCCAACCGTCATCGCCCAACACTTTATAATGCCAAAGCTCAACATCAGGCGCCATCGCAATCACCGTGCCGGAAACATGGGTTCCATGTCCATCGCGATCCATGATATCGTTTGGGTTATCCGTCGTGAAGTTCCGTCCGCGAATCCGACTGGTTGCCGGATTGCGATATCTCTGCAACCTCGGATGATTATAGTCCACGCCCGTATCCAGAACAGCAACACGGACACCCTGTCCCGTAAAGCCCATGGTATTGTGAATATAATCCATATCAAAAAACTCTAGGGATTCCCGCATAAAATCAGCAGAGGCAGCTTCAGACCTAGCCTCCGGCAAATCGACGGAAAACCGCATGTTCGGTGTAACAGAAAACACCTCCGGCAATTCCGCAATGCGCTCCACCATATATTGTGGGACACGCATGAATACGCCGTTGAACAGACTGTGGTGTTCGCTGAAGATTTCTGTTGTCGCTGTGCGGACTCTTGTGAGCGGTTGTAATTGCTCCAAGAACGCATCGTGAGCTGCAAGTGCCTGCGCTTCAAACACATGTTTCGCTAAACGGGCGCGTGGGTGCGCTTCCTCGTGCAATAACCGCAAAGCAACGGCCGGCGGCGTTACAAACTGTACCGCTATTTCGACAATTTCATTCGGGTCATTATCCCAGTCGGATTCAAAACCCTGCATACCAATCGGCGTGTCCAGTGTATGCCTTAGAACGGCCAATTCCTCATCTCTCCAGTCATATCTGGTGACATGGTGCGGCACTGCGAATATGTTTTGACTGCCGTCAACGAGTTCGGATGTAGAAACCGCTTCCAAATCCTCCGACTCGGACTCTAGCTCCACCAGCAGAGCATCTGTGTTGATGCGTGAGACTTCCGTCCGTTCCACGGCCAATGAGTTGATTGGGAATCCGCTTAGAACCAGTAGGGCTACGAGGAGTAGAGCGAGTACTCGGTGTGTGTTGCGCTTCATCATGGGGATGACCTCCATTTTTGTAGTGAGTTGCTGAATTATATCATGTTAGGTCGGGAAATGGAAGATTGTTGAATAGATTTTTTGGTGTTTTAGGAAATTACAGGGGTACCAGACCTTGGCGAGCAATGCTTGTCGGGCCCAAAGTCCCGAAAGCTCGCTCGTCGGGCGGAAGCCCGAACCCACCGGATGCGCAAAGGATGCGCATCCCAAAGCCGGCGTTGCCGTCTACTCAAACGCCCCCAAGGGGGCGGAAGGTCACAGAGGCCCCAGTCACGGTGACAGACGCATTCGCTATCCTGACCGGACAGCATCAGCATATCGTCTTGGATACCAACTTCCCATTTTGGGCAGTTGGTATCATTTGCAGGCTGTCTTCAGCATACACTCGGTCATTGTTCCGATTGGCTGCGGGCAGTTTGAATGGATGTTTTGGCGGCGAGGTGCGGGGTTTGGCTATGGTCGCTTTTGGGTAGAACGATGTAGCTCTGCCGGTCAATGTCTCGACCACATCCACAAACCCCATGCCCTCGACTTTGATCAGGCAGTCCTGTGAGATATATCCTCCAAAGCCTCTGGAATGCCAATACTATTTGCCGTTGGACATCTTGAAACTGTCATGGGCAACAAGACAATATTCATTTGTACCGGATTTACGAATGGAGTGCGGGGCATGGGCTTGAAGATAGGTGAGCAGGTCGGTATCGCGGGCTTGCTGGATTTGGGCTTCGGTTAGTTTTGGAATGAAATCAACCCCCTTCGATGTAAGGCGTAAGCAATTCAAAATGCAATAGCCCGACTTCAAATTAATATCTCTCCATCGTGCATGTCACAACAACGAGAGTCCAATTGCTCCATGCGCTTGATATCGCGGGATCACAAAAAAGTGTAGACAATTCTCCTTCGGGCCTTAATAATTAGGAGGGCATGATAATCGGAAGGAGAGTAAAAATGATAGAGTTAGACAAGGAAATTACGATATATCTAAATTACTGCAAATATCAGAAGAAATTGAGCAAAGATACGGTGAAGGCGTATACGATAGACCTCAAACAGTTTCAGAGGCACATCAGCCCTGTTGCTAGCTGTATAGCTAAGCCCGAGATTACCTGCTATATCACACACTTGCACAAAACATATCAACCCAAAACTGTCAAGCGAAAGCTGGCCAGCCTCAAAGCATTTTTCAGTCATTTGGAGTTCGAGGAAATAATTCCTGATGACCCAATGAGGAAAATCAAAACAAAATTTCAAGAACCACAAGAGCTGCCTCGGACGATTCCGCTGAAAGCAATTAAAAAGATACTGGCCGTTGCCTACCGCCGATTGGAGCAAGCGCACACGCCATATGGGTTTCAGGTTGCACACAGGGATGTTGCTGTAGTTGAACTATTGTTCGCAACCGGAATGCGTGTGTCGGAGCTTTGTTCTCTAAATGCGGACGATGTTAATTTGAGCGATGGGAGTATCCGAATCATGGGAAAGGGCTCAAAAGAACGTGTGCTCCAAATCGGCAATCGCGAGGTATTAGCACTGCTGCGGCATTATAGGAATACCCATCTGGCGGTGATGAATGAAACAGGCTATTTCTTTGTAAATAGGCTGCAACTACGCCTTTCAGAGCAGTCGGTACGCACATTGATCCGGAGATTTTGTGCCGAAGCAGGTATTTCTTTGCATATCACGCCACATATGTTCCGGCATTCATTCGCAACGCTATTACTTGAGGAAGATGTTGATATCCGATACATACAGAGGATGCTTGGACACAGTTCTATCCAGACCACTCAAATATACACACAGGTAACGGCGCAAAAGCAGAGAAAAATACTAGCCTCGAAGCACCCACGAAATAAATTTGTATTTAATGAATGAAATTCAAAGAAAATCATTGGATTTTAGTGAAAAGTGTGATATACTTTCCAACAGAAGATAATAAAGAATTATCTTCTGTTGGAGACAGTAAAAGACGGCATTGGATTTTATACCAATGCCGCCTTCTCATCCACCACATAAGGAGCCTTTCGGCTACGTCACCGCGCAAACACCTTGTCATTTGCTTGAAATAATGATAATATACATAAAAAATGGGATATCCATCTCTGCTCTTTCTGTAGAGTAAAAATGCCGCCCTTATCAGCTCAATAGTCTGATCGGACGGCATTTCAGTGTAGGTTAGCCCTGTAATCCCAAGGGGTTCATCCTGTTGTACATTGTAGAATGATGCCCTGTGCGTCCCGGCCCTTGCCCTTCCCTGTTCGGCACTTCGCCGAAGGGCTCTTGGCAGAGACCGCCAGTGTGATGCTCTATTGAGATGCGCTTAAGATGTGTGTTGTGCATGTTGACGGTTTATGGGGCGGCTATGGATAAATCAGGATATTCTATTGAAATCCGTTGTGAAATTAGGTACAATGGAATGAAGCACTAAAAACACACATTATACACGAGGGAGGTGGCAGTGTTTGGGAGAGAGTTTTGTATTCACTTCCGGCAAAGGCGGGACGGGGAAATCTACGGCGGTTTCCGCTATTGCCTCTTGTCTGGCGGCGTTGGGGAAGCGGGCGCTGTGCATGGACTTAGACTTGCGCTTGCCCAACTTGGATTTGATCTTGGGCATGTCAGACCTCGCCACCCTAGATATCTCTGATGTAGCAGCCGGACGGCACACGTTAGAAGAAGCGGTGGTAGAACATCCGAAAATCAAAGGGTTATTCCTGTTAGCAGGCCCCGCCATGGGTGCGGAAAAGCTCACCGGGGATCGGTTGGCTGCAATTGTAGAACAAGCCAAAGCCAAGTACGATTACTGCTTAATCGACGGCCCGGCGGGGTTGGACGACCTGTTTTTCCTTACCAGCAAACACGCAGATTCCGTTGTCGTGGTCACCACCACAGATGCCACCAGCCAGCGGGATGCGCAACGGACGGTGATGGAATTAGACGAGCTGGGCATTACTCATATTCGGTTGCTGGTTAACCGAATGCGAGTGAGAATGGTGGCCCATGCAGACATCAATGTGGATGATATCATCGACTTTGTGGGCGTACCCATCCTCGGTATTGTGCCGGAAGACCAAGATGTGATTGCAGCGGCCACACGGCTTCGGCCATTGGTGCTATACTCACGCCGGAAAGCGGCTTCGGCCTTCTTACGGGTAGCAAAGCGGATTATGGGAGAGGAAATTCCCTTAAAGCATAAATAATAAAACCAGAAAGGCGGCGGACGGGATGAATGTTGCCCTGTTAGCACATGATCGGAAAAAAGAATTAATGGTGCAGTTTTGCATTGCATACTGCGGTGTGCTGTCCAAACACGATATCTGTGCCACCAACACCACCGGAAGGCTGGTCGGAGAGGCGACAGGTTTACCTGTGACGTTGTATCTCTCTTGCTCCCAAGGGGGCAACCAACAAATCGGTGCGCGGATTGCATACAATGAGATTGACCTCGTACTCTTTTTCTGCGACCCCAACAGCACCACAGAGGATTTAAAAGACGTAGACGACCTAGCACGGCTTTGTGACCAGTATAATGTGCCCTTTGCGTCAAACGTGGCCACGGCGGAGGTGCTGATTCAAGGTCTCCAGCGGGGTGACTTGGACTGGCGGGATATTGTCAATCCGAAAAAAGACTAAATTTTACAGGGGCGGGGCACTGGCCTCGCCCATTTTGTTTGCGGAGGAGAATGTAGTATGCAACGTGTCGCACCCAGAACCTTATCCGGTTTTATGGAGTTATTACCGGCCAATCAGATGAAATTTGACCGCATGGTGGAGATTATTCAGGACAGCTTCTCCGTCTACGGTTTCACGCCCTTAGACACGCCCGTAGTAGAAGCGGCGGAAGTATTACTCGCCAAAGGCGGCGGGGAGACGGAAAAGCAAATTTACCGCATGACAAAAGGGGACAATGATCTCGCACTCCGCTTTGATCTCACGGTGCCCCTAGCCAAATATGTAGCCCAGCATTATGGACAGCTTACCTTCCCCTTCCGGCGGTTCCAGATCGGGAAAGTTTACCGTGGCGAGCGGGCCCAGCGGGGCCGGTTCCGGGAGTTTTATCAAGCGGATATTGACGTCATCGGAGACGGGAAGTTAGCCGTCATTAACGAAGCCGAGATTCCCGGCGTGATTTATCATACCTTCCGTGCGTTAGGGTTAGAGGATTTTGTAATCCGGGTCAATAACCGGAAGATATTAAACGGTCTATTCCAATCCATTGGCCTAGAGAACCATGCCACCGGGATTATGCAGACAGTGGATAAATTAGAAAAAATCGGCCGGGAACGGGTGGAGGATACCTTAGTCGGTGACTTTAACGTGCCCAAAGTAGATGCCGAGCGGTTATTAGACCTGCTCACCTCTAGCCAAAGGGGTGCCAGTCCCGTGGCGATTTTGGCCCCTTATATGGGACAAAACGAATTGTTGGATACCGGCATCGAAGAGCTGCTCACCGTGGCAAAATACATGGAGGCCTTCGGCGTGCCGGATACCCATTTTACTGTAGACCTGACCATCGCCCGGGGCCTCGACTACTACACCGGCACGGTGTACGAGACCATCATCCCCTCCCACCCAGAAATCGGTTCTATCTGCTCCGGCGGGCGGTATGATAATCTGGCAGAGTACTACACCGACAAACAACTCCCCGGTGTGGGCATCTCCATCGGCCTGACCCGGCTGTTTTATGTGTTGGAAGAGCAGAAGTATCTAAACGACACCCTCCTCACTGCCCCGGCGGATGCGCTCATTCTGCCTATGACTGATGACTGGGGTACGGCTATTGCCTTCGCCACGGCCCTGCGGCATACGGGGATTCGGACACAGGTGTATGGGGAAGACAAGAAGTTTAAGGCGAAAATGGGTTATGCGGATAAGCTCGGGATTCCCTACGTGGTATTCTTGGGCGAGGACGAGATTGCCCAAGGCAAGGTGACGGTGAAAGATATGGTGACAGGGGCGCAGGAGACCGTGACGGCGAGAGAAGCGGCGGAACGGATTGCCGCCGGGGTGAAGCTGCGCAAATCGGCGAAGCCGATTTGCCAGTCATAGGCAGGAGCAAACGGTATGGATATGAGCATCATGGCAATGCCCATCAGCGCAGGGATATGCTATAGCATTGTAAAAAAGTTTGACCTCGGAGATAAGCTGCATACACGCTTTAACATAGAGCGGCGCTCCCAAAAAGTTCTGTTTTCCATTGTGATTTTTTTGATTGCACTTGTCGTTGCAATTTCTATTATATTGTTGACATCCATACTGTTTCCGGGGGATAATGCGATGATTGAAATAGTGCGAAATTTGGGGACAGGAATTGCGATAGGATTTGTTGTGCCGCTGATAACAAGGCGCATCGATTAAGGGAAAGGGCACGGGACGCACATGGGAAGATACTGAAAACACATTGCGAACCACCACCCATCTTTGCTATAATAGACGCATTCATATAGTTTGGAGACCCCTATGGACGAGCGACGGTTCCGCCTGCCTGACCAAGAAAACCACTTCATCTCTGGCCACGCCCTGCAAAAGTTGTTGCGCCGGGCGGACGGTGGTGCGGCTTTGCTATACCTATATCTGCTGGGGCAAAAAGGCCACCTTCATATCCCGGACGCTATGCAGGCCCTGCTCTTATCCGAGCAAGAGGTCTATGCCGCCGTGGGGGTGCTGGCCACCTTGGGCCTCATCTCCGGCGGGGACGCTGCCGCTGTGCATACAACAGAAAAGCCGACGGCACCGCAGCAACAAGACCCGCCCCAAGCGGACGAGCTGCCTCAATATACAGCGGCAGAATTAGATCAAGAAATGTCCACAGACCCCGGCTTTGCGGCACTGGTCAAAGAGGTCGGCGGCATATTAAACAAAATTCTCACCGCCCCGGACCTTAACACTCTCATGGGCATCTATCGCCATTTGGGACTTCCGTTAGATGTGATGTTCCAGCTGGTGTCCCACTTGACGAAAGAGCACCGGGAGCGGTATGGCGAAGGGAAATCCCCTACCCTGCGGGGAATTGAAAAAATCGCCTACATCTGGGCCAGAGAGGAAATCTTCACCCTAGAACAAGCTGTGGCCCACATCGACCGCAGAGAGCGGATGAAAAGCGAGATCGGCCTCTTGAAAAAAGCTTTGGATATCAAGCAGGACAAGCTGACCCCCTCCCAAGAAAAATACCTGCACCGCTGGTTAGAGTTAAACCTCGGCCCGGAAGTGATTGCCTTGGCTTACGACAGAACCATGGTGCAAACCGGTTCGCTTCAATGGAAGTACTTAGACGCTATCGTTACCGACTGGCACAAAAAGGGACTGACCACGATTGATGATATTGAGGCGGCAGAGCCTTCCGGCGACACGAAGCCCCGCCGCGGCAAAGCAGCCGCACCCACCCCAAGTGCCCCTGATCGGGACGAGATTGCCCGCCGCCGGCGACTATTAGAACAGATGAACGGAGGGGATACCAATGCCGCTAGACGGAAAATTGTTGAGTCGGGCTCGTGAACATCTCAATGAGAATAAGCAGGCCCGTGAGACCGCCTTTCGTGAACACCGGAACGAGGTCTATGCAAAATTCCCCCGCCTGGAAGAAATTGACTTAGCCCTGCGGGAAACCGTGGCGACCATCGTCCAATTGGCCGTTGGCGACCACCCAGACCTAGAGGCCCGCTTGCGTGAACTTGGTGCCACCAACCAAGCCCTGCAAGCAGAAAGCCGAGACCTCCTCGTCCAAAACGGCTATCCGTCAGATTATTTAGACGACCCGCCCGCCTGCGCCGTCTGCAATGATAACGGCCATTACGCCCAAGGACTCTGTACTTGCCTGTTAGACATCTATCGTACCCTACAGGCGCAAGAGCTTTCTGATTTATTAAATATCAGCCAAGAAAATTTCGAGGCATTTTCCTTAGATTACTACGATGACCGCGCCCTAAACCCCCGCTTCGGCACCACCGCCCGTGAAAATATGGCTATGATTTTAGCACTCTGTCAGACCTACGCCGCCCAGTTTGGGCCGGGTTCTATGAACCTCTTCCTCACAGGCGCACCGGGGCTGGGAAAAACATTTCTCTCTTCCTGTATCGCCAAAGTGGTGTCAGAGTCCGGATTCTCTGTGGTTTACGACACTGCCACGGGCCTGTTTGCCAAGTTTGAAGCAGAAAAGTTCGGCCCACGCCACGATCACGAGGCCGCCCACGATGAGGTAGAGCGGTATCTCAATTGTGATTTGCTGATCTTAGATGATCTGGGCACAGAGATGACCACAACCTTTACCATCAGTGCCCTCTATACCCTGATTAACACTAGGTTGCTCCGCAAAAAGTCCACCATCATTAACTCGAATTTCAGCCTCCCAGACCTTGCCGCAAAATATAATTTGCAAATCATGTCCCGGCTAGAAGGTGAGTACGAACTGGTCACCTTTTTCGGAAACGACATCCGGAAACTAAAAAAAGAGTTTTAATAACTGGAGGAACCCCCACATGAACATCTGCCACGACCTATGCCCCACTCGGATCACGCCCCACGATTTCATGGCCCTCATTGAAATCCCAAAAAACAGCAAGGTCAAATATGAGATGGACAAGGACACAGGCCTCATCGCCATGGATCGGGTGCTCCACACCTCAACCCATTACCCGGCAAACTACGGTCTCATTCCCCGCACCCACGCTGATGACGATGACCCGTTAGATGTACTTGTCATCTGCTCTGAGACCCTGCATCCTATGAGTTTGGTGCGCTGTTACCCCATTGGGGTCATTAAAATGCTAGACAACGGCAAGGCCGACGAAAAAATCATTGCCGTCCCCTTCGGCGACCCCACCTATAACGGCTACCGCAGCATCCACACCCTGCCCAAACACATCACCGATGAGATGCACCACTTCTTCTCCGTCTACAAAGCCCTAGAGGGCAAGGAAACCGCCGTAGACGAAGTCATGGGCGAAGACGACGCCAGAGACATCATCCAAGCTGCTATTGACGCTTATAAAATCAAGTACGGGGTTGGCGTGGAGTAATCGCTCCCTCCCCTACCCTCTCATTTTCGCATAATTTCGATTTCCGCTAGACAACTGTAGGAAAGTCAAACATATTGGACATTGATGAGTTCTATAGGAGCTTTCCAGTTGAGCGGACGCATCGGGTAATTGTTGGAACGACGGAGATGGATAGCGAGCTGGGCTTTGAAATCGTGAA